>Ga0233425_10001004_pt1 | contig 67339 bp, 65 predicted proteins | sample Watercolumn_Towu_2_FD_181712 | JGI IMG/M metagenome (GOLD analysis project Ga0233425, IMG submission 181712) | Freshwater microbial communities from Lake Towuti, South Sulawesi, Indonesia - Watercolumn_Towuti2014_140_MG | ecosystem: Environmental > Aquatic > Freshwater > Lake | place...
TTATGTTTGGGGTGAATTTTAATCTTTTTCGTGGTTGGAACAAGACATTTATGGAGAGGATGTGGGGTAAATTACTTTTCAACGATTAATTTTGTTATAGGAAAATTTAGTCAACGAGAATGGCTCGTAGGTGTTAATGTAAGTTGTATTGGTGACATTAACGTGCAAGTAGGAATCGGACAATTCTTTTTGTTCATGGTGTTCTTAATCTGTGCTTCTATTGATTGTGCTGGGAACTTAAGCGTAGAAATTGCATCAAATGGAACTTTAGAGAGAAGTCCCTTTACCATCAAAAATGTTCAGGAACATTCCATGGGGACTTATCTGTACGATTATCTTGATATCAAAGTGCATGATTGGATTCAAAAAAGGGATTTCAAAAATATATGGATCGTTGGAGAGTATTCTCGTGGTGACGGTATTTCTCAAACAGAGAAAAAAGAGAAGATATTTAACTATCAACGACCCACAGCTAAAATTCAAGGGGATGATTTATATGTTCAGTGTTTTCCAGGAATAGACTATGTGCAACATTATGCTTCTTTGATCTCGTCCTTTTTAGCGCTTCATCAGCGGAATTTTAATAATGTACATTATTTATTACCTAATGAATCAGTTTGCTGGGAGGTTTTGTTGCGCTCGAATCTTATGGAGGTACCGCACGGAGATGTTGCTATATTGGGGTACGGGTTAGATATATTAGCAGGAAGTAATCAGCATTGGGAGGGGAAGGGTAGTTTTTCTTGGGTCACTCAAGTGATTAATCATCGTAAAGTGGTGTTTATCGGATGTCGTCATAGCTATTGGGGTGATATCGGCGGAAGAATTGTGACTATTCTTGCCAAAATGGGCTATCAAAGAGTAATTTTTGTGGGCAAATTAGGAACAATGCGTTCTGAAATTGCACCAAATACATTGTTGGCTACCGGCGATACATCTTTTATACACGGAGAAATAATTCATTGGAAAAATTGTTTTGATTTTATGAAAAATGATCCTGGTATCGTGTTTGGAAATCATATCCATGTGGCCTCAGTGATGTTCGAAACAAAAAATTGGGTGAAAAAACACAAAAATTATGATTTTGTGGATCCGGAGATTGGATATATGGCCAAAGCTGCGATTGCCCGGGGGATAGAATTTTCTTTTTTACATATAATTTCCGATAACTTAAGTAAAAAATATGAAGAAAATTTGTCTAACGAAAGAGGAAAAAAGATCATTGAAAAAAGACATGTTTTGCTCAATAAAATTAAAAGCATAATCGAAGATAGCATGTTGTTTTGAATTAGAGATTAAGAAAATTATCGATAGCTTTCTCCGTTAGTCGATAGAACGTCCAATCGTTCATGGGAAGGCCGCCTATTTTTTGATAGAATCTAATAGCATTTTCATTCCAATTAAATACTGACCAGTCTAACCTGTCGCATTTTCTTATCTTTGCTATTTTGGCAACTTCCTTAAAAAAAAGTGTTCCATAACCTTTTTTGCGATAAGATTCTTTGATATACACATCTTCGATATAAATACCTCTCTTGCCTAAACTTCCTGAAAAAGTTTGAAAAAAGATAAGATAGCCTATTGGAAGGTTGTTTTCTTCGGCGATCAATATTTCCGGTCCTTTAGGATCATGGAGAAATATTTCTTGAAGGTTTTGTTCAGTGGCTGTCATTTCAATTTTTTCAAAGTCTGCCAATTCCTTGATCATCTGTAAAATTATGGGTATGTCAGAAGGAAGAGCTGTTCTAATTTTAAAATGATCTTTTTTCATAACTTGCCCCGTAAAATATGTTTAATATTATAGTTACTTTGATTATAAAAAAATAGAAAAAACAACTTTTTGTGGAGGGAAAGTAAGGTATGAGAAAAAATGTATTGTATAATCAGCCATTGGAAAAAGAAATTGGTTTTTCAAGAGCCGTTAGAATTGGCAATTGCATTGCCATAAGTGGCACTGCTCCACTATTGTCAGACGGGAGTGTAGCCGCTTCTGGTAACACATATGATCAAACAAGAAGATGTCTAGAAATTATCAAAGATGTTGTAGAAAAAGCAGGTGGTAAAATTGATGATATTATAAGAACTAGAATTTTTCTTAAGGATATAACTAAATGGAAAGAGGCTGCAAAAGCACATGGAGAATTTTTTTCTCAAATACAGCCTGCTTGCACTTTTGTTGAGATTTCAAGATTCATTAATCCCGAATGGCTTGTGGAAATTGAAGCCGATGCGGTTTTAGAAAAATAAAATTAAGGAAAAGTAAAAATATTCTCACTTATTTAAAAAAATCATCATCGGGATGTATTAGCGGTTTTTGTTATAAATATTGAAGTGATTACCATAATAAAAAAAAGTGTGGCAATAATCAGTATTACTTTACCTTTTTTACATTTCCAAAAAGAAGTATTAGACATAGTAAAGGCCATGCAGATTGGCATCAATCCAAAGACAATACATGCAAGAAATCCGGCATATTTTAATGCTGTGATAAAAATTTTAGGGCATATATATACGAATAGCAATAGGGGAGTGAATGTTAGCAGTGATAGAGAAAATCTTCCCTTTAGGGTTTTTTTTATGCGTAGTCCATCCGCAAGAAAATCGAAAAGGCCAAGAGATACTCCGAGAAATGCAGTACCAATAGCACATATGGCAAAGATGTCTGCCCCAAGCGAGATTATGGGTCTGTGAATAATTGCAATAAGTGGAATGGTTGCGGCTTTTCCTTCCGTAAAAGTTGTAACAAGAGTTGTAAGTGGCACAGTTCCCAGTACTATAAATTGCCAAAATGCATAAATTAATAGAGCCAGAAAACTGCCTAATGCCATTGCGCCTTTGGCCATTTTACCATCTCTGTTCAGATAATAAATTAACGATGGAATGATAGTATGAAAACCAAAAGCTTCTAAAACTATGGGTAATGAAAAAAATAGAGAAGAAAAATCCATTCTTGCAAGATTCGCAATTTGAACATGCGAAGGTGCAAATATTATTAATATTAAATAACCGATGCCCAATTTTCCTATCATCATAAGACGATTGATGAGATCTATTTTTTTCATGCCATAGAAGATTGTTATTGCAATGGGCAGTAATATGATAAGAGGTGATAATTTGTCTAAAATAGCTATACGATTTTTTATAATGGTCGATCCTCCGGCTAAAAAGGCCACATCTAGAGCATATAGTAAAAAAAGATAGGCAATCCAAATGATAACTTTCCCCATAAGTCCCAATCTATTTTCGGCCATAGAAACGAGATTTGATTCTCCTGGTATCTCCAAATTGACATCTACTAGAATAAAAGAGGTCAGAAGTAAAAAAAACCATGTAATGCTCATTGCTAAAAGAGATGGATAGAAACCACAAAATGAAGTGGCGATTGGTAATCCCAACATGCCGGCTCCAATAGCAGATCCGGCGACCATTAATGTGGCTCCTAAAAATTTATTTTTCATGTTATATCTCTTCGACAAGTGTTTTTGCTAAAATTTTTAGTGGATCTATAATTTTAAAATTGTTTGATCTTAGAGGAAATCTGTCATTTAATAGTGAAAGTTCTGTGCAACCTAATAAAAGCGCTTCAAATCTATGTATATCGAATAATCTTTTTGATATTTTTAGCAGTTTTTCCGTCTGAGTATTTTTTATAGAGCCTTCTAAAATGGTATCTATTATCCTACTCACGTCTCTTTGTGAATTGTTATTTGCATAAAGTAGTTTTGTGTGATTACAAGAATAAACGTTACTGGTTGAAGTAGTTTGTGTTCCTAAGAGTAAAATTTTTTTAAATCCTGTAGATTTAAGTTTTTCTAATGTGTTTTTAGGTAGATGAATGAATTTTAACGATCTTTGCATCTCTTTTGTTAAAAAGAAATGCAAGGTATTGCAAGCGATAGCGGCAAGTTCGATATTGTTGGATCGTAAAATATCAAGACAGTAAGAGAGTTCTTCTTGCAATATATTGTGATTTTGTTGGGATTCACTACTTTGTAGGCCGCGAGTAAAGGGAAAGTTTATAAGCAAAATTTCCGGCAGGTTTTTCTTCTTTTTATAACATTCTTCTATTACTAAACGATATAAAAGGGCACTGGCAAGAGGCCCAGCACCACCAATGATTCCAATTTTTGATTTAGACATGGAGACCTTCCAGTTCTGCAGCTATTTCTTGGGGAATTGTGTCTACATACCGTCTTGATGAACTTAAGACATGTTCATATAGGGCAGCAGAAACATGATCGATTTTAAATAGTGTTGGGTTTTCTGCATCAACACCTGCTTCAATTGCATCTCTTTGTAAAACAGAAATTTCCTGGGAAAATTGAGAATACTGCTTTAGGGGAAAGGCTTTTTGTACATGATCAAAACGCATGAAATCGGCTCCAGCATAATTAAGTAGTTGATTTGCGGTAAATGATGCTATGTTCGCAACTCGCTGCTGATGAGAGTATCCACATGTATTTTCGCTATGGCATGATTGACAAAGATGACATATATGATGTTTGCCTGTTTTCACTCGATGAAATAAATTATGAGGACATTTTTCAAATGATTTTTTAGCAGTATCGAAAATTTCTTTAGAGGTAGTTGCTATTGCGTCTATGACAATTACGGGTTCTTCTTTTGATATTTCTTCATGATTAAGAGGTTGAAATATTGATGACTGTGCAGTTTTTACATAGGATTCAAGATGTGTGCCTTCTTTGCATAAGGTTTTGCCCCTTAAAATAAGAGGATGAGATCCTATTTGATGAAGAAAGACCTTAACACCAGCAAGTTTAGGAAATGGTTTAATGTCTTCATCATCTATAATGGCTATAAGTTCTTCTTTTAGCTCACTGGCAGGCAGTGTTGCTAATTTAGTCCTTGTATATTCTAAAATTGCATTGTTTATACTTGCTTGGGATTCTTGTCGTAACGCCTTTAAATTGTCTGCTGTGATATTGGTGCAAGTGAGTTCGTTAAATACTGTTAGATTGTAACAAAAGGGCGATGATAAGATGTAGCTGTTTGTAATGAATTCTTGTTCTATTTCGCTTAATGTTGCTGTGTTATGTGCACATAACGCGGTTTGTTGATAAAGTTCAACAATTCTCAATGCTTCTAAGTGGCATTGATTCTCTGTTTTGGCATCAAAGAGTGTTAAATGCCCTTTTTGAAAGTGGCTTAATGCCGCTGTTCTTATTTTTAACATGTCTTCTGCTGATAGTGTTGCCATAAAATTCTCCTTTTATTTTTTTGTTAATAAAAATGATTTTGAAACTATTGAAACTGAAATAATTAGGCGATGTCGTATCGCCAAGGAGAAAATGCAAAAGATACAAGGTGATATTTATTCATATAATTCACCTTTTAACAAAGAAACAAATTGTTTGTTTGCCGCTTTTAGGGCATTAGAACCACGAGTAATTTTAGAAATACTGGTATGTAATTTTTTGGATATTTCCCTTTGAGATAATTTCCCATCCAAAAGTTCTTTTATAATTGCCAGTCTTGAAGCTAAAATCTCCTTTTCTTCCAAAGTGAAGAACAGATCTTCAAATTGTTCCATTAAATCTGGATAAGCTTTTACGCACAGCTTAAAAAAAGTCGTCATAGCACTTCTGTTGTTTGTCATGATGTAATGTTACGTCATTACGTCTATTTTGTCCATAAAAAAATGCAATATTTATTTATATAAAAGATTAATAGTTCAATAAGTGATTGATTTTAAATGTGTTAAATTAGAAAAAAATGTCTGTATGCTTGATAGAACAAAAGGCGCAAATTCTTTAACAATAGTAGTTTTGCTGTGCATGCTTCTATGGCATGAGGCGCTGTTATAGAATGATGAAGAACTTATATTACGCATAAGGTAAAATTGCTCTGAGAAAAATTAATTGATAGTATGAAATGAAAATTGTGCATATTGCTATTGTGTTGTTTTTGAATCTATTTGCCCACGACATGGGAGCTGAGGAAAAAAAATTAAATGTGTTAATTTTGGGCGGCACTACTTTTTTAGGTCCCCATTTAACTGATGCACTATTGAGCCGTGGCCATAAAGTTACTCATTTTAATCGAGGCAATGCAAATTGGAATTTTCCTGGGGTTGAGAAACTCAAAGGCGATCGTGATGGCAATCTAAACATATTAGAAGGCAGAAAGTGGGATGCAATTATCGATACTTCGGGCTATATTCCCAGAATTGTTGAGGCTTCATCTAAAATTTTGGCAAAGGCTACAGCGCATTACACATTTATTTCAACGATTAGCGTTTATGCTGATTTTAATCAACCACATATCGATGAAAACTTGCCTTTAGCAAAACTAGATAATGATAGTGATGAGAAGATAACGGTTAAAACTTATGGGGCTTTAAAAGCAGGGTGTGAAAAAGTAATAAGCGCTTATTTTTCTGGTAAAGCATTAATTGTAAGGCCGGGATTAATTGTCGGTCCATATGATCCTTCCGATAGATTTACCTATTGGATAAGGCGCATTATAGAAGGAGGGCAAGTGTTAGTGCCCGATAATCCGAAACAAAAACTACAAATTATAGATGTTAGAGATTTGGCGAGATGGATTGTAAAGATGATAGAGAAACAGGTCGTTGGCATATATAATGCTACTGGTCCAAAAGAAAAAATGTGTTTTGAAGATTTTATGGATGAATGCAGCAAGTTTGTTGAAAAAGCAGTAGAAATTACCTGGATAGATGAAAATGTTTTAGGGGATTTTGACTGGAATAAATTTCCTTTATGCCTTCCAAGTAAGAGTAATATGTATGGATTATTTTGCGTTGATAGTAAAAAAGCCCAAGATAAAGGTCTTGTTTATCGCCCTATTTCAGAAACAATCGCTGCCATCTTGGATTGGGATAAGAAAAGAGTAGATCGAAAGATGAAAGTGGGATTAAGTCATGAAGAAGAAAAAAAACTTTTAAATCAATGTAACAAACGTTAAGAATTTGGTGCGTTGTTTTTGTATCTAGAATTATTAGTGGAAAGTGAGGTTCAGAAGCTTTTGAACATGTTGAGTTAGACATGCATTTAGAAAGTAGTGGATTTTTGATGTGAAAGTGATTAGAAATATGTTTGGAAGTATATATTATGTCTATACCCAAAAATAAAAAAGAACTTGTTTTAGAAATTACATCTACTTATCAAAAATTAAGAGAAGATCTTAAAAATATTCCTGAGAAACTTGTCAATATACAAGATTTAGCTGGACATGCAAAAGGTACTAAAATGAGTATTTGTAACCTTGTTGCATATTTAATAGGGTGGGGACAGTTAGTACTCAAGTGGCATAAAATGAAAGATCAAGGAAAAGAGCCAGATTTTCCTGAAACAGGATATAAATGGAATGAACTAGGAAAACTTGCTCAAAAATTCTACGTTGATTTTAGTGATTATGATTATACGGCCTTATTACATAAACTTGATGTAACAGTAAAAGCTATCTTAAAGCTTATTGACAGTAAAAATAATCAACAATTATACGTTGTACCCTGGTATACAAAATGGACAATGGGCAGAATGATACAGTTTAACACTTCCTCTCCATATAAAAATGCTCGTAATCGTATTCGCAAGTGGAAAAAACAGCATCAGATCAAATAAGGCCAGTATTTGTTTTTGCGATTTTATAGAATGCGCTTGAATGCGCCGTAGTAAAACTTTATTTGTTAATTATTAAAATTTATTGTATATTTTTTTAATTTAAAATGTTTGGTATAATGTAGTAATGGCTACAACAGAATTAAATAGATTACTTTGTGATTTTTTCAGATCAGAATCTTTCGAGAAGATAACTTCTTCGAAGAACGATGAAGATCAGAAGGCATACTTGGTTGCGCAGCAAATTTTTGAGAAATTGGCAGCTTTTTTGTCTGGTGCAACACCTGCACTTACTAAGATAGCGGGTTTCATAGCAAATGATGTATCAACCATAGTACTTTGTAGAAGAGTAGGTCGCACAGCAAGATTGGATGATGGATTTTTGGTGGAGACTATTCGAGAAATGTTTTTTACGATAGTAGAAAATATAGATAGATTTGATGGTGTAGAACTGCGAGATGTTGCTGCCGTATGTGCTAACTTGAAGCCTAGTTTAACAGCCATATATTTGAGTGTTTTTGGTGCGGAAAATCAAATGATAACTGCTGTTGACTGCTGGAGATTGGATCAAACTCTTCATTCTCCACCAATTTTAATTGATCAAAAATTAGAGGCAAAAATAGGTAATCAAGCCTTGATATATGGTTTTGGTATTTGTGGATATCGCACAATAAAATCACTACTGGATGCTAGTTTATTTCCATACGGATATGAAGGAGCTCAATATGAACCTGGGGAACAAAATTTTAGAAACAAATGGCTGTCAGGTGTACATGGCAAGACACCGAAAGTAAATACCTTTTTGTTTGATGCCATTGGTATGACTTTACAGAAAAAATGTATTAAAATGGATTTAGGATTGAACAGCGGATGTTCAGCAAAGCAAAAATGTAAACAGGTATTAACAAGTTTTGTGCTTCATACCGTTTTATTTCCTGAAGATAAAATTTCTATTATATTTTGTGTGCAACTAACAAAAAAAGATGGGACCAAAATATCTCCATCGGTACAAGAGATGTTCGATCAAGGAAAATATCCGGTTACAACCGCTGAATTAAAAAGAATATATAAATTATGCTATTGTCCTGAAGTGCCGGATGTTATTAGAAAGACGGCCCAGCAAATTGTGACATTTGTGAATGTAACTGAAACCGATCAAAAGGATAGATATGTATTAACACAAGCAGAAACTCCATGGAGAGATTCTGAGTGGAAAAAAGCACAACAAAATACAACTAAAAATCTTGATAAAAAAGCATGGATTCAAACTCTTAAAAATTCATTGTCGCAGGAGAAAACTTAGTTTTACAGTTCTAATCTTTTAATTCTTTACTGGCTAGATCTTTTGCTAGTTTGGCATCAATGGGTAAATTAAGTTGCATTATTGTTTTCATAACTATTCCAAGATCCTTTTTTGTTGTCGCACCTGAATCTTGGATTGCTTGGTTGACAATTTTTTGCGTTTCTTCCAAGGAGAGAGTTTTGGGTAAAAATTCTTGTACTATTTTCATTTCAGCCTCTAATCTTGAGACAATTTCTAATCTCTTTGCGATTTTGGCTTGATCTAGAGCTTCTTGTAAGTTGCCAAAGTAGGTTTTAAATAATTTTATTACGTCAGCATCAGGAAGAGCGGCTCTTGCATCAACGGTTAAAATTCTTGATTTTAACATGCGCAATGTGTCGAGTCTTAAAGAATCTTTTTTGATTATAGCCTCTTTTATGCCGGCGTTGACTTGTTCAATTAATGTCATGACACCCTCCTTTTGGGCTTTTAAAAAAGATTAAATTAATTCTGTGTTTTTTCCAATCAAAAGTAAAAATTCATTTTGAGAGTACTGATGTTGGAAGTTAATTTTTTATTATTATTTTAAAATATACATTTAGAGAAGTTGAGCTTGAGTTATTGTGGAATTTTATTTAAACTTGCACTCCAAAAAATGGAGTTTAATATGGCATCAGCATCAAGTGTTACACGAGTATCTATTTCTGATGCTTTTTCAGCATGGTTAAGTCAAAATATATCAGAAGTTGTGAGCCCTGAAAATATTGAAACAATAGCCGGAAAAGTTTTTGCTGCACTACCAATGCATTTACAACAAAGAACAGAACTTGATTGGCCTTTTTCTATTAGATTACAACAGGCTGTGAATTTTCTCGATATGTTTCAAAAACCTGATGAAAAAAGTTTTATTGAAAGAGTAAGACGGTTAACTGTGCATAATACGCTTTGGGATGCACTGCCTGCTCTTCATCTTATGGTATTGCTGACGGGAGCGAGTGTTTATCCTCCGCGAGTAGGAAGATCTGTTCTAATACAAATTCTTGGGGCGCATGCACATGATTTTTTTGAATTACAACATGCTCTTTTAGTTCCCAATTTGGATCTTGTACCGTTAACTTATATATCCAAATTGTGTGACATGGCGCAGGATCAAGTTTTGATACAAGAACTTGCTAATTGGACAGAAGGACAGAGGTTAATTGCTTTACTAGATGCCACTTCATTACGTGATATGTTAGATGAAATCCCAAGTAATTTTTCTTGTTATACCTTAGAAGGGTATAAAAATGCAGTTGCCTTTTTGAGAGATAAAGTAAAAAATTCTCCAAGAGTTAATGCTGTTACAGAATTATTTTTGGATGATACTACTTATCCAAAGTTTTTTGCTGAGGGATTACCAAAAGAAATAATGAGTTTTCATAATCTCAAAAAATTAGTTATTAACTCTAGAAATATTTTTACCTTGCCACCTTCATTAGTTAGATGTCAGGAGCTTAGAGAAATTCAATTTTTTTGTTCCGCATCCAATGACTACTTACCTCAAGAGTTGAGCTATTTACCTAAATTACAAAAGCTTGTGACTTGGGATCATGTTTTAATGCCATTGCAAATTACTACCAGGGCAGATAGGCATTATTCTGTAATTACATTACCCAAAGGATAATTAGAAGTTTTTTACCTATAATTATTTTTTAATATAAATATAAAATATTTTTTATGTGGCAATAATGTGTTAAATTTCTTTTCTCTTTATGTTATGTGTTGTGAATGTGTATAATTTCTCCGTTTTTCATTAAAGGAGAGTATTATGGCGTCAGCTGGAGGTATTTTGTCATCAGGGTATAGATGGGTAGAAGAACGTGGTATAATAGTAATGGCTTCTACTATTGCAAAAATTAGTGCGCTCACAGTAGCAACACTTGCGGTGGGATGTGCGGTAGTTGCAATTTATACTGGTTCATGGCCTGTGCTAACGACAACGATACTCTGGAAGGGTTCCATTGATTTAGTAATGGGTATTACTAATCTTCTCTGTAGTGTTCGTTTAATTCAAAAAATTGTGCAATCAAATTTTCAAGCTTCGTGGAAAGATATCTTAGGTCTTGCTACGACACTATTTGTAACAAATTATTTGGGCCTATACATTAGTTGTTCAGAATTTTCCTTGCAGGCATTAAGGTGGGCATATAAATGCACATCATGGCAAATTGGTTTTATTACAAATATTGCTATGAGCGTGCGAATATTTAGTACTGTTAAACGTGCTTTATGTCACCAAGAAACATTCACGAATGTTATAAAAGAGCTTTTTGTGGGAACGATAACTACTTTGGGAATTAATGCTTTGGTTAATCGAATTTGTTTTTATGGTTTTTTTGATCTTCATGATTTGAGTTGTATTTCAGCAAGTTTTATCGGATTTGGTATTATTGCGGCACTTATTGAAAAAATAGCAAGTATTGTGCGAAGAACTATAGTGAATCCATAGAAGAGTGAACATGTCATTACCTATTGTTATTATTTTTGAACGTCATTGGGATAAAATTCCTAAAATCTTAGTGAGAGGTTTACTACCAGAGTTGGTATCGCAAGGATATGGTACTTTTTGCGTAGAAGCTCCTCAGAATTTAGCAGCAAGTGAGCTTAGCGAAAGGTATGAGCGCGCTTTAAGCTTTGATCTTGATTTGCAAAAACGAGCCGAAACATGTTTAAGACGAGTGGGAGTTGTTGGAAGACTTAGTGATATGAGTTTGAGCTCGTTATCCCTCTTGTTGAAGCTACATGTTTCTAGTAAAGAATATGTGGAACTAGCAGAAAAAATTAAAGCATTGCCTGCTGCTTTAATATTTCGAGAAATTTTTGAAACGAGCACAAGATTTTCAATATCCGTAAAAGGTATTGACGTGGACGCTCGAGATTATGACGGATTAATATCGGGGCCACTTGAAAGACGAATGATCGCTATAGAAGAACAAGCTGAAGTTAGAAATGGAACCATGTTTGAAAATTTGTTGAGATTAAAAAATCAACAAGGAGAGGGAATAGTTTTGCTATGCGGAGCGTTACATGCGGAAGCATTGATTAATAAATTTAATGCTAAAAAAATGCAAGATGAGGTACTTTTCTACTTTCCTCATTCATCCCAGCGGTATGATGATAGCATAGATGATGTGAATACTGTTGCCATGAGAGCTGTCTTAAGAGGGCACGAACAATTATTGGAGGAAGGATCAGTACATGTCCTGCAAGAAAGGATTGTTCAAGATGTTTTAGGTAAAATAAAATATACAAGAGAAATTGTAGAAGAAAATTCCCATATAGAGTTTCTGAGAAAATATTTTAAAGTTCCTTTTAGAGCTTTTTTAAGACCGGGATATTATGTCGATGCATTAGTTGAAATTGCAGATCTAAAAATTATTGAAATGATAAAAAAGTGTATGGGTGAAAGAAACGTAGCAACACACGAGATTTCTTTAGAGGCGAGAAAATATTTAGTTGTATCTGGCGTTAACACCAAAGAGGTAGCAGAAAAAATTCATGGAATGTCTAGATAATTTGCAATAGGTAGTTTTTCAAATAAATATTATTATAACAATTGTATTGCGTGGAATGCGTCATGTTTGATATCTTTTTTGCGCAAAAGGAGACGATATGACGGGTTTTTTAAATGTTGTGACGGAAAAGCCTTTGATTACGCCGGCAAAACCGTGTTTTGCCATAATCGTTGGAGCATCTCTATTGGTTGGTGGTTTTACATCGCTACCTCTTAAGATTATAGCCGCTGTTTCTTCTACTGTTGGCTTGGGCTATGGCTTACATAAATTGTATCCTCGAGGTCCGAGCTGTATGAGTGGCATGGCAGTGTTTGTTTCAGTGTTAAATGGTATAGATGCGTGCATAACATCGACAACCGTGGCAGCTTTATCACGACTGAGTATGCAATATGTGTTGCCCAAGGTATGGCCAATGGTCGGAAGAACTGTCAGGGCACTGCGATGGTTTTAGGGCGTTTTACCAGGTATTTGTGTTTTCTCCATTAATGAAATAATCTGAAGCTGTTAGTTATTTTGAGAAAAACTTAGTTCATGCTTAGATGCGCATGTGTCAATATTTTGTATGCGAAAAAACATAAGAGCCTGCTAATGATTCTGTAGCACTTTTTAAGGTCTGTCTACTAACAGATTTAGCATCATGTGTTGACGAATACTGAAATTAGCATCTTGGTAACTAAGTGGCTTTATTGCCGTTATATCTTCCATAGATTCACCATTTAATCTTCGTTCAACATAGTTTAATTCATATATGCTGCAATTGTGAAAGTCGTGCTGTACTCTTACCCTATTTTCTTTAATTGGAATATCGGTAACATTATATGTGGTTCTTAGTTGAGATAAAACCATTTGTTGACATTTGGCAAAGGATATAGGATCTGCAAGCATAAACACTTGCTTGTTTTGTAGTTCGTGAAGAGATTTACCCATGGCATCAAAAAATTCTAAACAATTATTTTTAGAATCATAAAAAAACAATACATCATGAGCAACTAATCTACCCTTTAACGCAATATGTATGCTAACAAAATCTGGTTTGTTGAAATCCGTCTCGCTTAAATCCATATAAGGACTAAATATATGGCTTTTAAGGTTTATACCCCGTACATGTGCTATTTTTCGTAGATAATTAGTGTACTGTATAATGCAATTTGCGCAACATCCTCTTCTTCTTTGCAAATCTTGGAAACACCAAAAATATAATGCATAATTTAGAGTTTTCTCCCCATTAGTTATTGGCAAAGGTATATGTGGCAAAAACTGGCTATATACAGTATGAAAGATCATGATAAGATATTCTCCAACAGAAATAGCAGAAGATTGGTCAAAATGCACTCGAATATCAGTAATATTAAGATTAACTAAACTCATATTAGCATTATATCTGATAGTTTTGTAAAAAAGCAATAAATTTTAATTTATAATTTAAATAATTTTTTATTATATTGTTAAGGGTTTTATATTGCCGTATTGTTAATGATAGCAAACTCAAATGTTCTTTAGAGAAATAATCATCTTTTAAAATCAATATATTCTTTTTGACTTGCCCAAGCAAAAGATTTACCGTCAATGGCTCGCATGGTTGCCAAGATGCCGTCGAGATGATCATATTCGTGTTGTAGTAATTCGGATAAATCTCCCTCTAATGCCCATTCATGTTCTTTCCATTCCATATCAAAAAATTTTAAACGGCAAGATTTATGTCTTTTTACTTTTACAAGTAGTTCCGGAAGGGACATGCAATCATCCCATATTTCGATTATTTCAGGACTTTTCCAACTAAAGGTAGGATTTAATAAAATAGTAGCTTCATCATTCATATGCATATAAATGACCCTTTTTAATACTCCGAGCTGAGGGGCAGCAATAGCGCGTCCACGGTTATGTTTTTTTCTAAATTTCATGAGGGTCTTATGCAGTGCTTTAATCAATGGTTTTAAATCGGCAGTCTCTTCTTTTTTAATCTCTTCTGATACTTGATATAAAGCTGGATTGCCAACTAATAAAACTTCTTTTGATATATCCATATATGTCTCCTGGTTTGTCCGAATAATTATAAATCTCGGATAAGGATTTTGTAAAAACTAAAGAAAACCATAGATTATTTGTTTTTCTAATTTGCTGATAATAAGGGGTTTGAAGAAAAATGTAATTTTTATTTAGTAAAAAGTTTCATTGTTTCTATACTGTTTTTCCAAAAAATGAGGATCTATGAGTAGTTATAATGAATTATATTTTCGTACAACGGGTGGCGGTGCAGCAAGTGGTAATACTTCTGGTTTTCATGTTTCTGTTAATCCTCCAACAAGCAGAAGAGGACGTCCTATTCCTGTAATAAAAACTAATAAAATTCCTCCGATATTTGCTGTTAATGCGGGCCCGTCTACTGGTGATGTTTTGCAAATATTACCAAGTGAAAATAGAGAAAAAACGATGGAAAGATATTTGGTGAGTGTAATAAGAGGACCTCACCAAGGAGAAGCCTGTGAAGTTTATTGTGACAAGGCAAAAAAAGTAGTAACGGTTATTTCTCCTAGTAGAGGAAAACAGTTTACTTGTCCTATAGCAGATGGCAAAACTATTGAATATTATTTGGATCAAGCCAGGCAAGATGTTGCATCTGCGCCCAAGCTGGCAAACGAAGCTATGCATGTAAATGAGACAGTGGCCACTCCTGCTAAAAGAACAATGCAAGCAGCTGAGGCTATTTTGAAACAAGGGGGAGAGAAGGTAGCCAAGACGGCCTTGGAGACAGGAATTAAGGCCATGGATAAGGCGACAACTACTTTAAGTTTCATCGCTACTTTAGGAGAACATGCTCCGAATGGAGAAATAGGTAAAATGTCGGTAGAGGATACTGTGGAAGCTGTTGTTGATTTTAGTGCTAAGAAGGTTTTTGCCGAAGGTATAGGTAAAGGAGTAGCAATTGGTGCAACTGTTGTTTTTGGACCAGTTGGTGGACTTGCAGCCGGTATTTCGGCAAATATAGCTGCAGAACAAGTCTATGATGATTTTTTGAAAGATGGAGTGCAAAAATTTGGTAAGGAATTTTCAAAATTTGTAGTAGAAATTCCACGATTACAGATGGAAGAAGCTCAAAGAGATCGAAAAATGATGGACATGCTTGTAAAAACCGTTGGGGGAAAGATAAAAAATCTTTTCACACTGCCCACACAACCGAAAAGTTCTGTTCCGGTGGAATTTGAACTTACGACTGGTAGTGGAATTAGGATGAGAAGTGAAAGAATGTTTGATGGTAAACTTACTGATGTGTCCTATCCTATTATCCTTGATGGTGGTGGAGCTGCATCTTCTCAAAGTATGGATGTGACGCACACAGATTCAGCGTCTAATACTGCTAATGTACAAGTGCTGCCAAGAACACCTCACCAACCCTCTAGTGGGCATGGGTCGGCGATTGAGCAGCCTCTTGCGGCGACACCTCCTCCTGTTACAAGGCAAGATAATGCTAATACACCTACGGCTACAACACAAGCCACAAGAACTGAGCCTAGCGTCACAAAAAGAAACGATGTTCCTATCGTTAGAGAAAAAAGGCCAAGAGAGAATGAAGAAGTGGAAGATGAAAAAGAGAAAAAGAAGGCAAAAGCAGAGGTTACAGTACCCTCCTCTTTGCATTTTCAAGTTAGTCAAAATTTAGTGCAACAAGGAAAGAATGCATTAGAGGATCTTGCTGAATATAGGGGAAAAATAGCAGAAAGGGCGCAAATTGTAGAGGCTGTTAGAGCTGAAGCAGTAAAACAGGGTATATCTAAGACGGCCATAGATGAATTTGCAAGACGGCAAGAGGCGAGTATGCGTCTAGCTAAAGCCGAAGAACGAGTATTAACTGGGGTCGCCAAGACAGAAATAGCAGCTGGAAGTGTTTTAGATACAGGGCTTAAGGATTTTCAAGATAAGATGGAGAGTATGCCCAATGGTGCTGGCAGTACTTTAGGCGGCGCTCTTGCAGACACACTATTACATATAGATAGATTTTCTTCACCGGAGGCTGCGGCTTTGAATGTTGTTAGTACAACAGCTACCCAAGTGGCCTCGCAAGCGGCACGTAGTGCTGTTGATAGTACGGTAAAGGCTGTTGCTACTGAAGTGTTAGGCAAGGAGATAGCGAGAAAAATTCCAGGAGTAGGAACGGCAATGGCAGTTTTTGATATCGGAGGAGCGATATTAAATTCTAATAGTTTGGGTGAGGCTGTGAAGAAAACAGCTGAAATTGTAGTAAAAACCGGATATTCAGTTGGCGGTGCTCTTCTTGGACAGACACTTATTCCAATACCAATTCTTGGTGCTGCTATTGGTTCATTTTTCGGTTCTTTAATTGGTTCTGGTGTTGTTATGGCAATGGAGGAGGAGACAGGAAAAGAGAAAAAGAGTTAACATACTGTGATAAAAGGTTAATTTAAAATATAAAAAGGTGGGTATGGAATATAAAGAGTTATTAGCTAAACGTAGGTCTATTAGGGATTATTTAGATAAAAAGGTGCCCTTAGAAATTTTGCAAGAGATCATAAAGGATGCGTGTTATGCTCCTAGTGCATGTAATGGCCAACCCTGGCGTTTTATCATCATACAGAATAAAGACTTGATCAAAAGAATTTCTGATGAAAATAAGAATTATTATTTAGATGAATTCAAGAAAGATCCTCACCAGTTTTTTAAGAAATTCGAATCTTTATTTCAAAATCCTGAGTATAACATTTTTTATAATGCCTCTACACTTGTGATGATTTGTGGAAAAAGAGGATTAAGTCATTTTTGGAAAGAAGATTGTACTTTAGCAACCGCCTATTTTATGTTTGCTGCTACGGAAAGACAACTTGCTACATGTTTTATCGGTTGGGGTGCTCATATTTTAAATCAGCAACTTCGTAAAGAAATAGGTCTTACAGAGGATATAGAAGTTGTAGCTCCCATAATCGTAGGGTATCCTAAAACTATTTCTACAACTGCAAAGAGAAATGAACCGATCATTTTAAAAACTATATGATAAAAACGTTCTACTTATTTTGGTGGGTAGAATTTTTTTGCGCTCATTGGGAGCCTATCTCCATGAATGGCATTGGTAGCTAGGATATTTTTGATGTTTATTATGTCGCCATCTGTGAGAGAAATATGACATTTTATGTTTTCAATTAGGTGGTGTTCTTTTGTTGTACCGAAGAGGGGGATGATAGAGGGGTGATGTGCTACGTAAGCTAAGCAAAGCTGGGAAATGGTGCATTTTTTATTATCTGCAATTTTTTGTAAAAGAGAGACGATTTTTATGTTATGTGAAATATTTTCTTCGCTAAAGCGGGGAAGATATTTGCGAAAATCCTCTGATTTTAAATCACCAAAGGATTTTATTGTGTTGGTCAGAAGGCCGCGGCATAGAGGGGCGCATGCAATAAAGGTGATACCTAATTCTTCGCATACTGGAAGGAATCTTTCTTTTGCTTCTTCGTAAAAGAGAGAAAATTCTGCTTGAATTGCAGTTATTGGATGAATTTTATGGGCTCTTCTTATGGTATCTTCATCCATTTCTCCAAGGCCGATATAGCGAACCTTGCCCTCTTTGACTAGTTGTGACATTGCATCTATGGATTCTTCTATAGGAGTATGGGGATCGAGGTGATGCAAGTAGTAAAGATCGATTATAGAAATTTTTAGCTGTTCTAAGCTTTTTATACACTGGTTTTTTATGTATTCGGGTTTGCCGTTGATAGATACCTGATCTTTTTCTCTTACAACACCAACCTTTGTCGCAATGGTTACTTGGTTGCGAAAAGGTTGAATGGCATTGCCTAGTAAAATTTCATTTTCTCCCAAGCCGTAGGAATCGGCGGTGTCGAAGAAGGTGATGTCATGTTCTATGGCAGTAGCAATAGTTTTTATACAGTCATTTCTATTGACATGGCCGTAGAAATTGGTCATGCCCATACAGCCCAAAGCTAAAGAAGAAACATCAAGTGTGGCGAGTCTTTTTTTGTGCATAATGATGTCGTAATATTACGTCACCATTATTAAAATGTCAAAATTGCTTATTTTGACAAGAGCTTTGCAGTAGAAGATAGACCGATCATTACCTGGTTTGGTTCATGTAGGGTTACTGTTTTGTTGGGAGCATAAACTATGAAATGATCAATAGCTTTAGCTATGAAGGTTGTGGGGGAGATGTTGGTGCAATAGGGGGTATATAGAGTAAAAGGTTTTTGGGATATGTTTATGGCATGTTGCATTTGCACTTCATTAAAATTCATATCTCCCATGGCAATCGTGGTAATAGCGGGATCAAAGGTTTTGGCTAAATATTGGGTGAGTTCATATCTTGATGGTTTTGTCGGATCGCCTGGTATGTGCACATTGATTATACGGAAAATTTGTTGATTTTCTTTTAATTTTATAGTGATGTCCTGAATAGTTCTTTCTGGATCTGAAGAAAAGATGTTAGCAGTTTGTGTTTTTATCACGTCAAAAAGACTTGTGTCAATTAGTATGGCGTTGCCATCATTAGCAATAACAATGAAGTTTGAAGGTAGGTGCATTTTAAGCTCTAAAAGAAATGGTTCACTGCATTCTTGTAGGGATAATATGTGTTTACGATGGGATGGATGCTGGATCATTTGCATAACAAGTTCGATGGCATGTATATCGCGGACGGTAAGAGTTTTTGTTTCATCGATGTAGACGTTTTCATCTGCGATTAAAGAGTGACTTAGTCCTTGTGAATTTTTTTCTATTTGCCAATTTATATATTTTGTGTCGAGCACATTCCATGAAGCAAGATTAATTTTTTCTAAAGACATACCTATTGGTAAGTGATCTGATGGAAATTGCCATTGTTTTTGTAATTCTCCGACGTAATGTTCTATCTTGGATAGTTCTATCTTAGATAGTTCTATCTTGGATGGATCCATTTGAGATGGTGCCATCTTTGATTGTTCTATGGAGGATGATGCCATTGTTTGTGAAGTTACTGCGAGAGTGGTGGTTGAAGAAATTAGTAGTAGCGAGGAGAGTAATACAAAGATTTTTAAAAACACTTTTTTCATATTACCTACTTGTTTTGTATAAAATAATATACACAAAAATTTATTTATTTACTACTAAATAAAATTTTATATTAATTTTTGCTTGTAGCGATGATCAAGAGTAGCTAATTTTGATTATATGTTTGAGATTTTGATAGATAAATTATTTTGTAGTGGCGGTCGACTTGGTTATTAAGTCTGTGTGATTTTTTTAATTTTTATTGACAGAAGGGGTTTATTAATTTATGTGTAAAAATAAAATTTTAATTACGTATTTGCTATGAAAAATTTATCCTCGTCCTAAAGCAGAATTTTTGGTGCCAGAGAGAAAAAAATTGTGTGTGCTATTTTACCAGGAAATCCACAGGACAACCCGCTTTCGCCATCTCATAGGCCACCATTTGTAAAGTAATTATTTGATCGGAGATGCCAGGAAACAGTATGTATGGAAATTTAAATCCCTTACCATCCGGCAGTACTTCTACTTTAACTTTGTGGTTTTTAAATCTATCTGGATATTCTTGTTCTAAGGCCGTTACCGCTTTAAAGTGAGTGTTGGCAACTAGAGTGCAATTTGCCATGCTGCCCAAAATACGTAGGAATCTTACTGAGGCAATAGATGCTTCTTCTGGATCTGTTCCGTTAAAGAGTTCGTCTATTGCTAATAGCGCATATTTGTTTGGGGGAAGAACTTTTACAGTTTCATAAAGTTCTCTGGCTCTTTTAGCACATGCCATGAAATAAGAATTACCTTTAGCGCAATCGTCGGTGATATTAAGATAGGACATGATTTTAGAAAAAGGAGTAAATGTTAAAGATGTTGCACAAGCAATACCTAATGTTTGTGCCATTAATATTGCTTGTATGATAGCCCTTGTAATCGTAGATTTTCCACCAGCATTAGGCCCTGTAATCAAAACATCGCGAGAATGATCTTTATCCGTACCTGTTTTTAATGATGTAGGTACTACTGTCTCTTCATCTATCATTGGCGACCAAAAATCTTGAGCATCAAAAGCAGCTTGAGAACTTGTTGAGTGCAAATATGTTGGAAAACAAAGTACTGCTTTGTGTTTATCGTTCACTTTTTTAAAAAATTTGGCAATGGATAATTGTACGTCTAAAAGACTAATGGCAAGAATTGGTTCTATTAAGCATTCTTTAGGAAGATTTATAAGTTGAAAATATGTGGAAAAAACTTCTCCCCAATGCGAAAACCATGGCCCTTTCGCATTTAAAAAGAGAGGTTTATTAAGATTTTTTAAAAAAATGGAAAAATCTTTTGATGTCTCTTTTAAAATTTTCCATCTTCTGCAAAATGCTTTTATCTCAGGTAGTTTGTCAGTAAATAAGGGAAAATGTTCCATGATTGTTACAATCTTATCTACTGTAGAAAAATAGATGGCAATATAATGCAGTTTTGTTCTTATACACTCTTCTGCAACAACACCTATGCGCCAGTTTGAAATAGATTCATAAAACATACTAAGATAGTTCAGTTCTGCTAAGCATGATGTGATTACGCGTGCACTATTATTAGGTAGTAATTCTCTTGCGGCTAAGGATGCAATGCCAAGAAGACTTATCGGTGGTATGAAACTAAGCATATTGCCAGAGCCCATACTTGGGAAAAAATCACCAGAAGTGATCATGTAATTTGGTAGTTCAATAAGTGCATAAGCCATCAGAGCACAGCCTAAACATGCAAATAGCCTCTTTTGAATTGTGTTTCTAAAATTTTGATATTTTGTACTTTTATTAAGAAAAACACAAAGATTGCGAATAAAATTTGATTTACTTTCAAAAGGAAATTTTACTCTGTTATCTTGAATTGAACGATTAAACTCATCGTTTGGATCAAAACAGGATAATATACAGTTTTCAGGTAATTCAAGATCTTTTAAGGCATCATTTAGTTGTTCGAACAGTTTTTTGTTTTCTACTAACTCTCGAATAATTTCTCTTTGATTTTCTAATTCTTGTATATCATCAGTTGGCGTGGCGATTTTTCGATATAAGAGACAGCGTCCGATTTCAGTTGCACAGTGATCAATTCGACCGGCTAAAAAGTAAGTAGTTTGATGAGTTCCACAGAGTAATTCCAAATCTTGCCATGTCGTTGGATCCATAACCTTAGTATTTGAACCAAGAGATATTTTTTCTTCATCATTTTCTGATAGCGTACTTTCATAACTTCTCAAAAGCATAAAAGCTAAACGTTTTTTTTGTTCCGGCATTGGATGAAGTGTGGCTTTTAGGATGTTGCGTAAAATAAGAATAACACCTCCTTTATTATAGTCATCTGCAAATTTGGTGGATCTATCTTCACGTACAGATAAATCAAGAGAGGTTACAGTTTTGAGGTTTTCTCTAGCAATTTGAGATATGAGAGATGCTTTTGCTTCGGTACTTGCATCGGATTCATCATCAAGTGGTTGCAGTTCTAAATCAACATATTTTGGTGTCTTTTTGCCATCTGTAGCTGCTGTTGCCATATAATTTTCCTTTTTAGGAGATTATTATTGAAAAGCGATAATTTCTTGTCAATAATCAATGATTTTTTTATTTTGCGACAAGATGAATTTGTATTGATGGTTAAAAAAATCCAATAGTACATGATGCGAATCTTGCAATACAATTTTTTGCTAGTAACAATAATATGAAAAAGCTATAATTAGCTTATCAAAATTACCACAATGGTAATTCTAACTTAACTAAATGGGTGTCATGAGATTTTTCCGATTTAACAGCTAGATTCACAGTTTACATGTTGTAAATCGTACCTTCTTTTGGAAGGAATAAATTTCATGAATGTTACATTTAGGTATCAATATGACTCAAAGAGTTTTAAAAATAAAAGACTTATGTAAGTCTTATTACGTTAGAAAAAAAACTTTTAAACATGCTTTAGTAGACGTTAATGTCGAACTTAATGAGGGAGAAATTTTTGCCCTTTTAGGCGTAAATGGAGCAGGTAAAACTACGCTTTCTTCTATCATTGCTACTTTGACCTCTCCAACAAAAGGTGATGTCCTTTGGCAAGATAAATCGGTTTATGATGATTTATCAAAGTATAGAAAAATATTGGGTTTTTGCCCTCAGTATCAAAATTTAGATGATCAACTTACACTAGAACAAAACTTGATTTTTCAAGGTAAGTATTATGGATTATCTAAAGGACATGTAGTATTAAAAGCCGCAGAATTACTCACCAAATTTGAACTTAATGAATATGCCAAATCTAAGGTATTTGTGCTTTCAGGTGGTTATAAACAGAGGTTTTTAATTGCCAGAACGTTAGTTCATAATCCCAGGTTAGTAATTTTAGATGAACCAACAGTTGGTCTTGATCCTCAAGTAAGACATCAACTGTGGAAACATATCTTAGATTTAAAAAAGGAGGGTATTACTATTCTTTTGACAACCCATTATCTTGATGAAGCAGAAAAATTATCTGATAGAGTATGTGTAATTGATCAGGGAAAAGTGTTAATTATCGATTCACCCAATAACTTAAAGAATAATTTGCAAAAAAATAGTTTAGAAGAGGTCTTTTTGCATTTATTGAAGGAGGAAAATAGATTATGTCACGAATAAAGTGTTGTCTGGAAATTATAAAAAAAGAACTTTTTTTGTTCTTTAAGAGTTTTAAAGATAGCATCATCGATATTTCTATTATTTTAGCAACTAATATGATTGTTTTTTCTTATTTAATGCATGTAGATATGGGAAAAAATTTTAGTAGTTTTATATTTGTCGGAGCAATAGCAAGCTTTGGCTTATTTGAATCTGTTGGTAGAGCAATGTTTTTGGCCCAAGAGGCTACGGATAGAAAAATCACAAGGCTTCTTATTTTACCCGTACCATCTTCTTATGTGTTTACCTCCATTGCTATTTCATGGGCTGTTTGTTCTGCTATATTAGTGTTATGCATATTCCCTTTGGGTAAATTATTACTTTGGAATAGCGTAGATTTTTCTAATTTGGCTCTTTTAAAGTTTGTCGTTATCTTTATTACAGCCAATGTCTTTTATGGTTTTTTCTCGCTTTGGATTGCGAGTTTAATTACCAATTTGAGAAATAGTTCTTGGTTATGGGCGAGAGTGATTAATCCTCTTTTTATGTTTTGTGGATATTATTATAGTTGGAGATCAGCTTATGAGTTCTCTCATTTAGTGGGATATTTTCACTTTTTAAACCCTCTTTTGTATGTACTAGAGGGAACGAAGGCAGCATTTTTGGGGCAAAGAGATTTTTTACCATTCTGGATATGTCTTTTGTCACTTTGGATATTTATCGGTATCTTTAGATATGATGCTATTAGAAGATTTAAAAAAAGATTAGATTGTGTATAGGTAAATTATGATGATTAAAGTTAATAATCTATGTAAATCTTACGATGCTAAAATTGTGCTGCAAAATATTTCATTTGCTATAAATGAACACAGCCATGTAGGGCTTATTGGAGAAAATGGTTGTGGCAAGACAACTTTATGTAAAATCTTGTTAGGAAAAGAAAAATCAGATAACGGGTCTATAGAAAAAAAATCAGATATAGTCATCGGTTACCTGCCACAAGAAGTAGAAATTTTTTCTGAAGAAATGTCAGTGCAACAATATTTTGAAAGAGCAGTTGGATCTTTGGATCTTATAAAACAAGAAATGGAAACATTAGAAAAAAATCTTAATGAGAAAACACTTGTGAGATATGGTGAGCTGCAAGATCTGTGGGAAAAAAAAGGAGGCTATGAGCTGGACTATAGAATAAAAAAAGTAAAGGATGGATTGGCGATTAAGCACATAGATCAAAATAGGATGTTAACGACACTGAGTGGAGGAGAAAAAACAAGAATTGCTCTAGCAGCTCTTTTAATTGTTATACCGGATATTTTGATTTTAGATGAACCTACTAACCATCTAGATTTTGCAACGTTAAAATGGTTGGAGGAATATTTAACATCTTTTAAAGGAAGTATTCTGGTTATATCGCATGATCGCGAGTTTTTAAATAAAATAGTAGATGAAATTTGGGAGATTTCTTCCGACAACCATGAACTTGCTATTTTTCATGGTAATTATGATGTGTATCTTCAAGAAAGAGAAAAAATATTTAAAAAACAACTCGAAACTTATGAAGAATATATTGAGGAAGTAAGGAGATTAAAGACTTTACTAAAGCAAAAAACTCATTCGACCAAAGGCCCTAGACCTCCAACCGATAGTTTTAAATCAGCATGGGATGCCTGGGGAGAAAAAGCCGAAAAAAGTAAATCTTCCAGTATTCAAAATGCCAAGGTGAGGTTAGAAAAACTAGAAAAAAATCCTCCTGCTGAGCCCATGCGATCCTCGTTAAGGGGATTTTATTTCCATGAGGCATTAATGCCGTCACAAATAGCATTTAAAATAGTCAATGTTACCAAAAGCTATGGAAATAAAGTTGTACTTAAAGATCTTAGTAAAGAAATCATTAATAACGATCGTGTCGTTATTATCGGTGAAAATGGTTGCGGCAAGACAACATTATTAAAATTACTTGTCGGAGAAGAAAAACCTGATGTGGGAGATGTCAAGGCAGCCTCCTCTGTGAAAATCGGATATCTAGATCAAGAGCAAAAATCATTAAATTTGGAAAACACGGTTTTGGAAGAATATTCTCTTGTTAAAATGGCAGAGGAATCGGTACTTCGAGCAGATTTACATAAGATGAGCCTTTTCACGTCAGAGGAGATATTTTTAAAAGTTAAAGATTTGAGTTTGGGACAAAAACAAAAGTTAATGCTCGCTAAAATAGTTGCAAAAAAACCCAATGTACTTATCTTGGATGAACCAACTAATCATTTGGATTTAATGGGAATCGAAGAGCTTGAAAAAGCTTTGAAGAATTTTTCAGGTGTTATTGTAGCAGTGTCTCACGATAGAAGATTTATAGATAAAATAGCCACATCTGTATGGACGTTATCTAAAGGGACAATTGTTGTGTAGAATCAAAGCGCATCATGATAGCTGACGTTAGATTTTTTCGCCTCTTCTTTAAAAATAAGTTATTATTTTTTCTCTGTTATCATGATTTGGGATGTAGAAAGTTGTCCAAATGATAAAATACTACCTCAGCATCTTCGATATATGAAAAATGGCCACAGTTTTTAAGAAGAAGGTACTTAGAATTACTAATATCCTCATGAATTTTTTGTGCAATCACAAAGGGTACAATATCATAATCTCCATGAATGATTAATGTTTCTAGGTTAATTTTTTTTAGTTTGTCGTGCAAATTAAACGGTTGAGAAAATAATCTTTTTGCAAAAATTTCTAAAACTTTTGTCCCATTAGCAAATGCTTGTTTGCTCATGGCAAGGTTTATGTCTTTTTCCTTTTGAGGATCATAAAAGTAAACTTTGAACATCATACGATAATATGCTTCCATGATTTTAGGATCGCTGTCTTTAAACTCTTTTGTTTTTTCGATTGCTTTTAGCTGTTCTTCATAGGGTTTTATCCTATGATCATATTCTTGAAAAAAACGTACCCATTCTTCAGATGATGCAGGGGAAGTGTTTAATAAGATAAGTTTTTCTACACATTCAGAGTGAGATATCGCATAATTCATGGCTAAAAAACCGCCCCATGAATGTCCTAAAATACTTACCTTCTCATAGCCAAATGCTTTTCTAATAGCTTCGATATCGTTTATGAAAGTTTCTATGGTGACCATTTGCTCATCTATAATGCCAGTAGAACGTCCGCAATATCTTTGATCGTAGAAAATCACACGATTGTGCTCTTTTAACTTTGCCATTTGAGGAAGTAAATAATCTTGAGAAAGTCCAGCGCCGCCATGTATGACAATTACAGGAGTTCCTTGTCCCATTACTCTACAAAAAAGTTTTACTCCATTGGTCTCTATAAAAACTTCTTGAGTATTGGAATAGATTTTGGTCGGTTCATTGGCAGTGATTGTAGATTTTACAAGGTTCAAAATAAAGCACAATAACAATAAGAAAACAATTTTTTTCATTTTTTTATCCTGGCAAAAGTTAAGTACATTATAATGAAGCAATATCACAATATTTGTCAAAATTGGCCTTGAAAATATTTTTTGAATTATTTCCATTGCTGACGTACTACCCAGATGAATCTAGGAGTTTGGCAGCACATTTGGCAAAAAAATTATGATCCATTTTAGTAAGCGGTTATCTTGTGCAAAACTTTATAGAAGAATTTAATCTAATAAAAAGAGTAATATCGCCTGTGCGCTTTTTGTGTAAAAGAGGGTTTTATAAAATTTAAAGATTAAAACTTTAGTTATATGCCATCTAAATTGTATTTCTTGTTATTTGTCAGCATAATGACTTGTTTGTCATTGAATTTTAAATTGTTAAAAATTCTAAGAGAGTCTCTTATTTTCATAACATCAGATGGCATTATGCTCATACCATTTTTAAAAATGTGGATCATCATCCCAATGTCTATACTAGTAATTATAGTTTTAAAATATTTACAAAAGCGATTTTCTCTTTATTTTATCTTCCAATTTTTTACCTTATGCTTTATCGCTTTTTGTTTGTTTTTTATTACGATTTTATATCCTAATCGATTAGATTGGTCAATATCTTGGCCAACATGTTGGCCAACATGTTGGCCTACTTTTTGGGTGCCAGTGCAATTACAGTTAATGTTGCAACATTGGGTAATATCTCTTTTTTATGTTGTCGCTGATATGTGGTCTACTGTTTTTATATCCGTACTCTTTTGGAATATCGCCGCTTTAGTGTTTAGTTTGAGTGAAGCAAAAAAATATTATCCTCTCTTTTCGTTAGATATAGCTGGCATGTTTGTTGTCTTGGTAACGTTGCTGAGTTTACATAGCGTAAATAACATGACAATGCTTATTATTATCGTTGCTTTTTTGCAGATGTTTTTAATGTATCTTGTGTCTCGTCAACACCAAATAATAAAACCAGCACAAAATAACAATGCGCATACCAAACTCACGAAAAATCATTTTATGTTACTACTGGGAATAATCGTTTTTGCATATGAATTTTCTGATAGCTTTTTAGATCTTATGTGGAAGTGGAACGTTAGTATACTCTACCCATCTCAAGTAGGGTATAGTCAATATATGAGTAATGTTGTATTTTGGACGGGGATTTTAGGCACTTTAACTTGCTTATTTGTCGCTAAGCCATTAGCTCAAAAAATACGTTGGCGTACCTTGGCTTTAATTCCACCTGTAGCAATAGCTGTTTTTGCTTTTTGCTTTCTTTTTGGCGTTTTTTGCAAAAGTAACATAAGAACAATAGTACTTTTGGGCGTCTTTTTGAGTGTGTGTATGCAAATTATGAAATATACTTTTTTCGATAATGCCAAAGAATTAGCTCTTATAGTGCAAGAAGAGAATATGAGATTTAATGCTAAAGCTTTTGCTGATGGCCTTATGACGCCCTGTGGTAAGTCTTCTGCATCGTTAATTCAACAGATTTTATTTGCCATAATAATAAATATTCAAAGTGCTTTTCCAATTTATTGTAGTATCTTTGTGTTTTTGGCTCTTCTAACATGGATATACGCAGTATTAAAACTAGATTGTTATGTAGAGAAAAAATATGGTTATTTTACCAGCAATTGACATCTTGGATGGAAAAGTTGTAAGGCTTTTTCAAGGCGATTTTAATCGAGTTACTAGCTATCAAATGACACCAGTGACAATAGCAGAATATTTTAAAAAATTAGGATATAACTGCCTACATGTTATAGATTTGAAGGGAGCAAAAGTGGGAGCTCCTCAAATATTGTCAGAGGTAGGCGCTCTTTTAAAATTGGGCGTTCAAATACAAGTTGGAGGAGGTATACGTACCCTTGAGTGCGCCAAGTCTTATTTTAGCATGGGCGTGAAGAGAATCATCGTCAGCACTCAAGTCCTGATAGATAGTATATTTATAGAGGATCTTTTAAGAAATTTTTCTTCCGATAATGTTATGGTTTCTCTCGACGTGAAAGAGGGTAAGTTGGCAATAAAAGGATGGCTAGAAGAAGAAAAGCAAAATTTATCGAGCATTTTAGAGAAACTGATAAAGCAGAATGTGAAAAATGTGATTGTTACCGATATTGTTCGCGATGGTACGCTTTTAGGAATCAATATTCCGTTTTACCAAGAGCTTTTATCCTCTTTTCCCAGTGTGAATTTCTATGCTGCCGGTGGTATAAGCTCACACTATGATATTGAACAATTACAAAAAATAGGAATGTTCGGTGCAATTGTTGGAAAAGCATTTTACACAAAAAATCACAACTTGTTGTAATTTAATATATTGTGTTAATGAAAAAACTATAATCAGAATTTTTTTTTCTCCTTTCATAAAAAATTGCAAATATTTTAAGCTGATTACCCGGTTTGTATGCTTATAGAAAATGTTGAAGAAATTATCTCTCTCATAAACTGGGAAAAAATAGGTGGTCTTTTACCTGTAATCATTCAAGATGAACAAGATTTTACTATATTAATGCTCGGATATATGACTGAAGAAGCATTGAATAAGACATTAAATGATGGCATTGTTACTTTTTATAGCCGTACAAAAAGAAGATTATGGACCAAAGGAGAAACTTCTGGTAATTATTTGCAGGTTCAACAGTATTTTTTCGATTGTGATCATGATGCTATGCTTATCTTAGTATGTGCACGAGGGCCAGTGTGTCACTTGGGAACACAGAGTTGTTTTAATCAAAAATTACCATTTTTACAAGAATTATCAAAAGTTATTGATCAGAAATTCAAAAATGGTTCGCAAAATAGTTATGTAAAAAAACTATACGAGGAAGGACAGAGGCGTATTGCACAAAAAGTAGGAGAAGAGGCTGTGGAAGTGGTGATCGCGAGTGCAGATAACGAACGTAGTGCCATTATAGAAGAAACAGCGGATCTTCTTTTTCATATGCTTGTCAACTTGCGGTATCATAATATCGCGTGGCAGGAAATAATCGATACTTTAAAGAAAAGAGTAAAATAATAATATGAGGTTTATAAAAAGAAAAAAAGATCAGATTGTTATTGCTATTCCAAGTAAAGGAAGACTCAAAGAAAAAGTGTTGTCCTTTTTGGAAGATAAAGGTTTGATCGTTGTTCCTCCTTCTGGAAGACAACTACAAAGCATTTTGGAAAATGCTCCAGAGCATCTCGTTGTATTTATGCATCCTAAAGATATTGCTTTGATGATACATGAGGGTATTATTGATATTGGATTTACCGGGTTAGATTTAATCGCTGATACTAACGTAAAAATAAGACCTGTTGTTAGATTAAATAGTGCAAAGGTAAAACTTGCATTACTAGTACCAGAAGATAGTCTAAGTTATCATCCCTTTCATCTTTTGCATAAATCTATTGCTACTCCTTTTCCCAATCTTGCCAAAGCCTATTTTCAAAGATTGAAAGTAGACGTAACAATAAGAGCAATTCAAGGAGCATCGGAGGGTCTGCCTTATTTAGGCGTTGTTGATGCTATTATCGATATTGTGGAAACAGGAGCATCTGCTGCTCAAAACGGATTAAAAATTATTGCGGATGATATTTTCGATTCCGAATGTGTCGCAGCAGTAAATAAACCAGAATTACAATCCAATTATCAGTTGGTGAATACCTTTTTGAGGAAAATTTATGCCTGAATCACCAGTAATAGAGGGTAGCAGTAAGCAGTTTTTTTATCATGATGACAACACTTATCTAATGACTTTTAAAGATAGTTTGCACGGGGCATCACGTGTTGGCAATATTACAGGGACAGGTTATTTAAGACAGGCATTTACCTATTATTTTTATAGAATTTTAGAAAAACAACAAATTTTTACTCACTTGACCGATAAAGCTATGTTACAAAATGGTATATTGGTACATAAAACTTGCCCAATAAAATTAGAAATCATTGTACGTAATAGAGCACGTGGTCACTGGGTAGATGCACACAAAATTCCCCTATTTCAGGGAGGTGAGATTTTTTCTTGGCCCCTTGTGGAGTTTTGTTTAAAATGGAAAACAGTGCTTGCTAATGGCCAGGAAATAGATGATCCGCGTGTTTCTCCGGATTTGATTTTGCTTTTAGACAGTCAGGCAAAAGATTTAAGTATTCGTGACAATCTTTTAAAATCTTTAGATGAAGTGCAGCAATTAAAACAGATGGCTTTGAGGATAAATAGTATTTATAGCGTTTTACTAGCAGAAGTTGATTGGATATTAGAAGATTTTAAGTTTGAGGTGGGAATATTACCCAAAGATTCTACAAGACAATTGGTGTTAATCGATGAAATTTCTCCCGATTCTTCTAGAATCAGAGATATTCATGGTAATAGTATGACCAAAGATCTTTTTAGGCAAAAAAGAGAGAATACAGTAATATATGCCAATTATTTGCGATTGAAAGAATTTATGGAGAAAATGTATGCAGGAAGTAATTAGTCAAAAAGTATATAAAATAGATCCATTATTACCTCCTTGTACCAAAGTACGCCTTGGAGAAATTTTCACAGTAGAGGTACAAAATGCTTTTGGTAAGAGTTTTGAAACAATAGAAGAATTTGAACAATTTATGTCTTGTGAGAATGAAGAAGAAAAGAGGCAAATAAATCATCCTTGTACAGGACCAATAGAAGTTATTACAGATCAAACAAATATTTCTTTGGCTATCAATATTGTAGATTTTAAAATTACACGAGGCTTTCAGTGCATTTCAAAATCCACAGGACTGCTTAAAGATAGATTTCATAAAAGAGAATGTATCATTTATCCAGCAGATCCTGATGGCTCTTTGCAATTTCACAATAACGATCTTCACATGCGAGGATCGCCAAAATTAGGATTTATTACTACTATAGATGATCATGTGCGCAGTCCCGGCAGATGTAGCGAAAATGGCGGAAATTTAGATTTTAATTTTCTAGATAAAGGCAGCACTATCTATTTACCGGTAAATTACATTACACCACTTGTATTAGTTGGCGATCTACACATATGTCAGGGTAATGGAGAAGCTGCTGGTATTGCTGTTGAAGCTGATGGTGAAATAACATTAAACATAACAGCTGTTGATAAAATAGATTTTCCTGTTATCGATCATAAAAATTCTTTGGTTATTGTAGGATGGGGAGATTCTCTGGAGGAAGCATTACAGAAAAGTGTAGAAAATGCTATTAAATATTTAAGACGCATCTTTCCCTTTTGTGATTGGGATGACGGAGAAATTTATGAATTTATCTCAGCAGAGGGCAATTTAACTGCCGGTAATATCACGGGCAATACGAAAACATTTGGTGTTGTTTTTGTAAAACAAAGAACTGCTAATAAATTTTCATTTCCGGTGTTTTAATGAAGGATTTTGCAAGTTTATCACTTTTTTTTGAGGGCAATAGTCGCATTATTAAACAACTGTCAGATGGAAGGCTTATTTGTAGACTTAAACCTACAATATTTTCATGGGAAGATGGAGGTTATATCTATGTGCCTGGAATTGATGCCATTCGTCTAAAGCTTAATGCAATATTATGCGATGTGCTGCATAAAAATGGTGTAAAGACCTCCACCATAGACACATTAGAAGAATATATTATCATGGAAAAATATGAGATTCCACCTATTGAAGTAGTAGTAAAGGGAAGTTTTATTGGCTCACCTAAACATATTTATAAGAGCATAGAAAAATCTCAAACAAGATTTAAGTCTTTTATACCGCATAAACATAATCCCTATGTGAGATTTGATTGGCGTAACCCCTTGCCTTTAGATGATCAATGTATGCCGGAAGAACTTGCCAATTATTTCATCGATGTAGAAGAAGCAAAAAAAACTGCGTTAAGTAGTTTTCACATCTTACAAAGTTATTATCTAAATTATGATCTTGATCTTTTAGATATTTGCTTTTTTATGAATACCAAAGGTAATGTAATTTGTGCTGAAGTATCTACAGATAATTGTCGTCTTGCTTATGTAGGGGAAAATATTGATGTACATCGGGTGATGAATGGTAAGGATAAAAAAGAAAAGGCGGCAACAATTTTAAATTTACTAATGGATGTATGATATGAGTATGTATTTATCAGAAAATGGTTGTGACATGTGTCGTATCGTGTTAAGTGGTTATTTTTGTACCGGTAAAACTTCGATTATGCGTCGTTTAAATACGGAATTAGGGTTAAAAAAGCCTAAGGATTTTACAACAAGATCCATGCGTGATGGTGAAAAAGAGGGTGATCCTTATTTTTTCATTACAAGAGAACAGTTTTCTTATCTCGAGAGTATTGGCAAGTTGTTTGACCCTATAGAATATGCTGGCAATATGTATGCAGTGGATTATGACGATCTTTTTCAAACAAGACATTGGGTTATGGATATTTTACCCGACTCGTGGGATAAATTTAGTAGAATTCCTAGAGTAATAGGTGTATATCTTATACCACCTGCCATTGAGATTTTAAAAGAAAGGGCATTGTCTAGAGGCGATAGCATTGCAAGTGTGGGAAGACGTATTAATGCAATAAGACCACAAAATTTATCTGTTTATCATTATGCAATTGAACCTCAAGAATCGTTAGATGCACTTTTTCAGAGGGTCAAAGCTATTTGCCAACAAGCTTTAAATTAATTTATACTTTGATATATCTTGATTGCATGGATAAGATTGCTTCTCGAGAAAGAAAAAAATATTATAAATTGTGGCAACATTACCCATTGTACCGTCTATATAGTCCTGGACAATTTTGTGTGAGTTGTTTTTTTAATGTTTTTTCTTCCGATATTAAAAAAGGCGATCATGTTATTGATTTTGGTTGCGGTACCGGTAGGGTGGCTCTTGCATTTTTAGAAAAAGGGCTAGATGTAACTCTTATGGATTTTTCCCCTAATTGTTTGGATGATAATATAGCACAACTTGTGTCTGAAAAATTACGGTTTATTGAAGCCTGTTTATGGGAACTGCCAAAAAATATGGCTAAAGCAGAATGGATATATTGTTGTGATGTTTTAGAACATATTCCAGAAGAAAAGATAGATATAGTGTTAGAAAATATGAGCAGACTTAATTTAAAGGGCGGTTTTTTTAGCATTTGTTTAAAACCGGATAATTTTGGTCCTACTTCAATCAAAAGTCCGCTTCATATTTGTATAAAAAATAAAAATTGGTGGAAGAGCAAGATAAAGGTACATTGGGATATAAAAGACGAACTTATCGATGCGGAAAATAGTTTTATCAGTTACTGCGTTTTAAAGAAATAATTAATGATGTTTTCTTTTACCAATAAAAATCACACCAACACCTAATACTATTACAATAATACCGCCAAGTTTTAACCATTTGGATATTTGTTCATAATAGTCTGTTTGTTCTTGTGCTGCATCGAGTTTATGTTGTGCCATATTAGCAAGTCCCTTGCCAACTTCTTCAGTAAGAGGATTTAAAGAAAAAAGTTCTTTTCCTTTCTGCACTTTGTTTTGAGCTTCAGCAATTTGTTCTCTTCCTTCACCTACTCGATGATTAATGTAAAATGATGTGCCCAATGCAGCTATACCTAAAAGTATTGTAATAATGCCCAAGATTATCTTTGTACGCATATACTTTGACTCCTTTTCTTTCTAATTAACAAAATAGTTTGAAAAGATCAATCGCATTTTGAGTAATCTTCTGCTAACTTGCGTAAAGTTGCATTGAGTTCCGGGTCATCATCGATCATGCAGAAATCAGCAGGATTGCAAGCTTCGAAAGAGGGTTTTGTTGGCACAAGTAATTTTATATCTGTCTTTTTATCTAAGCTAGCAAAACAAGCTATTTGTCCTTGTGGAAGATCGACGATGTCGCCCTGTCCTGCTTTAAGGACTGTAATCACTTGTGTGTGTGGATCTTTTAATACTACTAGAGCCACACCATCAATCATATAATATTGTTCTCCAAGAGGTCTTAACATGGGTCGTGAAAAAGATATTTTACTCTCTTTTTTTCTAACAGCATAGTCTATACCAAAAGAAGTAGAACCATCTCTATAAGTACCTAAAATTCTAATGTTGGATTTGCACTCTTGAGCAAATTTATCTTCTGTGGCCATAGCTACCTTTTTTATTCCGTCAATAGCCCGAGACCAACGTTGATAGACATTAGGTGTATATTTTGCTCTTTGCAATTTTTCATGTATTGTGTCAAAAATTTTCTGTTTGTAGAGAGAATATTCTTCAGGTAATTCTAAATCTGCAAAAGCCTTTAATATTTTGAAATTATTATTGACACGGCCATCACTTTTTAAATATTTTTCCTTGAGTACTTGAAATAATTTTTCATTGTTTTCAATAAATGCAAAATCACTGGGCGTTAGAGGTACATCGCCGAGCCTCATAAGCGCATATGAGGCAAATGCTCTTACTTTATAATCTACGCTATTTTCTACTTTTTCGAAGAGTTCTGCTCCCAATCCAAAATCGGTAATTGCTGCACTTTTTTTGCCATGTGTTTTGTACATTAGATCTTTAAATGCTTGTTGGATAAATCCTTCTTCATTAATGTAGTGTTTTTCAATAAGCCAAGAGAGTTCTCGTGGTTCGAAATCATCAAAATTGATTTTACCACCAAGGAAGAGAAGTTGTGTGACAAGTTCATCGATAACTTCGGGTGTTCTTAAGGTTTCAAAGCTACTGTCTAATAAAGCATTGAATTCATCTAAAGTGCCATGATGAAGAATAGAAAAAAATTGTTGTTGTTGGGGAGGCATTTTTTCTATTGGACTTTTAAAGACAGAAGGAACAAGATAGGCATCTTGCGGGCCTAGCCATTTTGGTATGTCTATAATAGCAATTATTAAGGGAGAGTTTTCAGAATAGTTTAAAAATTCCGTATGTTCACCAGGAAGTATAGTAAAAGAGTCGCCTGCGTTCATGGGAAAACAGGTATTGCCATTGCGTTGTAGACCTTCTCCGCCAATCACAAACCACACTTCAGATACTTTTGTATGAGCAAAAGGTGTGGCAATAGTCATAGCAGGAAGTGTGGAAAAACAAAAACCAACGGTAGGTTGAGGGTCTATGCCTTCAGGAGAAACTGTGCCATCATCTCTAAGGTCATTGTACATTCTTATGACGGAAGTATCAGGAGCTTGGTAGGGTATTTTTACTAAAAAAGGAGTAAGTTTTGGGTCATTACATAGATTATAAAATGTTTCTCTTTCACTCTCGGAGAGTTTTTTCATGATGCCTAAAAATGTTAGCCCCATTGATGCTAATGTTATATGATAACATCCCTCTTCCAAAGAGGAATAACTAGGATTTTCTAAAAAGGTAAGTAAATTTTTTGCTAGATTTTCTATTGGAAGGTTGAGTTTTTTTCTTATACTTTCTAAATTAGCTTCATAGTCAAAATGATCATTTTCTAATACCGGTAAAAAATGAAAATTTGTACCTTGTGGTGTTGGTAAAGAAGCAGATGCTACTGCTAAGCCTGGTGCTCCATATAACGGTTTAATGCATGGGATATTTAACCCGGGCCAAGGTATGGACATAAAACCTCCAAATGTGATGAATATATTACCATGTGTTGATGAAAAAAAAGAAGGTTAAAATAATTGTTAACTAAAAATAGTTTTTAGTTCATTAATAACGTGAATAAAACGCATTTGAGCTGGTTTATTATTAGTTTTATAAAGGGCTAAAAGACGATAAGGTGACGGAGAGGGTTGCCAAGAGACGGGATAGAGTTTTTTTGCTAAAAAATCGGGCAAAAAGCCAACGGCATCAGAGATAAGACACATGTCGGCAATTAAAGACCAGCTAGGAATGCGTGCTTTTATAGGAATGGGTTTGTGATATAGTTGTTTCCATTTTTGTCTTAAGGTAACAACTTCGGGTTGATCTTCAGGTAAAATTACTGGTTTTATTGAAGTAGAGCGTTTTTTTGAATATAATTGGAAATAACCCTTGCATAATTCTTCTGATGTTACGCCTTTCCAAGGAGAGTTATCTAATACTAAAGCTATATCTACTTCTTCCAGTAAGACTGCACCATAGGCACCATCTGGTCGATAAAGAGTTAGAGTTACATTTTCTAATTTTAGTAAAGGAGAAACGATGGCTCTGGCAATAGCATGAGTTGTAGCAATACGCAATGGAAAATCTTTTTCTTGCACAATTGTATCATGTAAATGTTTAAGCCATGTTTCTAGCTTTGGTAAAAGTAGTTGTCCTTGCTTTGTTAGACGGAAAATTCTTCTTTCATGAGTGCAAAGAGTTTTCCCAAAAGCTCTTTCCACGCGCTGTATGGCAACACTTGCGGCACTTTGGCTTAAGTGATGTAAGGTTGCGGCTTTACCCAGATTCTTTAAATGCGCCGATGAGATTAGAAGCTCTAAGTCGGCAATACGTAAATCTTTTAAAAATGATGGTCTATTATTCATATTTTCGATAATGAAATTCCATTATATCAATAATACAAATAATGAGTAAATTGTTAAAGTAGAGAAAAAGAAGATTTTTTGGAGTTGTTATGATTAGATTTTTAAAATGGATTTGTAAGTTTAACTTTGGAGATTTCGAAATCGATGAGTTTAGAAAATTTATTCGTATGGGTTTTATTTTTTTTATTATTATCGGTGTCTATTGGTCATTAAGACCGCTCAAGGATTCAGTTTTCATTCAACTTGTCGATAGAGTACAGCTTCCATATGCCAAAACATTTTCCCTATTAGGATTGATTCCTGTAGTTATGTTTTATACAAAAATTTTAGAAAAAATTTCGAAAGAAAAGATGTTTATAGTACTGACACTATTTTATGGGATATCGATTTTCATCTTCGCTTGTCTTATGTTGGTTATTCAAGCACCACATAATGTTATAGAGGCACGTGCTTTTTATCCCTATGTAGGAACAAAAATAGTAGGCTATCTTTTTTACCTTTTTGTGGAAAGTTACGGTTCTATTTTTATTGCTTCGTTATTCTGGGCTTTTGCTTCATCTGTAACAGAACCGATTTCAGCAAAAAGAGGGTTTCCTTTGATTTATACTTTTGGTCAGATTGGAGGTATGTTTTTCCCTTATTCTATCGTAGGACTTCCTCATAGAATAGGATTTAAAACCGATGCTTTATCTTTATTTTGTTTGGCTTTTCTTGTTGTCTTAATAATTCCATTGTTTCACTATTTTTTAAAACATACACCTCGTGAATTACTTTCGGCGTTTCATGGTAAAAATGAACTCGAAGAAGAAAAACAACAAGAGCCAGGCTTCTTAGAAGGGTTAAAGCTTTTATTACAGCATAAATATCTTTTAGGTATATTTGCAGTTAATTTTATATACGAATTCTTGGTAACAATTTTTGATTTTAATTTTAAAATGGCAGCCGGTGGAGTATATTCCGGGGTAGCATTGAGTGATTATTTGGGTTTATATGGATCTGGTGTCAATACTGTCTCATTATTATGCTTATTACTTGGTATTAGCAATGTAACTCGCTTTTTAGGAGTAGGTATAGCTCTAGCAATAATGCCAATTATTTTTGTTTGTGCCCTTTTGGGTTTTTTAACGATCAATAGTCTAACATTTCTTTTCATACTAATGGTGGGAGCAAAAGCCATAAATTATGCATTGAATGGTCCTGCTTTAAAACAATTATATATACCCACTACACCAGATGTGAGATTTAAAGCACAAGCCTGGGTTGAAACTTTTGGTTCAAGAACATCAAAAGAGACAGGATCCATATTTAATATGACTTTAGCACCACTTCAAGCCTTTTTAGGAAATAGTATTGGATATTCTCGCTACATATTGCTTAGTGGTCTATTAGGCTTTCCAATGTTATTTATGTGGCTTTTGATTGCCCTTTATTTAGGTAAAACCTTTCGTAGAGCTGTAAAAAATAAAAATGTAGTTTGCTAATTGTAAAAAATATTATTGAATTTACTTTAATACATTAAAAAGATAAAATATAGGGCTCATTTTAAAAAGGAGAATTATATGTCAACAGTAGCAGTTGGTAATGTTCCTAATTATGTCGTGCATAAAGAAAAACAATATTATGCTGTACAAGGAGAAGATGGAGCAAATTCAGGAACTCTTGTCAGAAAAATTAATAGCCCGTCGGTAAATCCTTATCTAAAAAATCATGATGTGGCTATCTTAGAGATTTTAGCAAATCAACGTACCGGTATGCTTTTTACAGCGGGAGCAGAAATTTCTTACTTAACGATGGAAGGTACGGGTGAAATATGTTTTTCTCAAGAATGTGTTGCCACTTGTCCGGTTCTTGATGAAAAATTAACCATGCGTTCTTTGGGTGGACAATCTTATTCTTTAAAACCACTAAGTATTGCTACAGTTCCGCATGTAAAAGATAGTCCTATGGGTACTATTCATCAAATTACGAATATTGGAAAAGGTGTTCTGCGAATAGTAAGAGCTGTTTCTCCCAGATTTGCTATTTCCACAACAGAGTGGATGTATAAGCGTACTTCAGCGTATACAGATTATGTGGTAGATAGTATGAAAACATATAGCGTAAGACCAAATGAAGGGATAGAAATACATGAAGCTGCAAATGGCGTTAATGGAAGTGGTCTTAAAGCACATAGTGCTGCTATTGTGACCATGCAACCTCAAGCATATACTATTGCTCATTACCATCCTCCTGGTATTGAAGAATCTTACGTCATTTTATCCGGGAAGCCAACAATGATGATGGATGGGGGAAAATATGTTGCTATGGAAAATGGAGGACAAGAAATGGAACCTGGAGATATTGTAGCCATTCCTCCACAAACGGCTCATCAAATAGTAAATTTGAGTGATGAAGAAGTGAATTTTGTCGTTTACAGTGCTCCTCAGTGGCAATTTTCAACAGAAATTCCCATTACTGGAAGTATAGAAGATCAAGAAAGATGGCCTGATGTAACTAAAGAAAATGGTTGGATACTTTAGATAAATGCTCACTATAGATAGAGAGCATCCATTTTTTGCAACATGGCATCCTGCACTGAATAATGAGCAGGGTGCATTTGGAAATATAGTGAGAAGAGTAAAAAATGTGCTTTTCTACATTCCAAATTCTATAATGGCTGCCATTATTAACCCAAGAAGTGCATCAAGAGTTTATCCTCTCTCTTACGCTTTTTCACCATCGGAATCTATTAGTAAAGAAATTATTTGTCCGGATAATGTTCATGTTAAAGCGGAAGTTGTTTTAGCAAAAGGTGCAACAGAACTGACACCTACTATCATATTATTTAATCCTCTGGGCACGAATGGTGACATATATGATCGTTTAGTGAATAAGTTTAATAATTGTAATTTTGTGCTTTTCAATTATCGTGAATGGAAAGCAACATGGCGAGCTCAAGATCTTATCGTCGATGGAGATAGCGTGTATCAGTATGTGGTAAGAGAACTTGGCATCAATCAAGACAAAGTTCATTTCTTCGGGTATTCTTTAGGAGGAGCAATTGCTCTTCAAGTAAAAGCACTGCATCCGGAATCTTTGGGTAAATATGTTGGAGATAGAGTTTTTCTTTCTGTCTTTAGGTTTATCTCTGAAAATTTTTGTATAGCACGTCTTGGAAGAGTAATAAAAATTATAACTTCATCAATTTCTTCTATTTTACTAGCTTGGCCTATTTACCTTTTGGGATGGGAATGGGATGGATCTCGCGCGATGAGACAGATACGTGGAGACAAATTAATCATATGTCATCCTAATGATTTTTTAGTTCCAAGAGAAGCTAGTCTTGCATGCCAAGCATCAGAGGAAGAGGTTTTGTATTTAAGTCGTAATGAAATTGGTCCTAGAACTCATTTTGCGCCTATTAATGAACATGTGACGGAGCAAGATGAACGTGCGGATCAAATAGTTGCAAATTTCTTGTGTTCATCTGACGTATAAAAGCCTTTTCTTATATAGTGTTTTTGAAAACGGCTAGTTTTTTTACTCAAAAATTGCTACCATCGATATCAAAAATATATGCTTATTAGATTTATCTTATGGTTTGTTCTTTTTCCTTGTATGCTCTGTTGCACAGAGGGATTAAAGTACGAATGTTTACATATTAAAGATGGAGATATAACAGTTCATCTTTTAGAGATTGATCCCTCATACTACGAGATAAAACCAATAAGAGCCATGGATGATGGCTTGGGGCGTGAGTCGGTATTATCAATTTGTAAAAGATATGGTGCCTCTGCAGCAATAAATGGCGGTTTCTTTACCATCGGAACCACCTATGATGGAAAACCGTGCGGGGCTTTAAAAATAGAAAAGTGGTATGCCCTTTCGACAAAACCAAGAGGCGCTATCGGATGGTCATCTAATAATAAACCACTTCTGGATAGAATTGAAATGAAAATTACGTTAAGTAATGGTTATAAAGTAGACGGATTTAATTGTCCTCGCCAAAATGGCAAAATGATACTTTTTAATTCGTGTTTTCATAAGACAACACTAACCGACATTGAAGGACAGGAACTTATTATCGTAAATAACAAAATAAAAACTATAAATAATAGTGGTAGTGGAAAAATTCCAAGTGATGGATATGTTCTTTCCATTCATAAAAATCATCCTCTTTTTAACAAGTTTACACTAGGGGACGATCTTTTGATTTCATTAGAAATTTTACCAATTTTATATCCAAAGAATAGAGAAGAATGGGAAAATTTTGATTATGTTGTTGGAGGATGTCCACTTTTAATTAATCATAATGTAAAATTCACCGATTTTTCTTTTGAAAAAACTAATGATACATTTTTGTATAAAAATCATGCTCGCACAGCTGTGGGAATCAAACCAAATGGACATTGGTTATTTGTTGTCATAGATCGTATAGGTAAATTTCGCGGTATGACCATTGATGAACTTGCAACTTTAATGCAAAAATTGGGGTGCCATGATGCTTTAAATTTAGACGGAGGAAGAAGTTCAACTATGGTATATGGGAGAGATGTGAAAAATTTTCCTCAAGATGACGAAACAGAAGCACAAGAGCTAAATGGAATAAGAAGAGTATCCGATGCTATTGTAGTAATACCAAAATGTAAGAATTAAAATAAGTTGCATGGCATAATAATAAGAAACCGAGGTTTTTATGGGACATCATTTGGAAGAATATGGTAGTAGGATTTTTGGCTTTAAAAATATGCAAAAGTATTTGGCAAAAGAAACTTTTGTTGCATTGAAAGAGACGATGCAAAAAGGGGGTATGCTGGATCATAATATTGCAGAGCACGTAGCAGAGGGTATGAAAAAGTGGGCAATAGATCATAATGCCACTCATTTTTGCCATTGGTTTCAACCGCTGACGGGAAAAACGGCAGAAAAACATATGGCTTTTTTATCCACGCAACAAGATGATGGCGTAATTTTACAATTTTCAGGAAAAGATTTGATACAGGGAGAAGCTGATGCTTCTAGTTTGCCATCCGGAGGATTAAGAAAAACGAGTCAAGCGAGAGGGTATACCGCTTGGGATCCAACGAGTTTTGCGTTTATTCGCAAAGGTATTACTGGGGCAGTATTATGCATTCCGACAATGTTTTGTGGTTATCATGGTGAAGTGTTGGATAGAAAAATACCTCTAATTCGTTCCAAAAATGCCCTTATTAAGCAACTTGTTCGTTTAGCGAAACTTTTGAATATAGAACAAAAAATAACTCCATATATAACCGTTGGAGGAGAACAAGAGTATTTTCTTATCGATCGTAAATATTATTGTCAGCGCATGGATTTGATGCAGACAGGAAGAACTCTTTTTGGCATTGTGCCTCCAAAACATCAACAATTGGAAGATCATTATTTTGGGGTTATAAATCGTAAGATTTTAGCTTTTATGGAAGAAGTAGATAACGAACTTTGGCAACTTGGTATACCTGCAAAAATAAGACATAATGAAGTAGCTCCTGCACAATTTGAGATTGTACCAGTCTTTGAGGAGTTAAATTTAGCTGTAGATCACAATATGTTGATTATGGAAATGCTTTCTACAGTAGCGGAAAAGCATGATCTTGCCTGTCTCTTACATGAAAAACCATTTGCAGGAATAAATGGTTCAGGTAAACATAACAACTGGTCGTTAGTGGGTACGGATAAAAAAAATTGGTTATCTTATGAAAATAATAAAGATAAAGAAAGATTTTTAACGCTTATTTGCGCCATCATGCAGGCAATAGATGAGTATTCTGGACTTTTACGCGCCTCCGTTGCTTCTTTTGGTAATGATCACAGATTGGGAGCAAATGAAGCTCCACCTGCAATTATTTCCATATTTTTAGGAGAACATTTATGCGATATCGTGGAACATATTGGTGTTAGTGGTAAATTGCCATTAGAGAAAATGGACGTTACAAGTGAGCATGATTTGCCAATACTGTGCCGTGATGTTACCGATAGAAATAGAACGGCTCCATTTGCCTTTACGGGTAATAAGTTTGAATTTCGCTCCATTGGTGCAAGCATGAACATGGCAGAGGCTAATACTGTACTCAATACTATTGTTGCAGCAAGTTTAGATGATATTTGTAGTGAGTTAGAAAAAGGAAAAAAACTAGCTGCCGTTTTACAAAATATAGTGAAAAAACATAAGAGAATATTATTTAATGGCAATAATTATTCCAATGAGTGGAAAGAAGACGCAAAACGTCGTGGACTTTTAAACCTTACTACGACGCCACAAGCATTATTAGAAATGAAAACGCAAAAATGTCTTGATCTTTTTGTAAAATACGCGGTCTTTTCAAAACAAGAAGCTTTATCGCAGTATGAAGTGGCAATACATAATTATTGGACAAAAGTGGATGTCGAGATAAAATGTGCTATTTTTATGATTCGTTCTTTAATTGTACCAGCAGTTTTAAAGTATCAAAATGAACTTTCTCAGATGACAAAAGAGGTGAAAGCTCAAAAAGTAGTAAAAAACCTTTTGAAAACAATATCATTTGCTATAAGGGGAATTTCTAGCTGTTTAGAAAATATTGAGAAAGGGAAAAGGGATAGTTATTTAGATGAACTTTTAAAACTTCGTGGTTTTGTCGATTTGTTGGAAGAAAATATGCCCAAGAGTAATTGGCCACAGGTTAGTTATGCTGATATGCTCTTTAGATTTTAAGCTTGAATGGCAAAGCTAACTGCTTGATTGAAACGATTCATGTTGGGTTTGAGTTGTGTTGCAAAGGATTTTAATCTGCCATCATTGTGAGCTTTTACAGTTGCTTGCATAGCACTATGAATCATTCCCCGATAGAAGGGATTATAAGTAGATAGAGCGATTGTTCCTTTTAATAGATCTCTTTTTATACGATGTGCAGCAACTTGAGGGGCTAAATTTGGAAAAGCCCATGAAATACCCGGTATGTTAACTGCTCTTCTTACGCCGTTTGCAACGGCTTTATCTACGGTGCGGTCTAAATCTACAGCCGTGTTATGTCTCTCGACATCAACAAGATCATCTTGAGAAAATTGTTTTGGCCTGTCAGCTAATGGAGCTAAAAGTACACGATTAGTGTTGAAAAGAGTGCTATAGAGAAGTTTGTCGGTTTCTCCAGGTAAATGTTTAACACTTTCTACGGTTACTTTTGGAAGATTTTCTCTTACAGCGCGTCTAATAAGCTTATTGACGGGATCCTCTCTTGAGTTGTTGTTAGCAAGCCATCTTGAACCTTGTTCTATGAATCCATCGGGTGCAGGACCATGTTCTATAAGATCTTGAACTTCATGTTTTGTTGCGCCGTGATGAGCCATAAGTTCGCAAATATCAGGTAAGGTTTGACATATGCCTGTTAGATGTGTTAATGACGCCCTGTGTTGATATGCAAGATTTTCATCTTCGGGAGCTTGAGGAGCATTTTCTGCAATTGCTTTTTCAAGATCAACGTTTAATTCTTTCAATAAAGGCAAAGCAAGAGCATTTAAGTTATGGGCATATTGGGGTTCTGTCAATACTTGTCTAAAGTTTTCTAATATCGTTGGCATTTGCTTTTTTAGTATTTTCCTTCCTATAAATCTTTCTAATGTTCTTATTGAGATTTGCAATGGGATAAAGATTAATAAAGAAAGAACGAAGTCAATTAAGGCTAACGACAGACCGATTCCGAATTTAAAACATTTGCCAAAAAATGTTTTCGGATGCCAAAAACTTAATGATAAATTATCCATAAGGGCTGTTTTAAATGATACTTCAGGGATAAAGGTATCTAGAATTGCTGTGCTAAAATCAGCATATAGTTTTTGAATATCGGGATTATTATCGGTTGGCACTGACCTTTCCATATATTGATGTAGTGTTTCTCCCTCCATTCCATTGACAGGAAAATCCAATAAATCGTGTTGATATTTTTCGAAAAAAGCTTCCATCTCAGTTAACACAGGAGCTAATATCGCTTCTTGTGATCGTAAACTCTGATCTCCCAAATTTCTTCGAATGAGATTTAAACCATGTGTGATAAAATTTGTAAATAATTGTTTGGGCATAGCACATATGATGAACAAATAGCAAAATAGATATACGATTTTTTGCAGGAATGTTGTTGGTGGAAATTCTGCTTTAAACGCTTCTAGTAGTTTGCCGCCATTTTCTTGTGTGCGTTTAACTACGCGATTGATTTTTTCGGCCATTTCTTCGGGATTGCCCCAATTTTGGGAAATGGGTAGTGATGATAATAAAGTTTGTAAGCTCATCGCTTGGCTAAAATAAGTTGACTTAGTGATCAAAGTTTCTGTTTCTCGATCGCACAAAGCTCTCCAGTCTACGTCTTCCGCAGGAGTCATGGTAAGAGCATTATAATCTTCAATGTTGCCAATTGGTTCATGGTGATTAATATCAGCTATGGCCTCTCCTTGTAGGGCGAAGGTGCATCTTGTTAAATCATCATCCGTGAGATGGAATTTTAGTTTTACAGCGTCGGATAAGGATATGGGAAGAGGAATTGGTGTTTCCATAGATAGATTGTTATTTGTAGGATCGACAACTACTTCTAGGTTTTGTAATTTAGAGAAATAAATTTTATCGTCGGTGATTTTTACTAAAATAGCGTCATCGTCATTAGGTAAATTATAAATGAGATTTTGAATGAGATAGGAATTTTGTATTTGCTCTCTTGTGATTCTAAATTCACCTAAAGTGCGATCTATTTGTGGAAATTCTTCCATCAGAGCGATTAATATTTCTGGTCTATTTTCTACTTCTGATGGAATAACACAAAGCGCACGCAAGACACTCTTGGCAGCTTCTTGTATGGAGGGCTCATTTGCTTGTGCTATAGCCCTTGTTCTAGCGACCACGTCATTTGCGAAATTTACCAATTCTCCGGGGAGTTGTAAAAATAGGGCATCATAGATTCCATGAAATGTGTTTCTAGCGACGTCATAACATAGCTTTGCATTTTTCCTTACACTTTCTTGTACATCTCCTATCAGTCCTATACCATAATTGGCTGCGTCAAAAGCAGCATTTCTAATATTATGCGCTGCTTGTTGTATGCTCCCTAAATATTGTCGTGCCATGGCAGTTAGAGCAGTTGTTGTTCTACCTGCAGTTCTTCTTACTGTTGTTAAACTGTTATTAGCCAATCCTCTTAAGAAGAACGCTGTTGTGGTAGCATAATTTTGTAAATTATTAGTCAAAACCAACGTTTTATCCATTATTTCACTGATGCCCGTTCGAGCATTTATGGTGCCTCTTTTAGCAGATTGTAAAACATCACGTATGTTATTTCTCCACGCGCAAAGAGAAGCATCGATATTTCTTCCAAAATTTCGCATTATAAAATCTAATTGTGGATTGGAACGAGTCGCTTTTGGAAATAATCCTGCCTGTTGCATTCCTGTATAAGCGCTTGTCACGTCATGAGGATTTTCGAACGCCAGTGATAGATTTTCATTAATAAAATTTTGAATACGTCTACCCAACGCAAGAGAATTTAATACGGATTGATCAAATCGAAGCACAATTTCATCATCTCGTTCAAATTTCTGAACCACGTTATCTCTTATTAAATCCTGCAGTGGAAATAAGAGTATGTCTTCTGCTAATTGTCGTTCTCTTAAAAAATCTTCATACGCACGGTGGCGAGTATTTTGTAATAAATCATCGAAATCTGGTATTTTCTCTTTTTGATTGCTTTTTTCCCATCGTTCCCGAAGGAATTGTTCGTCAACAACTTGTTCTTCGGTAATTTTCGTTCTCGGTATATGTAAAAATAGGCATTGATTTTCTTCAGAATATTTTACAACTGCCTGCTGCGTGGGTTGAAAAGATGGAGGTCTGCCTTGTACAAATGAGATTGCGTGATCTTTTAAGGATGTAAAACGATTTCTTGCTTTTTCTAAGATGCCAATGGATGGTTCATTAGGCATTATTCTTTGAGCTTCAAGATCAAAGCTCTCTGATTTTTCAACCGAATCAAAATCTTCTTCTTCTTTTTCTGGTAATTGTGCTTCTGGATCAATATCTTCATCTACGTATTCTTTGGAAGACTTGAAAGAAAATGAACGGAAAAAATTGGTGGCAAAATGATGTATTTTATCCCACAAGGAGGAAAAAAATGAAATTTTTCCAGTCGCTACATTGAAATTAGGGGAAGATTGCGCTGCTACCAATGATCTTGGTTGAATTAGTACATCTTCTTCGTATTGCGTAGCATAAAAATCATGAAGCGTTGGCGGTACCATATCTTGGGGCCAACCGGTCTTTGTTGGTGTCCAGATAGGGATTGTAAATGGTTCGCCTGCTTGACTCATATTTTGTTGCATTATTATATAATGAATCAGTGTTTAGTTCAATGTAATAATATTGTTGTTGTGATAATTTATTTTTTTAAACAAAAGTTGTAGTTTAATTATTTGAAAAGTAGGTGGTTTGGCGAAGGTGTGGCACACCAGTGTGGCACACCAGTGTGTCACACTGAGAAATTAAAATTTTTATTGGCGAATGTGCTCAAAAAACCTAGATTTATTAACAAGGATGTATTCAAGGCAAAATTCTAATAGCAAATATGATTTAAAATGGTAGGGTTCTTACTAATATCGTTTTAGCACCCAGTAAAGAAGGTTCTACTACTATAAATTCAAAGTTCCCGGCATAAACAGTGTCGCCTTTTACTGGTTGATGTCCAAGAATAGAGCTAATCAGATCACTTAAATTTTGCGCATTTTCGCAGGAAATATTAACATTAAATTGACGATTAAAGTCATCAAGTAACATATCTCCTGATAATTTTTTCTCTATAACGAGGTGTTTGATTTTAGTAACGTTTGTTTGTCCAAAGATATCATCAATTATTTGATCCATAGTAAGGACACCAGATGGTTGTCCTTTGTGGTTTAGTAAAATACACACTTCCTGACGTGACTCCTTTAGAATTGATAGTAAAGAATTATTTTCGGATACATACCATGGGATAGAGGCAAATTCTTTTATTTGCTGGGAATTTTGTGCTATCAAAAGATCTTTTGGAAAGACGATGGACAGACTATTATGAGAGTTTTTTATCAAGATAAAAGTTTTATAATTTTTTCTTAACAACTCTCTTACATGTTCAACAGTAAAATTTTCATTTAAAATATGAAAAGAATCAATTGGGGACATCATTTTATTAGCTTTTTTCTCTTTTAGAAATAAAATATTGCTGGTAATGGTAGAAATATTTTCACTCTTCAAATGCGGGCTTTCTTGTTCTTCTAGTACTCTTTTCACCTCTGCTTTTGATAAATGGAGGTAGGACTCTTCTTGGCTATTGAAGATCTTGTTTATTTTTTTTGAAATTAAGTCGATAAACCAAACAATAGGACTTAATATTTTTGCGACGAAATAAACAACGGGTACGCCCAACGTGGCAGCATGTTCTGCATATTTTCTGGCGGCAAACATAGGAGCTAATTCTCCGAAAACTAGGATAATAAAAATCTGAGTAAAAGGAGCCAAATCTGGGCTTAAATTTAATGACTCATAAAAACGCCTAGATAATTCAGAACCCATTTGTTGTACTGTGCTGATAGCAATAAGTGTTGTTCCAAAAAGACGAGAAGGTTTGTTTAAGAGAAATGTAAGCCAATGTGCTATTTTATAGTTTTTTGACAAGTAAAAATGCAATCTTACTTTGTTGAAAGAAACAATGGCCATTTCAAACATAGCAAAGAACGCTTCGATAAGTACACAAAAGAAAAGGAGAAGAATGTAGATCATTTCATCTCCTTACTATTTTTTGGACATATATTTTTTTCACTTTATTAGGGGAGGAAAAAAGTATGTAGAAAATAAAACCATGAAAACTAAATTTTTCACCGGGTTGAGGTATGGTTTGGGTTTGTTCCATAAGCCATCCTCCCAATGTTGTTGCTGTTGTTCTTGGTAATTTTATGTTGAATAATTGTTCGAATTCGTCTAGGGGTAATTTGCTATTTGCTATGATAACATCGGAATTACAATATGTGTATTTTTTATCCTTAGCAAAAGGATCAATAAATTCGCCTATGACAGTTTTTATTAATTCTTTGTCCGTAAGAAGACCACAAATATTGCCATATTCATTCACTACAATAGCTAAAGACTCATTTTTTTCTCTCATTTGTTGTAGAGCAAGCCATCCGTTGGTTGCCTCGGGTATAAAAAATGGTGAAGTTAAAAACATTTTTAGCATTGGTTCAGATGTTATTTTGTCTTGATAGAAGAAGAAACGTTTTGCTGAGATAACTCCAAGAAGATTATCGATTTCTTTATCACAGACTGGTACTTTTATTTGTTGTTTTTCTACAAATAATTGTAAAAGATCTGTTATTGGTGTATTGATGTCATAGAAGAGAATCTCTTCTTTTGTTTGCATGTGCTCTTTTACCAAGCTATTTTTGAGTTTTAAAAAGCCACTTGTAAGAGCATATTCATCTTTATCTAAAATTTGTTTTTCTTTTGATAAAGCCAAAATTGTTTGTAGTTCATTTTCTGTGAATTTTTTTTCTTTTTTTAAAAAGAAGAAGAAAAAGTGAGAAACATAATTGGTGAATTTAGTTAAAAACAGACGCAGAGGACCTAATATTCTCGAAAAAAAAGCAAGTAATGGTGCTAATTTATAAGCAATGGCACGATTATTAGGAAGAGCTATGGCTTTAGGGATAATTTCTCCTAAAAAAAGCGTTAAAAATAGTGGAATACCTACTTTGATAAAGAGGTTGCCATAACGGCCAAATATTCCTGACACAGTATTTTGTACTAATATATTGCAAAATATATCCAACATCATGATGGTGACCAAGAGCTCCCTTGGTTTTGTGAGTAGAAGAGCTATTAGTTTTTTTCGTCCTTCGGTGGATCGTTCATAGCTCTCGAGAGTAGACTGAGATAATGAGAAGAATGCTGTTTCAGAAGCAGACAAAAGAGCAGAGGTCAATAATAGAAATAGGAGTGCTAAAAATAAAAATAAATTCATTCTTTTGTAAAACAGACTTTAGTTTTTCCCTCTGGAACAACGCCAAGCTCCTTCATAAGCACACGTTCTATCCAGGCCGGATCGCTTTGCGAGTTTATTCGAGAAATGAGATCATTCTGTTCTTGTTGTAGTTTTTGTTTTTCACTTTGTAATAAACATATACGTTCTTTGATATCAAAGATTTGTTGGTTTTTCTTTTTTATTGCTTGTCCATACAAAAGAAAAATAAAAAGGATAAGAATCATAAACCACGTGGATTTTCTTATCGTTAATTTTAGAATCAAGAGCTTTGTCTTTGAAATAAGCATAAATTACATTTTTGGTAATGTGATTCCGTGTTGTTTCATGTATTTGCCTTTTTTGTCGGCGTAAGAGAAATCACACTCTTTTTCGGCCTTGAAAAAGAGTACTTGTGCTAGTCCCTCATTGGCGTATATTTTTGCAGGAAGTGGAGTAGTATTAGATATTTCTAACGTTACGAAGCCTTCCCATTCCGGTTCAAAAGGAGTAACGTTGACGATAATACCACATCTTGCATAGGTAGACTTACCAAGACATATTGTCAGTACGTTACGTGGTATTCGGAAATATTCAATACTTCTGGCTAGAGCGAAGGAATTGGGAGGGATGATGCAAACATCGGTTTTTACGTTTACGAATGAACTTTCCTGAAAATTTTTTGGATCCACTATTGAATTAAATACGTTAGTGAAAATTTTAAATTCATCAGAAACTCTGAGATCATAACCATAACTAGAAACGCCGTAGCTCACTGTTTTTTTATCTTTAGTTTGAGCTACTTGTTTTTCTTCAAAAGGTTCGATCATTCCTTTTTTTGCCATCTCTCTTATCCAACTATCGGGCAACAATCCCATAATACCTCATATTTAGATATAGCTTTTGAAATATTTTTCTTGCTACAATTTTTATAAGACGTCAATATTTTGTTAAGAGCGCTATATGGATAACAATTTTATAGAATCTTCTTGGACAGAGCAAGATAAAAGTTTTGAACTACCCCTAAGACCGGGTAGTTTAGAGGAATTTATTGGGCAAGAAGAGTTAAAAAAGAAATTAGCAATTTACATTGGATCAGCGAAAAAAAGACAGGAAACTTTAGGTCATTTATTGTTATGTGGTCCTCCTGGACTGGGTAAAACAACGTTGGCTAATATCATTGCTAAAACTATGGGAGCAAATCTCACTGTAACATCTGGGCCAACCATTGAAAAACCCAAAGATTTGGCTGGCATACTAACCAACTTAAAAGAGGGAGATGTCCTGTTTATAGACGAAATTCATAGGATATCTAAATGTGTAGAAGAGTATCTTTATTCCGCTATGGAAGATTTTGTTTTGGATTTAATGATAGATAGTGGACCTAGTGCCAGAAGCGTGCAAATAAAACTTAATCGTTTTACGCTTATTGGAGCGACAACGAGGATGGGGCTTTTGAGTGGTCCCATGCGATCAAGATTTATTTTTAACGCTAGATTGGACTACTATGATGTTGTTGATTTAAAAAATATCTTACAAAGAACAGCGCGTATTTTAAAGACTAACATAGAATTGGAAGGACTACTTTCTGTGGCTAGAAGAGCGAGAGGTACACCGCGTATTGCAAATAATCTTTTGAGATGGGTGAGGGATTTTGCCATTATGCATAAGATTTTACAAGCTGATTGTGAATCTGTTGAAAAAGCGCTGGAAATGTTAGCCATCGATGAGTTAGGATTAGATGAAATGGATAAAAAGATATTAAATATTATCATAGATCATTATAGTGGAGGGCCTGTTGGTGTCCAAACAATAGGGGTGGCAGTGGGAGAAGAACCTCATACTATCGAGGAAGTATATGAACCTTATTTAATCAAGATAGGGTTTTTGAAACGCACTCCTAGAGGAAGAGAAGCTACAAAGTTAGCTTATGATCATATGGGTAAAAATTACGGAGAAATATAATGAAAAGAATAGCATTTTTTTTAACAGTTTGCCTGATTACATCAGGTTATGTTTTAGCAAACTCAAATAAAGAGGCTGAAACCAAGGTTGTATCAAATCAAGTTAACCATCTTCAAAGTATAAAGGTTTTATTGCTGAAAGATGCAAGTGGTGTGTTATTAGAAGCGAAGGGTGGATACTATGTTATTGATTCGATAAATCGAGCAAGATTGTCTACGGGTCTTTTTGGTAAACGTTTTGTTATTAAAACCTTTGGTGATGGCCTTAAATGGGGAGAAGAGTTTCCCAAAACTTGTCAAATTACTATTATGCCTAGGTCCTCCAACACAACATTTTTAATTAATGGTATTGAATACCAGGGTCTGTTGCATATATTTAAAAAGGGCGAGTGTTTAACAATTGTCAATGAAATTGATGTTGAAGCATATGTAAAATCGGTGTTGAGTAATGAAAATTCATTACCACAGGAAAAAGAAGCTCTTTCCGCTGTTGCTATTGCTGCTAGGACCAATGCTTATGCCAATATATCCAAACATAATGAAATGCCGTGGCATGTAAATGGGGAAAGTCCTCTTTATCAAGGGTGTGCTTTAATATACAAGGCTTCTTCTATTTGTGAAGCGATTGATCAAACTTGTAATCTCATTATGGTAAATGCTGCAGGAGCTCCTTTTGAAACAGCATGGACAGAACACTGCGCAGGCAAGACAGCTTCTTATGATGCGATCTTTCGTAAAGAAAGTAGTGCGCCACATGTCGTGATTAATGCTCCTCATGCTGCTTTATCAAAACAAGATGTCAAGTGGAATTATACAATTACTAAAAATGAACTTGGCAGGCTTTTTAACTTTAGAGGAATAAAAACCTTAGAGTGCTTTTTGGATAATAAATCCGGTAAAATTTATGCGCTGAGATTAAAAGCTAACGATGATGCACGTGATATTGATTTTATCACTGCACAGAAAATAATTGGGGAGAATAATCTAAAAAGTAATGATTTTAAAGTGGAGATAAAAGGAGACAATATCATTTTTAACGGTTTTGGTAAGGGATTAGGTGTGGGATTATGTTTATACTCTTCTGCCAAGATGGCGCAAAATGGTGAATCTGCTGAAAAAATATTAGTGAAGTTTTTCCCGGATACTAATCTGGTTAATTTGACTCGTTAATTTTTCTTTTATCAAACCTTTAGTCTAACAGATTATCTGTCTAGACTAAGGGTTGTTTTTGTGATTTTATTAAAACAGTAAATTTTTTTTTTACGTGTGGGAATTGTGTATATATGGTATCATATAATAAAATTTGCCGGGGACTTTAAGGAATAGAAGTTGCCAAAACCAGGTCAGGACCGGAAGGTAGCAGCCTTATGGATGATTTTTATGTCTTGAAATTATCTCCGGCTTTTTTATTATCGACGAGTTTTAACAAAGTAGTGATAGTATAATCGATTTCTTCTTTGGTGGTGTAACGGCTTAAAGAGAATCTTAAGGAAGAAAGGGCATCTTGTCGTGATATGCCCATATTAAGTAAAACTTTTGAAGGACCGGTAAGGCCACTAGAACAAGCAGAGCCGAGACTTGCCATAATACCGTTTTTATCAAGATTTATTAATAGTGTTTCTCCATCGGTACTTTTAAAACAAATATTAGAAATGTTGCATATTCTAGGTCCTGTTCCGTTAATAGATATATTTAACGTTTTTTTAAGAGATGACTCAAAATGATCCTTTAAAAGTGCCATAGTTTGTATCGCATGAGGGTCAATGAGTTCAATTGCTTTGGAGAAACCTAAAATAGCAGCAAGATTTTCAGTGCCCGCTCTTCTTTCTTTTTCTTGAGGTCCTCCTGTTATTAGTGGAGACAAATTAAACTCTTTTTTTGCGTATAATAGTCCAGTACCTTTTGGTCCATGAATTTTATGAGCAGAAAAGGCCATGGCACTTACTCCAGAAGGTATTTGAAAGATTTTTTTTCCAAGAAGAGCTACACCATCGATAAAAAGTGCAATTTTATGATCTTCTGCAAGGGCACTGATAGCTTCAAGATCAATCATTACTCCTGTCTCTGCATTAACGGCGGAAAGTGCAATTAATTTTGTTGTAGGTTTTATAGCTTTTTCTATGTCGGCGCATTGTGATGCTCCATATAGACCTGGTGACAAGTAGGTGATATCGATATCATGTATGGAAGAAAAAGTATTATACATAGAAGCATGTTCCAAATCGGTAGTGATTACATGAGCTCCATGTAAATTCATTAAAAAACCTCTTAGTGCTAAATTAACCGATTCAGTACCGCCTGATGTGAAGATAAGATTTTGTGGAGTGGTTTTAAAAAAATCTGCTATTTTGTGTCTTGCGGATAACAGTTTTTCTTTAGCCATTCTTCCAAATGTATGCAAACTGGATGGGTTGGCAGGAGGTCCCGATAATTCTTCTTCCATTACTTTTAATACTTGAGGATCTAATAAGGTTGTGGAGTTGTTATCTAGATATATTAGGTTTTTCATATATAGATTTTACCTTTACCATGAGAACAGTAATGTTGTCATTGCTTCCTTTTTTTTTGGCAATGTTAATTAGTTGTTCTACGCTATCTTTTGGGGTTTGACTATGAGTGATAGTATTTTTTATTTCTCTATTGGGGACATATTTACTAAGACCATCTGAACACATAACAACTACATCACCTTCGTGAAGTTTTTTTGTTTTGATTATGGGATTTACTGTTTTACGAATGCCCACGGCTTGAGTAATGATATTTTTACATTGCTCATTTTTTTTATTTAAAGGGGAATGATCTTGGGTCAACTGTCTTAGGCTGTTGTTACGTAAGAGATAGATGCGACTATCGCCAAGATGCGTGTAGATTAAAAAATTTAACCAAAAATAGAGACAGCATAATGTAGTGCCAAGTCCCTTATAAGGGGTGAAATTGCAACCAAGTTTGTATATTTTATAATTTGTTTTTTGAACTGCTTTTTTTATTTTTTGTTCTATTTGTTTTTTTGATAGAGGTTGAGATAAGTTTTTTTTTGCTGCTTTACATAATTGTTTTACAGCAGTATTGGCGGCAATTTCTCCGGCATTATGTCCTCCAATGCCATCTGCTAAAACGTGAAAGAAATTACCCAGAGATAAACAGACATCTTCATTGGTTAAACGGGTTGTTCCGATATCGGAAAATCCATAAGTTTCAAGTATTGGATATTTACTTGCCATCAAATGTTCCCATGAAAAGTATGGTTTTATTATTTGTATCTACTATAGCAAATGCAAAAGGATGATCAGCAGTAAAATAGATAACAGGTTCATCTTGTGGAGCACAGGAAGTTGCATTCATGGATATTGCAGTAGCAGCGGCTGCTTCTAGTCCATCTTCATCGATTTTCAGATAGCTTTGGTGAAGGGCTCTGTTGATATATAGAGAGGTATCATCAGTAAGATCGGAAAAATTGGCAGAGGTGGAAAAGGCTGTTGGCATGTTGAGAAGCGATTGGAGATCATATTTTTGATTTATAGTAAATTTGGGAAGTTTAAGTATTACTCTTGTATTTTCTAGTTTATTCATAGCTAGGTTGTAGTTTTTTAGGGTTAAAAAAGAGGCTGCCTTCATTTGCTTAGGAAGGAAGATAACCATAGCGAGAGGCATATTATCACTTTTTAATGGTAGTGATATTACTTGCATGTCATCATTTTCGAAATAAGGGTAATAACATGTATGTTGCATCATGGGCAACTTGATTTCGTTTTGGGTCGTCACATAAAATGTATCATCTTTTGTTAAGTATGAATCGAAGGGAATTGCCCATTCACGCTTTAAATATATTGCGTTGACGATGACCATTTTCGTGTAAGGATCTAGATCAGTTGAAGATAGAAGATGTTTTATTTTATGATTAGTTTTTGTTTCCGTCCATTGATTAATTTCATCAGTGGCAAAAGAGGAAATAAAGTTAATCTTTTGTAGTTCTACATTCATGTTACTTAGGAATTGTACGTAAGGAGTTTTTAAGTTTAAAAGGGACTCTATCCAGATGCCGTTAGCGACCACGAATTCTTTTTGATAGTATGCTTGCATTTGAGAAAGCTCAAGAGGTAATTTATTTTTATCTATTTTTAAAAAGAGAGCTTTTTTCATTTCTTCTTCTGTTTTGCCTTTGGCGCCGAAATAAATCAATGAGAAACAAGTTTCTATAGAATAAGGAGAAAAGAAACAATTTTTATCGCCGAGAGTGTGATATAAAGAAAATGCTAACCTGTTATTGGCATGGATAATGTCTTTAAATTCTTCTCCACAAATTTGCATCGAAAACAATAAACCAAAAAATAATATAATTTTTTTAAACATTATAACTCCTTTGATAACAATACATTAATAGTACTAATTGCATTAAAAATCATGTGCGCTATGATAGGTGATATGAGAGATTTTTGTCTTTCAAATAATGTACCAAAATAGAGAGCAACGATAAAAAGAGAACCGACGATAGTAATATTCCCGTATCCTTGGCCATTTGTAAAATGGAATAAAGCGAATATTAATGAAGCGGTCACAATAGCGGTTTTTGTGCCAAATATTTTTTTCAACCATGTTTGCAAATATCCTCGAAATAGAATTTCCTCAGAGATTGGTGCGATTATTATAATGGTGATAATGGTTAGTGTAAAAGAGAGGGGGAATTGAGCAGTTCTTTTTAAGTAATCGATGACGAATTGTCTGGGAGGTTCCGTTATATTAAGTATTGCAAAATTAAAAAGATCAAGTATTTGCGAGACGAAGAGAACGGTGGGATAAATGATGAGACACGCTATGATGCCGCTAATTATGTTGTTATAGTAAGTAAAAGGTGAATTTTTTTGAGGAGGTCTTTTGTTATAGTACAGAATAAGTGAACCAGCGGTGATAACATAGAATAAAAAAACAATAAAGGAATAGGTGGTAGTGCTTATATTCACAACCTGGGGTATTGCAATCATAAAGATTGATAATAGTAGAAAATTGATTAGTATATACAAACAGCTGGTAACAACAAGATCACGTAAAGAAGTAAACAGGCTGTTTTCGTGATATGAGATAGTAAAAAAATTACATCTTTTTGCTATCCCATTCACAACAAGCGTTAAAATACCAAAAATGAAAAGCCAAACTATCTTCTCTTGGATAGTAGTCATCGAGTTTTTGCCAACATTAAATAATCACCAACTCGTTCTGCTATCATTTTTGCTAGTTGGTTATGGGCTAATCCTACTGGGGATGTGGCGAATTGTTTTGTTCCCCATCCATAAGTATTATAATCTGGTTGTAGAATATTTTTTGATATAAAATAAGAATCTTTTAAAGCCTCTTGTAGTACGATTTGTGGTTTATCTTTTCTGATATCTAATACCCTGATTCTTACGATACTATCCAAGTTATGAGATCGTTCTTAATTTCGCTGGGATTATCAAACCTTTTATATACTGGATTTTGTTTGTGTTCAACGAATTCAATGAAAACAACGAATTCAGCTGGAAAGGCAGCTTTTACCCATGAGAGATCATTTTCAAAAGGATTTTGTTGGTAGGAAAAATCTTGAAAATCTTTATGAGCTATGCATATGCCTTGTTGTGATAGATCATTTCTAATGTATGAAGAAAATTCATCTGATAGACTCCAAGGGTAATCAAGGGATGTTGAATCGATTATAGGCGCTATGATAACAACGGGCTTACTTCTACCATCATCATACATCATGGTAGTATCTTGATTTTGTTTAGAACTACAACTTGCAAATAGCAAGACAAAAGCAAAAATAGTAATAAAACGGCGCATAAACAACTCCTCAAATATTTTGACTTTAGTTTACAAGCTTTATTTTTTCTTTACCACTTAATTGTTAAAATTGACTTTGATTTTTGTTTGTTAAACAAATATCATTATTTTTTGCTTTTTAAGCAGTGTTGGTGCCATCTGATTTTAAAATAAAGTAGGCAGAAGATGAATCTGTATCAAATGATAGGGCTTCTTCCTCGGAGTTGACATCCACTTTTGTAAAGCCCATAGATTCAAGAGATTTTTTTAGAATGTCTTGATCGAATGGAACATCTCTTAAGATCAATTTTTTAGGTTTTAGTGCATTGATTTGGGTAATTGGTACAGTCCACATGGCGTCGTGGGATTGACCGGGCCCATAAATAATTAATGTTGTTGTCTTTTTAGATCGCAAACTTTCTACATATACACCTAAATCAGAGATTAAGGCGTCTTGAGTTTTACATGGTATTTGTGGACGACCAACACATATTGTAATTGGATCTTGAAAAGGTATGTCGTCGCTATTATCAGGTGGAGCAACAGATAATTGTAGTGGTACATCAGGATCAAAAGGGTCAAAAAATTGTTCATCGTCAGAGAGCTCATGTAGATTTATATCCTCAGCATTGTCTTCAGAAGCGCTAGATATTGATGCAGCCCTATCATCGTCGTGAGCGGCAGCAGCTGCTGGTGCTGCATTATTTGCTCTTACGTCTTCCTCTAAATGTGCATTTTCTGCGGGCATGTCAGCAATTATGTTAAAATAACGTTTAACCAAATTATGTTGGGCTCGTATATCAGAAGAAAGATAAGAGAGTGCTTTTAGTGGCGCTAATAATAATCCTGGAACAAGGAAAATGATTGCTAATATTGTTTTCAACATACTTTGCACAGGATGAAAAGAGGGAATTACTCGAGTTATTTTTTCAATGTTATCAACATCTAAGTGACAAATTACTGTTCTTCCATGCCGCAAAAATTGAACAGGTGTTAATCCAAGATTACCAAATTGATTAAGTAGATTAGCCCATAAGGGTCTATGTTGGCTTTCTATGCGAGTATTAAAAAATATTTCTAGATGCTGCATTTTACTCCTCTACAACTTGTGGCCTAGGTATATTGAAGTAGACAGTGCTGTTATCTTCTAAAATTGGCCTTAATATTGCATCTTCTACTGAAGATGCTTCTCCTTTAACGTAAGGAAATGACACATCAGAGGCTTTGGAGATATCATCTTGGTGTGTATTTACGTCTTCATGCAAATTAAATCCCGATAATATTAATTTTCTACAACCCATACGGTGCAAACGTTCAAGAATAATAGCTGGAAATTTTTCATCACCATTACCGTAAACAATTAAAGTAGGAACACGATATTTTATTGCGATCAATATAGGGGTATTGCTTTTACATGGGTTATCACTACTGCCTACCGTTATTGCTTCTGGAAATTCAAAAGAAGCAATAGGGAAAGCCAATTCTTGTGGAGCTGCAAAATCGCTAGCTCTACGTTTTTCAAAACCTAATTCATTTAATATTTGTACGGGGATAGTATCATCAATTCTGCAACCTATTAGAACTACTTTTTTAGGATTCTGCGCTCTTATGTATTGTAGCATATCTAATGATAATGTGACTGGCTCAAGATGAATGTCTTCTTCTAAGATATCACCTCTAATGGAGTTAGCATGAACAGTTAAAGTATTAGTTGGTCTATTTCTATTGGGTATATCTCGGTTGAAGCCGGCTGTTAATTCATCAACAATTGCCCTATTTCTGACGAGAATAATTTTGCGATCCATGGGAGTAAAATGTAATTTAACTAAATGATGTTGTTGTCGCATCTCCATTGATAGATAGGAAAGCGCTTTAAAAGGAACTAATAACAATCCAGGGACTAGTAAAATTATGGCAAGTGTTGTTTTTATTGTGCCAGAAATATTATGGCATACATGAGGAAGATCCACATTTAAGGATAAGGCATCTTCTGTTTCTATTACATGATTTTCACGTGGTATAAAAGTTATTGTTTTCCCATTCCACAGAATGCGCACAAATATTAATCCAATATCACCGATTTTGGCCAACACATTGGCCCACAATGGTCCATTATTATTCTCTACGTGGGTATTTAAAAACACTCTTAAATTTACTCGTAAATTGTTCATGAATCCTCTTCAAAGATGTAAAAAACGCGACCATTTTAGCTACTTGTTAGATTCATTACAAGGGTGATTTTTTTCTTAAAATATGATAAAATTTTAGCATGATAAAACCAAGACTGAAACAAAGAATAAATTTAACAATTAATAATTTGGGACTTAATGGCGAAGGAGTGGGTAAATGGCATGGGTTCACAGTCTTTGTGGATGGTGTTTTACCTGAGGAAATCATTAAGGCTAGGTTGTTTGAGAAGCACAAAAACTATGGAAGAGCGAAAATAGAAGAGTTATGTGTTAGATCTCCTGATAGAATAGAACCATTATGTCGATGGTTTTTAAGGTGCGGTGGATGTCATTTAATGCACTTAAAATATCAAAAGCAGTTGGATTTTAAAACCTTACTTGTCAAAGAAGTGTTGGGACGAGAATATTTTCATTTAGTGCAAAATTGTATAGCATCACCATTAGAGACACATTATCGTAATAAGATAATTTTGCCGATAAAAGATGGCATTTTGGGATTTTATGCAAGATATTCCAATGAGATTGTACCTATAGATAAGTGTCTTTTACATTTGGAGGAAAGTGAAAAAATATTAACGATTTTGAAAGAGGAAATTAAAAATTTTCCAAACAAAGATAAGCTTAGATATCTTTTGTTAAAATGTGCTACAAATACCAATGAAGCGCTGCTGATTTTTGTAACTTTCGAAAAAAACGTCCCGTTATTACCGGAAATGACTCATAGGGTATTAGAAAAATGTCCTAATGTTGTAGGTGTATTACAAAATGTTAATGCAAGCGATGGTAATATCGTTTTGGGGGATGATTTTTACTTACTTTATGGAAGATCTTTTATTGTGGAAAAAATTGCTGATTTAAATATCAGATTTGGTGCCAGTTCATTTTTTCAGGTTAATGTTAAACAGGCAGAAAATATTTATTTAAAAGCTGTTGAGCTTGCTGATATAGGTACAAATGATGTTATTTTGGATGCTTTTTGTGGAGTTGGTTGTATTGCATTAATTGCAGCAAAACGGGGAGGTAAAGTAGTTTTTGGTGTGGAAAATGTTAAAGAAGCGATAGATTTTGCTAACATCAATGCTAATAAAATGGGCATTACTAATGTTCATTTTTATTGTGATGATGTGGAAAGGTGGTTCGAAAATTTTCATGATAATATTGACATTATTTTTTTAAATCCTCCGCGTCAAGGATGTGACAAATCATTTTTAGAAAAACTATGTTCTCTGTCTATAAAAAAAATAATATACATATCATGTAATCCCAGTTCTTTAGCTAGAGATTTAAGATTAATTACTTCTTACAATTATGAAGTAAAAATGGTTCAACCATATGATATGTTTCCTCAAACAGCGCATGTTGAGACGGTGGTATTGCTTACCGCTAAGTCTCAGAACAGCAGTGAATTATAACTAGTTTTTTTATATTTATTTTAGTAAACTCAATACCATTCTATAAAACATGGGAAAAACAAAAAATTTTAGTTACGATATGTGTTTGCAGTGTAGTGATAGGAAAATATTTTTTAGAAAAGTATTTTTCCAACAAACTGTGTTTGTTCAAACTGTGTTTGCTCAAACTATGTTTGCTCAAAATATAATTTAGTGATAAAATATGGTATAAAAGTTAGGAGGTAATAAAATGTCTTTTGAAAATGCTAAGGCGAATTTGAAAGAGTTTGGCAAGGAATTAAATCTCGAGGGGTTAGATTTTGACGAAAATAATACGTGTATTTTAGGGATTGATAATACTTTTTCTCTACATTTAACCTATGAGCCCAATTCTGATAGACTGTACCTATATTCTCCTCTTCTTGATGGTCTTCCAAAAGACGATAAGATAAGACTTAAACTGTACGAAAAACTGCTTGAAGGTTCGATGCTTGGCGGTCAAATGGCAGGTGGTGGTGTTGGAGTTGCAGTAAAAGAAGAGTTAATATTAATTCATGCTACCATTGACATGGGGTTAGGTGTTGATGTTAATGCTCTAAGACGTTTTGCTCCTTTATTTGTAGAGACGGTAGAAAAATGGCGTGAAATGGTTAGTAAAATATGTGCAGGAGAAGATCCTGGGCCATTTAAATTACCCGATCTTGGACAGAGAGGACCGCAAGCTCCAGGACCAAGAGTGCAACAACCTCAGCAACCGGGACAAAAGCAAGGTCCTGATCAAGGATATATTAAAATTTAAAGATTTTTTTTAATTTCTGAGATGGAAGAGAGTGTTTTGTCATTTTTCTCTTCCATTTTTTTTTGGATTATTTTAATGCTTGTCATTACGGTGGAATGATCACGTTTAAATAGCTGTCCTATTTTAGGATAAGATAGATTCAAATAATTACGACAAAAATACATAGCTATTTGTCTTGGATAAGCATGTTCTTGAGTTTGTGACTTACTCAAAATATTCTCTTGAGACAGATTAAAATGATTAGCACATGAAGTCAAAATTTTTTCGAAGGTTATTGTCTCTTTATGTTCTATGATTAGAAGATCTTTTAAATAACATTTTATATCATCTACGGTTAGTGTGTTTTTATTGATATTATTCATATGTAAGCGTAAGACAAGAGCTTTTAGTGCTTTTTGAAGAGGGTTGATGGTTTGGAAGGTGTCATGTAGAAAATCAATAGCTTCCAGTTGTAAGTGTAAGTGGAAATATTTATCTTTTAGAATTATTAGATGCTTTAAATCTGATTTTTCAAGTTTTTGTATTTTTAGAGGTATGCCCCATTCAAAACGGCTGATGAGACGATCTTCAATATTTTCTATTTGTCTAGGAGCGATATTAGAAGAAAGAATAATCTGTTTTTTTTGTATATGTAGTGTATTAAATGTGTGAAAAAATTCTTCTTGTGTAGCATGTTTATTGGCAAGGATATGAATGTCGTCTATGATTAGGACATCGCAGCTACGATAAATTTCTCGAAATTTATCCATCATAGTCATTCTTATAGCATTAACGACATGAGAGGTGAAACTTTCGGTTTTTATAAACATGACCTTGAGGTTTTTTTTTAGAAAAGCGTGTGCTAGGCTATGTAAAAGATGGGTTTTACCCGATTCATGTTCTCCAAAAATGAAAATAGGATTACAGGAGTCTATATTGGCATTACCATCAGATAAATTTTTAAGAAAATTAAAGGCAACTTCATTTTTTTTTATTGGGGAAAATGTTTCGAAAACCATAGATGGATCTAACTCATCGGAGTGGATATTATAAGATGTTTTTAGTTCAGTTTGCACTTTTTTTTCTGCATTTTCTTCTTTGACAATTAAATGTACGTTTATAGGATTAGCATTATTATTGCAAAAATTTTTAAGTTTTGGCTTTATATACTCTTCGAACCATGTTTTTTGGAAATAATCTACTTCAAGATACAAGTTGCCAGCATCGAACTTCACTATTTTTAATGGTCGCAGCCATTTATTTACCGTAGCTTCACCTAAAATTGGTATTTGTTCTTGTAAAAATTCTTCCCAGGCGCGCATAAAAACACCTTTAATTTAAGGGCATGTTTTTAAGCTTTTTGTTAACCAGCAATTGTTGTCCTATACCCAAGATAGTAAAGAAGAGGTAGTAAATATTCAATCCTGAGGGTAGTTTATAGAACATGAAAATAAGTACAATACCCATAATGTTGCCAATTGCTTGCATTTGTCTTTGTTGGTCGGTAAGTTGTGATTTATCTTTAGGTGTAGGGGATAATAGTTTTTGTTGGATGAAGGTAATGATGCCAAGTAAAAATGGCAGCAGGTGAAATTGTGTGCCGATAAATAGAAGTGGGTAGTTCCAAGAGAACAGTATGTCAGGAGCAGAGAGATTGTCGATCCAGCCCGGGATAAAAGCCTCTCCTCGAATTTCAAATGAAGATTTTAATAAAAGATACATACCGAAGAGAATTGGTAATTGAATTAATATTGGTAAACAACCGCCCGCCATTGGATTAACACCACTTTCTCTATAAATTTTCATAATTTCAATTTGAGCTTTTTTGGGATCCTTTTTATATCTATCTTGTATAGCTTTGGTTTTGGGAGATAATTTTTGTACTGCATATTGCGATTTTATAGACCAAGTATTAAGAGGATAGATTGCGATTCTTAAAAATATGGTTAGAAGTAAAATAGCAAATCCCCATGAGTGGGTTATATAATAAAAGAATTTTAGTCCCCAGTAAAGAATTTTGGCAAAGGGCATAGAAATGGTTGCCATAAAACCTTGGGCTGTTTTCGCGCTCAAGTAATCTGGGGTATAATTATCTTTTGCTAAAGCTTTATCAAGCTGTCTTAATATGTTGTCATCGAATGGTCCTGAGAAAATGTGCAGTTTAGTGTGTCCTTTTAATGGCAGTAGAAGTTCATATCCTGGGAATTTTTCTTGGGGGTATAAATCATAGTGGGGATCTATTTGAGACAATCTAGTTGGTAGTTGCTTTCCATCTACATATTTAGCCTTATATCCTGATAAGGAACCATTTATTGGATTTAGAATTATTCCAAAGAAACTGTTAGAGTTACAAATCCAATCGGCGGAGGTTGTTGTGGATTCAATTTCTGTTTTAGGAAGGTCGATTTTATCAATACTTGATTTTTCACCTTTTAAGATTCTACATTTTAATTCAGGGGATGGGGAATCTAATATTAATTCTACTTCCGGCACACCTGAGGTGAGCCAGAATTTTTTATTACCACTTTCAACAGAGATACTTAAATCTATGCAATAGGGTAAAGAGGAGGAAATAGAAAACGTTTTGACTATGGTTCGACCGTTTATTGCTCCTTCAAACTCTATTAGATTTTTCTCGAATTTTTTTACTTTATATATCGGCATGTTATCTGTGCTATTAACAACATTGAATGCGTAGTATTTTTTGTTATTGAATGAAGAACGTCTTAAGAGGGGGTAATAACTATCCAAGGTTGTTTTTTCTATTTTTTCCATTTTTTGATTGTCATTGATAACATAGTAGGATTGAGCTGGAAAATAATCATTTTGTGGATATTTATTCATCATGATGCGATCGATATCTATTTTTTTAACTACACTTTTTTGATTATATTGAGTTTGAAATGGTAGGTTTATTTCAGCGACAGCTCCCCCGATATTGGAGAAAACCAATTGAAAATACTCATTTTCTAGAACGAAGAATTTTTCTTCGTCATAAACTAGTGCATCTGTTTTTTTTATATTTAAAGGTTTTAAGGTTTCATCATTTATGTCGAATATGCCGTAGGGGAGATATTTTTTTCCTTCTTTTACTAGAACAATGCTGTCTTTTTTGAGTGGTTTTTGCCATTTTAAATTTTTATTATTTGGATCTATGGTTGCAGCGTTAAACTCTATTTCTTTTGTAGGTTCATCAAAGCAAAATGAAAAAGCCTCTTTTTGGTCGTTTAAACTAGCAAAATTATCAAAAATTTTATCATCGCTGTTTTCCAGGTAAAATACTGGAGCATTTAGAGTGTATTCTTTAGTTATAAGAGTAATCTTTTTAAAGTCATTATCCTTTTTTACATAAAGCTCTTCAGGTAAGTGTTTTTTCCAAGCTAGTGTCAGATATTGATTATCTTCTAATATTACGGCGGCACTACAGGCGTCGTGTTCATCACTATTTAAGTATAGTTTTATAGTGGGCAGATCTGTGGGTATAGGTGTTACTTGTTCTTGTTTAGCTGGTGGCACATATGTGTCTGAGAACCAATATTGTACGAGGAAAAATGAGAGTGTTAAAACCATAACAAAGATAAGCGATCTTTTATCCATGACTAATCCTTAAATGCTTTTACATAAGCTTATCACATGGTAGTAGAAGTGGCAAAACATATTTTTCTTTCCATTACTGTCATAGTACATAGATAATTTATGTGACACATGGGATCAAATAATTTATTAGCATGCTGTTTGTTATTGCGCTATTAGTTAAGGATATTGTTTAAGTCAAACCTGGAGCGAGCATGTCGAGATGTCCGCATTTTTTGTGGTGTAGAGCTACTAGATTTTTTGCATCGAATTTGAGAAGAGCGCTCTTTGCTGCTATCCGGACAATTTCATTTCGAATTTGTTCCTTTTGATTTTCATCGTCAGTTGCGTGAAGAGCTGTTTGTAACAAATTTGCGATATGTGAAGCACGTTCTTCAAATGCATCCAAATACAAAACTATGTCTTTGTCGTTTTTCGAACTGATACAATCTCTACATTGTTGGGCAGAGGAATTCACTGCTACCTGTGCTATGTGATATTGTTCTAGGAGTCGATTATTAGTTTGAATAACATTCTTGGCCCTATGACTAAAATAGAGGACGACAAATTCTGCTAAGGTAAAAGCAATAAGTGGAAGAGCGCTTATGACAATAGTTGTGGTAGAGGTAGCACATGTTAAAATAGCACCGAAAAATATAGCGGATATTCCCAATAAAGAGAGTACTACTTTTTCTATAGCACAAAATGTGTATAACGTAATATGTTCCTCATAGACTCCTTGTACAAAATAGGTTGGTGTAAAATGGTCATGTCCAACTGAAGCATTCTCCATAAAATTCTCCTGGCAAAAGAAGACACCCAAGCTACTCTTAAAATTTTTAATATGCAAGATTTTTTGCTAGAAAAAGGAGATATTTCTACTTCGGGAATTATGATGATATTTCTATGTTGTGTTGATGCTTTTAAATAATCAACGAGCGTAAAAAAGCTTTGACGATGGTTGCAAAACGCTCGGGCTGATCATAAGGAACTCCATGACCAGTTTTCGCGATCTGTACGACTTTTAAACGTTGATTGAGCCTAGCAAGCTTTGAGGCTACCTTAGTGGAAACTACGGAGCCAACATCACCGATAATGAGTAAGCTCGGAATACCTAGTGTTTTGATTAATTTTACATAATCAGGATTTGGCGGTGTCAAAATTTGAAAAGCATGAATGCTAGTTTGAAATCTTGCTTGTGCGAATAGTTTTATGAGTTCGTATGAACGATGAGCATGTCGAATTTGAATTTCATCCAGAAAAATCCTCTCTTGATTGAGAATTCGGCGATGTTGAGCCGCGACGTCACTTTTGTAAACTTCACGCTGACGTTGTGGTGTCAGAAAGTTTGGATCGGCCAAGACAAGCCCGCGCAGTTGTTTGAAATTCCGATGGGCGACTACTGCCGCCGTCATGCCTCCCATAGAATGTCCAATTAGCACTGGATTAACGAGCTCGAGAACTTCGATAAGGCTCAAGACATCAAAGGCGAGGTTATCATAGCAGTAGCCATTGTTTGGCGCACTGGATTTCCCATGTCCCCGGGCATCTGGCATGATAACATCATAATCTTTTTCTAGCGCTCGCGCCAAAGGAGTCCAACACGCTCCATTCGCCGTTAGTCCATGCAATAAGACAATAGGTGGTTTACCAAATGCGCCGTAAAGCCCCTTGATTTATCAATGGGGATATAAGGCGCAAAATATTCCTTCTTAAAAAAGTTGAAATATTTTAAACTCTTTCTTAGCTTAAAAGCGATAGTTGCTCTTTGCG
>Ga0233425_10001005_pt1 | contig 67303 bp, 65 predicted proteins | sample Watercolumn_Towu_2_FD_181712 | JGI IMG/M metagenome (GOLD analysis project Ga0233425, IMG submission 181712) | Freshwater microbial communities from Lake Towuti, South Sulawesi, Indonesia - Watercolumn_Towuti2014_140_MG | ecosystem: Environmental > Aquatic > Freshwater > Lake | place...
ATACCGCCTGGCAGGCTTTTTAGTTGTCCAAAGTGCGATTTCGCCGATTAGAATTGCCTTCTGTTTGCACTATCGATTAGAAACTGGCTCTGTTTGCGCAAAAACAAGGACAGAGTTGACCAAAATGGTAGGATTTTGGTCACAGAATGTAGGGCGGGATTCTTTCCCGCCGAAATTGGCGGCTATGCCTGCACCTGCGCCGCAGGCACATGTGGAAAGCCGCCCTACGCATGTTCCAAGAAGCGCGTCGCACTGATGGCCGCCGCCGCGCCCATCCCTGCTGAGGTGATCACTTGGCGGAAAGTCGGGTCGCAGGCCTCACCCGCGGCGTAAACGCCCGGAATGCTGGTCTGCATTTTATCATCCACTTTGATGTAGCCCTTTTCCATCGCCAGTTGACCCTCGAAAGGCGCTGTGTTGGGCGTATGACCAATAAAAATGAAAACACCGTCGGTCGGAAGGGACGTCTGCGCGCCGGTCTTGACGTTCTTCAGGCGTAGCGCCTCAACCTTTTCCTTACCAAGGACCTCGGTCACAACTGTATCCCAGATGAAGTTGAGCTTGGGGTTTTCCTGCGCCCGCTTTTGCAGCACTGCTCCAGCGCGCAGGGTATCGCGCCGGTGGATGATTGTCACCGAGGAGGCGTAGCGGGTCAGGAACAAGCCCTCTTCCAACGCCGAGTCCCCGCCGCCGACCACGACCACCTTCTTGTCTTTGAAAAACCAGCCATCGCAGGTGGCGCAGTACGACACGCCGCGCCCGGTCATTTCGGCCTCGCCGGGGATATTCAAATGATTGGGGCTGGCGCCGGTGGCGATGATAAGCGTATCGGCAGTATACTCGCCGTTATCGGTGGCAACCCGGAAAGGGCGCTGCAAGATGTCCACCGCGTTGACCGAATCAAACTCGAGGCGGGCGCCGAAGCGTTCGGCCTGCTTTTGGAACAGGTCGCCCAATTCCGAGCCGCCCACGCCATCAGGGAAGCCGGGATAATTCTCGATCGTGTTCGTCAGAGCAGCCTGACCGCCAAGCTGCAGTCCACTCAGCACAAGCGGAGCAAGTTCGGCACGCGCCGCGTAGAGGGCGGCAGACAATCCCGCCGGGCCGGCGCCGAGAATGAGCACTTTGACATGCTGGGAGGTTGGCTTGGATGTAGGAAGTCCGGATAGGTTGAGCATGTGGGCCTCGTGAGTGGGGAGAGGTGAGAGTTGAGAGTCGTGAGTTGAGAGTCGTGAGTCGAGAGTCGCTAGTGGTCAGCGGTTGCATTGTATCAGATGCGGGGAGGGCAGGAAAGTTGCAGACGAAGATCCGTGGCGCTCACAACTCAGGCATGGCAGAATTCTACGTCAGGGTTGACCAGAATACACAAACCGCGATACAATTCTTTACAAGTATGGTTCGATAAGGAGATGTAAAATGGAGACTGCTACGATTTCATCTAAATATCAGATCGTTATTCCGCGTAAAATAAGGGAAACGTACGAAGTGAAACCTGGATATAAAGTCGTCTTCATCCCATTCGAGAATACCCTGCGCTTGGTTTTCGTCCCGCCAATCAAGCAAGCCCGCGGAATGTTTCCCGGGCTGGATACTAGCATAGAGCGCGAAGAGGATGATCGAGTATGAACGTGGTCGATTCATGCGGCTGGCTAGAGTACTTTGCCAACGCCAGTAATGCTGACTTCTTTGCACCTGCCATTCAGGATGAGGAGCATTTACTCGTTCCCACCATCTGCTTGTATGAAGTCTACAAACGTCTTTATCAGCATAAAGGCAAGCAAGCAGCGCTCGAAGGCATCAGTCGCCTGTATCGTGGCATTATGATTGCATTCACCGATGAAATTGCACTGCAAGCGGCTCAACTATCTCTCGAAGAGGGGCTTCCGATGGCAGATAGCATCCTCCTCGCCACTGCCCGCGCATATAATGCAGTCCTTTGGACCCAGGACACACACTTCAAAGACATCGAAGGGGTACAGTACATCGAAAAGGACTAGCAAATCAGAGGAGCCGTTCCTACGGCTGCGGGCCGGAGGTCCCGTAGGGTGTGGAGTCAATGATCTCCGGGATGCCGTCGCCGTCGGTATCCGTCCAACCGAACATGACATAGGGAATCCAATCATCGCCGGGCGTCCCATCGGGCCTGGTCAGCCCTGCTGGGGTAAAAGGCCAGGAATCCAACATCCCGAACAGGTGGCTCATCTCGTGGCTCAGGTCCATGAACAACGCTCCCTGGACATTCGCTGGATCGTCCAAGCCTGACCAAATATTGACCCTCGTCTGCGGGTCCTCGAAAGAACCACAACCCTGGAGAGCAATACCGCCGCCGACATCGGGAAAAAGCCCCGGCCAATGCGTGTTGGCGTAGGTGTTGTTGGCGTCGAAATCGATCTGGATGACAAGGTCATACGCATTTGCATCGAAACCGGTCAGGGAACGGATCTCGTCCACGCGCAGCAGATTCCCCGGCGAAGGAGGGGCAGCGACGAACGCGCCGGCAACCTCGACCTGCATCGGTGCGGAGGCAAATCCCTGCGAGATGGCAAAATTGGTGTATTGCTGGTTGAGCCAGTCCGCCATGAGCGGAACCTGAGCCAGCGCCGCTTTCTGGTCCACGCCGGAGACATTCCCGTAATCCACGAACAGGATCAACACCCTGTAAAGCCCCGCCGGCTTGCAGTATACGTAATAGAGGCGAGAACTGCGATGTGCAGGATCGGCATATTCGCCGGGGCTGAGCTCATAGTGTGAGTCGTCGTAAAGTTCGACATAGTATCGCTCCCCCGTGTAATATGCTGCGCCGATCCAGCGCGAACGGCCAGGCAGATTGGGGAAATCAAAGCGTTGAATGGGGGCCTTCGGAATGGTGACACCATAGGTCTGTTGGATGATATTGGAGATCCTGCGGAAGGCCGCTGCCTGGTCGAGCGGCGGCGGTGTGGACGTAAAGGCCGTAACGCCGGTCACGGTAACGTGGATCGTCGCCTGGGCAACCTGTTTATTCGCATCCATGGCGATAGCGACCAGCGTATATTCCCCTCCACCGTTCATCGGGGACCAGCGTATCTCTCCGGTGAACGGCGCCGCGCCGCTGAGATTGGTCGCCACGCTGGTGCGGTTCGACTCGTCCAGCGCGGGAGCCCCATTCGCCGTCAGGGTGATGTCCAACGTCGCACCCCCGGTGACCTCCACTTGGAGAATGACCAGCGGCCGCTGGAGGCTGTCGGTCTGAGACTGTGCCATCACCGCCGGAATGCTGCCGCCCTCTGTCACATTGACGAACCGGACCTGCATCCCGCCGGCAGAGGACGGGTTGGTCGGCTCCTCGCTCGGGCTGGCGGAGGGCGGGTTTACCGGCAGTGTGCCCGGGCTAAGGGGCGCCGAGGTCGGCGCGACACGCGGCAGGTTGCACCCGGCGAGGAGCAGGGTGCAAGCAAGCAGAACTTTCAGGGTCAGCAGGGAAAGAGTCTGTTTCATGGCACATTCTCCTGAAAGAAAAATAATCTAGCCGGAGGCCGCTTTATCCGTGATCTCCAGCGCTGCATCGAGCACCAACATGCCCTCCTGCAATTGCGCTTCTGTAATGATGAGCGGAGGGATGACCAGCACAGTATGCCAGTGGGTATAGAGGTACAGTCCGTGCTCCAGGCAATATTTGCGGAAAGCCAACATCTCCGGGCTGGAGCTGTTCCAAGGGGCAACCGGCTCTTTGGTCTTCCTATCTTTGACCAACTCGATGACGCCGAACAGTCCGATATTACGCACCTCGCCGACGGAGGGATGCGCCTCGCCCAAGTCTTTCAACATGCGGTTCAACAGCGGTCCCATTTCCGCAGCGTGCTCGACAATTCTATCTTCACGCATCACCTGGATGTTGGCAATGGCTGCGGCCAACGAGACCGGGTGCGAGGTGTAGGTCAACCCGCTCTCGAAAACATGCTCGTCGAATGCAGCGGCGATCTCCGGCTTCATCGCCACCGCGCCGAGCGGGGCATAGGCCGAGGTGAGTCCCTTTGCCATGGTCATGATGTCCGGCACCACGTTCCAGTGATCCACTGCGAACCATTTGCCGGTGCGCCCGAAACCGCTCATTACCTCATCGGCGATCATCACGATCCCATACTTATCGCACAATGCCCGTACGCCTTGCATGTAACCCTGCGGCGGGATGATGATGCCGTTGGTGCCAGTGACGGACTCGATAAGGATCGCGGCAATCGTATCCGGCCCCTCATAGCGAATGACCTCTTCGAGGTGGTTCAGGTAATCGAGAGAGAAATCCGCCTCGGAGATGTCCGGATTGAGGCGGTGGAAGGTGGAACGGTAGCGGTACGGGTCGAGGAAGTGGACGACGCCCGGCATCAAGCCCGGTTCCCAGGCGATGCGGCGCGGGTCGCCGGTGAGCGCCATCGCGCCGGCTGTCGCGCCGTGGTAGGAGCGATAGCGGGTCAATAGCTTGAAGCGTCGCGTATAGCCGCGCGCCAGCTTGAGCGCATTCTCATTGGCGTCCGCTCCCCCAAGGGTGAAGAGCACTTTGGTCAGCGCACCGGCGGGAGAGACTTCGGCCACCAACTTGCTCGCCAGGGCGCGGACTTTCGTGGTCATCCCCGGCGCGGCGTAGGGCAGGGCGCGCGCCTGGGCCACCATTGCCTCGATGACGCGCTCGTCGCCGTGGCCGATGTTGACGCACATGGTCATGGAGTTGAAGTCCAGGTAGCGCTTGCCACCGGTATCCCAGAAGTAGACGCCTTTGGCACGTTCCACCGGGATGGGGTTGACTTTGGCCTGCGCCGACCATGTGTAAAAGACATGTTGCTTGGAAAGGGGGAGGATTTGGTCATCGGGGAGATCGAACATGGAACCTCTTTGGATTGTTGATTGAAGATTGTCGATTTACGATTTACGATTTACGATTTACGATTGATGATTGATGATTGATGATTGATGATTGATGATTTGGGATTGACACTTGAGAACTCGCAACTCGCGACTCACGACTCACAACTCGCGACTCACAACTCGCGAAGCGATTATAATCCACGCTCGCACTCATTTATGGTAACGCTTATAGTTTACTTTCCTTACCGCCGCATCGCCGTGGTCGGCTCGACCGGCTCGGGCAAAACGACATTGGCCGCAGAACTTGCTGCCCGCCTGGATATTCCGCACATCGAGCTGGACGCGCTCTACTGGCAGCCGGATTGGGTCGAAGTGGAATGGGAGGAGATGCGGATGCAGGTGGATAAGCTGACGCGCGCTCCGGCCTGGGTCACAGATGGGAATTACAACTTCTGCCGCGACCTGATCTGGGAGAGGGCTGAGGCGGTGATCTGGCTGGATCTTCCCCTGGCGGTATGCCTCTGGCGGCTGTGGCGACGCACCTGGAGGCGCATCTTCAGCCGCGAGCCGCTATGGGGGACGAATGTCGAGCGATTCTGGCCACAGTTCTTCAGCCGCGACTCGATCTTTTATTGGGCTTTGCGCACATATAGCCAGCGGCGCAAGCACTATACTGCGCTTTTCGCTTCGGGGATGTACCCGCACCTGGCGTTGTACCGCTTCAAGTCGCAACAAGAGGTGGAGGAGTGGAGGAGGGCGTGGGGCGGGGAGCGTGGGGCGTGAAGCGAGGAGCGTGGAGGGAGGGGCGAGGGCGGTTGACCAACGGATTATGAGCGGATAAGCGGATACGGAACGCGCTCATCCGTTTCCACCGCGCCTTCGGTGGATGCAGGTGTCCGCTGGTCTGAGGGTGGTAGAGTGGTAAAATTGGCGGCAAGGAGAAAAGGAGTATGTCCCAAAAAAGAGCTTCGAGCCGCATCGAGCGACGGGCACGCAGGGAACGGCAAAGGGCGACCACCCGTCTCATCATCATTGGCGGAGTAGTCCTGTTAGCGGCAGCCCTGCTCTGGGTCATCCTCTCTTCCCAGAAAACACAAACGCAGAAAGGAGAAATCCCACCCTTGATCGCAACCAAACAATACGCTTACGCACCGCCGATGCTGATCGACGTGAAGAAGCAGTACTTCGCCACGTTCAAAATGGCAAAGGGCGGCGAATTCGTCATCCAGCTCTATGCGGATAAGGCCCCGATCACGGTCAACAGCTTCGTCTTCCTGGCGCGGGAGGGGTATTTCGACGGCGTCACCTTCCATCGCGTGCTGGAGGGCTTCATGGCGCAGGGCGGCGACCCGACCGGCAGCGGGATGAGCGGACCGGGCTACAAGTTCGTCAACGAGGACAGCGACCTGACCTTCGACAAGGCCGGCGTGGTGGCGATGGCCAACGCCGGGCGGGATACCAACGGCAGCCAGTTCTTTATCACCTTTGTCCCCGTGCCGCGCCTGAACGGCGGCTATACCATCTTCGGGCAGGTCATCAGCGGGATGGATGTGGTCAATGGCATCACGCGCCGCGATCCGAGCAAGAATCCCAACTATCCCGGCGACGCGATCGAGAGTGTGACGATTACGGAGAAGTAAGGGCAGCGGATAGCAGAAAAGCGGCCTGCCGCGGGACTTGCGTCCAGGCAGCAGGCCTTTTTATGTATTCGGCTTTCCTCACAGAGAGCCAGGGCAACTCCCGCGCCATCTCTCTCAAAGCCTCGGCATTCCAGTCATGACCGAAACGCATTTCCGGCAAGCGCAGAAAGGTGTGGGAAACGCACACCCGAAAACCGATGTTGTCGTTACGGTTGTTCGGATTGTTGTTGTTACGAATCGCACAGCGCACGTTCCGATTGTTATTGTTGAATGCGCCGCCGCGCAGAACACGCGTTTCGCCGGGGTGCCCTTCGCAACGGGTCTCATGACCCGGGAGCGACTGTTTTCATCCATCCGCCCAATAATTTACCCAGTTCGGCGACCATTCCGGAGGCATGGCGGAATTGCCCGGGTGAAAGCCATTGCCATTTCTCGCACAGGCGCAGATACAGCCTCGCCTTGAGTAACGTGGCGTCTGCAACCCGCAATTTATCCAGGCGATTTACGCCGCGCAGGGCGTTGGCTTCGATGATCAATTCCTGGAAATCGAGCGCAGCGTTCTGCAGACGCGCTGTGACTACAAAACGCTGGCTCCTGGGAAATTTCTCTAGGAGGGGTAACAGCCATGAAATGAAATCATATGTGCGGGTAAAGATAATCATTTCTTCTGTCATGTTTTGCCTCTGCTTTTAGGGCAAGTCTATAGACTTGCCCTACAACAATATCACATCTCGGCCAGTAAATCCAATTTATCCAGAACCGCTGCGCGCAGGTACCAAGTGTCACCATAGCGGACATGGTTGATCCAGCCTTGCAGCGAGTCCTTGATTTGGGCACGAGTGGCTGTTTTTAAAAAATGATTGAGCCTGCCCTGGAATGCCCGGTTCTTGGCGCTTTTAAGCAACCGGTGGTCGGGATAAATAACAAAACCGAGAAATGGAATTCCGTCCGTAACCGGGCGCGGCAGGGCATGTTCTTCATGCAGGGTTAAACGAAGGTTTGCCAGCCGCCGGATGATGGCGGCGCGCCATTGCCAGAGTACCGACTTGTCATTCGAAAACAGCATGAAATCATCCACGTATCGCAAATAAGCCGGGCAGCCAAGCTCGCGGCGCACAAAGTGATCGAACGGGTTGAGGTAGCTGTTTGCCCACCACTGCGAGGTGAGGTTGCCAATCGGCAGGCCGCGCGGCCTTTGGGCAGCAAATAGATCATCGCCTGCGAAGTAAACCATGTCATACTCGCCTTTGAGCACCGATGCGCCGCTAGCAAGGATTTTATCCATCAACCAGAACAGGCTCTCATCGGGCAGGGCCTTTTGCAGCTCCACGCGCAGGATGGCATGGTCAATGCTGGGGAAGAATTGGACCACATCGCATTGCAAGAAGTATGCGTAACGCCGCGCCAGGCGCTGGCACTCGTCAATCGCGCGGTGCGTGCCTTTGCCAACGCGATTGGCATAACTGGTCGGAATGAAGCGCCTTTCCAACAACTGCGTGATCACGTTGCACAATGCGTGATGCACAACACGGTCGCGAAATGGGGCAGCGGAGATCAGCCGCTTCTTGGGTTCGTGGATCAGGAAATTGAAATATCCGCCCGGCAGGTAGGTTTGGTCGGTCAACTCATTCTGTAATTCGATCAGATTATCGCCCAATTTGAATTCGAAAAGGGCAGTGGCACTGCGCCCACGCTTGCCGCGTGAGGCACGGGTATAGGCCAGTTCCAAGTTTTCCCAAGCAATCAAACGTTCTTGGATGTTCATTTTTTTATAAAATTCCGCCGCCTTCGGCTGGATTAGGGGTAAAAGAATCAGAGACTCAGAGTCCAGAGAATCAGAGTTCAGAGCTGAGAGAGATGGGGGAAACGCACACCCGAAAACCGACGTTGACGCTACGGCTGTTCGGATCGTTGTAGTTACGAACCGCACAGCGCACGCGCCCATCGCCACTGCTGAATGCGCCGCCGCGCAGAACACGCGCTTTGGACGCATTTTCCTTTTCACGCCCATCATCGAATTGGTAAGGATAATTATTGATCAGGCTGTGCGTCCACTCCCAAACATTGCCAGCCATATCTACACAACCATAAGGTGAGTCACCCTGTGGCGAATAATGTCCCACAGGGGTGATATCTTTGATATTCATGTTGAAGTTACAGCGTTTATCGTCAGGAGCATCGTTGCCCCAAGGATACAGGTTACCGGCTGCGCCGCGTGCGGCCTTTTCCCATTCGGCTTCGCCGGGCAGACGTAAAACGTGATCGGCAGGCAATTGCCCTTTAACCAATTCGTTCAGCCACCGGCAGAACGTCATGGCGTCTTCCCACGAAACCTGCGAGACCGGGTGGTTCATTTTTTCCTTGATACTGCTGTCCTTGCCGCGTGGCGCCATCCAATATGCGCCTTTCACCTCTTCCCATTGACTGCCGGTGTAAGCAATTCCGCTGCCCCGCTTTTCAGCAGTAGTTCTGTAATCTTTGTTCGCTTCGGCAAATGCCGAGAACTGCGCCACAGTCACCGGGAAGCGAGCCATCCAGTAATCCGGCAATTCCATTGCTTGCTGCGGCTTTTCATTGTCATAAGCCAGAGAGTCGCTTACGCTGGAGCCCATCAAGAAGCGCCCAGCAGGAATGGGTAGAAAGTCAATACTGAATCTATCGTTGCCAACCTTTAGTACGCCGCGCTCTACTCCTAACAGCCCTTCGGCAGCGCGCACTTCTGCCGGGGCGCGTTTGGCCTTTTCGGCGCGCCCGGTTTCAGGTTGCTCAGTAAGTTTCTCCTCGGGTTGAGTCAAGTCTGCCAGGTACATCAGGCTCTGGAGGGTTTCGAGTTTGGTCATTTTTTCCTGGAAAGGCCGAATTTCCAGCAGCACCCGGTGCATTTGCTCGTTGAGGTCTTCCTTGAAACTCACGGCTGCGTCCTGTTCCCCGCCAGCCCAGCGAAAGGCATTGTTCAACATATCTTGGATGATTTGGTAGTGTCCATCAGTGGTTGGCTTAATTGCGTAGATGCGTTCACGAAATCGGCTGGAGGAACGCATCAGCACTTCCCATGAAACGTACACATCGTAATCCACCTTTGCGCCTTCACCGCTATTCTTCCACATTGCCCAGCACAGGTTGACATCGTTCAAAAAGGTTTTTACCTTGCGCGGGTTGCTCTCTGCACCTTCCGCCACTGTGCGCCAGTGTTTATACAAAGGCGATTTATCGGGAAGTTGCCCTCTGACAAATCCATCCATTTTGGCGGTTTGAATGGGCGGCAGGTTAAAGCGCAATTGGATAACTTTTTCAAGGTAGTCGCTGGCATTTTCACCCGTTACACCTTGGTCGGTGTAGTATTTTTCCACTGCATCCTGCACGATCTTTGTCTCCGCACCGAGCACAAAGATACAGCCTTTTTTATCCACGAAAAGTTTGATGGCTTCCAAGACCTGTACAGTCTTATCCGGCAGGCAGCGGTCGAGGTCGTCAATGAACACCACCAGCGCGCCGCGTTCTTCTTTTATCTCCTTCTCCGGCTTGCCATGTACCCACAAAGCCAGCAGACGCTCGAAAGATTCGTCGAAGTGATCAAAAAAGGCAGTATGTGATGTGATTGGCGATTCTGTCTTGAATTTCTCTGGATCAACCTGGATGCCGAGCACGCCGAAATCCACTTTCAGGCTGTTGAGGAACATAGCCGGGAAATCATAAGAGGGCTGTTCGGGATCTTCCAGCACCGCATTGAGTTTTTCCAGGAATTTCCCCTTTCTCATGGACTTGACGATGACGCGCACCAGGGCGGCGAGCAACTCATCTTCCTGGCGGTACTTCCAGGCGTTGAACCAGACGGTTTTACACGGGCGGAATTGCTCCGGCGGGGTCTTCCCTGCGTACCGGTGTTTGCCATCCTTAACCGGTTTATCGAGCATTTCCTGCACGCGCTTCAGAAGCGTGGTTTTACCCGAACCCCACGCACCGCTCACGCCGATGGTCAGCGGGGTGCGGGTCCTTGTGTCAGCGATCAAGCGTGCCAGGGTGATGGCAAAATCATCGAAGTGGAAATACGCAGTATCTTTGCCATCGTGAGGATCCAAAGGCTCATCGTGCAGGATGCTAGGCGTTTCGAGGTCGCGGAAAGTTACATCGCTCATGGCTATTCTCCCACGTATATTATAGAGTAAATTTCACTCGCCGGTTCATCCACTTCTCACCAGCCAATTCACCACCCTCCCTGCGCCCCATACCCCAACAAGCACCAACAACAACGCCCAGCCGAAGGAGAGCCGGGCGGGTAGATACAGCGCGCCCAGGCACAAGGCCAACCCGGCCACGGACACAAGGGCTAAGCGCGCCAGGTGCTTGCGTTCCAGACCCGCCAAGTCGTCATCCTTCGCAGCGCGACGCAGGCGCTGGGCAAGGGCAGTCAGGTCCCAGGCGCATAATCCGGCGAGGGAGGCAGCCAGCAGGAGCGGGGTCGAGAGATGCAACCAGAAGCCGGCTGCGGTAAAGCCATAGACGGTAAACAATCCAATCGCCGAAAACCAATCCCAGCGGAGGAATAAGGCTATGACCCACAAAAGGCCGAACAAGAGCAACACCAACACAGGCCAGGAGTAACCGTCCAAACCGAAGGCCGCGGCCAGGCAGGCGATGGCGAGCGCAACACCCACGAACAGCAATGAACGGGTCATGCGCGCCTCCCCCTGTCGCTGATGGCGCGCAGCCAGGCCGGCGGGCTTTCCAAGCCGCGGCGTGCCGCCTGCACGAAGGGCTGGGAAATGTCCCATTCCACCACCTGGATGCCCACGTGACGCAGTTTGCCCAGGAGTATCTGCCGCTGCATCTTTACCACGCGCCCCGCCAGTGAAACCGAGGCGCGCTGTGGCAGGCCGGCCAGTTCGAATCCGACTGGATCGGGGCTGACCACCAGCAGGTTGTAACCGCGCGCCCGCACCTCGGTGAGCGGTTCGATATCTTCGGCGTCCAGCGGGCTGACCAACACCAGTTGCGAGTGGGGGGGAAAAAGGTGTTTGGGGATGATCAATTCCGAGAAGGCCAATACATCGCCCGGCGTGGCGTGCGCCAGGTCGTGCAGGATACGCTCGCGCTGTAGCTTGCCGTAGCCCGGCGTTGTCCAAGTGGCGTTCTCGCCAAAGAAGAGCAGCCCGACACGGTTGCCGGCTGCCAGGAGCGAGTCGGCCAGGGCGGCTGTCGCCAGCACGGCGTGCTCGAAGAGCGAGCGGCCGGAGGCGAATTCGTTGGTATGCTTGCGCCCGTCCAAGATAATGCCCACATCGGCCACACGCTCCTGCTCGAATTGGTTGGTATAGGTGGAGGACGGGTGGCGGGCGGTGAGGCGCCAGTTGATGCGGCGCGGCGAATCGCCAAGCTGGTACTCGCGCACGCCGAAGAACTCCACGCCCGCGCCGCCCTGCCGCGCCGGGATCGTGCCGGAGTAGACGCGCGTCCGCCGCGGGGCAATGACCACCCGCCGCAGGCGCATCACCGGCGGCAGGATGAAAAGTTGGTCATCGGTGGGGCAGACCTGCTGCGCGGCAACCAGGCCGAAATGTTCACGTGCGGTGAGGCGCACCTCCTTTAGCACATAGTAGCCGCGTTTGCCGCGCAAGGTATAAGTCCACGCGGCGCTCTGACCGGAGGCGAGCGAGACGAGGTGCGCCGCGGAGCCATCCACCACCGTCAGCCCGGGCGGGAGAATGTCCTCGATCAACGCTTCTTCCAGGTCTGGACCGATGTTCGTAACGGTCAGCTCAATTTTGACATCCGTATCCGCCGGGAGGCGCGTAACCTGGAGCCGGCGCGAGGCTTCGATGGCCGGCGCCTGGGGAGCGCGCCACAGCCCGGCGAGCAGGTAGGCCAGGAGCGGCAGGGCCAGCGCCAGGAAGGCCGGGTGGAGAGTCAGCAGCCCGGAAAGCACGAGGGCGAGCGCCAGGAGGCCGGTCAGGAAGGGGCGCGGCATCACATCCCCTGCACGACCGGCACGGCGACGCGGGCGAACACCTCGGCGATGATGTCGTCGGCGATCTGGCGGTTCAGCCAGTATTCGGGTTGGAGGATCAGGCGGTGGCCCAGGATGGGAACGGCAAAGCGCTTGATGTCATCCGGCAAGATATAATCGCGCCCTTTGAGGGCGGCATGGGCGCGCGCCATCTTGAGGAACGCCAAAGAGCCGCGCGGGCTGGCACCGACGGCCACATGCCGATCGCGGCGGGTGAAGTGGACGATCTCGGCGATGTACGTTTCGAGGTCCTCCTCGACATGGACGGTTTCCACTGCCTGGCGCATGGCTTGCACCTGGCTCGCCTTGACGACGCGCTTGAGCGTCACCTCCTCCTGCTTGCGCTGGTAGCGGCGTTGGAGGATTTCCTTCTCCTCAGCCACCGTGGGATAACCGACCTTGAGCTTGAGCATGAAACGATCCAGTTGCGCCTCGGGCAGCGGGAAGGTGCCCTCGTACTCGATCGGGTTCTGGGTGGCCAGCACCAGGAAGGGATCGGGCAGCGGGAAGGTCTCGCCTTCCAGCGTCACCTGTCCCTCCTGCATCGCCTCCAGGAGGGCAGATTGCGTCTTGGGCGAGGCGCGGTTGATCTCGTCAGCCAGGATGACGTTGGCAAAGACCGGCCCCTTGAGCAGCTCGAAGCGGTTCTCGGCGCGATTAAAGACATAACCGCCAGTGATATCACCCGGCAGCAGGTCGGGCGTGAACTGGATGCGCTTGAAATCCAGCCCCAGCACGGCGGCGAAGGATTTAGCGATCAGCGTCTTGCCCAGGCCGGGATAGTCCTCCAGCAGGAGGTGGCCGCCGGCCAGGGAGGCGGCCAGCACCATTTCCAACAGGTCGCGCTTGCCGACGACAGCCTTTTCAATTTCATCGAGGATTTGCTTGCCCAGGGATGAGACTTCGGGAACGCGGATGGTCATAACTATTCTCTTTCTTATTTGGACGATTCTTCCAACTGAGATTCAAGATATTCGATAACTCCAGCCAAGTCCTGGTCGAGGGGCGTCTTGGGGCGGGAAAGGAAGGAAGGGCGCTGGGAGTATTCGGCGAAGGTGGTCTTCAAGGCGGTCTGGAGATAATCCTGGATCGGGGCAGGCGGATGCCAGTCCTTGCCCTCCAGCTTGCGCTCCGGCAGGGGACGCCGCTCGCGGAATTCCAGGATCTGCAAGCCGGTCTCGGCCAACATGCGCGCCACGTGCCACTTCGAGTAGTTGCTGCGCTTGCTGCGCTCGATCCAGAAGGCCAGCCGCGCCACGCTCCCCCACTGAGGGAACTTCCGCTCCTTCTTCTTACCATCAGGAGGGCGCACCACGGCTACGCTGGCGATTGCGACCAACAGCATGACGATCAGCAGCAGGAACCAGTAGTCAATTTGCGGGAAGGAATGATAGATGATCACCAGCCGCCAGACGAGATTGGCAATGGGTAAAATTAGATAAGTTTGGACAAGGTCGCGCAGGAGGAAGGCCAGCACGAGCGCGGCGAGCAACCCAAGCAAAAGCCAGATGGCGCGCCGTTGATTCATTGCGTTGCACCCAACCGTAACAGATGAGGATTAACCGCGAAGGAGCGAAGAGCGCGAAGGGTGTTTTTATTTCGCGAAGGTTGATAAACCGTCGCGCCTGGTATTCCGGAGTCCGACGACTCCAGTCGTTGGCATTTACCGAAGTCTGGAGACTTCGGACTCCGCGCCCTAATCAATTCGCGTTGAAAAACGAACGGCATCCCTACAAAGCCTCCCCGCAGGCATGGAGGATGTCGGTCAGGCAGGCGATGGCCTCCTGGATGTCATCCTTGCCGGCTTGCTTGGCGCCGTAGCGCACGCGCTCGAAGAGCTGGGTCAGGCGGCGGGTGGTGTAGCCCGGCAGGCCGGCGCGCTCCAACTCCTCGGCAAATTCACTCGGCGTCGCACCGCGCTTACGCGTGAAGCCGCGCCGCTCGCCCACCGACTGGCTCATGCGCACGTAGCAGGCAATGATCGTATTCCCCCATTCCTTGCCCGCGGAGAGATCGTTCAGCGCCGAGCGGGCGATGCCGGCAATCTCCGACAGCGGAGGCGGCGGGCGCTGCGCCTGGCCTCTGCGCACCAACCACCAGGCAAGAATCATCACACCGAGGGCGAAAACCAGGGTGACGACGAACGAAAGGGTAGGAGGAAGTGTGGGCGGAGGTAGCTCCTGCGGCTGTGCAGTAACTGTCTCACCGGATGGCAGCGACATGGCCTCGAAGACCTCGGCTGGGGTAGGTTCGGGCGTGGGCTGCAAGACCTCAGAGCCGTACTTGAGCCCCAGGTAAGCAATCACCAGCAAGATGATGGTCATGTTGCCAAGCTGCTTGGCTAACTTTTTTCGTTCCCTGGGCGCTAGAACCGCAAGAACGGTGATGAGCAAGACCAGGATGAGCAGCCAAAAGAGGATCTGCTGCCAGAGGGGAATATCGGGTAAGGACCTCCCACCGCCGCTGCTCTCAACGGTTTGACCTGTCTGAAACGATTGGGCAGGGGCAAAGGTGATGTTGCCCAATGCCGCAGCCAGATAGACCAATGCCAGGAGCGCGGCAATCCCCAGGATCAAAATGGATGTCCGGCTTTTGAGGAGTTTTTTCATCAAAAAACGAAAGCCTTAGTCTTTTCTGGTTCTGGCAGATTGTATGGTCTTCATTGCTCCGATGAATTATGAATATTAAAGAATTAATCACGCAACCAGCTCGAAGGGGATTGCCAAATCCCAGCCGCCGGATTTGGAAATCCGGCTGAGCGAGCGTTACGGAATTTAATATTTAATGTTCATATTTCATCGGCTGGAAGGAGAAACACGCAGAAGCGTGTTCAACATGCGTCCGAAACCTTTTTCAAGCCGCAGGACATTTTATCATAGCACGGCTTCCCGCTGAAAACGTGGTAGGCCGGGGAGACACACATACTTTATCGGGCATGGAGTCGAAAGTCTCCCGAATTTCGATCATAATCTGGAGATTTTACAGTCCGCTCTAACGATCTTTGCACGCATAGGTAGGTCGGATTGGCAATCCGACCTACAGGGCATAGATTGGCAATCCGACCTACAGGGCGTGATACAATCGAAATGCGAGTGCCCTCACCCCCTGCCCCTCTCCCGATGGGAGAGGGGGGAATCGAAGACGGAAATTGGTTACCTCTCTTCCTTTCGCAAATAAGCTGGCCCTGGTGACCGGCTCCGGGCGCGGCATCGGACGCGCCATCGCCCTCCATTTCGCGCGCGGCGGCGCAGACGTGGTCATCAACTTCTTCCGCAACCGCGCCCCGGCTGAGGCGACCGCCGCCGAGATCGAGAAGTTGGGTCGCCGCGCCTTGCTCGTCAAAGCCGATGTGGGCGAGATCGAGGATCTTTCGAGGCTTTTCAACGAGGTCGAAAAAGCGTTCGGCGGGCTGGATATCTTCGTCCACAACGCGGCTTCGGGTTACAACCGCCCGGTCATGCAACAGAAACCGAAAGGCTGGGACTGGACGATGAACATCAACGCCCGTTCACTGCTCTTTGCTGCGCAGCGAGCCGCCCCGTTGATGGAAAAACGCGGCGGTGGATCGATCGTCAGCATCACCAGCCCCGGCTCCGGCCGCGTGCTGCCCGACTACGTGGTGGTGGGGGCGAGCAAGGCCGCGCTCGAAAGTCTCACCCGCTACCTGGCTGTCGAGCTTGGCCCAAAGAACATCGTAGTCAACGCGGTTTCGCCGGGCGTGGTGGAGACCGAGGCGCTGAAGCACTTCGACAAGGGGAAAGAGGACGGCGTCCTTGCGCGTGCCGCGGCGGCCACGCCAGCCGGGCATCTGGTCACACCGGAAGATGTTGCCGGGGTGGTCGCCTTTCTCTGCACGCCGGCCGCATCCATGATCCGCGGGCAGGTGATCGTGGTGGATGGAGGGTACTTGCTACCGGTTTCAGGATAATCAGATAATCGGGTAGTACGTATGCGAAATGCTTATGTGCGCTAGAGAGCGCACACTAATCAGAGAACGCACAATAATCATCGAAAAATCGGATTAGCGGACGTTCACATTTTACTTATGAGGGATTAATCATGAAACATACAGAATTAATTCAGACTTAATCTGTCGGATTTACAATCTCCTTTGCACTGACAACAATTCAAGTCATGCAAAGGAGAAAACATGAAAACCAAACTTGCAACTGCTCTTCTACCCATCATCCTGCTTGCCGCCTGCAGCCCGAAGGCTGCCCCAACTCCCAGCGCGACGCTACCACCCATCGTTCAGCCTCCCGCCACGACTGCCCCCACATCTGCTCCAACAGCTGCGCCAACATCTGCCCCTCTTTCGGGCAGTGTCGAGGCTACCATTGCAGGTTTTACCTTTAGCCCCGCCGAACTGACCATCAAGGTTGGCACCACCGTCACCTGGAAGAACGAAGACAGCGCCACGCATACTGTCAGCGCTGATGATGACTCGTGGGGTTCCAATCAATTGGAAAAGGGCGACTCTTTCAGTTTCACCTTCAATCAGGCCGGGACCTTTTCATACCACTGTGGTGTTCATCGCAGTATGAAAGGGACCATTACTGTCGTTCCCTAGTCCATTTTTATGATAGAATAGGCGTACTTGCAGGAGGATTTGCGTGTGCCTTTGCCGCCAGACCTGAACGTAAGGATGGCGGCTTTTTCGCCCGACTGCCGGAAACCTTTCAAGGAGAATAGTAAGAAAATGGAAAAGAAGTTGTACGTTGGAAACCTGTCCTACGCCACCACTGAGGACGAGCTGCGCACCCTGTTCGCCCAGGCGGGCGCGGTCACGTCGGTGGCGCTGATCAAAGATCGCGATACCGGCAGTTCCAAGGGTTTTGCCTTCGTTGAGATGGGCAGCCAGAGTGAGGCCGAGAAAGCCATCAGCATGTTCAATGGCTACAACATGGCCGGACGCGCCCTCAAGGTCAACATGGCGCGGCCGCGCGAAGAACGCGGCGGCTTTGGCGAAAGACGTGGGGGTTACGGTGACCGTCGCGAGCGCAGCGGCGGCCAGCGCAGATACTAAACCTCTCCTGATATAAAAATAGAAACCCGTTTTCTGGGGGGAAACGGGTTTTTTAGGTTAATGATCGATCAAGACGACGCGTGCCGGCGCGCCGTCGGACTTGGCTATTTTCAAGGGCAGGCAATACAGATCATAGCGTCCTGGCTGGACTTGGGAAAGGTTCAGCCCCTCGAGCAGCACGATCCCCTTGCGCAGCAGTGTCTGGTGCGTGGCGGTCCCCTCCCCAAACGGCGCGACGGAGAGGTAGTCCAAACCGATCAAGCGCGGATTGCACGCTGCCAACCATTCAGCGCCGTCGGCAGCGATGGCAACGAAATCCTTCTGGAACGTCTTCTCGCGCTCCCAGAAGGCCGAGTTGCGCGTCTTGAACAATATGCGCTCGGCCTCCGCCGGGATTTGCGCCTGGGCGAGAACGGCGGCAGTGATCTTCTCCACCGAGTCTGGCGCCTGGATCACATAAGACGGGCCGACCAGCGCTTCCAGCGGCAGCGTCTCAACCGTCTTGCCGTCGTTGAGGAAATGGTAAGGCGCGTCCACATGGGTGCCGGCGTGGACGCTCATCGCCAAGTGCGAGATGTTACACGAATTACCTTTGGGAATGAAGGCAACTTGTTCTATTTCAACTTTCGGGTCGCCCGGCCAGACAGGTAGATCAGGGGAAAGGGTGAGGGTGATGTCGTAGATTTTCATTGTTCGGATTCCAATCACAAGGTGAGTTCGGCCACGGTAAATTTTTTCAGCGCCGCGGCGTCGAGCGTGACGCCCAGGCCGGGGGCAGTGGGAACGTCAATGGTGCTATCCGAGTTTAAAACAAAACGCTCGTTGGTAATATCCTGGTGGTAATAGCGATCCGAGGCGGAAATATCACCAGGCAACGTGAAATTGGGCAACGAGGCTACCGCTAAATTGGAGGCGCGCCCGACACCGGTCTCGAGCATCCCGCCGCACCAGACAGGCAGTCCGCGCGCCTGGCACAGGTCGTGGATGGCAACCGCCTCGCTCAGTCCGCCGACGCGGCCGGCCTTGATGTTGATGATGCGGCAGGCGTCCATCTCGATGGCGTAGCGGGCGTGACGAGCGGAGAGGATACTCTCATCCAGGCAGATCGGCGTGCGGAATTCCCGTTGTAATTTGTGATGCTCCCAGATGTCATCCTCGAAGAGCGGCTGCTCGATGAGCAATAGGTCTAATAAGTCTAGAGGTCGCAAAGTCTGAGAAGTCTCTAGTGTATAGGCGGAGTTGGCGTCCACTTGGAGCTTGATTACCGGGAAGGCGCGCCGAACCGCTTGGGCATCGCCCACGTCGCGGCCGGGCTTGATCTTGATCTTGACGCGCCGGTAGCCCTGCGCCAGGTATTTTTCGACGGTCTTGACCAACGTTTCCGGGGATGCCTGCAAGCCGACCGAAACACCCACTGCCACTTTTTCGCGTTGCCCGCCGAATAACTCGCGCAGCGACTTGCCTTCTCGTTTGCCGCGCAAGTCCCAGAGCGCCATCTCGACGCCGGCCTTGGCCAGGTGATGGCCGCGGATGCCGGCCACTTGCTGCTGGAACTCGGCTGCATCGGCGATATCCTGCCGCAGGATAAGCGGCGAGATGAAATCCTTGAGGATGTGCCAGGCCGTGCCGGTGGTCTCGTAGCAGTAGCCAGGGTCGCGATCTACGGCGCACTCACCGTAACCGGTCAGCCCCTCGGATTGGATGGTCACGAGAATACACTCGCGGTCAGTCGTCCGCCCGAAGGAGGTCTCGAAGGGAGAGACGAGCGGCATGGAGAGGTGGGTGAGGGTGAGGGATTCTATCTTCACAAGATTTGGCCTCTTTGATTATGAATTTTTCTCTAAACACCAAGGACACAAAGGATCACGAAGTTTTTTTTCATGTTCCTTTACGGCCGTCTTGATGAAACCTTTGGCGTTTGACCTGGGTTTTAGTGGTTATTTTGTTGCGAAGGGTCTCAACCACCTCGGGCGTCAACCCAGGCTCGGGTTCTACAGACTCGCGCTCGCCAAGGGTTTTTTCGACTTCAGTGAAGGTAGCTGTTCCGAGGTTTTGAAGCAAGGCAGCGTAAGCGGCGCGCTGCTCGGCGATGGCCCTTTCAGGGACAGCCTGCACGGTATAAGCCATGGTTACCTGGCGGGTGAGGGCAAAAACGATATATTGATTGAGAGACACCTGCTCATTCGTAGCCAGCATCTCCAACTGCGAGTGGAGAGAAGCAGGTAAGCGTAATGTCAAGCGGCTCATACTCGGCTCCTTGCAAGATCAAGAACAAATTCGACCGGCGTCATCACACGCACGCCCAAGCTTTTTTCGGCCAGTTTGAAATCACGGGTATTATTCGTCACAATAAGCGCGCCAGCGTTCATGGCAAGATCAACGATGTGTTCATCCGCCCTGTCCGGCGAGATGGGCCTCCAGCGGAAGTAGATCCTGACGAATTCAGATTTCGCCAATAACATACCAAGAACCGGTTTGATCTCGCTCCAGCGCTTAGCGGTCAACTTGCGCGAGAAGACATCCAGATATTCGTAGGCCAGGGCATTGGATACGAAAGGAAGGAACAACCCGGCCAACCAAGCCTCCACCACCAAACCGGCCGCGCCGCCTTGACGAGTGAGGCCTTCGAATAACACATTCGTGTCAACGATCACGCGCCTGATTTTCATGCGAATGACACCATTATAGCACCATTTGTAGTGTCATTGCAAGGTTTTCATCCTCAACCAGCAGCTTTTAGGCTGACCCAAATTATTACATTAGAGCTTACCTGGATTGCCAAATCCAGGCCTCCAGCGCCGGATTTGGCAATCCGGCGAAGCATGGTTACCTTATCGCCGTAATACCCTCCCCTTTGGCTTGGTAGGTATAACCTTCCCATTCTCCGCCACCACTTCACCGGAGATCAGTACCGCTTGGATACCAGAAGGCGGCGTATCGGCGTGCTCGGGCGTGGTGTTATCGGCCACGGTCAGCGGGTCGAACAGCACCAGGTCAGCCCAGAAACCTTCGGCGATGCGGCCGGTCTCTTGCAAGCCAATACGGGAGGCAGGCAGGACTGTCATGCGGCGCACGGCCTCCTCGAGCGGGAAGAGGCCGAGGTCGCGGCTGTAGCGACCCAGAACGCGCGGGAAAGTCCCGTGCGAGGCCGGGTTGGCCGCGCCGCGGCTGACGAGGATGGTGTCGGTCATTACGGAACACAGGCAATGGCGCAGCACCGCGCGCAAGGGTTCCTCCCGCCCACCATCACCAGAATACGCGCCGAGCAGGATGCGCGACTCGCCGTAACGGGCGACGTGCATATACGCCTCGAAAACGGGCAGCCCCAACTGGCGGGCAATCGTGACGAAATCCAACCCCTCAAAGCGGCGCAGGTCGGGATGTTCGCCGGTCATCAGGCGCATGTCGGAATAATCGAATCCGAGAGCAAAGCGCAACAAGTCCATCTCGCGCTTGAGGCGGCGCAGGCAGGTCGGATCGTTGATGTTCCGGGCAAAGCCATCCAGGAACCATTCGGGGAAGACGACATTGATGGTGGAATTGCCAACCGTATAGGGGAAAGCGTCGAAGGCCACATCCAGGCCGGAACCGGCCGCTTGTTCGATCTCTTTGAGGACGGATGGATAGGTGCGCCAGGTATTGCGCCCGACGAAGATCTGGTGCGAAAGCTCCAAGCGGACCTTGGCCTGCTGCGCCAGGCCGAGCAACTCGCGCACCGAGCGTAGATTATGCGCCGCCCCGAAGAACATCGGCTGGTAGAAAGGCGAAACCCAGGTGTAGGCGCGTCCATGCACAGTGAAGACCGCGCCCATCTCTGCGGTCACTTGCAGCAGGGCGAGCAGCTCCTCGTTTTTGGCAAAGACGCCAGGCGCGTAGGCCAGCCCGGCAGAAAAGCCAAAGGCGCCATCATTTAATGCCTGGCGCGTCATGCGGCGCAATTCGCTCATCTCTTCTGCCGTCGGGATATCGGAGCGGTTGCCCATCACCAACGAGCGCAGGCTGCCGTGTCCCACCAGGAAGGCCGCGTTGAGCAAGAGACCATCCCCGGCCAGGGTATCCAGGTATTCGCGGAATGTGTGCCAACGGTAGGGGAAGTCGTGGTCACGTAACATGAGCGAGATGTTGTCGAGGATGCCGGTTGTGGCCTCCGTGACCGGCGCGGGGGAAAAACCGCAATTGCCAGTGACGACGGTGGTGATGCCCTGCAAGACCAGCGGGGCGAGGATGTCTTTATGTTCCGGGATAGGCAGGATCCAATCGGAGTGCGAATGTATGTCAATGAAGCCTGGAGCGAGGACCATGCCCGAGGCGTTGAGCCGCTGGCGACCGGCAAGCGGTGCGTCCGGCGAGATGGCGGCTATTTTACCGGCGAGCAGGCCGACGTCGGCGCGGAAGCGCTGGCGACCGGTGCCGTCAATGACATCCGCATTCGAGATAACCAGGTCGAATTCCATATCAGCTTTCCTCCTTGGTCTCTTCTTTCGGTTCCTCGGGCAAGACGCGCAGCGCCTCGTCCAGCGTGACTCCTTCCTTGCGCATACCGGGTGCGGGCGTACCGCACCAGGGGCAGATGTTCCAGGGCAGGTCCATCAACTTGCCGCACTGGTGACAGGGCTTGCGCAGCTTGGTCTGGCAGTTCGGGCAGACGAGCCAGTTGTCCTTGATACGCCGCTCGCAGCCTGGGCAGACGGCCTGGTCTTCGATGGCCTGCAGAAGGGCTTCCTCTTCGAGGGTCTTCTGGTACTCGTCTTCGAGGGTGTGCTGCGGGCGCAGGATAAGATAGACCAGCACGCCGGGAAGCGAGAGCAGCGCCACCAACGCGGCAGCCAGGATGTGAACCAGCCGGTCGCGGGCGCGGCTCTTAATATCGCGGTAGGTCCAGACGACCAACGCCACCCACAACGCGGCGAGGAACGCCCCGCTGAAACCGGTCAACACCAGGGTGAAGTTGCTCAAGAAGGTCGGGTCGAAGGTCATGTTATTCTCCTCTGGTAATAATAAAATCCCACCGTAGGGAGATGGTTTTCACTTCTTCTTATATTTGGCTTTCGCTTCGGCAACCTGCCGAGCCGGCTCTTGGTGAAAATAAACCGGTCGGATTTCATCGCGGCTGGGGCCAAGATAATCCGCGATGCTGATCTCATCATTAATACCGCATTTTTCAGGATCCCAGATAATCATCGTGCGGCTTTGGTTGATCTCGAACTTTCTTCGGTCTTCCATGCTGGCGTGGTAGACAGTGGGAATCCAGCGCAAGGGAATGGAAATAACGCGCCTATCGGTCAAATCGACATGAATGAATTCTTCATCGAATCTCACATCGTTGATAAGGGCTTCTTCGGGAAAAGTATATTCCTCGATGGGGTATCGGATATTGAACCGTTTAACTTGTACCACTTCATCTTTTTGGTTAGTGGATGTAATCATGCCATGCCTCCCGCAGATATTCCAGTTCCTGCTCAATGACTTCCAAGGCTTTATTCAATTCATGAGACCGTAAAGACTTGCCGGCGCGTGCCACCTCGATCTCTGGTTCAATCCAAATCTTTGCGTCGTTGTGGTCATCCTGCGATCCTTTCCCCACATGAACACTGGCACGGTTCTCGTGCAACGCGTCACAGCTGTAGAACCAAAACACCAGACCAGCGGCTTCGAGAACTTTGGGGCTCATCGTAAGTAATTATAGCAGTAAAAGTACGCAGTCAGGTTGATAATGGCAATCATATCAGCGCAAGCAGGAAAAAAAGCCCCCGGGCTCGAAGAGAACCGGGGGATAAAATTTTCGATTGGTCAGCGGCGAGGCAGCAGTTCAACTGCTACTCCAAAAGGCGAAGCGTGCTATTCCTTTGCGCCGTAGCCGAGGCCGCTCTTGAAGTATTCCTCATTAAGCGCTATCTCCGGGGTCAAGTCAACCTTTTCGCCAGCCGCAAGTTGCTTGACGCTATCCAGCACAACCGGCTGGCCGTGATGGTTCTTGCCCTCGTAGTGGCCGGTCAGACCGACCCGGTTGATGAACTCGCCGCCTTTGGCTGTGAAGGCCGCAGGGACTTCGTCTTTGGGGAATATGGCCCCAAACGGGCATTCCGTGACGCAAGCTCCGCAGTCAATGCAAGTGTCGGGGTCAATGTAATACAAAGGCCACTCACCTTGCGGTTTGCCGGGCAGGATACAATCCACCGGGCAGACATCCACGCAGCCGCTATCGCGCAGGCACAGGCTAGTAATTACATGAGTCATAATCGTTCCTCCTTTGGTTGAAAGGTTAGAAAGTTGGCAAGTTGCCATGTTCAAGATGAATGTATTCGCCTTGGGAAGGTGAAACATTCCCGCGTATATTTCGAAGCGCTTTTATTCTACCCTATTTTCAACTCAAACAACCATTTATTTAGCTAATTCTTATCAAATTTATATAAGAAATTTGTCTGCGCTCGTGCTCTCAGCCTTGACGGGCTCAGTCTTTATTATTATGATAACTTTGTAATTTGACCAGACAAGGTTTTTTTTCCACGAATTTCTCGAATTCTCCGTTCAATTCGCCTGCCATAATGCAGGAACATCCTATCCATACCCTTAAGGAGGTTTTTCATGTTCTATAAAATTTTCGAGGCGCTGGACAAGAAATTCGGCGTCGAACACGCCCAGGCGCACTGCGATATCCCTTGCGGCATCTACGACCCCAGCAGCGCCCAGATCGCCGCGCTGACCGTCGTGCGCATGATGGACCTGATGGCGGATGCCGAGGCCAAAGGCCACGACAACCACCTGGCTTTCATCAACAACATGATGCGCTATATCGCTATCAAGGAAGAGCACGCCGAGAAGGCCAAGCACGAGGTACGCGTCATCTGGGGCGACTACATCAAGCCCGAACACCTCGAGAAGCACCCCGAGCTGACCGACCTGGTCTTCAAGATCATGAAGCTGGGTTCCAAGGTGCGCCAGACGGCTGACCGCCAAACGGGGCTGGATTTCGTCGAGGCGATCAACAAGTTCACCGAGATCTTCTGGGATACCAAGGGCATCGCCGTCAAGCGCGCCAAGGCACCTTACGCCCCGGCGCTGGAAATGGTTTACCCGGCCCTGTAGTTTCTTTCACCGCGAAGACGCGAAGTACGCGAAGGGGCATTTACCTACGCGAAGGCCAGCAACCCTTCGCGTCCTTCGTTCCTTCGCGGTTAATTTCAGCACGTTGTCAGCCGCGCCTTGCTTCGGTTACTCAAAGTGACCGGCGACAGCATGTCGCCAGAATATCGGGATGGGGATTTCGTGGTCATCGCCACGCGCCCCTTCCCGTTCCATCTCAAAAAGGGGGATGTGGTCGTCTTCCAGCACGCCCATTACGGCACGCTGATCAAACGCGTCCTGCGCTTTGCAGAGGATGGCAGCCTCTACGTGGCCGGCGCGGACGAAAACAGTCTCGACAGCCACCGCCTGGGGCCGATCAGTCGCGCCTCGGTGAGGGGTAAAGTCATATGGCATATCAGAAAGCCAAGCGGGATTTAACCGCGAAGGCGCGAAGGACGCGAAGTCAAATGATCATCGCGAAGGCTTTCCTTCCTTCGCGGTCTTCGCTTCTTCGCAGTAGAACTCCGATGGGCTGGAAAGCCTCACTGTTGGGGGATTGACGAAAAGGGTCTTTCGCCTGTAGCATTGGGGGTATGAACGAACAACGCGCCCGAATCATCCTGCCCTTTGCAATCGTGGGGGCAATCCTGGCAGTTTCGACCGCCTCGATCTTCATCCGGCTCGCACAACGGGAAGCCCCTTCGCTGGTCATCGCTGCCGTCCGGCTGACGCTGGCCTCGTTGGTGCTTACACCCATTGCCCTGACCCGTCACCGAGCTGAGCTGCGCAGCCTGACACGCAGCGACTTGCTACTGGCCGCGGCTTCCGGGATCATCCTCGCCCTGCATTTCGCCGCCTGGATCAGCTCGCTGGAATACACCACCGTTGCCAGCTCGGTGGTGCTGGTCAGCACTTCGCCGCTATGGGTGGCGCTCTTGGCTCCTGTCTTTCTACGCGAGCGGTTGAGCAAGCCGGCGCTGGTCGGAATGCTCCTGGCGCTGACCGGCGGCATCATCATCGCCTTGAGCGACGAATGTGTCTGGCAAAATGGCCTTGCTTGTCCCACGTTTTCGGCATTCCTCGCCGGGAAGGCCTCCCTGGGCAACTTCCTGGCGCTGGCTGGCGCGTGGACAGTGGCCGGCTACCTGCTCATCGGGCGGCGGCTGCGGGCGAAGATGTCGCTCGTGCCGTACATATTCCTTGTCTACAGCATCGCGGCGGTGACACTGATCGTCATCATGGTCGCAGCAGGCGAGACGCCACTGGGCTACTCCCCAATGACATACGTTTGGATGCTGCTGCTGGCGCTGGTGCCGCAGCTCATCGGCCACTCCACCTACAATTGGGCGCTGCGCTACATGCCCGCGGCGCTGGTGGCAGTGACCACACTCGGCGAACCGATCGGCTCGGCGATATTGGCGTATTTCATCTTGGGGGAAATGCCCGGCTGGGTGAAGATTGGGGGGGCGGTGATGATATTGGCGGGGATTTATATCGCGTCGTTAAGGCCGTCAGCCAAAGAAGAATAAAGACCCCCACCTGCCTCCCCCATTTTCAAAGTTCGAAAATGGGGGAGGGCAGGAGAATGTCACCGGCTATAGAGAATATTTAATTCCTTAACCGTTTCCATTAACTCCGCGCTCATTGCATTCTCTTCCATCCTCCATTCCCAATTGCCACCCAACCGGCTGGGATAGTTCATGCGCGCCTCGCCGCCCAGGTTGAGCAGGTCCTGCATCGGGGCAAGGGCGTAGACGGCGACAGAGGCCCAGACGGCGCGAATTAGCTTCTCAGTAAAAGTTTGCGCCAAGACTTCCGAAGTCTCCGCCCCTACGGGGTGCTTCGCGAAGACTTCGGAAGTCTGTCCAAAATAACGATGGGTAAAAGCACGCTCGCCCTCCGATGCGGACTCGTACCAGCCGCGCGCCGTGTTGTTGTCGTGGGTGCCGGTGTAGGCGACGCAATGCGATGGGTAGTGGTGCGGCAGGAAGGGGTTATCCGGGCCGGAGAAGGCAAATTGCAAGATTTTCATGCCGGGCAGGCTGAAGCCATCGCGCAATTCGCTCACGTCCGGCGTGATGACGCCGAGGTCTTCAGCGATGATGGGCAAATCGCTCAAGTTCTTTTGTAACACCGTGAAGAAATCCGCGCCGGGGCCGGGAACCCAGCGGCCGATCTCGGCGGTGGGGTTGCCGGCAGGCACTTCCCAGTAACCGGCAAAGCCGCGGAAGTGATCCAGGCGGACGATGTCCACCATCTCCAGGATGGCGCGGAAACGCTCAAGCCACCAGACGTAACCGCTCGCCTTGTGGACATCCCAACGATAAAGCGGATTGCCCCATAACTGGCCGGTAGGCGAGAAGTAATCCGGGGGGACGCCCGCCACGACGGTCGGCAGGCCGGCTTCGTCGAGGAAGAACAACTCCGGGTGCGCCCAAACGTCGGCGCTGTCGTAGGACACAAAGATGGGAATATCGCCGATGATCCGGATGCCAAGTGCGTTGGCGTAGGTCTTGAGGGCGCGCCATTGCTGGAAGAAGAGATATTGGTAAAAAGTAAAACGTGAGACGTGATTCGTGAGGGAGTGGCGGGCTGCGGTGAGGGCCTCCGGCTCGCGCTGGCGGAGTGGTTCGGGCCAGGCGCTCCAAGAGCCGCCGCCGTTGGATTCCTTGAGCGCCATGAAAAGGGCGTAATCGTCGAGCCAGGCAGCACCTGCGGATGCACAAAAATCGGCGAAAGGTTTTTGAACGCTAGGTTTTGGGTCGGTAGAGAAACGAGCGAAGGCGCGTTCGAGCAGGGAAAGCTTCCAGGGGATGAGCGCGCCGAAGTCCACGCGAGTGGTCTGGAAGTCCGGCTGATCGGCAAAGTCTTCCGGCGTGAGCAGACCGTCACGCAGCAGGAAATCCGGGCTGATGAGGTAGGGATTGCCGGCGAAGGCCGAGAAGCACTGGTAGGGCGAATCGCCGTAACCGGTCGGGCCGAGCGGCAGCACCTGCCACAGCTTGCAGCCTGCCGCGGCGAGGAAATCCACGAATTGATAGGCCGCCGGGCCGAGATCGCCGATGCCATAAGGACCAGGCAGGCTGGTGGGATGGAGAAGAATGCCGGAAGAACGTTCAAATTTCATGGGGTTTCCTCTTGGTTTCAATGGGTTCGCCAGGCTTGACGAGCGGGGAGGGATAATCTTTGGCGATGACATCCGTGCCGACTTCGCCGTCTGGCTCAATGACCATGCCCGCCGGGACCGTGCTGCCTTTGCCGACCGTAGCCAAGCGGATATTCGAATCGCCAATGCCGCCTCCGACGCGGGCATTCGCTTCCACATGGACGCGTTTATCCAGGATAGCGCGTTCCACAACCGCGCCGCTTTCGATGACACAATCGGTCAACAGGATGGACTCGCGCACCACCGCACCCGGGCGCACAATGACGCCCGGCGAAAGGACGCTACTCTCCACTGTTGCCCAGTCTTGGATGAAGCAGCCATCGGAAAGCATACTGGCATAGATGTTGGCATGATCCTGGATGCGCGCCGGCGGACGTTCCTCCGTGCGAGTGTGGATGACCCAGCGGCGGTCGTAGAGCTTGAGCGGCGGGTTCGGCGAAAGCAGGTCCATGTGCGCCTGCCAATAGGAATGGATCGTGCCGATATCCATCCAGTAACCGGTATATGGAAAAGCAATGACGCGCGTCTTGCCCTTCACCAGGCGCGGCAGGATATCCTTGCCGAAGTCGTGGGAGGATTTTGGATTCTTGTGATCCCTCAACAGGGCACGATTGAGTACATCGAGGTTAAACAGGTATACGCCCATGTTGATCAGGTCGGACGGCGGATTCTTCGGCTTTTCGACGAAGGACTTGACGAGATAATCCTCACCCACGCTGACGACGCCGAAGCGGGAGGCCTCTTGGATCGGCACCCGGATGACGGCCATGGTTACATCGGCTTGGTGATCCTGGTGGAAAGTGATCATGGCATCGTAGTCCATGGTGTAGATGTGGTCGCTGGAAAGGATCAACACCAGGTCGGGGGAATCGCGCTTGATGAACAGGTAGTTCTGCTGCACGGCATCGGCTGTGCCAGCGTACCAGTCGCTGCTGGAGCGTGCCTTGTAGGGGGTGTACATGCGCACGCCGCCGGTGAAGTCGCGGTTGAGGTCCCAGGGGCCGCCTGCGCCAATGTGCTCGATCAACGAGTGCGGGCGGTACTGCGCCAGGATCATCACGTCGAAGATGCCAGAATTGACGCAGTTCGAGAGGGTGAAGTCAATGATGCGATACTTGCCGCCAAACGGGACGGCCGGCTTGGTGCGCTTAATGGTCAACACGCCCAAGCGGGCGCCTTCCCCTCCGGCCATGATGACAGCACGAGTTTTCATGGTAAACCTCCATTAATTACCACAAAGGGCACAAAGGTTCACGAAGTTTTGTTAAAGTCTTCCTTTGTGTTCCTTAGAGTCCTTCGTGGTTGAATCTCTCCGGCGCGGGAAGCCGCGTTAGGCTATGAGCGATTGATAAACAACCCGGTATTGTCCGGCGGACTTCGTCCAAGAGAAATCCTGCCTCATGCCGTTGAGCTGCAACTTGCGCCACTCTTCCGGCTGGTGATACAGAGACAGAGCGCGGCGCAGGGCTGAAAGGAGCGCAACGGGCGAGGCAGCCTCGAACAGGAAACCCGTCTGCCCCTCCGTGACCGTATCCTTCAACCCGCCCGTGGCGCGCACGAGCGGCACACAGCCATAACACATGGCGTTCATTTGCGCCAGACCACACGGCTCGTAACGCGAAGGCATCAGGAAAATATCCGCGCCGGCGTAGATCAACCGTCCCAGGGGGGTATCGAAGTCAATGACGGCGCGAACGCGGGAGGAAAAGTCCGCTTCCAGGCGGCGCGCACCATTCTCCAGAGATGCATCGCCCTTGCCCAGAATGACGAACTGCCAGCCCGTCCTAGCCAACGGGCCAGGGGGTAAATCCACGATCTGGCGCAACGCGTCCAGGACGATATCCACGCCTTTTTGCGGGTCAATGCGTCCGACCATGGCCAGCAATGGGACGTTGGGGTCATCCGGCAGACCAAGGCGTTCTCTCAAGCGGCGCGTGTTGAGGCGTCGGGATTCGAGGTTTTTGGTATCGAAGTTGGCCGCCAGAGCGGGGTCATGCGCCGGGTCCCAGGAGGCAATATCAATTCCATTCAAAATGCCCATCAGCGCCGCGCCACGGCCACGCAGGAAGTCCTGCAAACCGCAGCCGAATTCCGGCGTCAGCACCTCCTGTCCATACGTCGGGGAAACAGCCACGATCTTATCCGCAGCCCACAAGCCCAACGGCAACGGCTGTGTGTACGCCCAGGGGGGCAAGGTTTCGTCGGTCAATGGGCGAAGGCCATAAGCGGCAAGCTGCTCCGCGCCGTCGCCACCCATGTAGGGCAGGTTGTGCAAGGTCAGCAGGAGGCGCGTGGGAGAGAAGAATGGGTCATCGGGGCGGGTGCGCAGGGCATAGAGCGCCAGGGCAGTGTGCCAGTCGTTGGCGTGGATGATATCCGGTCGCCAGCCCAGGAGGTGGCACATCTCCAAGGCAGCCAGGGAGAAGAAAGTGTATTTCTCGCGGTCGAGAGCCGGGTTGCTGGAATAAACGGTCGCTGCTTCCGAGATCGGCCCGCCGTCAATGAAATATACCGGCATCCCGCGCAGCTCGCCCTCCAAAACCCGAACCGGAAGGAGGTTGCCGCCGCATACCAGAGAGAATTCTGCGCGAAGCGCAAGAGCAGCGCGGTCAACCTTGGCGACGCTGTGGAGTGGAAGCGCCAAGCGCACGTCCAAGCTCGGTCCACCTTCCAAGGCGCGCAAGGTAAGTGGCAGCGCTCCGCCCACATCGGCCAAGCCGCCAACCTTGACGAACGGCTCAGCTTCTGCAATGAGGAAGAGGATGTTTTTCGTTTCTGGCATCGAGTCTATTTTACAACAATTCCCCGTACAGCGTCATCTTTTCAACGCGAATTACGCCAATGTACAAATGCCGCGAATATTTCTTGGCGTTTATTCGCCAGTTCGCGGCATTCGCGTTCATCTTTGGTTTTGCGGCTTATGTTACGCTTTCTCAACTGGAAACTGGATCTCGGTCACAGTCTGCGGGTCTGTCTGGCTGACCGTGCCCTGCCCCTGCTCGGCAACGTGCAGGTAGACCTCGCGGCTGGGGCCGACGATGCGGTAGCCGTTGGCAGTGATCCACTTGCCGATGGCCTCGTAGGCCTGGCCGATGGTGACGAACGGACCGGTATGCACGGTGCAAGCCATCGTGGCGACGGCGGGCAAGGTGCGCACTTTGACGCGCCCGGCCTCGGCTACAACCGCCTCGACCGGTTCGCAGGCCTCGATGTCCCAGTCCTTCTCTTTGAATTCATCGTCGTGGTAGAGGGCAAAGCAGGGTGCGACCGGGCGGACGCGCTGGCTGGCGAGGTACCCCTCCAATTCGCCCCATAGTGGTCCCTGCTGGGACGGCGCGGGGACAATGGCGCGCACCGAAGCGATCTTGATGGGTTCGACTTTCTTGATGACAACGTCATACGTGGACATATCTTCCTCCTGTTCGATTTGCCTCAGCCGGGCATCGACCCGTTCCAGGCGTTCCGTCTCTTCCTGGACCTTCTGCCTGATCTCGGCCTGACGCAACTTCAGCATCCCGCGCATTTGCTGTGCGCTCAAGCCCTCGCGCAGGAGTTGGCCGATCTCCTCGAGCGAGAAGCCCAGGTCGCGCAGCGCCAGGATACGGTTCAGGCGCGGCAGTTGGTCGTAATCGTAGAGACGGTAGCCGGTGAAGCGATCTACCTCGATGGGTTCGAGCAGACCCATTTCATCGTAGTAGCGCAGGGTCTTGATCGAGACACGGCTGAGTTTAGAGAAGTCTCCGATCCGGATCATGTTCTGGAAGCCTCCACGCTCAGTTATACAGCCTCCAGCAGGAGGAGAGTCAAGGGGATTTACGATTTACGATTGACGATTTACGATTTACGATTGACGATTTACGATTGACGATTGACGATTGTAGATTTGCGATTGACGATGGACGATTTACGAGTTAGGAGTTACGAGTTAGGAGTCACGAGTTACAAGATACGATTGGCGATTGACTACTCAGTAGATGCAATTTGCGCCAGGGCGAGGGCGCCGAGGACACCGGCGCGGCTGCCAAGGGCGGGCGCGACAATGTAATCGTCAATTCCTTTCAGAATGGCTGGTGCTTGGACATAATCGCCAAGCAGGGTCGGCACCGCGCGGCGGATGAGCGGGAAGAGCTGCGCCTGCTGCATTACGCCGCCTCCCAAAATGATCTTCTGCGGCGAGAGGGTATAGAGCCAATTCACAATGCCGAGAGACAGGTAATGCGCTTCCAGCGCCCAGGCCGGGTGTTCGGGCGGGAGAGATTCCGCCGCTATCCCCCACCTTTTTTTTATCGCCGGGCCGCAAGCCAATCCCTCCAGGCAATCGCTGTGAAAGGGGCAAATGCCATCGAATGGATCAGCCTGGCGGTCATGCGGGAGGGCGAGGTGTCCCATTTCGGGATGGATCAGTCCGTGCATTAGCCCGCCGTTGATCATGCCACCCCCGCCGATGCCGGTGCCAATGGTCAAGTAGATAAAAGTGTCCAATCCCTGCGCCGCACCCCAGCGCCATTCGGCCAGTGCGGCTGCGTTCGTGTCGGTGTCGAAGCCGACCGGCAGGGAAAGCGCCCGGTGGATGGCACAGGCAAAGTCGGTGTTCGCCCAACCCAGCTTCGGAGTGGACGTGATGTAACCATAGGTCGGGGAATATCGATCCAGGTCAACCGGGCCGAAGGAGGCAATGCCAATGGCCTCCAGTCTGCCATGTTTTGCCTGCTGAAGGCGGAAGAAGTCGATTGACTGCTGGATGGTCTCCGCAGGGGTAGTGGTCGGGAAGCGCGTCTCGGCGCGAAGATCGTCCGGGCCGCTGCCGACCACGCAGACGAACTTCGTCCCGCCGGCTTCGATGGCTCCAAAGAGAGGGGTCATGATGTATTCCTGGAAAGGTTTAGGGAATGGCTGAGGCAGTAAATTATACAACAATAGTCCTACCGCAACAGTTGATTAACCGCCGAATCTGCTCTATACTCTGGTGGATGAAAGCCATGCTGCTAAAGCGGTTATCTCGACTTGAGGAGAATCCCTCCCCGTTGGAGTTATCGGAATTGCCCGAACCCAACCCAGGCGAGGGCGGGATACTGATAAGGGTCTCCGCTTGCGGGGTGTGCCACACCGAGCTGGACGAGATCGAGGGGCGGACGCCGCCACGCCAGTTGCCGGTGATCCTGGGTCACCAGGTCGTCGGCAGGGTGGCGAGGCGTGGAGGCGCGGCGAAAAGGTTCCAGATCGGGGAGAGGGTCGGGGTGGCATGGATCGGCGCGGCGTGCGGAAAGTGTCGCCACTGCCTGGAAGGGAATGAGAACCTGTGTCCCAATTTTATAGCGACCGGGCGGGACGTGAACGGCGGTTACGCAGAGTACATGACCGCCGCCGAGGATTTCTGTCACCCGATCCCGCCCACCTTCTCGGATGCCGAAGCCGCTCCATTGCTCTGCGCAGGCGCCATCGGATACCGCTCGCTGAAATTGACCAATATCACAAACGGCCAAAGCCTGGGACTAACGGGCTTTGGGGCTTCGGCCCATCTCGTGCTGATGTTAGCCAAACACCGCTTTCCAGGTTCCAAGGTATTCGTCGTTTCCCGCAGCGAGAGCGAACGCCTCTTTGCCCGCGAGCTGGGCGCAGCTTGGGCGGGAGGAACGGAAGAGGCCGCGCCGGAGAAATTGGCGGCGATCATTGACACAACGCCGGCATGGATGCCGGTGGTGGAAGCGCTGAAAAACCTGGCGCCAGGCGGACGGTTGGTAATCAACGCCATCCGCAAGGAAGACGCAGACAAGGATGCCCTGCTGCACTTGGACTACCCTGCACATTTATGGATGGAGAAGGAGATCAAGAGCGTGGCCAACGTGACCCGCAGCGATGTGGGCGAATTCCTGGAACTTGCTGCCGAGATCCCTATCCGCCCGGAGGTGGAGGAGTTCGATTTGAGCGAGGCAAACCAGGCGCTGCTGGAGCTAAAGAATCGGAAGATACGCGGCGCCAAGGTGCTGCGGGTTGGATGAAGATATCGAGTTGGTGAAGAAACGAACCAAGTAAAATTATTTGCGCCGGTTGACGAGCCAGACACCCCCCAGAATCGTCGCGCCGCCGAGAAAGGTAGCCAGGTACATTTGCTCGCGCAAAACAATGGCTGCCACGATCACCGTCACCACCGGCTCGAGGTACAGGAAAGCGCCGGTCTGGGCAATGGGCAAGGTCTGCAGCGCGTCATACCAGAAGATATAAGCTAATCCCGAGCAGAAAATTCCCAGGATTGCGATGCCCAACCAACCATCCCAGCCCACGCCATGAACCCCACCCAAGCCTCCTGCCGCGGTAAGCCCGATGGAGGAGAACAGCCAACCGAAGAGCATCACGTAGAACATCATCAAGGTGGCAGAATAGCGCTGCAGGCCGCGCCGCGAGAGCGTGGAAAAGACCGCCCAATTCGGCGCACTAACCAGGATCAGGAAATCGCCAAAGCTGCCGAATTTACCCGAAGCCATACTGGCAAGGTCGCCATGTGTCACCACCAATAGCACGCCGAGCGCCGCCAGGAAAATGCCCGCCGTTTGGTACCAGGCGAGCCTCTCCTTGAGGAAAATCCAACCGAGCAGTGCCATGAAAATAGGAGTAGTGGCAATGATCCAGGCGGTGGTCATCGCCTGCGCAGTCACCAAGCCAGTGGATTGCAGCCATTGGTGGAAGGTGATACCCAAGAAGCCAAGGAAGGCCAGGTAAAGCCAGTCCTTTCGCTCGGGAAGGCGGAACTGGCGGCGCCCCAGTACCGCCATTCCCAAGATAACGACTCCCATCGCAAAGCGCAGCCAAACGAGCGCCGCCGGTTCGAGGTAACGAAGCGCGACCTTGGTCGCCACAAAGGAAGCTCCCCACACCAAGACGGCGAAGAGAGCCTTGAGCATTGCGCTGCGTGAGTTCTTGGGCATGGTAGCAAAGTTTACCACTGAAATCGAGTGCCATTGGAGTTGATTTCAAGCGAAATTTGGTCTATACTGAGGGCATTATTCACGGAGCAACTATGTGGAAATCGCTGAATTACACGCTAGAAAAGATGCCACGGGAAGTGCTGATCCTGTTGATCTGCGTGCTGGTTGCAGTTATCGGCATCGTGGACTACACCACCAGCTTCGACATCTTGATCAGCCTTCTTTATCTAATTCCTGTCCTGCTGGCGGTCTGGTACCTTGACCTGGTTACAGGCATCATTCTTTCATTCACCTGCGCCATCATCTGGCTCGTCACCAGCTATATCACCACGCCGGCGGGCAACACTCCCACGTGGGTTCTCATCGTGAATGCAGCCATCCTGTTGACTGCCTACCTGGTCATTGCCCGCCTGCTCGCCAACCTACACCGGACCCTTAGCCGTGAAAGGAGATTGGCGCGCACCGACTACCTGACCGGCATCCTGAATACGCGCGCCTTCCACGACCAGGCAAATATCGAGATCGCCCGCGCCAAACGCAGCCAGAAGCCGTTCACGATCGCCTATTTCGACTTGGTGAATTTTAAGACTGTGCTCGACCACTTTGGCCCTACCGAAGGCGACAAGGTGCTGCATTTTATCGGCAGGGAGCTTTCTCGCTACCTGCGCGTCACGGATGTGATCGGGAGGATGGGCGGGGAGGAATTCATCATCCTGTTTTCGGAGACCGACCAGCAAAATGCTTACAGCGTGATCGCCCGCCTTTATGGGCTGCTGACCGAGGAGATCCGCAAGCGAAAATGGCCGGTCAAGATCAACATGGGCGTGCTAACCTGCAACGATACCAACACCAGACTCGATGTGGTGCTGAAGGAAATAGACGGGATGTTGTTCGAGGCAAAGAAAAGCGGTAAGAGCCAGATCACCTATCGAGTTTTGGAACAGAGGTGAACATGCCAGAAGGAGACCGTATGACCAGAGCACATGGTGTAGACCTGAGCCGGTGGGATGTATCCTTTGACCCGGCAAAAGCGACAGGGGTGATCGACTTTGCGATCATGAAAGCCTGCGAAGGAACTTTCCGTGACAGCAAGTTCGCGGAGATCTGGGCCGGGGTACAGAAGGTACCCATACGCGGCGCTTACCATTACCTGCGATCCGGCATGAGTTGGCAGACGCAAGCCGATTTCTTCCTTTCGGTGGTGAATGGTTTCGACTTTCATCTGTACGCGCTGGACTTCGAGGCAACCGGCAACACGATGGGCGCGCCCCTGGCCAGCGCGGCGCACAGTTGGATCGAATATGTGGCCTCGAAGACGGGCAAGATGGTCATCCTCTATACGAATTCCTCACACTATGACGCCGACCTCTTCCCTTACGGCGATTGGATGAAAGATCACCCGCTGTGGGTGGCGCAATACTGGAAGGACCCCACGCCAGACAAAGACCCGAACCTGCCGAAGAAGCGCAAGCCAGGCGATTGGAGCATCTACCAATATGCCAGCGAAATCAACTTTCCCGGCCACGCCAAGGAGTACGGAACGCCGGTCAATAGTATTGACCTCAACGTGTTCAATGGGACGGTGGCCGATATGCGCGCCTGGCTAAAGCTGTCTGAGCTTCCACCCACGCCGCCTCCGGTACCCGTTCCTCCGACGCCCACCCCTCAGCCGGTGCCGACACCTGTGGATGAAAAAGCCGTCCAGTTGGAGACGATCGAGTGGATGATCGCGCAGTTGATTGCCAGGAAGAATGAGTTGAATGGAGGCGGGCCGGTGGGATAGGGGGCGGTGGATGCCCCAAAGCGGTGGATGAATCCACCGCCTGAGATAACGAAGCCCGCTTCCCTACAGGGTGCTTCGCGAAAGCGGGCTGAAAGCCGCGTTGGAAGCCGCGCGATGAACATTCTCGACCCAAGCATTGAGAACAATATCCAAACCGAGGTTATCCCGGCGCTCTTGGATGGGCGGTATCGGGAGGCGACAGAGGGTATAACCGCCGCGTTGGACGCGCTCTATGCCAACATCCCGGCGAACAAGCGCATCTCATATGGCGTTGTCCACACGATCAAGGTGCTGTCTGAATTCCTCTGCGAGCATCTCGAACAGACTGGTACACCCATTTTCGAGAACGCGGCGAAGTTGTTCGAGCAATGCGAGGAGAGCCGCGTCAGGGGTGTGGCATTAGGAATGCTCTCCTTTTACGGGGTAGGAGATTACCCCAAAGTGCTGCCATATTTCGAGCAGGCCGCGGCAGCCACGGATTGGCAAACACGCGAGCACGCGCAGATGTTCTTCCGGCGGCTGATCAAGAAGTATCCCGCCGAGATGAAGGAATTCCTGTTACGCCTGGTGGATTCGCCGGATGCCAACCTGCGCCGCTTCGTCGGCGAGACGCTGCGCCCGGTGCAGGAAAACCAATGGTTCTATAAAGACCCCGAATATTCGCTCACGGTGCTGCGGCGCATGTTTCGGGAGAGAAGCCCCTACCCGCGCACCTCGGTGGGCAACAACCTGAGCGACCTGGCGCGCCGCCTGCCGGAGCTGGTCTATGAGTTGGTCGCCGAGCTGGTCGCCAGCGGGGACAGGAACTCGTATTGGATTGCATCCCGCGCCTGCCGCAACCTGGTCAAGAAGGAGCCGAAGCGGGTGATGGAGCTGCTGGGAATCACTGAATATCGTTACAAGAAGACAGTTTACAAATAAGAACTCCGAGTTCTGCGAGAACTCGGAGTTCTGTTGTAATCGCTAAACCTTCGGCCCCGCGGCGATGACCTCCGCGGTCGTCTCCTGGAATTTTTCCATATTATTAATGAAGCGTGAAGCCAGTTGCCTGTAACGCTTCCAGTACTCTTCTTTCTTGGGCCAGGAACGCTCTGGGTAGAGCACGTCCTCCGGCACCTCGGGGCAGGTTTTGGGCACCTCGAAGCCGAAGACGGGGTCAGTATAGTATTCCACGCCATCCAGCGCACCGTTCAGCACCGCGTTGAGCAGGTTACGGGTGTGCTTGATGCTGATGCGCTTGCCCACGCCATAGGGGCCACCCACCCAGCCGGTGTTGACCAGCCAGCACTTGACGCCATAACGCTCGATCTTGCGGCGCAGCAGGTCGGCGTAGAAGGCGGGACGATGCACCATGAACGGGCCGCCAAAGCAGGCGCTGAAGGTGATCTCCGGTTCGTCGCGCAGGCCGATCTCGGTGCCGGCGATCTTGGAGGTGTAGCCGGAGATGAAGTGGTACATGGCCTGCTCAACCGATAGGCGGGCGATAGGGGGCATCACGCCGGAAGCGTCGCAGGTCAGGAAGACGATGTTCTTGGGGTGTCCGCCGCGTTTGGATGTGACCGCATTCTCGATGAAATCCAGCGGGTAGGAGGCACGCGTGTTCTCGGTGATCGAGGCGTCGTCCAGGTCAATGAGGCGCGTCACCGGGTCGTAGATCACGTTTTCGAGGAGCGTGCCAAACCGTCGCGTGCAGTCGTAGATCTGCGGCTCGGCGGTTTCCGAGAGTCCAATAACCTTGGCGTAGCAGCCATCCTCGAAGTTGAACACGCCGTTGTTGGACCAGCCGTGCTCGTCGTCGCCGATCAGGCCACGCCTCGGGTCTGCGGAAAGGGTCGTTTTTCCCGTCCCGGAGAGGCCAAAGAAGAGCGCCACATCGCCCGCTTGGCCCACATTTGCCGAGCAGTGCATGGTCATCACGCCGTCGTGCAACGGCAACAGGTAGTTCAATAATGTGAAGACCGACTTCTTGATCTCGCCTCCGTAGGCTGTGTTGCCGATGATGCACAGCTTCTGGGCAAAGTTCAGCACGATGAAGGTCTCGGAAGGCGTCTGGTCGATCTGCGGGAAGGCCTTGAAGCCGGGTGCGGAGATGACGGTGAACTCCGGCGAGTGCCGGCGATATTCCTCGGCGGTCTGTGGCTTGATGAACATGTTGCGGGCGAACAGGCTGTGCCAGGCCAGCTCGGTAACGATGCGCACCGGCAGGCGGTAATCGGCGTCCGCACCGCCATAGCAATCCTGGACGAACACATCACGCCCCTGGAGGTAGCCTTGCAGGCGGGCGAACAATTCTTCGAACTTTTCCGTTGCGAAGGGACGGTTGTACTGTCCCCACCAGATTTTCCCCTCGCTATCGGCCTCGCGCACCACGAACTTGTCGCTGGCGGCGCGCGCCGTGTGCTTGCCGGTGTTGACAACAAGCGGCCCCATCTTTGCGAGGCGCGCCTCGCCGCGGAAGATGATCTCCTCGTAGAGCGCTTCGGCGGGCAGGTTCCAGTAAACTTTACGCAGGTTGGATAAACCAAGATAGTCCAGGCCATAGTCAGCGCGGACGACTTGCGCCTGTCCTTCCGCGGGGGTTTTAATATCGAGAATATTATTCATGATCTGTATCCTCAGAGAAAGTAGAATAGAGAGTAGAGATTAGTACTTGCACTTCTCACGACTCGCTACTCTCTACTCACGACTCTCTTATAGCCAATCCCTCAATAATTTGCGGTCGCCAATATAGATTTCGCTCGGCGAGTTGGGGTCGAGCGCCCACTTCATGCGCTCGATGCCCTCGGTGATGTCTTTCACGCTACCGGCGTAGCTCAGGCGCAGGTGACCTTCCATGCCGAACTCGCGCCCCGGCACGGTGACGACCAGGGCACGCTTGAGCAGGAAGTCCGATAGCTCCACCGAATCCCTGGCCACGCTGCGGCGGGTGTAGGCGCGGAAATCGGGCAGGGCGTAGAAGGTGCCGCCCGGTTTGGCGCAGCGCACGTCAGTGAAGGTGCGCAGTTCCTGCATCAGCACGTCACGGTTGTTCTGGATGCTCAGACGCAAGGATTCGACGATGGACTGCATGCCGGTCAATGCACCCTCAGCCGCGGCCTGCATGACCGGCGAGACACAGGTGGTGGTCTGCGACTGGACATTGGTCATCACCTCGACCATGCGCTTGGGAGCGACCGTCCAACCGATGCGGAAACCGGTCATACCGTAGAGTTTGGCCACGCCGTTGACCACGATCACCTTCGAGTTTTCGGCATCCTTGTCCGTGAATTTATACGCCGGCGCGGGGATGCGGCCGTCGAAGACCAGCTTGTGATAGATATCATCTGCAATGTAATAAATCCCCTTGCTCTCGCACAGTTCCACCAATTTGCCGATCAGTTCATCGGGGTAGACCGCGCCGGAGGGGTTGTTCGGGCTGTTGACGATGATCGCCTTGGTATACGAGCTGACCGCCCGCTCGATCTCCGCGAAGCTGGGGATGAAGCCTCCATCCTCCGGCGTGACAATCACCGGCGCCGCGCCGACCATGCGCACGATCTCGGGGTAGCTGACCCAATAGGGGGCAATGACGATCACCTCGTCCTGCGGGTTGCAGAGGGTAAAGAGGATATTGAACAGCGACTGCTTTGCTCCCTCCGAGACGATGATGTTGTAGGGCGAAACGACCCGGTTGTAGTTATCTTCGGTGTAGCGGATGATCGCCTTTTTCAGGGAAGGCGTACCATCGGTAGGCGTATATTTGACTTCCCCGCTGCTCAATTTGGCCGCCGAACTCAGGATGGCGGTGATGGGGGCTTTGTTCTTGGGTTCACCAATCCCCAGGTGGATGACCGGCTCGCCGCGCTCACGCAGGATGCGGGCCTCCTCGTTCAAGCGCAGCGTTGGCGATTCGGCAATCGCACAGGCAACCTGGCTCAAGCTCATAATGATTCTCCTGTTTCTTACCCTTGCGAGGGTTGCGATCCCTCGAAAGGGTTTCAATGTGACGAAAATTCTGGTCAGGGAATCTGGCCAGAGTTTTTGGGCTTCCTATTGACTTGTTTACTTGCCATGATTATACATGATTCAACGTAAGGTTGACGCCTTTTCCCTCAAAATCTTTTATGACTCTGCCAGACACATACACCGAATGCACATCTCTCATCCCAATCGAAAATTTTCTTATTGATTGATCAATGTGCCTAGTTTCTGCAAAACTTCGTCCAACGTTGCTACTGGCAACCGGCAAATAAACTCGGCGTACCGCGCCTTCCAATCAAGATTTTTCACTTGGTCAGATAAGATCGCGCCGCCAATTTTCAAACCAGAGGGTAACAATACCTCAAAAGGATAGCCCTTGATCTGACTCGTAATTGGACATAAAATCGCTAAACCGACTTTTCCGTTAAAGGCTGCTGGGGATAAAACCAATGCTGGACGGCGCCCGGCTTGTTCATGCCCGGCATTTGGATTGAAAGTTACCCAAACGATGTCGCCGCGCTGCGGAATGTATGCCATAGCCTCACCAAACTTCATTTCCTACGGCATCGCCAGTATCAATCTCGTGATGGATATTGCTGCCAGTAACGCCAGCCAACAATTTTTCCAACGTCCAAGTAGGCATTGTAACCGGCTCGATGATAATTCGACCATCAACAAGCGTAACCTCAATCAATGTATCAGCCCCCAATTGAGCATCTAGCGCAAAAACTTTTGGAATTCGCAGGGCAAGGCTGTTGCCCCATTTCTGAACTTTCGTAAGCATAGGGTATGTCTCCTTCCGTATCTACAACAAAGATACACCATATTGCCCAATTAATCAAGTGCTTCTCACCCAAAATAAAATGCTCAGTTGGAATTCAATTTTTCGAAATCGTCCGGCGTTCCCAGTGCCCAGCGCGCAGCCCCTTCATCAATTCGCTTGAGCAGGCCGATCAAGACGTTGCCACTGCCAAGCTCCAGAAAGGTGGTCACAGCCTTAGCCCGCAAGAATTGGATCGTTTCGGTCCAGCGGACGCGGCAGGTGAGTTGGAGGCGCAGGTCGGCGCGTAAATCGTCAGCAGCGACAACCGGCCGCGTGGTGATGTTGCTGATCACCGGCAAGCGGGCATCCACGATCGGCGCAGCAGCCACCGCCGCATCCCATTCCGCTTGGATGGAGGCCATCAGCGGCGAGTGCGCGGCGATGCTGACCGCCAGCAGCACGGCGCGGCGCGCTCCGGCAGCCTTGGCCAATTCCAGGGCGCGCTCCAGCGCAGGCCGCGCGCCGGATAGCACCACCTGACCGGGGCAGTTGTCGTTGGCGACCTGGACGACTTCTCCCGGCGCGCTGGCCTGGGCGCAGACCGCCTCCAGCGCGGGGATATCCACGCCCAGGATGGCTGCCATGCCGCCTGGGGCGATCTCTCCGGCGCGCTTCATCAGTTCACCGCGCCGCCGCACCAGTCGCAGACCAGCCTCAAAGGGCAGCGCCTCGGCCGCGGTCAATGCGCTCAACTCGCCGAGGGAGTGCCCGGCGCAGAAGGCAGGCTGAGAGTCCGGGAAAAGGCTGGCAAGGACGCGCTGGGCGGCCACAGAATGGAGGTACAACGCGGGTTGCGTGTTCAGCGTGTCGTTGAGCGCGTCCTCCGGCCCCTCCCACATGCAGCGTGATAAGTCGAAGCCGAGAATATCATCCGCTTGCGCAAAGGTGTCGCGGGCAGCCTGATACCGGGCAGCCAACTCACGACCCATGCCGAGGGCCTGCGAGCCCTGGCCAGGGAAAAGAAAGGCAGTGTGTGTAAAGTCGAGGTTCATGTTCCTTAAAACACCAGCGGGCCGTAGATGTCACGGCCCGCGCAAATTGGCGTCGAAAGAAACCTGGGTTATTCTTGCTTCTTCTTTTCTTTCTTCTTGATCTCGACCACCTCGCGGCCCTTGTAGAAGCCACATTTCGGGCAGACGGTATGCGGCAGGGTCATTGCGCCGCAGTTACTGCAAGCGACCAGGTTGGCGGTTTCGAGCGCGTCGTGGGCACGGCGGCGATCGCGGCGGCCCTTGGATAGTTTGCGCTTCGGTTGTGGGGGCATTTCTTACTCCTTCTATGAAGCAACGATTCAATCGTTACTACGTCATACATGGTTTCTAACAAAGCGGGCAGATTATAGCGGCGATGGGCAGGGGCGTCAAGGAATAATTCAACGCGAATTACGCCGATGGGCGAATGAGGCGAATAAAACCATTCGCGGCATTCGTTCATTCGCGCCATTCGCGTTGAAAGTACGAATCTTATCCTGCCTGACGCAAATAGGCCTCCATGAAGGCCTCCAGGTCGCCATCCAACACGGCCTGGGTGTTGCCGGTCTCGTATTCGGTGCGATGATCTTTAACCATCTGGTACGGGTGTAGCACATAGGAGCGGATCTGGCTACCCCACTCGGCCTTGGTGTATTCGCCGCGCAGCACAGCGATCTCCTCTTCCTTTTCGGCGGTCTTGATCTCCAGGAGGCGGGAGCGCAGCACCTTCAAGGCATTCTCGCGGTTCTGTGTTTGCGAGCGCTCGTTCTGGCAGGTGACGACGATGCCGGTCGGTAGGTGGGTCAAGCGGACGGCGGTGGCGTTCTTTTGGACATTCTGCCCGCCCGCGCCAGAGGAGCGGTACACGTCAATATTCAAATCCGCCGGGTCAATCTGGACTTCGGGGCTGTCCAGCGCGATCTGAGGCAGGATCTCGACCAGGGCAAATGAAGTGTGCCTGCGGTGCGCGGCGTCGAACGGTGAGAGGCGCACGAGGCGGTGGACGCCTTTCTCCGAACGCAGATAGCCGAAGGCATATTCACCGTTGACCGCGATGGTCACGCTCTTGATGCCGGCCTCCTCGCCCTCGGTCATATCCCAGACATCGGTGGCGTAGCCTTCGCGCTCGGCCCAGCGCAGGTACATGCGCAGCAACATCTGGGTCCAATCCTGCGAATCGGTGCCGCCCGCGCCAGCATGGATGGCGAGCAGGGCATCCTCGGCGTCGTAAGGGCCGGAGAGCATAGCCGCGAAGGAACGTTTCTCCAGCTCCGCCTCGATGGCTGCGACCTCGGATTCCAGGTCGAGGCGCAGGGATTGGTCGTCCAGGGAGGCCAATTCCGTGGCGTCTTGTAGCCGTTTCTCGAAGCCGCGCCAGGAGGCGACCGTCTTGCGAAAGGACGAGGCGCGCTTCATCACCTGCTGGGCGTTGGCCGCGTCCTGCCAGAAAGCGGGGGCTTCTATTTCTTTATCGAGCTGCGCAAGCTGGGATTCTTTGGAGGCTAAGTCAAAGACGCACCATTAATTGGCGCAGAATTTCCCCAGAGGTTTGTAAGCGATCGAGCAAATCTTGCATTTTATTTCCTTCGTAACAGCCTATTGACGTGCAAAACGGACACGAGTCTCTGTAACGACTACGAACGCATCTGCTAACTGGTTTTCGTACCTGTCCAATAGCCCAGAGATGGTCGCGATCTTCTTGGCAGCGGTCTCATCATCGAGACGTAGCATAACAACGCCCCGGTGCGGGCGTCGTTCACGGTAAACTTTTTCTCCAAAATCCTTGTCATTCGTGATCAGAATCCAGTTCTCAGCAAATTCTTTCTCAACTATGTCGTCATCATCCATGCCGCGCGCCTGCTCGAACACGGAGAATGTATCATGGCCTTGCTTGCGTAGCCAGCGAGCTACGGCCGGGCCTGTGCACTCATCTACGAGAAACCGCATCTATGCCGTCTCTACCACCAAAGGCATGAATGCCGTACTTTCCAACGATTTTGTGGCAAACAACAGGCAAGCCTGAATATCCTCCGGCGTCAGTCCGTCGTACTCTTCGAGTATCTCGGCAAAGGTAGTATTGTGAGCGAGCAAGTTGAGAATATACTCAACCGTCAGGCGCGTGCCTTTGATAACCGGTTTACCCGTCACAACTTTGGGGTCGAGCGTAATCCGCTCTAGAAGTAGATTGTCTTTCATAGTCTCGATCTCCTGGCACAATCATACACCAAACTAACCATGTTTGGTAAATCCCTAGGATTTCACCTTGAATATGAACACTTCGGTAAAAGACCAATGGCTCTGGATGATCTGCCAGCGATTCTCCCTGCAGCAATACACCTCCGTGCAATTCCAGCGATCTGACTCATCTCCCTTGTAAGATATATAGTTGAAAGTCAGAACCGCGATGTCACCAGCAACCTGCACGTTGGGATTGACAAGCTCGAACCGGTCAAAGAAGATTGTGTTCCAAATAGGTTGGTAAAATTCAGTCAATGCTGCCAGGCCATCAATGCGGCGTGGCACATACGGATCAAAGTAGACCACATCCGGGGCGGAAATTTCAAGAAAGCCGGAGGGATCACCTTTCCCCCAACGGATTAGGGCAGCCTGTTCCAAGGCGATTATATGAGCGGGAATGGTCTCATTATCCATATTATCCTGTAAGGATTCCTTTCACGAAGGCATCGGGGTCGAAGGGCTGCAAATCTTCGGCCTTCTCGCCCAAACCGGCGAATAAAATTGGCAGACCAAGCTCGCGCTGGATGGCGAAGGCCATGCCGCCGCGTGCGGAGCTATCCAACTTGGCGAGGATGACGCCGGTCACCGCGACGGCATCCTTGAAGGCGCGGGCTTGCAACAGGGAATTCTGCCCGGTGACGGCATCCAGCACCAACCAAACGGCGTGCGGCGCGCCGGGCAGCGCCTTGCCGACGACGCGGTTGACCTTCTTCAACTCTTCCATCAGGTTGTAGCGGGTGTGCAGCCGCCCGGCGGTATCCACCAGGACGATATCCACGTTCTTGGAAATCGCGGATTGGATGGCATCATAGGCCACCGCGCCGGGATCCGCGCCGAGCGGCCCGGCAAAGACCGGCAGCTCCAGCCGCTCGGCCCAGACTTGCAACTGGTCGACAGCCGCGGCACGGAAGGTATCGGCGGCGACGAGCAGGATGCGTTTGCCCTGATCGGCAAAGCGGCGGCCGAGCTTGGCGGCGGTAGTCGTCTTGCCGGAGCCGTTGACGCCGACGAGCAGGATTACGAACGGCTGCGCGCTCAGGGTCAAGGGGGTGGGCGGCAGCAACCGGAGGCGCAGTTCATCCCGGAGCAGGGAGTTCAGCTCGGCGGCGCGCGTCAAGCCGCGGGCGCGGACTGCTGAGTGCAATTCATCCAGCACCGAACGGGTTGTCTCGATGCCCAAGTCAGCCTGGAGCAGCAGGGCTTCCAGGTCGTCCCAGGTCTCGGAGGTGATCTCGGTGGCGCCGAGCAGACCGGCCAGGCGTCCAAAGGCAGCCTTGCTGCTGCGGGAGAGGCCATCTTTCCAACGGGAGAGTAGGTCAGGCATAACGGGCAGATTATACATCACAGGTGGCGGGTGACGGGTGGCGAGTGGCGGGTAGGGTTTGGGTTTTAGGGTTGGGGGGTCGGCGCCAGCAGGGTCGGCGCATCAGGTAACGTCACCTCCTCTAAGCGGATGTCTTCATATCCCAGGCGCTTGGCGACGATACGGTAATCGAAGGCGATGCTGCATGTCTGCCCAGCAGAGGCGCGGACGGTAAAGGTCGTTTCGGTCTTCTCCGCTACATAGAGCATGCAGTCGCCGAGCGGGGTGAGGAAGACATGATAGTCGGTGGTCAGGTTGACCGTCTGGGCGAAGATGGGTTCAATGGTGATGGTGGCGACGCCATCAGTCAGTTGACCGGCGCCGAAATCCTCGAACCAGTTCTCGGGGCTTTCGACAGCGTACAGGGTGCGGACGCCATAATCATTGGTCTTTACGAGACCGGATTTCGTGCCTCCTACGGTAAAGTTGCCGGAAACATAGACATTTCCTTGAAACCAACCTGCGTGAGAGCTCCCTTGTCCATATATTCCCACGCCAGCGCCAAAATTTTGCCCCCAGAGGGCAGCCGTTGTATTGGAATTGGATTGGGCAAATACCCCAACACCATTCACGGATGTACCAACGACACCATAGGCAGAGCCAGAACCATAAATTCCGGTAGAGCCACTCCCGTTAACGCCTTGCCCGCTGCCACTTGCATTAAGACCGTTCGTACCTCCAGAAAGTGTAAGTCCGGTGTCGCTCCCTGACCATGACTGCCCCCAATGATTATGAGTGGATGTTGCAAGGGAACTGGCATGCAAGCCATCGAGCAAATCTGCATTGAGCGTGGACTGCAATATCCCATTGTTGAGCGCCAGGTCGCTGGCCGCATTCCCCAGGTAACCTTCAGCGCCGAGATCGTTATAAGCACTGTAGTAAATCGTACCCAACGTGCCTGCATTGAGATTGGTGGCATTCAGGTAGTAACTGCCATGCTGGCCATCGAGTGTGTCGGCATCGGGACCTCCGTTATCCGCGGCGCAAGCCCAGACCGTACCGTTCCACTTGGGGATCTGGCCATTGGAACAGCCATTCGAAGCCAAATCCTCAAAGAGGAGGGAGCTATTGAGGATCATGGAGGATTTAATGCTATCTGCCTGGCCCTCATTCACATAGGCAGCATCGTGGTTGTGAGCGGCCAGGGCAAAGGCACTTGCATGTTGCCCATCCAGCAGGTCGGCGTCCAGGGTCGAGGCAGAGCCATCATTGGCGGATGTCCAAGGTGTGCCACCGTTCAACGGCCCGGTGAGGGTCAGCGCGCCGGCAATGGAGGTGTTACCCCCTGCATAGAGGGCTGAGCCACCTGCAGAGTTCGAGAAATAGCCGCCCACGCCCGTAGGCGCGGTGGTGGTTCCAAAAACCGCTGCCGTACCACTGGACAGGGCATAGAGACCATAATCAGTGCCGGTAAGGTCAATACCACGCGTGCCGCCATGGATGGTGAAATTACCGGTACCCAACTCAAAGAGCGCACCACCGTTGGCGCGCACGGCGAATTGATTGGCGGCCGTCGAGGCGAAATCGGTATCCTGCGAATCCGCCCAGACGAAGGAACCGGTGGTGACGGCCTGGGCGTGTTTCCCGGCGGCGAAACTATAAATACCCGAGGCAAGGTTCCATGCTCCGCCGGGAATGGCGGCATAAGCACCGGAGGCTGTGTTGTCATAACCGCCGCCGATGGTTGAATAGTTACCGCCGGCATTGTTGCTGTAGCCCCCGCCAATCGTGGCATAGTATGCAGCAGAATTGTCCCGCCCACCGCCGATGGCCGCCAGGCTGGTCGTGGCAATATTGTGCCAGCCGCCCGCCACGGTGGCGCTTTGACCCCCGGCTGTGTTTGACGTTCCGCCGCCGACAGTACTGTAGGATTCACTGGCTGTATTGGAATCGCCGCCGCACACGGTCGCATCCAGCGCACCGGCTGTATTATGGATACCACCGCCGACCGTTCCGTAATTCCCGTTCACAGTATGGATCGCGCCACTGCTTCCACCACCTGCGATGGTTGCGCCAAATACACCTTCCCCAACCAAGTTCCCGCCATATCCACCGATGAGGTTGGGGCTTGTGGCATCCGGCTCGAGGCGTAAGACGCGGCTGTTATTGACCAAGATATCGAGCGCAAAGTTATCCAATGTCCCCAGGATGGCATCAGCCCCGGTGGAATTGCCGCCGACCTGCCAGAAAGCACCGGCATGTAGGCTATCGAGCGTATCGGCATCAGTACTGCTGCTGGCACAGGCCCATGCAGAACCGTTCCATTGCGGGAACTGGCCGGTGACACAGCCGTTCGAAGCCCAATCGGCAAAAAGCAGGGTACCGTCGAGGATCATGGAGGTGAGAATGCCATCCGTCTGCCCCTCGTTCACATAGGTTGCATCATGGTTGTGGGAGGCAAGCGCATACGAGCCGGCATGTTGCCCATCCAGCAGATCCGCATTCAGGCTGTAGAGCGAATACGGAACCACGGTCAAAGGTACGCGTGGGGGAACCAAGGTGTAATTCCCGGTCCCCGCCGGGCAGCGCACCCAAATCTCCAACCAGCGCGCCTCGCCGTTGATGGCATTTGGACCGAATTCCGCGCTCCTGTTCAACCAGACGGTATAACCACCGCTCGTAACCTGGACGGCGGAGACATACTGGCCCACACCGAGTTTCGTCCCACCTGTCAGGGCATCGTACATCCTGAACCCGAAATCGCAAGTGTTGGTCACCGGCGCACCGCCAAGAGCGAGATAACCATGAAAGCTGAATGCCGTCCCCGGAAGCGGCGAGGCCAAAGCGCTGGTGGTTGTCAACAATGCCAGTGTGACAATCAGCGACAGAATGAACAGTTTGCGCGACATAACGGACCTCCTTCGTTGGGTAAATCATAGGTATGTGTGCGCCGATGCTCAATCCCCCCTGCGAGTATAACGGATCGAAGCATTGATATTCTCTCGCCAGTGTTGTATTTACTATGTACATTATGTCACAAACGATGGATGTGGTCAATAATCTGACCGAGGCAGGGTGCAAGCCGAGAGCCGGGGGTTGCCCCCTGCCGGGGGTTGAAACCCCCGGCTGAGATTGCGAAGCCGTCTGAAGACGGCTGAATTGTCAATCGACAATGTTAAGGCCCTGCGATGCAGGTGTATGTCAATTTTGGGCGAGTTTCTCAGAACTCCTTGCTCGGAGTCCAAAATCTCCAGATTTTGGCTTTAGTCCGCCAGCTTGCGCACCAATGTGCACCAACGACTAGCGCTTCCAGGGTGCATCGCGAAGACGTTGGAATCCGTCGCACAAACATCAGGCCCTTCCAGGGTGCAGCGCGAAGATGTTGGACGCCGGTGTCGATGCAACTTTATCTTCGAAGGCGCATCTAAGGAGAGCAAGTAAATCGTATGATATACTCGCGCACAAAATTGGAGAAAGCATGAGCACTGGTTGGACAGAAATTACTGCAGATTGGAAAGGCGAGCAGACCTTTACCGCGACCAACGCCAATGGAGGCCAGGTCCAGATGGGCACGCTGGACGGCAAACCTGGCGTCGGGCCGATGCAGTTGCTGCTGGTTGGCGTGGCAGGCTGCACCGGCATGGACATCGTCTCGATCCTGAAGAAGAAACGCGCCGAGCTAACCGATTTCCAGGTGAAGGTGCGCGGCAAACGCGCCGAGGATTACCCAATGGTCTGGACAGAGATCGAGGTGACCTACCTGCTTTGGGGCAACGGCATCAAAGAGAAGGATGTGGCACAAGCCATCCATCTCTCGGAAAAGAAGTATTGCTCGGTGGGCATCATGCTCGGAAAGACCGCCAGGATCACTTCAAGTTATGCTATTCTAAAGCCGGGGGAACCGGCAGGATAAGGAGAATTTCTTATGATCGAAGAACCCATTCACGTTAACGACGCTGCGTTCGAGAAGACGGTGCTACAAAACCCGCTGCCCGTCATTGTGGACTTCTGGGCGCCGTGGTGTGGCCCGTGCAAGATGGTGGCGCCGATGCTGGATAAGATCGCCAAGGAGCAGGCCGGCAAGCTGATCGTGGCCAAGGTCAACACCGACGAGAACCCGAGCTACGCCACGCAATACGGCGTGCAGGGCATCCCGACGATGCTATTCATCTTCGGCGGCAAGATCGTCCACCGGCAGGTGGGGGCGCTGCCCGAGCGGATGCTGCGCGCGGCAGTGGAGCAGTTCATGGAAGTGACGGCGCAGCCGAAGCAGTAGTCAGTGGTCAGTGGTCAGTAGTCAGTGTTCAGTGTTCAGTAAGCCGTGGTCAGTGGTCAGTGTTTTGTGAGCAGTAAGCAGTAGGCAGTTGGAGGTAAAAGAGGCGCTCGGAGGAGCGTCTCTTTTTTTCCGTCAGACTTGCCGCATACGGGGGTTGAAGACGCGGTCCAGCGAAAAACCGAGCAGGGCAAAAGCCAGACCGGTGAGAATCAGCAAGACGGCTGGCTCCAGCACCCAATAATAGTAACCGAGATACTGGGCGCCATTGCCATAGGCATCATTGATGACTTTTCCCCAGGTGGGCAGGGAGGGATCGCCCAGCCCCAAGACGGCCAGGGAGGCCTCGGTAAATACAAAGCCAGGGATGGCATTGACCAGTTGGGGGATCAGGAGAGGAATCAACCGAGGCACCAGGTAGAGAAAGATGATCCGCCCGTTATTGGCGCCATAGGAACGCGCCGCCTCGATGTAGGGAGCTTCACGGATCTGCATGAAATTGGCGCGGTAAGTTTTGATCGCGCCGCCAAAAACGCTCAGGAGGAATACCGCGCCCAAAATGACCCAGATGCTGCGCGAGTAGAATATGCCAATCATCATCAAGATGGGCAGGAGAGGCAGCACCAAGTTCACTTCGGTGATGCGCTGAATCAAATCATCCACCCAACCACCGTACCAAGCGCCGATGGCGGCAATGGCCATGGAGGTGAACGTGGTACCCATGGCGGCCAACAAGCCAAAACCCAGAGCGACCGGAGTGCCCCAAAGCAAGGCAATGCTCAAGTCGCGGCGCAGGTGATCGGTTCCGGCAATGCCATACACCTGTCCAAAGATGACCAGTTCCACATCCAAATCGGAATCCGCTTCGAAGGATATCGCGCTGATGCGCAGCTCGTAGCGCCCTTTGAGCGGGGTAAGCGGCTCACTGTCCGGTATTGCCAGCAGCGATTGCTGGGGAAAATCCCCATAACGGCGGATCAGTTTCTTATCCTGGGCAATGTAGAACACCTGCCCTGCGCCGATGGCGCCATCCATTACTTTCAGCTCGCGCCCATCGGGCGTTAGCAGGGTCACAGAGGCAAAAAGCTCCTTTTCCGAGAAGGTGGGGGTAAAGTAGAGGGTGATATCCTGAGGAAAGGTATCATATTCGAAATCGAAAGGGAAAACGATGACGAACTTTTCGCCGGAGGACATGCTCTCAACCGTCTTGAAGGTCGGGTTCTCCTTGGTGCTGAAGAACTTGGTCTCGACGAGCTTCTCATGGCGGAACCAGTTGGTCCAAGCCGGGGCGGCGATCTTCGGTGTGCGGTACCAGACGTTATCCGAACCGCGCCAGAGACTAATCGCCTGGCTATAGGGAATCTTGACAACGGCGTAGATCGCCAGCCCAATCAAGAGCAACAGGATGAACAGACCGGCAATGGCCGAAGGGTAACGTAAGAGTTCACGAAAAGATTTCCCGAGCATATTCACGCCCTCCCTTCGCTGCCCACCCGCACGCGCGGGTCAACCAGGGCATAGACAAAATCGAGCAAGAACACCGTGATCGCCAAAAGGTAGGAATAGATAACGGTCTCGCCGACGATCACGGCGGTCTCGAAACCGGTAATGGCGCGAAAGAAGACCAGTCCCAATCCAGGCCAGTTGAAGACCGTCTCGAAAATGGGCGCGCCTGACCAACTGAAGACGAGCAGCAGGGCAAAGTTAGTAATGATTGAAGGCAGGGTCGGGCGCAGGATGTAACGGGACTCGATGGTGCGAGCGTTCAACCCTTTGGCCTTGGCCATCTCCACATAGTCTTCGCTCGAAAAGATCAGGAAGAACGTGCGCCAATTGTAGATACCGGCAACACCATAGGCAAGCGTGAAAGACAACATCGGCAGCATCAAATGCTTGAGTACGCTTAGCGCATATTCCCACTGACCTTTTGGAGGCGGAGTATCCACGATGCCGCCAAAAGGAAGCAGCTTGAGGATGGCGGCAAAGATCAGGATCATGAAAATGCCATAGAACCAGGCTGGCGCGGCCGAGGTAGGCGCCAGGCTGATGATCAATTTGTCCCAGAAACTGCCATATTGGCGTGATAGCACAAGCGCAAAGAAAACGCTCGAAAAAAACATGATCATATTCGCCGAAGTCCACAAGAGCAAAGTGTTCGGCAGACGTTCCAGCAGGATATTCTTGACCTCCCTGGAGCCGGCGTCGCTGTTCATGTTGGTGGCCAGGCCCAGGTCAAGGCGGAGGGCATTGACCATGTAGCGGAAAGCGCGCAGCAAGAATGGCTGGTTGAGCCCCTGCCGTTCTTCTTCCAATGCAATCATGGCAGTCATCTGCGCCAGCTTTACATCGGGGGCCATGGCGCGCAGCCGCGGGTCAGAGATGAACTGCTGCTGGATACCTTCGCGAATGGAAGCGCGGCGGATATCATCCACAACGCCACCCATGTTGGCAATCAAAATGGAAAGGAAGAGCGCAATGACAATGGTCAGGAAGAGAGACGCCACACGCAACAGGGTAAATTTGGCAACGCGGGAGAACGCGCTCACCCCGGTTTTAAGTTTTTTCTGTGCGTTGGCCTGGGATGCGATCGCACCGGCTTTAAAGCCCATATTTGATTCCTATAACAGCGCCGGTAGGGGTGGAAAATCCACCCCTACCGGACAGGGAATGGTCAGGAAGCGCTTACGGTGCAAACGTGACGAACTCGAACGCTCCCAGACCGGGGAGAGCTACCAGCTTGGAGGCGACTGCGATCTCCAGCCGGTTGGCGCCAGCGGCAAGCTGCCGTGTCACATCAGCAGAGAATGTGACAGTATAGTATCCATCTTCCACCAGCGTGGCGGGACCTTTTGCAACCAAGTTGCCGGAGGAGTCGAAGAGCAGCCAGTTGACCGCCTCCAACTCATCGGCAGAATAAGGCTCTTCCTCAAAGGTGATGGAGATATCGAAGGTCGCTTCGCTGCCAATTGCCACCTGGGAGGGACCATCCACCTCGATGACGGCGATCTTGGGTTTGCCAAAGATGCTCCAGCGATCGGCCAAGTACGGGTAGTCCGGATTCCAATCGAGAGTGACTGTCCGTTCAACCGGGTAAACCGCGCTGATGAAGTAAGGCCCGGTACCGAGCCACATGTGGCCATAGGCGTCGTAGAAACTCTTCAGGTTGCTGAAGGCTGCCCCGGCCTGCTCGGCAGTGACGTATGGGCCAAACACCTGGGGGTACTCGATGCAACCCGCCGGATCGGCAATGCAGGTTTCCAGGTGGCTGTTCAAGATCTCGAGAGTGGGACCGCTCAGGTAGCCGATACGCTCAACGCCGAGGGTCGTGGATTTGGCGGTCGTATAGGATGCTTCGCCAGCCGCCTCGATGATATTGCCCAAGGCAAGCATCGACCAGGAGCCACCGCCATAGGCGTAAGAGCCAGCCTCGAAAGGCCACCAGGAGGCGACGAGATGCACATTCAGCTCGGCATCGGTGGCGAACTGGTCATCGTAGGTTTCTATGACCAATGGGTCTACGGAGACGATGCGGGTGCCTTTGAAGGTCTCGAAGAAGGATTCACAGGCAGGGACTGCGGCTTCGTCATACAGTGGGCTTTCGGGCTTGCACTGGGAGAATTGCATGAACATGTTCATGACAATATCCGCAGCGGAGAACGGCGTGCCATCGTGCCACTTGACCTTCTGGTACAGGTCAGCCGGATAATGGACGACAGCCTTCACGGTAGAAGTAACGCCGTCCGGGAACGCCTCGCCAATCGTGATCCACTTGCCGGCGACGGGATCCCAATCGTACCAGGCATCGGTTGGAACCTGGATCGAGCCGACGGGGACTTTCTCAAAGGTGAGCCAGCTCTTGCTGATCTCGCTTTGGAAGACCGGCTTATCTTCGGTTACATACACCTCGGCGCTTTCAGTCATATTCGGCCAGACAAGCCCGGTGTATGGATCCCACAGGAAACCGGTATCTCCCGTGGCGCGCTGGATCATGCCATCATCCACCCAGTTGCTGCCGCCGATAGGGTTCCAGGGTTCCACAATGATATTGCCCTGGGCGATGCGGATGACGCCGCCTTCCTTCCCTTGCCAGCGGATGGTATAAGGCCATTGGGCGTTGCCAGCGATGTTCGCAGCGAGGTCATAAGCCACCTCGATATCCTTGGTGAATGCCTGGAAAGACTGGGTATCCACCAGGAGCATGATAGAGTTGTCCCTCATCGCCAACGGCATGATCTGGCGGACCAACTCACCGCGCTCTTCCATGTCACTAAAATCACTGTTGGCCAAGCGCATGGCCAGAGCGTCCAGAGTTGGATCGGGTTCGCGCATGGTCTGCCACAGATCCGGGTAGCCACGCGTGGTGTAATAGAAATCGAAGCCATCCACCTCGGAGCGGGCAATGGAGTTATTGATCCAACCGGCGGTGTAGTAGTTCCACAAGCCCAGGGTCGGGTCGCCGCGCCAGATGGGAGAAGCCTCGGAGCGCGTCTTGTACTGCCGGTCTACGGTAAAGCCGATGTTTTCGAGTTGATCGGCCAGGTAGTTACCGAACTCTTCACGCTCATCCTCGATGCGGATGATCGCAGTGAGGACGAGCGGTTCGCCAGTGGAAGGATCCAGCCATTTGCCGGCTTCGTTCTTGGTGGCGCCCAACTCTTCAAGCTTGGCAGTGATCTGCGCTTCAGCCTTGGCAGGATTGTAAGCGTACTTGGCTTCCATGGCGCGAACGATATCAATATAGCGGGCGTAATCCGGGAAAGCGACCGTGAAAGCAGTGTACTTGGCGAGACCCAGGCCGCCCATGTATTCCTGGATCAGGTAATCGCGGTCCACCAGCCAGTGCATGGCTTCGCGTATTTCGATATAGTGGAAGGGATTCAGACGGCCATCGGCAAAGGCAATGGTATTGAAATGGAAGGCATCGTACACGCCAACTGCCGGGGTGTATGCCAGGTTCGAGTCGGCTTTGACCGTGGCGAATACATCGGGATCGGACATGGACATGGCATACATGTCAATCTGACCCGCCTGGATCTGAGTGATTGCAGACGCCATCTCTGAGTTGGAGGTGAAGATGAGTTGATCCGCCCAGCCGCCATGACGGGTAGTGCTTGGCGTCGCGGCCGGGGTTACATCGGTGGGGGCCGCGCTCGGCGCTGCGCTGGGGGCCGCGGTCGGCGCCGCGGTTGGCGCAGCAGTAGGGGGAGCCTTCGGAGCACAGGATGACAGTGCGATGCTCAAAGCGATCAGAAGGCAGGTGAAAATGGTCAAGCGATTGTGTGACATTGTTCTCTCCTCTTAGGAATTTTTATGGAACAAAACGCAAGTATCCATGTGTGCAATTGCCTGAAACCACCTCCTTTACAGGAAAATCAGATGATGACAAACGGGCGCCCCGGAAACCTGATCTGACAAGGGTCGTGGAGGACACCCGGCCGGTGTCACCCTCACCAGCCTTAACGTGTACAGACCCTTGGAGAGACGAACTGCCCGAAACCCGCCTCAACGTTTTCGCCAGAACCAGCCCAACAACTGGCTCCTGGCCGACGAGGACGATTCGCAGCAGTTACGCGAGGGAGCAGGCCAACAATCCTGGAGGAGAAAGAGAAAACGCGTTCCGGGACACCCATTTGGCATCATCTTCCAGGCGGTCAATGTATCCATTGGTTGGCATAGAGCAACCATAGGATAACAAACATCGCTCGGAAAGACACGAACCCTTATACGGGTTTTTCTCCCCTACTTCGGAGGGGATCCGGTATGTCTTTTATCGGAGGGCGGCACCCTACTGCAGAACTATCCGGGTTGTTATATTCCCCTACTGTGGAGGGGAAAGAAAGAGAAGTAAAAAACTCTCATGAGAGGGAGAATAATTCGTCAGAATCGGTATAATTAGAAGAGATGAAAACCACCGCGTGCATGAGAAACCGGATGAAGCTCTGGCTGGCGCTGGCAGGGATAGCGCTCGGCCTGGCCGGCTGCGGGATGCAGGTACCCGCTCCCACCCCAGGCCAGGATACGGCCACGCCGAGCGAGGCAACTGCCGCGACCTATTCTTATGGCGAACCGCCCGCCACCATCCGCTTCACACGCATCGGTGAAGAATCCGGCCTCTCGCAAAGTTCCATCCATTGCATCCTGCAAGATCGTGCGGGTTTCATGTGGTTCGGCACCGAAGACGGCCTGAATCGTTACGATGGCTATAATTTTAAGGTTTACCGGCCAGACCCGGCAAACCCAGCCAGCATCAGCGACCGCTGGATCACCGCCATCTTCCAAGATCATCTCGGGTACATCTGGGTCGGAACCCGCCTGGGCGGACTCAACCGATACGATCCCGCCGCGGAACGCTTTACCCGCTACACCCATGCGGACGAAATTCCGAACAGCATATCGAGCAATTATGTGATTGCGATACATGAGGACAGCCTAGGGCATCTCTGGGTCGGCACGGAGGAAGGACTCGATCAATACTCGCCAGCCCTGGATAGCTTCAAACACTATGACTTGAGCGGCGCGCCCCTGGGGACCGATCTCAGCTACAACATCACAGCCATCTTCGAGGATACGAGTGGCAATCTTTGGGTTGGCTCGTCGGCATTGGGATTGGGTACCTATGACAGGAATTTGGGGAAGTTCATCAATTCACTGCGGCAATTCGAAAATCCCACAGCGTTGAACAGCAACAACATCCGCGCCATCGAACAAGGCCCGGGAAATGCATTATGGATCGCCACCGATAACGCCCTCAACCTATTCGATCCTGTTAGCGGAAATGTGCTCCAGTACAAACACTCGCCAAGAGACCCCTACAGCCTGGCCAGCAACACCATCCGAACACTATACCTGGACCGCGCCGGCAGCCTGTGGATCGGCACCACGGCCGGCCTGGATCGCCTCCAACCTGCCAGCGGTCATTTCATCCATTACCAATATAACCCAAACCTGGTTTCCAGCCTGAGCAACGATACTGTAACTGCCATTTACGAGAGCAGCGATAACGTAATGTGGGTGGGAACTTTTGGCGGGGGGGTGAACAAGTACTACCGAGGGCAGGATCGCTTTGCCTATTATTCCCACCAGCCCGGAAAGCCATCCAGCCTGAGCGGAAATATAATCTTCAACATCCACGTGGATGTGGATAGGAAAGCCTGGTTGAGCATCTACGGAGGCGGTGTGGACTGCCTAGATATGAACAGCGGCTTTGTGACCCATTACGCCAACGAGGCTGAAGATCCGGACAGCCTATCGAGCAATGAGGTTTGGTCTGTTTATACCGATCGCAACGGAACGCTCTGGGTGGGCAGCGATGCCGGCCTGGACCGGCGCAACCCCGGTTCGGAGGCTTTCATCCACTACCAGCACAATCCAAACGACAAGCAAAGCCTGAGCGAGGCGCCCGTGTATTCCATTCTGGAGGATAACGACGGTAACCTGTGGATCGGAACAGAACACGGCCTGGACCACTTCGACCAGGGAAGCGGTACATTCACCCATTTCCAGCACAACCCGCAAGACCCCGCGAGCCTCAGCGGCAACGAGATCGTTACACTGCTCATCGACCGTGAGGGCGTATTGTGGGCCGGTTCATTCAATGACGGCCTCAACCGGTACGATGTGCAGACCGGCGCTTTCACCCGCTTCCAACACAGCTCACAGAAACCGGACAGTCTGAGCAATGATTCGGTCCTTTCGATCTACCAGGATCAGCGTGGGATCCTCTGGATCGGAACGCTTGGCGGCGGCTTGAACCGCTATGAACCCGGAACCGACTCGTTCGTGCATTACTTCGAATCGGACGGCCTGCCGAGCAATGTGATCTATGGGATCGTCGAAGATGACGCCGGTTTCCTTTGGCTAAGCACCAATAACGGCATGGCGCGCTTCGATCCACAGGAGGGGACCTTCCGCAACTACACCGCCCGGGATGGCTTGCAAGGCAATGAGTTCAACTTGAACGCCTATGCTCGTGACGTTAACGGCGAGTTGTACTTTGGCGGCGTCCACGGGCTGACCGTTTTCGACCCCGCCACGATTACCGATAGCACTTTCATCCCGCCGATCAAGCTGGTCTCAATCACGCAGAATGAAGCGCCACTCGATCTCGAGACCCAAAACGGGGCGGCGGCTGGGATCACCCTGCGCTGGCCGAACAACCACTTCGAGTTCGAGTTTGCCGCGTTGAGCTACGCCAGCCCGGAGCACAACCGCTACGCCTACCGTCTGGACGGTTTCGACGCCGATTGGAACGAGATCGGCAACTGGCGCGATGGGCGGTACACGAACCTGCCCGGCGGCATCTACACCCTGCGGCTGATCGGTTCCAACCAGGATGGCGTATGGAACGAGAACGGATTGGCTATCACCGTCAAGGTCATCCCGCCATTCTGGCAGACACCCTGGTTCCTGGCCAGCGCAGCGGCGGGGACAATGGGCCTGGTCTTCGGCGGTTATTGGCTGCGTCTGCGCAGCATCCGCGCCAACAACCGTGAACTCGAGCGCCAAGTGCTCGACCGGACGCGCGAGATCGAGCGTCTCTTCGAAAAGACCAAGGAATTGGCCGTAGTAGAAGAGCGCAACCGCCTGGCGCGCGAGCTGCACGACAGCGCCAAACAAAAAGCATTTGCTGCCCTTGCCCAACTCGGCGCAGCGAATGGCAACCTCAGCGGCAACCCCGCAGCCGCCAAGAGCCACCTGAACGAAGCCGAGAACCTGGTCTACGAGGTGATCGAAGAGCTGACCTTCCTCATCCAAGAGATCTACCCGATAGCGCTGAAGGAAAAAGGGTTGGCGACAACACTGCGCGAATACGTTTTCGATTGGGAGAACCGCAGCGATATTCGCGCCGAAGTGCATATCGAAAGCGAAATGCGGTGTAAAGCGGAGATCGAGCAAGCCATTTACCGTATCATCCAGGAAGCCCTCTCCAACGTGGCGCGCCACAGCGGCGCGACTTGCGTGGATGTGACTTTATCTTACGTTGACCAGGTTCTTGAAGCAAGCGTGGCCGATAATGGCCGTGGAATGGATCTACAAAAACAGTCCTCCGGGATTGGACTGCGCTCGATCCACGAGCGGGCCGAATCGCTGGGCGGGAGCGTAGAACTCAAAAGCGCGCCCGGTCAAGGGTTGCGCTTGACCGCGCGCATCCCGATCAAGCCAAAACGCAAGCCGGACAAAGGAGAAAGCCATGGAACATCTGATCACGATCATTCTGGTGGATGATCACGAGGTGGTGCGCAGCGGCGTGCGCGCATATCTCGAAACATTAGCTGATTTCCAAGTGGTCGGCGAGGCAGCATCGGGCGAAGAAGCGATCAACCTCGTCTCCGATCACATCCCCGATCTTGTCCTGATGGACCTGATCATGCCCGGATTGGACGGAGTGGAAACGATCCGCCGCATCAAGAAGATCAGCCCACGCACACAGGTAGTGGTGCTGACCTCCTACCACGAGGATATCCACATCTTCCCAGCTTTAAAGGCCGGCGCAATCTCCTATATCCTGAAAGACATGAAGATGGACAAGCTGGTGGAAGCCCTGCGCCGCGCCGCCCAAGGCGAAGTGACACTCCACCCGCGCGTGGCAGTGCGCGTGCTTCAAAATATTCGCGGCGAAAGCCCCGAAACCGAGCCATTCTTCACAGAGCTGACGATGCGCGAGCTGGACGTGCTGAAACTGGTTGCCAGTGGTCTCCCCAACAGCCAGATCGCCGAAAAATTGGTGATCAGCGAAAATACAGTCAAGGGCCACGTCAGCAATATCTTGAGCAAGCTGCATATGGCTGACCGCACCCAGGTGGCTGTCTATGCATGGCAAAAAGGGATCGTAAAACGGGATGGGTGACGGGGGACGGGGGACGGGTGGCGGGGGACGTGTGAGAGGCGAGGATTGTCAGTGGGCAGTGGGCAGTGTTCAGTAAGCAGTGTTCAGTAAGCAGTGTTCAGTAAGCAGTGTTCAGTAGGCAGTGTTCAGTAGGCAGTGTTCAGTAGGCAGTGTTCAGTAGGCAGTAAGCAGTTGGCGGTTGGCAGAAAAAGAGGCGCTTGGAGGAGCGGCTCTTTTTTTTTACGGTTTGACCAGCGGATGGTGAGCGGATAAACGGATGGTAAGTGCGCGATCCATTTATCCGCTTATCCGCTTACACCGCACCTGCGGTGGGTGCAGGTGTCCGCTTTCAAAATCCGCTGGCAGTGGCGCGGCATTTATTCTTTCACCCTTTCGATCTTCGCGCCGAGGGCGCGCATTTTCTCGTCGACGCGCTCGTAGCCGCGATCGATCTGGCCGACGTTACGGATGGCCGACTGCCCCCGGGCAGCCAGAGCAGCCAGCAAGAGCGCCATGCCGGCGCGGATATCGGGACTTTCGACCTTCTCACCAAAGAGCTTGGCCGGGCCGGTGACGATGCAACGGTGCGGGTCGCAAAGGACGATCTGCGCGCCCATGGCCACCAGCTTATCGATGAAAAACATGCGGCTAGGATACATCCAATCGTGGAAGAGGACACTGCCGCGCGCCTGGGTGGCGACGGTGATGGCGATGCTGTTGAGGTCGGTGGGAAAACCAGGCCAGACGTTGGTCTTGATCTCCGGGATGGCATTGCCCAAGTCCGGCTCGATCTTGAGCCGCTGCTTGTGCGGCACGAGGATATCCTCCCCCTCGACCTGCCAATCCACGCCCAGGCGGCGGAAGACGAAGCGGACCATATCCAGGTACTGCGGCCGGGCGTTGCGGATGAGAACCTCGCCGCGCGTGACCGCAGCCGCGCCGATGAAGCTGACCACTTCGAGATAATCGGGGCCGATGGTGAATTCGCCGCCATGCAGCTTCTCCACGCCCTCGATGTGCAGGGTATTCGAACCAATATCGGTGATCTGCGCGCCAAGAACGTTGAGCATCTGACACAGCTCCTGGACGTGCGGCTCGGAGGCGGCGTTGCGCACCACGGTCTTCCCTTTTGCAGTGACGGCGGCCATGATGACGTTTTCAGTGCCGGTGACGGAGGCCTCGTCCAGCAAGATCTCCGCGCCTTTCAGGCGTTTGGCCTGAAACTCGAAGGAACGGTCGTATTTCACCTGCACACCGAGCTTCTCGAGCGCCAGGAGATGCGTATCCAGGCGGCGGCGACCGATCACATCGCCACCGGGGGGCGGCAGGCGCAGCTCGCCGGCGCGAGCAGTCATCGGGCCGGCGAGCAGGATGGAAGCGCGGATGCGGCGGCAGAGGTCCGGGTCGAGGTCGGCCGGGCGGAGGGAGGCAACGGTGATGCGCCAGGAGCGGTCACCCAGGTCGACAATCTCCACGCCGAGGCTCTCGATCAGCTTGCGCATGTCGTTCACGTCGCGGATATCCGGCACGTTATGCAGGACGACCGGCTCACCGGTCAAGAGGCAGGCGGCGAGCAGCGGCAGCGTGGCGTTCTTGTTGCCGGAGGGGGTGACTTCACCGTGCAAGGGAATGCCGCCCTCGATGAGGAATTTTTCCATGGGATGCTCCGATTAACCGCGAAGGTGCGAAGTACGCGAAGGGATATTTATTCTTCGCGAAGACCGAGAAACTTCGCAGCCCTCGCGTCTATATGGTAGATTATCTGACGCTATGCGCATTGTAAGTCAGTTCCCTGAATTCGCCAATAGCTGATAGAAAGCTCTCGAAGCCAAACAGGATACAAGGATTGAAGGATAAGAAAGCATTCGGTAACTCAATGCCGCTTACGCCAGCCAGGGGACTGAAGTCCCCGGCTAAGATGCAAAGTCCGCTAAAGCGGACTGGGAACCAACTTTTTTCCGCTGAACAGCTCTTGTTTACAAAATCATTAATGAATGGATGCTGCGTTTCAGATATAATGGAGGCGTGGATTTCTCTGTGATTGTTCCGATCTTTTTGGGTTTAATCGCCAGCGGACTGGTCAACTACCTGGCCGACGTGCTGCCGCAGACGTTGCGCCTGAGCCAACCGACCTGTTCGAACGCAGACTGCCAGGCGGCTTTGGGCTGGACGGATTACCTGCTGCTGCGGCGCTGCCGCAAGTGCGGCCGGGGGCGCGGCTTGCGGGCATTTGCGGTGCTGATCTTGTGCGTGGCATTGGCGCTGTATACCTGGTTTGCGCCGCCGCTCAAGCTGGGTTTCTACCCTGGCATCGTGGTGCTGACCTACCTGCTGTTGGTGGCGCTGATCGACCTGGAACACCGCCTGATCCTGCGCCCGCTGAGCATCGCCGGGCTGGTACTGGCCGCGGCAGCCGGCATCTTTGCGCGCGGCTGGTTGAGCACACTCGTAGGAGGCGGGGCAGGCTTCCTGATGCTGTTCGCACTCTACCAGTTTGGACGGCTGTTCGCCCGCTGGCGCGCCAAGCGGTTGGGCAAAACGGACGACGAGGAGGCGCTCGGCTCCGGCGACGTGACCCTGGCAACGATCCTGGGGCTGCTGCTCGGTTGGCCGCTGATCTGGTATGGATTGCTGCTGGGCATCCTGTTTTCGGGCGTCACCAGCCTGATCATTATCCTCGTCCTTTTGATCGCACGGCGATATAAGACGCAGATGTTCAACGTCTTTATCCCTTATGGCATCTTTTTCATTTTGGGCGCGTTCATGTTGATCTACGCACCCCTGTGGATGAGCGAGTTCGTAAAATGAAACACCTATTCGATAGAAATGTAAGAGAAAAAGCGCAGGGCGTGGTGGAATTCGCCTTGATCTTGCCGATCCTCTTAATGATCGTCTACGGCCTGCTCGAAGTGGGAAGGCTGATCTTCGTCTATAGCACCGTCGTTTCCGCCAGCCGGGAGGGAGCACGTTATGGCTCGGCTACGGGTGTGAGTGACGCCGGAGTTGTGCCGCGATATCAAGATTGCGATGGCATCCGGGCGGCGGCGGATAAGGTTGACATCCTGGGCGCGATCAATACTGCCAATATCCTGATCTCGTATGATAAGGGACCCGGCACGGCAGATTATACAACCTGCCCGGTAGGTTCAGCCACCGGCGGACCAACGAGCGCTCAGATCAATGCAACGCCTTTGTCACGGATCAAGGTCCAGGTTTCTGCCTCATTTTCCCCACTGGCAGCGCTGGCGCCTCTGAATCCGATCACCATCACTTCGACGAATGCGCGCACCATCATTGGCGGCGTTCAGGTTGCACCATGAGAAGTTGTTATGAAAAAAACCAGAACCAATAAAAATGCGGTTGGTACTGAAAGAGGTCAAAGCCTGGTCGAGCTTTCATCCATGCTGCTCGTGATCCTGATCCTGGTGGCGGGCGCGGTGGACCTGGGCATGGGCTTCTTTTCCTTTGTCGCCGTGCGCGATGCGGCCCAGGAAGGCGCGCTGTATGGCTCGCTCTACCCAACCGACACCAGCGGAATCACGAACCGGGTGAGAGGAGAATCCTCCGCGCCGGTCGATCTATCCGATGTGAGCAAAGTCACCGTGAGCATCAGCACAACCGCCGGGGCCTGCCGGGGCGGCGGCGTCACGGTGACTGTCAGCTATAATTACCCGATCTCCATGCCTTTGCTCAGCACGATCCTTGGCAGGACAACGATCCCGCTCAATGCCTCGGTCACGGATACAATCATTAATCCGAAATGTCCTTGATGCTGCATGGCAATATATTCCTTACAATATTACAAACTGCTCTTACCCTTTCGTTAACTTGAGACTGACTCGATCGATATATAATAAGAGTGCAAAACAAGAAAAAAGAACCCTCATATAAGCCCCCTTTCTGAAGGGTCTACGCTCGCGATTAGGTCATGAGCTCACGAAAGGGCTGACAGAGGAGAAGTAATTATGGCAAACACAAGTTCCACCCCGGTAAACACCCAAAAAGGTCAGGCGCTGATTCTGCTCACGCTCGCCGTTGTCGGGCTTTTTGCCCTGGTGGCGCTGGCAATCGATGCTGGCAATAGCTTCTCCGACCGGCGCAAGGCGCAAAACGCGGTGGATAGCGCGGCGATGGCCGCGGCGCTGGCTAAATCCCAGAACCAAGATGCAACCAGCGCGGCCACGGCGCGCGCCACCAGCAACGGTTTCACCACCGGCGTCAACGGGGCAACCGTGACGGTGAACGACCCGGCGGGAGCCGGCTGCAACGGCGCCAATGGGTCCTACGCGGGGTTAAGCGGGTATGTGCAGGTCATCATCCGATCGAGGGTGAGCGCCTACTTTGGCTCAATCGTTGGCATCCCCCAATCGAACAACTGCGCCGAGGCGATCGCCCGAACTTACCAAAGATCTGGTGTTGGAGCAACCGGAGGAGACTCGGCCCTTTATATCATGGACCCTGATAGCGCGACCATGCTGGAAGCTGCATCCTCCAATGATCTAATCATTCAAGGAGGCAACATTTTTGTTAATTCATACAAGCATGATGCAGCCAAACTCACCAGCACAGGAGATGTAATCACCGTCAATGGGAACACTTTGATGGTCGGAGGTTACAAGTATTCCAATGTTGGGAGGATCCTTCCAGATCCGATCACAGGGGTTCCCGCTCGTGATGACCCGTTGGCCGCCGTGACACCTCCTGGTAAACCTGGCGGAGCTTGTCTCAATATTGCTTGGTCAGGGTCTGGGGATATCGTTTTGAACCCCGGGTGCTATTCACAGATAAAAGCTTCGAGTGGCAGAATATTCCTTAATCCCGGAATTTACTATATTAACGGAAGCCAGGTAACCGCTTCCAATGCCGGGATAATTGGGAATGGGGTCATGTTATTCATGAAAAATGGCGAAATAAAGAATTCAGGCTCTGGATACATGCAACTCTCTGCACCGACCTCCGGCCCCTGGCAAGGGATGGTGATATTCTTCGATCGGGCTAACAATTCCAAAATCACCATCACCGGGAATTCCAGCACCACCTATACCGGCACAATTTATGCGATTGCCTCGGATATCGAATTGACCGGGAGCGGAGAGAGCGATACCTTACACTCATGTGTCGTGGTAAGGCACGTGAAAATGACCGGCAGTTCGAGTTGGACGATCGACTACAAACTTGAGGAGAACTATCCCATGGGAATGAATGTCCCGATCATCGAATTAACAAGATAGGACTACCCCAGATGAGATTCAGCCATATCGCCAGGCCGCCGAAGAAATCCAATAGTGTTTTTCCGCGAAGCCCGGCAACCAACCAAGTTTTTATGCTCCATACCAAGGAGGTCGCTATGTTTCCTGTTTCTCGCATCACCCAAGCCAGCGGCGAGAACCGCTGCACCAAAAGCACGGAGCGCATACTCTCTTCCAGAAAAAGCGCGCAAGCAGGGCAGGCGCTTATCCTGATCGCCATCGCCATCGTCGGGCTTCTGGCGCTGGTGGCGCTGGCGATTGACGCCGGGAATGGCTTTTCTGACCGCAGCAAAGCCCAGAATGCGGCGGACAGCGCGGTGCTCGCCGGCGCTACCGCCAAAACCCAAAACCAGAGCGTAACCAGCGCGGCCACGGCGCGCGCCACCAGCAACGGTTACACCGACGGCATCAACGGGGCAACGGTAACGGTCAGCAACCCGCCTGGGCCGGGCTGTAATGGGACGAATGGACCTTTCGCCGGCAACAGCCAGTACATCCAGGTCATCATCCACTCGACGGTAAGCACCTTCTTCGGCCCGATCGTCAATATCAACGAACTCCACAACTGCGTGGAGGCCATTGCGCGCACGCAACTAATGGCCGGCTCCAGCCAGTTGGCCATGGGCAACACTATAGCCGCGGTGGGCTGCACAGGGTTAAACATCACCGCATCCGGCTCCGCGGATGTGACCCTAATGAACGGCGGCATATATTCCAATTCCAGCAGCAACCCGGCGCTCTATATCCATAAGAATGATAACCTAACAGCGCCCAGCGTCGGCTCGGTGGGAAGCGCCCATGTGCCCTATGGTTATTCCCCGGCGCCAGAGACGGGTATAACGCAATTGCCCTGCCCACTGCCGGATTACATGATCCCCAAGTACACCTGCAGCTACAACTATGTCAACTTTCCGCCGGCCAGCTCGGATGCCAACGTGACCAAGGTGGGAAGCGTGTACGAGCTGAACGCGGGCGTATATTGCATCTCCGGCTCGTGGTCGAAAGCCAACATGACAGGTTCCGATGTCACCTTCGTGATGCTCAACCAGGGCTTCACCTGGAACGGTAACGTTGATATCCACCTGAGAGCGCCTACCAGTGGCGCCACCAAAGGATTGTTGATCTTCCTTCCTTATAGCAACACCAACTCGATCACCTTGAACGGTAATGCCGGCCTGGATATCACCGGCAGCGTCTTTGCACCGAATGCAACCATCAAATTGAGCGGCTCGTTTGGCAGCACCGCAGTGCAGAGCCAATGGGTGGGCAAGGTGGTGGATATGACCGGTAACCTCCAGGCAACGTTCGAATATATCCCCTCCAACAGTTATGCGTTCAATGCCCCGCCGATACTCGAGATCAGCAAGTAAGGTTGAGCCTGGCAGCTCCCAACTGCGTTGAAGCGATTGCCCTTTCCTTTAATGTAAAAAACGCCAAAACATTTCCGCGGCGGCAATTGCGCGTGCCACCAGCAACGGTTACACCAACGGCGCCAATGGCGCGACGGTGACGGTGAACGAGCCGGTGGGCATAGGCTGTAATGGCACCAATAGCACCTATGCCGGGCTGAGCGGGTATGTGCAGGTGATCATCCGCTCGAGGGTGAACACCTTCTTCGGCCCGATCGTGGGCATTTCCCAAATGAGCAACTGCGTGGAGGCGATTGCGCGGTCCTCCAGTACTTACAGCGGCGGCAGTAACCCGGGAGGCCCCGGCAGCAATGCGATCATGGCGCTCAATCCCAGCGAAAAAGCGGTAACCGGCACCGGCAGCGCGAGCATCAATATCAACGGAGGCGATCTGTTCGTCAACTCCAATAACAGCGGAGCGATCACCCTGACCGGCTCGGCAAGCATCAATGTGCTCGGCGGCGGCAATACCTACGTGGTCGGCAGGGCGAACTACCCAGGTTCCCAGATCACCCCCCACGAGATTTCGGGGGTTGCGCCGCAAACGGATCCGCTCGCAGCTGTCGCCCCGCCGGATATCTCCGGCTGCTCTGCATGGACATCGGTAACCGCAGCCGCCAACATGACTCTCAGTCCGGGCTGCTATAACAAGGTAAAACCGCCGAATGGTTATACCTATAGGACTTACGCAAGACTGAGAGATTGACGATAGTCAAGAAAGGCGTTATTGTTGGTGCATGAAACCGAAAAAGGAACGAGTAACGCGATTGGACTATTGTCAGTATTTGCTGGTGAGCCAAATCAA
>Ga0233425_10001006_pt1 | contig 67202 bp, 61 predicted proteins | sample Watercolumn_Towu_2_FD_181712 | JGI IMG/M metagenome (GOLD analysis project Ga0233425, IMG submission 181712) | Freshwater microbial communities from Lake Towuti, South Sulawesi, Indonesia - Watercolumn_Towuti2014_140_MG | ecosystem: Environmental > Aquatic > Freshwater > Lake | place...
ATGATCGAACTCTACGCCAAAACTTTGGAACGTAAACGGCCTGACCGAAAAGCGACCAGACCCAAGAACCGATTCAGCCCCAAACCAAAGCGGCAGTACCGGTGAGGCTTAACTTAACGGCATTGCCCCGACTGCTCAATCCATTGTCCTTTAATAAAGAGCTGCAAGGGTTGATACTGGGCTTTATAGGCCATTTTCCTACAGTTTTTTATCCAGAATCCCAAATACAAATACTCTTTCTGCGTTAACCTTGCTTGTTCGATTTGCCACAAAATAGCGTAAACGCCGGGGCTATAGCTGGAAAACTTCGGCTCATAAAAAGTATAAACGGCTGACCAGGCATTTTCGAACTGATCAACTACTGCTATCGCAGCTAACTCCTTATTAATCGAAAACTCGATAAAGAAAGTCTTACACCAATCGCTGGTCAAAAAATACATGTACTCTTTGCGCTTAAAAAGCGCCATGTAGCCATCCTGATGCCTAAAGGCTTGATACCGCAAATACATTTCATAATGAGCCTGGTTAAAGTCAGCAGGCTTAACAACGACTTCGGTGGCTAAATTTTTCCTAAAGCAGCGCTTCTGGCTCCGGCTAGGCTTAAAATGAGCTACTGCGACGCGTGCCGGAATACAAGCCGAGCAAGCCGGGCAATGCGGCATATAGACATCATTGCCGCCCCGGCGAAAGCCTTCTTGAATCAATTGCTCATAATGCTCAAGCCTGATTTTATAGAAGGGGTTAACCGACACGGTTTGAGCTGTTTGTCTTTCGAGATAGCCGCAAGGATGCTCAGAGGACAAAAATAATGGAACTGAAGTCATGGCTGCCGCCACGCCGTATGCGCAGCCGGCAGGTCACAATATCGATCTAGCAACTGAGCGAAATTGTCACGAGCAATCTCCTGGGCGCCAAAACGAACGAGATGGCCCGTATGTACCTGGCAATCAATTAAATGATAATCCCAAATTTTTAATTGTTCCGCCATGGTGGCAAACGCCACTTTAGACGCATCGGTTTTACTGTGAAACATCGATTCCCCGAAGAACACTTGCCCTAAGGCCACGCCATACAAGCCGCCAACCAGTTTGCCGTCCTGCCAAGCTTCAATCGAATGAGCTATTCCCAAGCGGTGCAAAAGACTATACGCTTGATAAATTTCTTTGCTAATCCAAGTGCCCGGGCCTTCCTTCCGCACCCTGGCGCAAGCTGAAATCACCTCTGCAAAAGCCTGATCAAAGCTTATCGAAAATAGCTGTTTTTTGATGGTTTTGCGTAAACTACGAGAAATCACCAACTGTTCCGGAAACAAAACCAATCTAGGATTAGGCGACCACCACAAGATCGGTTCGTCCGGATTATACCAGGGAAAAATACCGTGCCGATAGGCATTGATCAATCGTCTTGGCGATAAACATCCACCCACGGCAAGCAGACCATTTGGATTTGACAAGGCCCTGGTTAATGGAGGAAAGGCTTGGTCAGCATTGGCGGAATCCAGAACGGTCAATGGCATGGCTGGCTGACCGACATTCAGCCTCCATCAAACGGCTGACTAATCAGACAATTCATCGAGAAATTTTTCCGCATCCAGAGCCGCCATGCAGCCAGCTCCGGCTGAAGTGATCGCTTGCTTATAAACCGAGTCCATAACATCACCGGCAGCAAAAACCCCAGGCACACTCGTAGCGGTCGCATTGCCATGAATGCCGCTTTTGACTTTAATGTAGCCATGATCCATTTCCAGTTGCCCGTCAAAAATACTCGTGTTAGGCGTATGACCAATGGCAATAAAAACGCCATGTACGTCGATAGCTTTAATTTGGCCATCTTTCGTGCTTTTGATTCTGATACCGGTAACCCCCATATCATCGCCTACCACTTCTTCTAACACATAATTCCATTCTATTGCAACATTGGCGTTTTGTGATTTTTCAATAAGTTTGTCAGAAAGTATTTTTTCAGAGCGAAATTTGTCGCGTCGATGCACGACTGTCACTTTTGAAGCGATATTGGATAAATAGAGCGCTTCCTCAACCGCAGTATTGCCGCCACCAATAACGGCCACCGGTTTATTTCGATAAAAAAAGCCGTCGCACGTTGCGCAAGCCGACACCCCCTTACCCTTGAAAGCTTCTTCAGACTCGAGCCCCAAATAAAGCGCCGAAGCGCCGGTAGCAATAATAAGCACATCGCAGGAGTATTGGCCCGAATCGCCATGGAGTTTAAATGGCCGCGATGACAAATCTGTCGTATGAATATGATCGAAAATAATCTCGGTGTCAAACCGCTCAGCATGCCGGCGCATACGCTCCATCAGATCAGGTCCCTGCAGGCCTTCAACGTCGCCCGGCCAATTATCTACCTCGGTCGTCGTGGTTAACTGACCGCCTTGCTGCAAGCCGGTAATCATCACTGGCTTAAGATTCGCTCGTGCAGCATAGACAGCGGCCGTATAACCGGCTGGCCCAGAACCCAAAATCAGTAAGCGGCAGTGTTTAATTTCGTTCATTACATACCCCTGTATCAAAGGATTAAAAGACAATAAAGTACCGTCGAAAATGAATAAAACCCGGTACTCATCAAGGTTTGAGTATATCGCAACAGCCTATAAAGTTAAAGCTTAAGCCCAAGCGACACTAGAAGCATAATTAAGCTTTTTATAAGTATAGATAACTAATTCTTAAGGATTTATTATCTGAATTTATCTACTGGCCTTCGCTTTAAAGGCATCCCGTCTTTGAGCTAGAGAAAACACCGCTATGGTTTCTAGCACTGCCCTGTTAATGCTTTCCCAGTATTAATGTAATTTGTTTGTTTATTGATCTATAATGATGTTTTCATAGAAATTTATTGGTTTACGTTGTTAATTATGTCTGCTGTAATGGAAGAAAGAACCTTTCGTGGTTTGCGCGAAATCGCCATCCTGGCTTTTATTGCTTGCGCCTTGTTTTTTTTAATTGCATTATTAACCTTCAGCAACGAAGATGCAGGCTGGACGCACAGCGGCGCGGTCCAAACCGTGACCAACGCTTGCGGTGTTTTCGGTGCTTGGCTGGCTGATTTTAGCTTGAGCTTCTTAGGCTTAGTGGCTTATTTGCTACCTGTATTCATTTTATGGCACGGCTATTTATTGTCTAATCGCCGGCGAATAAGCCAAGAAAAACTGACACTTTTTCTGCAGTGGGCGGGCACTTTCGCTACCCTCATTTCAGGAACAGCGCTTGCCTCATTGTACTTGTTGCGCATCAAAGTCGAATTACCCGGCAGTTCAGGCGGCATTGTAGGACAAGAGATCAGCGACGCTTTATTGGTCGTCCTTGGCAATTCAGGAACCACCTTATTTTTGCTGGTCATTTTTTTATCAGGAATCACCTTGGCCACTCAGATCTCATGGATTGCCATCATTGACTGGATTGGCCGCTACACGGTATTTTTCTTTCGTGTTATCGCTCATGCCGCATCAGGCTTGCGTCACGAGCAACCCATTCAAAGCGCCCCAACTCCCTCATCGGTCGTTACTTTTGACAAAAAAGAACCTAAAAAAATAAGCTTGGCAAAACCGGCCCCGGTGTCCATGAGCGTGGTTGCTGCACTATCGCCCATTATCGAAAAAGACTTTGATCATAAAGACAAGCTGTCTTTGCCAAACAAAAAAACGCAACGCTTGGCTATGGCAGACGAAAACGCATTACCCGCCTTAGCGCTGCTTGACAACCGCGACACCCGGGTTAAAGGCTATACCCAAACCGATTTGGAAGAAATGTCCCGGCTGGTCGAACATATTCTTCAAGACTTCAATGTCATTGTCGAAGTCGTCGGCGTGGTTCCGGGGCCCGTCATCACCCGTTTTGAACTGCTGCCCGCAGCCGGCATTAAAGTCAGCCGTATCAGCACGTTATCGAAAGATTTGGCGCGCGCCTTGTCGGTTACCAGTGTCCGCATCGTCGAAGTCATCCCGGGAAAATCAGTTATAGGCCTGGAAATTCCCAACCGCGAGCGGGAAATGGTGACTTTGCGCGAACTTCTGTCGTCCAGCGCTTTTGAAAAATCAAAGTCGTTACTGACATTGGCGATGGGCAAAGACAGTTCGGGCAACCCCTTGGTTGCCGATCTCGGTAAAATGCCTCATGCTCTGGTGGCGGGAACAACCGGATCGGGAAAGTCGGTGGCCATCAATACCATGATTCTGAGCTTACTGTATAAATCGACGCCAGAACAAGTGCGCCTGATTATGATTGACCCTAAAATGTTGGAACTGTCAGTTTACGAGGGCATTCCGCATTTATTGACGCCGGTGGTCACCGATATGAAAGAAGCCAGCAACGCGCTGCGCTGGGCTGTCGGGGAAATGGAACGGCGTTACAAGCTGATGTCTAAAATGGGCGTTAGAAATCTTGCCGGTTTTAACCAATTGCTCGCCGATGCCGAAGCGCGCGGCGAAACAATCAGAGACCCTATGTTTCAATTGACCCGGCCTTTGGAAGAAGGCGAGGAATTTCCAAGCTTGAGCCGCTTGCCCAGCATTGTCATTGTCATCGACGAGCTGGCCGACATGATGATGATCGTTGGCAAAAAGGTCGAGGAGCTGATTGCCCGTCTAGCCCAAAAAGCTCGCGCTGCCGGCATTCATTTGATTTTGGCCACCCAGCGGCCCTCGGTCGACGTGCTAACCGGCTTAATCAAGGCCAACGTGCCAACGCGCATTTCATTTCAGGTATCCTCGCGCATTGATTCTCGCACCATTCTCGACCAGGGCGGCGCCGAAGCATTATTAGGCAACGGCGACATGCTGTTTCTTCCATCCGGCACCAGCATTCCAATCCGCGCTCACGGCGCTTTTGTCGATGATCACGAAGTGCACCGGGTTGTGGAGTTTCTAAAACAAACCGCGCCGCCCAATTATCTGGACGAAATCACCAAAGAATCTTTTGATAATGCCGATGGCTTTGGCGGCGGTTCAGCTAACGGCGGAGGCAATGACGATGCTGAAAACGACGCCTTATACGATGAAGCGGTGCAATTTGTCACTGAATCGCGAAAAGCCTCGATATCAAGCGTGCAAAGACGTTTTAAAGTCGGCTATAATCGCGCCGCATCGATGATAGAAGCCATGGAAACAGCCGGCGTCGTCAGCGCCGCCGAATCAAATGGCACTCGCGTCGTGTTGGCGCCGCCACCTGTCAGAGACTAAGCGTGTCTTACTTCGCCAGCGGCAGCATTATTTTGGTTATATCGGTGTGCATTAGCGCCTTACTCGTCAAACGGCACGCCACAGAGCAAGACAAAACGGTCAAAGCCGTGCTGTTCGGCTTATATTTTTGGGGACTGGTATTTTTTCAGCTGATCATTTGCGCTCTGCTTTACGTTTTACTGAAACGCTAAGTCAATCAGCCATTAACGCTTACATCTGAAATAAAGCTCGCCTGAGCAGCACATAACAGTCAAACATCAACTGATTGTCGCTGAAAATAAACGCTTCGCATGACTGATGCGATTTGGCGATAATAGAACCGCTCGAAAATTTCTCATCAACCGCATGACCAGTCTCACCAAAAGCTGACCAAGGCAATGTTAACCGCAAATACGGCGCAAGCTTGCAAACCCGAAATCAAGCCGACTGAAATGCTAGCCATCAGCAATGCTATCAGCCGCCGTTACGCTCCCAAACCTGACGTTCAAACGCCCGGCTTATTTCTGTTGCCGGTCGACCCTTATCATCTTTACGCCTACTGGAATAGCGGCAAAGCTCCTATTTTGGGCTTCAACAATAACCGCCCCGGCGCTTTGATTGTGCGAATTTACTGGCGACCTGACGCCAATCCCGACATCAAACGATCAAATGTCTGGTTCGACGTGGCAGCCGATCATCCGACCGGCAGGCAAAAAATACCTTTGCCCCTCGATGCAAGCGCCTATTCGGCGGCGCTGGGCAAGTTGAAGCCTGATCAAAGCTTTCATCAAATAGCGGTATCGAACCTTATTTTTGTTCCGCCGGCATCGACTCCGGTCAAAATAGCGCCATTACCGCCCATCCATTCGCATTCAATAGCGCAGCCGCCCGCTACCCCTCTCGATCAGCCCTCGCCTTTTACTTTTTCAGATCAGAACTGGTGCGCAAAGCTCCACTTTCGCCAGCTTTCCGCCGGCGTTAACATCCGAACTCAACTCAGCCAGTTTTTTAACCAACCGGGCATTACGGTCGAATTAATCGCCGAAACTGCGTTATACGAAGCGCCGCCAACCGCTTCCTGTCAAAACGCATCCGGCCAAAGCGCCTGCTAATCACTCCGATGCCTAAAGGCTTTCTCAGCATTGTTTTGCATGCCCATCTGCCTTATGTCCGGCATCCCGAACATCCGCGCTTTTTTGAGGAAAACTGGCTATTCGAGGCAATAACAGAATGTTATATTCCATTAATCAATGTGCTTGACCGCCTGCAACAGGAGCACATCGATTATCGTCTGACCCTGTCCTTATCGCCCACATTGATCACCATGCTGCGTGATGAGCTGCTTCAAAGTAGGTATCTGAATGCTCTCGGCACATTGATCGAACTGGCCGAAAAAGAAATCATCAGAATCCGGCGCCATCCCGAATATCAAGAATTGGCGCGCGGCTACCGCCGCTTTTTCCTGAAAACGAGGGACATTTATCAACATCGCTATCAGGGCGATTTGTTAAGCGCCTTTATCAAGCATCAAAAAACCGGCAAGCTTGAGTTGATTACCTGCGCCGCCACGCACGGTTTTCTACCCTTGCTGAATACCAGCGAAGCCGCCGTCCGCAACCAGATTAGTGTCGGCATCGATACTTTTCAGGCGCAGATGGGCTTTGCCCCCAAAGGCTTCTGGCTACCGGAATGCGCTTATTATCCCGGCCTGGAACGGGTGCTAAAAGAGGCTGGCGTCGACTATTTCTTTGTCGATACCCACAGCATTCTGCATGCCAGCGAAGCGCCCCGCAATGGCGCTTATGCGCCGATAGCCTGTTCTAATGGTGTCTGCGCTTTCGCTCGCGACCCCGAATCATCGCAGCAAGTCTGGAGCTCAAAAACCGGTTACCCGGGCGATTTTGATTACCGTGATTATTACCGCGATATCGGTTTCGATCTTGATCTGGATGACATAGCGCCTTATTTACTCGACGGAAGCATACGCACCGCCACCGGAATCAAATACCACCGGGTTACCGGCGAAACTCAGCCAAAAGAAATCTATCAGCCGCGGCAAGCGCGGGCAAAAGCCGAGCTACATGCACGGGATTTTATCGCCAAGCGCCAACAGCAAATCAAGCGCCTCAGTCCGCAGATGGACAGAGCGCCGCTCATGGTCGCGCCTTATGACGCTGAATTATTCGGCCATTGGTGGTTTGAAGGCCCTCATTGGCTCGAATGGGTGCTACGACTGGCCAGCGATGCTGGCAACGATGTGCAAACTATCAGCTGCAGCGATTATTTAACCCAAGCGCCTGACCCGCAAGTCGCTACACCCTCAGCATCGACCTGGGGCGATCAAGGCTATTTCAGCTATTGGCTCAACACCAGCAACGACTGGATATATCCCCATCTGATCCGAGCCAGTTCGGAATTGGAAACCTTTGTCGCCGAGCTCGACGGCCTATCCGTCAACGCCTGGCAACAGCGCGCCTTAAACCAAGCGGTCAGATCGCTGCTACTGGCGCAAGCATCGGACTGGCCTTTTATCATGAAATCAGGAACCACTGTCGAGTACGCCAACAAGCGCATTACCGATCATCTTGCCCGCTTTAACTATTTATTAGAAAGTGTTCAAAAAGGCCAAATTGACGAGCGTTATTTAAGCGCGCTTGAGGAAATGGACAACATCTTTCCAGACATCGATTTCCGGAACTATCGGCCCTTGCCCAAATAAAAGCCGCTGTCCACCTAACCATTTAGGCGATAATCCGGTAGCAAGGTGAATACTTTTTGCCCGGCAACTTCATCCGATGCTGCTCAACAAATGAGGTCAGTAAAGAATCCAACAATTTCATAATGGCGTTATTGCCCTGTATTTCATAATGGCCATAGTTCTCAATGGCTCGGATACCTTCGGCTTTAACATTGCCAGCGACAATGCCTGAAAAGGCCCGGCGCAAATTCGCCGCTAGCTTATGATTTTCCTGGTTTTTATGCAAAGCAAGGCCCTTCATATTACTATGCGTAGGGTTAAAAGGTTGCTGAAAGATCGCGTCAATTTTCAATAGCCAATTGAAATAATAAGCGTCGCCATTTTCCTTGCGGAAAGCGCGCACGGCCTCAAGCCCGATCAGCATTTCGCGCGCCACCTGTTCAGGATCGTCAATGATGATGCGATAGCGCTTTTGCGCATCTTTTCCCAGCGTGCCTTCGATAAAGCGGTCAATTTCGCGAAAATAATCCACTGCGGAATCGGGGCCGGTGAATATCAGCGGAAACGGCATGTTTTGATTGCCTGGATGCAGCAAGATGCCAAGAATGTACAAAATCTCCTCGGCAGTACCAGCACCGCCTGGAAACACGACGATGCCATGCCCGGTACGCACAAAAGCTTCCAGGCGCTTCTCGATATCCGGCAATATCACCAAATCGTTCACAATCGGGTTTGGCGACTCAGCCGCGATAATGCCTGGCTCAGTGATGCCCAGATACTGCCCGTCTTTTATCCGCTGCTTGGCATGACCGATGGTCGCGCCCTTCATCGGGCCCTTCATTGCACCGGGTCCGCAACCGGTGCAAATATTCATGCCGCGCAAACCCAACTCGTGTCCAACCAACTTGGTGTACTCATACTCCTTACGGCTAATGGAATGGCCGCCCCAGCACACCACTAAACTCGGATTGGTCATCGGGCGCAAAATGCTAGCGTTGCGTAAAATATGAAACACCGCATTGCTAATTCCTTCAGAACTGTCCAAATCAAACCGGGGATTGTTATTAACTTCATCACTGATAAAAATAATGTCCCGCAACACCGCGAACAAATGCTCACTGATGCCTTTAATCATCTGGCCATCAACAAAAGCATGCGCTGGCGCATTAACGACTTCAAGCTTTATTCCGCGCTGTTGTTGAATCACCCGGATATCAAACGACGCGTAGCGCTCCAACAATTCCTTGCCATCATCCATCGCGCTGCCACAATTGAGCACAGCCAGAGAGCAATTGCGGAATATCCGATATAAACCGCCTTGACTCGTATCAAACAATTTGCTGACCTCGGCCTTGGACAGCACATCCAGGCGCCCTACGGGAGAAATTTGAGCATCGATAACAGGCGTTTTCATATCATTCCCGCCAAGTAATACGCCAGACAATTAAAAAACCGCCATGGCAACAATGGCCAGCGGAAATAAATAACCAATAATTCATTTAGTATTCAGCGTCCAGGGTTTACTCTATGAACAAAATAATTCAGTTTTAGGGGAAACAGCAATGACTACCGACTTAAAAAAAACCTTACTCGCCGTTTTATGGATCCCTTTGACGGCCTGTGCGCATTATTACCAGGACCCTCAGCCTTACAGCTATTCACCGCCCTTATCATACCGCAATGATGATAATGTCTGGCAACGCAACTATTATGGCTACCCATCAAATCAAAATTATTACTACAATTGGGGATCAACTCATCCCTTACATCATGGGCATCAACACTTTCCGCCCAAACCAAGCTGGCGCCATGAAGATTGGGAGCATCGCGACCGTGACGATTGGCACCACCGGCCAAGAAACCATCATGACAACTGGCCGCGCTGGCCTCAGAATCAGCAAGGCAATTGGCAACATGACTATGATCATCAGCCAAGGCAGCGACAAAATGACCGTAGCAACCCTTGGCAGCCTCATTTTGGCCATCAGCCAAATCGCCCGCAGGAACCGAGAAATAACCCAAATTACCGTAATTTCAACCAGAACTGGAATGGCAATTGGCAAAAACCGCCAAGCAATAGAAACGATTGGCGGCAGTCTCAACAACCCTTGGCGAACCCACCCTCTTTTCCGCAGCAAAATCCAATGAATCCGCCTAAGCACTCCGATCATCACCACTCTTGGGGAAGCAACCGCGATCAAGGTTTTGGCAATACACGCTGGCAACAGCAACCTCAAACCAACGGTCCGATTTATCCGGCGCAAAATCAAAAGCCTAACCCAGGCCGCCAAGGCCGCCGTCAAGGCGGGGACGATCACGCTAACAGACATCACGGCCATGACCGTAACGATGAAGATCGCGACTAAACCATCGATCTAAAAACCGCCTAATGCAGCGGTTCTAAAGCTATGCTCGTATAATCGCCGATTAAACTTTGCCGCCTAGCGAACGCAGCGGAAGGCTCAGGTTTTCATCAAACCATCGAGAGTCAAGCCGCAACTAGGCGCAAAGACTTGCATAAAAAAAACCACTTCCGGTTGCCGGTAGCTTTCGAGGGTCCGGGCTAATTCATCCGCCGCGGTTTCAAACTCGGCATTGCCCGCTTTCAGTTCCGCCTGGCATTTCAGATAGGCCGAAATTTTATCCGCCGCCTTGATCAGATAGACATGCTCTTCCGGCATTCGCTCGTGATGAATTAAATCTTGAAAATCGCCCAGTAAGGCTTCAGGCAATAGCGCCAATAACTCCTTTTCGGCCTGCCTTTCAATCTGCCTGTACGCAGAATGGATTTCCTCTGAATGGTATTTGATTGGCGTTGGCAAATCTCCGGTAATGACTTCGGTAATATCATGGTATAAAGCCGCCGCGGCAACGGCGCTGGCGTCGACACGCCCCTGATAATAGCGGTTTTTTATCAACGCCAAGATATGTGCAATGACGGCGACTTCCCAGCTATGCTCCATGACATTTTCATCATGAGCGTTGCGTTTCAAGCCCCAGCGCTTGATCCAGCGCAAACGCGACAAATAAGCGTAAAAGCTGCTATTAATCACGCTTTTCTGCGTAGGCATGGCAAAACTTAATCAACCTCTTCAATGAAGGTATTTTCTATCGGCGTTTGCACATAATGTTGCTGGTTGTCCCAAAAATAGTAATAACCTTTGTCAGTCGATGTGACTTTGCCATTAGCAATGGCCCAGGTTTTTGTCGTTGAACCATTGGCGTAAGTCACCCGATAATTACCATCCAAAAACTCGACCATTTTCCGGGATAACTTATTTTGCTGATCTTGCGAACAAGCAGTCAGCAACATCAGCAAACTGATCAGCTTGAAAATTTTAATAAGCATTGTCTGTTATTTTCTACATTTAAACGATAATGGTTAAATAGTCTGCTATTAATCTGAAAACTCGACCCAAGCTCATGACTATTCAGTGGTACCCCGGCCATATGCACAAGGCCAGCAAGGAAATCAAAGGAATTCTACCCCAAATTGATCTAATCATTGAAATTCTCGACGCACGCCTCCCCTTTAGCAGCCAAAATCCCATGCTAACAATGCTGCGCGGCGATAAGCCTTGTATCAAAATATTAAATAAAAGTGATTTGGCCGACCCCGAAATCACGCGAGAATGGCAAACCTATTTAGAACAACAACACGCGATCAAAACTTTAGCCTTATCCATCGAGCAGCCGGAAAAAATCCGGCTAATTATTGATCTGTGCCACAGCTTACTGGCTCGCCATGAAACCAGCAGTAAGTTACGCAACGCGCTGATTGTGGGTATTCCCAATGTCGGTAAATCAACCTTGATCAACAGCCTGGCCGGCCGTGCGATTGCCAAGACAGGCAACGAGCCCGCGATCACCAAAATGCAGCAGCGCATTAACTTAGGCGATAACCTGATGCTGATCGATACACCCGGGCTGCTCTGGCCCAATCTTGAAAATAAAAACAGCGCTTACCGCTTAGCGGCGACCGGCGGCATTAAGGATACCGCCATCAAACATGACGACATTGCGCTGTTCGTTGCTGAATTTTTGCTGCGGCATTATCCTGACGCGATGAAAACGCGTTTTCAGCTCGGTGTCTTGCCAGACACTGAGCATGAGTTGCTTGAAACCATCGGCAAAAAACGGGGCTGCTTGAAGGCCGGCGGTAAAATTGACTGGGATAAGACCGCCAAAATCATTCTTAGCGAATTACGTTCAGGCAATCTCGGCCGAATCAGCCTGGAAACGCCGGCCGATATGGAAAATGAGTTGGCCAAACTGACCTTGATGCGGGAACAAAAAACGCTGAAAAAGCTGGCGCGCAAAGAAAAATGGAAAAATTCGCAGGACAACCAAACTTAGATTTAACTGGCCCGCTACCCTTTGTTAACTTTATTGAAAGCATAAAAAAGGGCTACCGCTGAAGCAAAATACAGCCAAGCATGAAGCGAGATCAAGCCCCAAAGCACCTCGAACAGCAGTAAAAACATAAATACCCTAACAAATCTTTTCGCCAATGTCCGCTTGCCTCTCGTTTTCTGATTTTAGCTTTCCCCAAGCGCTTACAATCGTATGGTCAAAGGCTTGTGTAAGCTGACCTTCTGCGCTTGAAAAAACACGACTTTCGGCACCCATCTTGGCAGTTACTGACACTACCGAAAGCGCTGTTCACCCTGCGGTATTTTTATGCCATCCATTGGCAATTATTGGAGGACTTTTTTCAATGAAGACAAAGTCTTAGGGCATAAAAAAAGGACTTAGGCTAAAAACCTAAGTCCTTGACTTTGCTGGTACCGAGGGTCGGAATCGAACCGACACGATGTCACCATCACCGGATTTTGAATCCGGCGCGTCTACCAGTTCCGCCACCCCGGCAAAGTGTGAGCATTATAAGGGAAGCCGAACAGGAATGCCAAGCCCTTTTTTGATGAATTCAAGCGCTCAAGCTGTTAACATCATGGGCTATGAAAAAAAGCGATTTTATCTACGCCTTACCGACCGAACTGATTGCGCAAACGCCTCTGCCCGAACGTCAAGCCAGCCGCATGTTATGTCTCGATAGGAATAGCGGCGCATTAACGGACAGACAATTTAGCGATTTCATTAGTCTACTTAATGAGCGCGATCTGCTGGTGTTCAATGACACCCGAGTCATGCCGGCCCGTTTATTCGGCAACAAAACCACCGGCGGGAAAATTGAAATCCTGATTGAACGAGTATTGAGCGACCGTCAAGCGCTTGCCCACGTTCGCGCCAGCAAAGCGCCTAAATCGGGGACTTTGCTGCATTTGGATCAAGGTTTTGAGTGCCAAGTGCTCGGCAGAGAAAACGATTTATTTATTTTGGCTTTCAACGGCAATCTGATGCAGATCATGGAACGCATCGGCCATATTCCACTGCCGCCTTATATTGCCCGAGCGGATCAGGACGCCGATAAAACCCGCTACCAAACGGTGTTTGCCAAAGCTACCGGCGCCGTCGCCGCACCAACGGCAGGCCTGCACTTTGACCTACCGCTGCTGGAAAAAATAAAACTCAAAGGCATCGCAACCGCCTTTGTCACGCTGCATGTCGGCAGTGGCACGTTCCAGCCGGTCAGAACCGAAAACTTATCCGAGCACATCATGCATCAAGAATATTTCAGCGTACCACCGGTAACCGCCGAAGCCGTTCGACAAACCCGCGACCAAGGCGGCCGAGTCATCGCAATCGGAACAACTGCTGTGCGATCTTTAGAATCGGCTTCAAAAAGCGGGCAAATCGAAGCCGCATCCGGCGAAACCGATTTATTCATTACGCCTGGCTATGCTTTCAAGTCGGTTGATGCGCTGCTGACCAATTTTCATCTGCCCGAATCCACATTACTGATGCTGGTGTCTGCATTTGCCAGCCACGGCGGCATTATGAACGCTTATCAACATGCGATCAGGCAACGCTACCGATTTTTTAGCTACGGTGACGCCATGTTTATCGCTTAACCCGCGCTTTTTGACAACATCGACCCACACTGCCCGTATGCCGAACCGCTTATTTCAAACTGCAAACACCGCTCCACCGCCCGTGCTCAATATCGCGCATCGTGGCGCTAGAGCCTACGCGCCGGAAAATACCTTGGCAGCCTTTGAAAAGGCCAAACGATTGGGTTGCCAGATGTTTGAAATTGATGTGCATCAAGCCAAAGATGGCGAATTGATCGTACATCATGACGATCAGCTAACCCGCTGCACCGATGTCAAATTAAAATTCCCCGGACGCGCCGATTATTATGTTTCCGATTTCAGCAGTGCTGAACTATCCGCATTGGATGCAGGCAGTTGGTATTGCGCTCAACTAACCTTGCCCGCCAGCCAACGGCAAGCGTATTTACAGGCGCTTGCCGACGCTGAACTGACGCAATTTGTCAGCCAAGCTGACCGCGACCATTATGCTTCCGGCGCAATCCAAATACCGACCTTTATGCAAACGCTCGAACTTGCGCGCCGCCTCGATTTGCTCATCAATATTGAAATTAAGGCCTTGCCAAGAGGCTATCCCGGAATCGCCGACGCCATTGTCGAGCAGATTGAAGGGCTGGCGATGACCCAGCACGTGTTAATTTCGTCGTTTGACCATACCCAACTGCAACAGGTGCGGCAACGCAACCGGCAAATTGCCACTGCGGTTCTGACCAGCGACCGGCTAGCTCAGGTAAGCGATTATCTCCGCCGTCTGGATGCCGACGCTTATCATCCCAGCCTTGACAGCTTGGGCTTATACACGGTGCAAAAAGCCGTCGATAGCGACACGATCAAACAGCTGCGCGCCGACGGCTTCGCGGTCAACGCTTGGACCTGCAATGACAAAAAACAAATGCGGCAATTGCTTGAAGCCGGCGTCAGCGGCTTGATTTCTGACTACCCCAACCGAATTCGCGAAGTTCTGGACAGCTTCCTGAACCTTCAGAATAATGCCCTTCACTAATCAAGCTTCGGCATTTGCTGAATTCGGCGCCAAGCGCTCAGTATACTGATTCAAATCGCTCATTTTCTCCCGCCACTCGTGATGCCAGCTCAGCAAATGCTCTAAGGGCATCGGCTTGGCTACAAAAAAGCCTTGCGCCAATTCGCAGCCGACATCGCGCAACCAGCGCCAGATCACCTCATTTTCGACGCCTTCGGCCAATACGGCTAAATTCAATTGGCGGCCTAATTCAATCGAATTTTCGACGATCACGCGCGCCGCAATATCAGTTTCAGCGCCGCGAACAAAACTCAAATCAATTTTCAACTCACTAAATGGCAGTTTTCGCAATTGCTCCAAAGAAGAATGGCCCGTGCCGAAATCGTCAATAGACAGCGCAAAGCCTTTCAGCCGCATGCGCGCCAAAATATCAATTGCTTTGGCTGGATCAGGCGGCAATGAAGTCTCGGTAATTTCAAACTGCAAACGCTCAGCGTCACACGCAGCTTTAACAGCCATCGTCGTCACCATTTCCGGAATACGCAAATCGGTCATCGCAGCTGGCGGCAAATTAATTGACATTGTTCCTTGATAATCCACCAGCCCCGAAAGCCGGTAACAAGCGTCCATCGCCATTTCAATCACTTTTTGCGTCAACGGCAAAGCCAAACCCATCGTTTCTGTCATGCCAATAAACGCCTGAGGCGGCAATAAACCATACTGTGGATGCTGCCAGCGCACCAACGCTTCCAGGCCAACCCAAGCTCCATCTGATAAACGTACCTGAGGTTGATAATGCAAAATCAAATGGTCATTCGCTATGCCTTGGGCCAAGTCTTCCAGGTTTACTCTAATTTCAGATTTCGGCTTAAACTTAGCCTGAGTCGAAACTTGCAAAAATTGGCGCAAGCTATCGACTCGAATCGGTTTACTTAACACACCGGCAACTTTCAAGCCTTGCAATTCAGCTAACGTTCTTGCTGACTGCAACAAGGGCACATTAAAGCCGCTAACAATAATCAAGCGTCCGGCAAAGCAATTCGCCGCCAATTGACGAATCACCTCAATGCCATCCACCCGTTCCATGGCCAAATCAAGGATCACAACATCCGGAAACGACGTCATCACCTTAGCCAATTCACTGCCATCACTGGCCGAAATCGTTTGGTAGCCGGAAAGCGCCGCTACCTCAGCCATAAATTCGCGCTGCCTAGCGTCATCATCAATAATAACCGCAACCAGTTGCGCTGTTTCACTCATATCTGCTCCGTCAGTTTACTGTTCAAGATTTGCCGGACCTCACGGCAGAGCGCGTCCTGCCGAAATGGCTTTTCCAACAACGCGCCGAGTTGACGCACATGATCATAGGCTGCATTGCCCGCATAACCAGACACAAAAAGTAGCGCCAGATTAGGCTGCAACTCGTGCGCCGCGTAAGCCAGCTCGACGCCACCCATACCCGGCATCATCACATCGCTAATCATGATATCAAAGGGCTGATTGGCCGCCTGCGCCTCAGTCAACGCGGACAAGGCGCCATCAGCGTTGGTGCACGGCGTCACCTGATAACCAGCTTCTTTTAACCAAACCGCAAAAACCGCCAGCAATTCAACCTCATCATCAACAATCAGCACACGCCCGGAACCAATGGCTAAATGACCCAAAGCTTCCCCTTCGTTGTGCGCGGGTTCGCCTACAGGCAATATCAACTTGACCGAAGTACCCACACCGACCGTGCTATCAATGATTAAGTCGCCGCCGGACTGGTGAGCAAAACCGGCCGCCATCGCCAAACCCAAGCCGGTACCATGGCCGCGCGACTTGGTGGTAAAAAAAGGATCGGTCGCATGCGCTTTAGTTTCGGCATCCATCCCACAGCCGGTATCAGAAATCGTTAATTCGACATAAGCATTAGCGGTAATAGCGGTATCTGCATCGACCGAAGCATCACGGCGACAGGTTGTGGTCAACGTTAATAAGCCGCCCGCTGGCATCGCGTCCCGAGCATTGATCGCCAGATTTAACACCGTGCTGGCCAAAGCGCCGGCGTCTACACAAACCAAAGCCGATAGCGCCAGCTCACTGCGCACTTCAATAGCTTGACCCATCGTGTGCCGAATCAAGGGCATGAGTTCCGTCAAATGACTATTGATGTCTATAACTTCGGGATTTAACGCTTGCTTGCGCGCGACCGCCGCTAAACCGCGAATCAAATCGGCTCCGCGCAGAGCGGCTGTGCGCGCCGTTTCAAGTTTGTCCATGACCGAATGATCGCCCGAGAAATCCAGCAGAATCAAATCCAGATTGCCGATAATAACGCCGAGCATATTATTGAAATCATGGGCTAGGCCACCGGTCAACTGGCCAATGGCGTCCATCTTCTGAGCCTGCGCCAGCTGATATTCAGTTTTTAGCCGCTCGCTGATGTTCTCGGCTACAGACAAGATCAAGTCTTCCTGATCGCGCCGCACCCGCACCGCCATCACTCTGACGGGCACGCGCTCACCGTTAGGCCGGATAATTTCTTTTTCATAAGGGTTCAGCGCGCCCGTTTGGCGAACCTCAGCCAACTGCTCATCATTCAGCATTGCGTGTTCTTGGACGGTTAATTGGCCAGCGTTCATTTCACGAAGCTGTTCTGGACTGCGGCCCACAATCGCAGCATAAGCCGGGTTGACGTCAATAATAAGCCCGCGTTGATCGATTAACTCTACGCCCAAAGGCAAATAATCGAACAACTGCGCCCGAAACCGTTCCTCCGCCTGGCGGGCGCGCTGCGCTTCACGTAACACGCGCTTTTGGCTTTCCCGATAATTGCCGTAATACAGCAAGCCGCCGGCAAGCAACCAGCAAAATCCGAGCGCGCCGATAGCATTCCCGTCGTGATAATCAGCAATAAAGCCAGCACTCGGCCGAATCATTAATAAGCGCTGGCGGCCAGCAAATTCAAAAGCGGCTTCTTCTGCGTAACCCGAGCGTTTCAACACATCCGCCGCAATCAAAGAGGCTGCTGGCTGCGGCCCGGTGGTGGCCGGTAAAAAAGCCATTAATTGGGCATTAGCGGCATAACGACCGTCCGTCACATCAAACAAATAAATTTCCACATCGGCCGAATGCAACAGCGACCGAGCATAGGTTAACAGCGCTTTGGGATAAAATACGATCAGCACATAGCCTTCAAGCGCAGCGCGACGCTGCTCTGGGGTTAACAGAGGCAAGGCCTTGCGGTAAACCGGTTGCGCCACGAATAAGCCTTTTTCGCCCGGCACAAGGGATTGCGCTAGCCGAATCGGCGCGGTAACGGCGGGTTCAGCACGATCACGCGCGCGTAACAAAGCAGCTTTGTGCTGAGGTTCGGATGCGACATCAAAACCATAGGCTTTAGCATTAACTTGGTAAGGCCAGATATAGGTAACGGGAAAATAGTCTTCGCGGCGTGCGGCAGGGATCAAAACATTATCCGTTCCGAGTTCTCGGATCATAAAGCTTTTTCGACCTTCCTGACTGATTTTCGTTTCGAACGCTTTAACTTGTTCCGCCTTTACCCGTGGCACCCATTCCAAGGCTTGCACCCAAGGGCTGTTCGCCAAATGAATTTTGGCAAAAGCATTAAACTCTTGCGAAGATACACCAGAACCAATCATATTGAAATAATGCGCTTGTAACGAGGTCTGAAGGGTCATGGCCTGCAGCAAATGGCCATAGCTTGTGTTCAGTTCGCCAGCAATGGCTTTTAAATCACTCTTGAGCCGGGATTCTTCATTTTGATAAATCGCCGCGCATAAAAAAACGCCGGCACCCACCATCAAACCCGCCAATGATAGAATGACAGGATCATTATGAAAATCTTCGCGCCGAAAAGACATCGCCAAGCAGCGCATTGCCGGACCAAAGCTGATCATGCCGGCATAATCGCCTATCCACCAGGTGGTCCATATCTGCATAGTGTCCGAACTGATTGCAAACCCGCCTAAAACCAGACTGGCCGTACCGATGCTGGCGGCGATTACCGTCGAAACCGGAGGTATGGTGACAAACCAAAGGGCTAGTCGAAATAAGCCGGATTCGCGAGATTCAGCCTTATGACGCGAACGGCAAAAAACGCCAAACCCGGTAAAACGGCCGATCAACCAAGCTGCCGCAGCCGCTTGCAAAGTCGAGCCGCTCGCGATAAAGACCGACGTGATGAGCGCTTGGGAAGTGATCATGTTATCCAGCGTCCACGCATTGATAACAAAAGAACCCAGCCAAATCCCGGCGCCAGCTCGCCAGCCAAGGGTCATAAAAGTTGCCAAAGCCAGTCCCGACGGCGGCCAAAAAACCGTCACATTGGTCGATAAAATGGCGTAGATAAAGCCCAGCTTGGCAAGTGCGGCATATAGTAAAGCAATGACAAGCGTTTCGCTGATAAAAGGCAAATCAGGTTTTATGGGCAGAGTTGGCGAATGCATGCCGATAGTATTGGAATTAGCCATGGATTAAAAATAAGGCCATCAGCAAATGGAAAAGGAATGCCTGGAGTCTCAAATGCTTGCTGACGATAGTTAAAGTATAGAGCAATTGCCACGGCTCACCAATGGCTATCGAACTACCAAAGCCCGCGCCTTGAAGCACTTGACAGAACCGCCGTTTCTGTGAAAACTGGCAATCTTTTGCGGCGCAGAATTAAACACCCTTTCCCTGAATGGAGCAAGCGATCAATGACTGTCAGTGCTGATGACTTTAAAAATGCCATGCAACTTTGGGCCAGCGGCGTTACCGTCGTGACCACTCAATCTGAAAAATTTGGCGTTCAAGGCATGACCGTCACAGCATTTTCCAGCGTTTCTGCAGAACCGCCGCAAATCCTGGTCTGCATAAACGCAGCCGCAGACACCGGCGATGGCATCGACGCCAGTCAATGCTTCGCCGTCAATATTTTAAGCTCAGCTCAGCAAGAGACTTCCAGCCAGTTTTCCGGCGGCTGCAGCCAGGAAGAGCGCTTTGCCCAGACCGCGTGGAACTGCGCCGCCACCGGCGCGCCAATACTCGACGAAAGCTTAATGTCACTCGACTGCCAGGTTGTCAACATCGTGCAGGCCGGCACTCACCGAATTATCGTCGGGGAAGTCAAGCAAACGATCTGCCGCAGCGGAGAACCTCTGTTATATTACCGTGGCACTTACCGTTCCCTGGCGCAGACCTGATAGATTTGCCATGCGACTTAATCACTGATGTTACGCAGTAAAAGTAGAATCGCTGACGCGATAGTGTTTATAGTGTTTAAAGCCGGTATTCGGACCGGCCGCCGAGATACTTTCTTTTGCTTCGCCAAAAGCGGCGATGCTCGGGGGCGGAAAAACGGGGCTACCCCCGTCTCGGTGTCGTCGATGTCGTGACCTTGATTCGACCGAAACGGATGCTTGGGTTTTATCCCCCTTATGCCGCGCCGAGCACCGCAGGATTTGAACGGTTCTACCCGAAGGGGCGATACCGGGACGTATCGCGTTTTCCGTAAGGGCTGGGAGGCCCTTTCGGAAAACTCCGTTCAAAGCCGAGGCGCACGGGTACACGCGGCATTGGGGTGTCGTTTCTTTTCGATACTTTTCTTTGGACAAGCAAAGAAAAGTATCCCGCCCGCCGGTGCGGGAACCGGCATTCAAAACTACCGTTGCGTTAGCGACAGCCCGTGAATACGGAAACATGCTTGCTTGCGTAACATCACTTAATCAGTTGAGCCTGATTGCCCAATGGACATTATCTTTAAAGAATACGGAAAAATCGTATGGCATTACAAAGGCTATTTCCTGCTCGCCCTCTTCGCGCTGACTTGCGCAATCTCGCTGGACTTATCAGCGCCATTAATTTACAAAAAAATCGCCAATGGCCTTGCTAAGCCTTATTCAGACGGCACTCTGACTGAACTTTTCGGTCATCTCAAACAAGTCGCCCTCATCTACGGCGGCATTTGGCTATCCTGGCGCTTGCTGGAAATTGCGATCATTCCGCTGGAAGCGGGCGGCATTAACAGGCTGGAAAAACGCTGTTTTGATGTGCTGAAAAAACAGAAATTCGGCTTTTTTGAAAACAGTTTTTCCGGCAGCTTGATCAAACAAGCCAACCGCTTTTCCCGTTCATTTGAAGTCATTATGGACTGGGTGTTGTTCCATTTATTTATGAACTGCCTGGCGATTGTGATTTCGTTTTCAATCTTTTACCGCCAGCAGCCTGAATTTGCGCTGTATTTTTTGCTTTGGGTCGGCTTATTCATTGCTTGGAATATCGGCTATTCGCTATGGAAGTTGCGCTTCGATCAAGCGGTCGCCGAAGGCGACTCCAAAGTCGGTGCCGTTTATGCCGACGCTATCAGCAATATCGTGATCGTTAAAAGCTTTGCTCTTGAAAGCGTCGAGCAAGACCGGGTTAATCAGGCCTCCAACCTGGTTTACCGGAAAAAGAAAATCGCCTGGATTTTAATGTTTGTGTCTTTTGCGATACAGGGCCTGATGACTTTCGCCATCGAATTATTGCTGATTTATCTCATGATACGGAAATGGCAAAGCGGTCATTTTCAAGTCGGCGAATTTGTCTTATTTCAGTCGATTCTGATCATGCTCATCCAACGTCTCTGGGAGTTCGGCCGCAACTTCAGAGGTTTTTTCACCGCTTTGGCGGACGCTTCGGAAATGGCCGAAATTATTCGTCGCGATAATTTTGAAAAAGACGCTGACCAAGCCAAAGCGCTTCCGATTACGCAGGGCGAGATTGTTTTTGACCGAATTAGTTTTAGTTACCATGCGCCGGATATCAATCAGCCCTTGTTATTCGACAACTTTTCCCTGCATATCAAAGCAGGCGAAAAACTGGCCCTGGTTGGCGCATCCGGCTCCGGAAAATCCTCATTAACCAAATTATTATTTCGTTTTATCGACCCGCAAGCAGGCCAGCTTAGGATTGATGGCAAAGATGCCAAAGCGTTTACCTTGGTCTCGTTGCGCAAACAACTTTCAATGGTGCCGCAGCAACCCGATTTGTTTCACCGTTCGATTCGGGAAAATATTTCGCTCGGCGCCAACATAACCGAAACCGCATTGCTTGAAGCCGCCGAAAAATCGTGCAGCCTTGACTTTATCGCCCAACTGCCGCAACACTTCGACACCCTGGTCGGCGAACACGGCATTAAACTTTCTGGCGGCGAAAAACAACGCATCGCGATTGCCCGAGCCTTTCTGGAAAACGCCCCGATTGTGGTGCTGGATGAAGCGACCAGCGCGCTGGATTCGCTGACCGAAAAACAAATTCAGGCGGCTATTTTCAATCTGGTCAAGGATAAAACCGCCATTGTGATCGCACACCGCCTGTCCACCATATTAAAGATGGACCGTATTATTGTGCTCGATCGCGGCCGCATTATTGAACAAGGCACGCATCAGCAATTGCTCGAACAAAAAGGCAGCTATTACCAAATGTGGCAACATCAAAGCGGGGATTTTTTGGTCGCCTAATTTCCAACCCAACAAACAACCTTATTAGCAAGAATTTTCCACCAATACGAAAAATGTCTGGATTTTCGTCGTTCCGGCATGACACCGCCCGAGCTTGGCGTAAGACTCTTGCTAATCAAGACAGACAAACACTCAGCGCCAGTGTCATTGTCATCATTCCGTCATGACGCCACGATACAATTTTCGTAGCTATTCAGCCTCGGATTGGCACAGATGCACACTGATCAACTGAAATATAAAAACTTAAGGCGGCTTGTTGCCTTGAGCCTGCACATGAAGCCCTGTTACCCAACTCGCTAAGGGCGACCGCGATTGAGCGGGAATTTAAACGGCTTATTTATTAAGCAATGCAAGCAATCTGTTTAATCCGCGTTGATCTGTGGCTGAATAATTACCAATTTTTTATTCATAATTGAACCGCCGGTTGACGTTTGTGAAAATAACTCCCGCCAAAATCCTTACGATCTTGATCATCATAGGAAGCTCGCTTTCGGTGAATTGCGCGTCTCACCGGGAAAACATAAACACAAAGTTTCCGATTAATCACTTATCTAAGCAGTTTCCAGCCAGCATTCATTCATCGGTCACATTTAGCGACAGCATAATAGCTTCGATGCTGCTTGACACGTCCGGACCACAAGCGCTCATCATCGTGCCGATATCTAATGGCGACATTGCTTTTTTAAACGCCGTGTCCGGCCGCTTAATTTGGAAAACACAGGTTCCTGTTCCTGCGCACGAGCAAGCTCAGCTCATTTCAACACCTGCTTTGATCAACAACAAACTGGTTATTCTCTACCAGTGCATGATCAAAGGTGTTCGCACCAGTCACCGACTTGCCGTACTTGACTTGAAAAAAAGAACCTGGGACCCATCATTCCCCACTCTTATTTTATCGGCTGAAAAAACGACGGCTGATAGCCAAGCCAGCGTCATATTCAATCCAGCAACGGCTTTCTCTCACGCGGCCGTAAAACATATGGCCCAAAAGAACACGCCGTGGAGCATTCTCTACCTGTCTTTCGGCAACGCTGGCGATACCCAGCCTTATCACGGCTGGCTTTTTGAAATCGATATGGCGGCCTGGAAAGCTAAAGGCGCAAAGCAGGCCATCCGTAATGTAATAGTGACTACGCCAGAGGCAAAATGTCCGGTGAAATTGGCTCAAGGCAATCAGGAAATGATCTGTGGCGGAGGCATTTGGACCCCTGCCGGGCCGCTACTTTACGGCGACCATGATCACTATGAGCTTTTTGTCCCGACCGGCAATGGCCAAATAGACTTAAAGCGCCATGACTACGCTAATACGATTATGCGTTTGCGAGCTGGGTTGCAGTTTGACGCGGGCTGCGACACTAATCATTGCGCTAACTTTAATCCGAGCCAGCCTAGCGCGGCCTGCATGGCTTCTTGCAAAAATCTGTTTATTCCGCGGCCTGACAAAGACGAGTCCGTTTTACCGCCCTCCAATGGCGAATGTAAAGAAAAAACTTTCTGGGAATGCCTGGCTTGGATGGATCACGATTTGGGCGCCAGCGCGCCGATCAAAGTCCAGTTGAAAAATGGATCTTCCGTCCTTGTACAAGCGGGCAAAGAAGGCGCCGTGTATCTTATTGATGCTGACCACCTGGGTACACAGCACGATCGTTTGCAAATAATCGAGCCCTGCGGCAGCGCTAAAGACCCTTGCAAAGCGCTCTGGATGGGCATGATTGTGACCCAACCAGTGGTGTCCTATAGCGAGGATGAGCCGATCGTAGTCATTCCGACATTTATGCCAGACATCACCCATCCAGCGGGGTTAGTTGCGTTAAAGATTGGACTTAAAAATGGCATACCCCAGTTGAAGCGCTTCTGGCAATTTCCTCAATCCACAAGTCGTCAAGCGCTTACCGCCTTCAGAAGTCATCCGTCACTGCCAATCATTGCCCCGTGGCCAAGAACCGGTGACCCGCTGGTCTGGGTTGTTGATATTGGAGTTCGTGGAACTTTATACGGCATTCGGATAAAAGACGGCGCATTAATCGTAGCTCACCCTTTGCTAGGTACGGGCCGGCAACTAGCGTCGCCATTATTCTATAACGACACACTATACCTAGCCTCAACATTACCTGGAACCAACGCTTCTATGGTGGAAGCCTATCGTTTAGCGGCGTCGCCGTAACCAAAATTTCACCGAATTGTCATCAATTTTTCATTTATTTACCGCAACATAGGAAACCTAAATGACTTAAGGAGCTTCCTGATGAGCAGCAAAATAACCACTAAAAAACCTTCACTGCAATATCAAGACTTAATAACTTATTCTATTGCAATGACGGTGTTTTGCATCATTTTAACCCTCGCCATTGAATTTGCCGCCCGAGAAATATTCCGCTTAACTTAGTTACGCGACAAGGCTAGTAAATTAGCAAGTTTGATTGTAACTATTCAGCCGCAGATCAACACGGATTAAACGGATTGCTTTTGTTGTTTATTATAAATAAGTCGTTTCAACATCGGCTCATTTCCAAAATTCATCAGCAATCCCACCTCAATCGTGGTCGCCTTCAAATAGTTGAGTAACTGGGCTTCATGTGCAGGTTCAAGCAACGAGCGGCTTTAAGTTCTTTATATTTCAATTGATCAGTATGCATCCGCGCCAATCCGTGGCTGAATAATGACGTTTGATTTAGGCCTGGCTCGATTGCCAGCGCCATCAATCAGCTAAATCGCTTGCATTATCAGCTAGCTTTTTAGGATGGGTAATCGACAACAAATCCGCACAACCTTTTGCCAACTGCGACCAATCCTCTGGTAACACCAAACGGGCCAAAGCCGCGGTCGGTAAAAGCTTATTCGAAGCCGGAATCAGCGCTGAGCTAACCAAGTAATCCAGCAAGTCTTCAAGCTCTGGATTATGGCCGACAAGCAAAACGCGCTGAAAATCAGGCGCGCAATCGGCCAGAATCGACCGCAAACGCACTAAGCCTTCATCATAGGCGCGCTGATCCAAATGAATCATTTTCTGATCAATTCCTAAAGCGTCACAAACAATTTTTGCTGTACCGATAGCGCGCCGAGCCGGTGAGCTGATCACTAAATCTGGCAGCAATTTTGAGGACGCCAGCCATTCTCCAATGAGCCGTGCAGATCGCTTGCCTCGCTTTTTCAATGGCCGATCATAATCTTCTATGCCATCATAGCGCTCTGCCTTGCCATGGCGCATCAACCACAATTCTCTGTTCATAGTCACCTGTTAATTTCATTAAAACTGCGGTAATGGCATCCTAATCAAACTCAAACAACAGTCGTATACCCAGGATGCCTGTCAAGAAAGCCCATCCTATGTTGCGTAGAACAAGCCTGTCACGAAATGGTAATAGATGATTGTTACAATTTTATTGCATTCAATTACGCAGATTTTCTAAACCGATGGTTAAAATTTTTGAGTCGCCCCCCAATATATCGATTGAGCAACTCATCACCGCTCTGGACCAGAAAGCGCAACCGCATATTGTGTCCAAGGTTTATTCGCTTAAAACCTACTATGATAGCTTTGACTGGCGTTTATACCGTTCAGACTTGATCTGTGAATTTAATCGTTCGAAATATGGCTCGGTATTGACCTTGACCGGTTTGTCCAATAATGAAACCGTTGCCAGCACAACGCTCAACGAAGTTCCCGCGTTCGCCGAACAATTCAATCCCGGCAAAATTCGCAAACTTTTGCGATCCATACTGCAAATGCGCGCGCTCAGCGCAATCTGCACCCTCGAATGCGAAAGTTATCAAATCAACCTTCTCGACGCCTGTGAACAATTAGTCTTATGTTTGCAAATCGAAATTTTTGATTTGCTAAACACCCGCGTCACACTTTTGCCGCTAAAAGGCCACGAAAAATTCGCCCGACAATTCGCCGAATTCTTATCCAACGACCTCGGTTTAACTGCTGTAAGCCAACCTGTTTTGTTGTCAGCGCTCAAATTGCACGGAAGACAGGCTAAGGACTACTCATCCAAGCTTCATATTAAATTATCCCCGGAACTCGATACAGAATCAGCCAGTAAAGTTATTTTTAAAGAACTGGCGAGGATCATCAAAGCTAATGAGCAAGGCGTAATCGCCGACACCGACAGCGAGTATCTGCATGACTTTAGAGTGGCTGTCAGAAAAACTCGAACGGCCTTGAAACTTTTTCAGCCAATCTTACCTGAAAGCATTTACGCCGCGTACCAACGCTATTTTTCCAGCCTCAGCCAACTAACCAGCGAAACCCGCGACTTGGATATCTTTTTATTAAACTTCGAGCAATACAGAAAAGGTCTTCCAGAAAGGTTGCAAAGCAGCTTAGATCCCCTGATGGACGAGCTACTGACGAAAAAGAACACCCATCACCTGCAGGTTGCGAACAATTTAAAATCTTCCGACTATAGAAAAACCATGGCGGACTGGGAAAGCTTTTTAAACACCGGCGCCGCAAGCGCATTATCCGCTAATCCTGCAATTAAAGATTTAGCGGATAGGCAGATTTGGCGTCTTTACCAAAAAACGCTGAAGCAAGCTCAGTCTATCAACCGCTCTTCGCCAGCGAGTGATTTTCATCAGCTGAGAATTACCAGTAAAAAACTTCGCTATCTAATGGAGTTTTTACAAACGCTGTATCCCGAACGCAAAATAAAAAAAGCCATGAACGCGGCTAAAAATTTGCAAGACGCGCTAGGGGCTTATCAAGATGCTTCGGCGCAGCAAATGCGGCTTGAGCACTATGGCGAAGCATTATCGCCCGGCATTGCGACAGCCAAAACGCTGATTGCCATTGGCGCGCTTATTCAGACTTTCGAAGCGCGCAAAATCGCTGCTCGCGATCATTATTCAGCACAGTTTTCAAAGTTTGTTGCCGAAGAAGTCGAGTCGCTTTTTGAGAATCTATTTAAACCAGAGATTGAGTCATCCAACTCGTTACAATCTTGAATTGCCCGCCACAAAAACGTTTGCGAACAAGCACTTCTAAACCCATTCCAGCCGATACAAGTCCAGACGGCGATGTTTCAGATTACAGGCAGCGCCATGATTACGCGCCTGCTTCAATAAATCAAGATTGACATCCGCAATCAAAGTCATCTCTGTATTAGGCGTAGCTTCGGCCAGAACCGCGTCATGCGGAAAAGCAAAGTCGCTAGGACTAAAAATCGCCGCTTGAGCATATTGAATATCCATATTTTCAGCAAAAGGCAGGTTGCCCACGCTGCCGCCAATGGCGACATAGCACTCGTTTTCAATGGCTCGAGCTTGGGAGCAATAACGCACGCGTTGATAGGCATTTTTAGTGTCTGTCCAAAATGGAATAAAAATAATCTGAGCGCCATTGACAGCAGCTAAACGAGCCAGTTCTGGAAATTCTGAATCGTAGCAAATCAACACGGCAATTTTGCCACAATCGGAGTCAAACACTTTCAAAGCATCGCCTCCCTGCATACCCCAATAACTCGCCTCGTCATTGGTAATATGAATTTTATATTGGGCTTCAAACGTGCCGTCGCGCCTTAATAGCCATGAAACATTATACAACTGCCGATTGCTGTATTCCGGCATAGATCCGGCAACAATATTGATATTGTAAGACATCGCCATCTTTTGCAAGCCGTGTCTTAGCTCACTGCTAAAACCCGCTAAAGCACGAATCGCGTCGGCCGGGTTCTTATCGTTAAACAATCCAATTAACGGAGCGCTGATATGCTCAGGAAACAGCATAAAGTCGGCGTTGTATCCCGCCACTGCATCGATGAAAAACTCAGCGTGCTTAAGTAGTTCATCCACGCTAGACATTGATCGCATTTGCCATTGCACAACACCCAGCCGAATTACGTTTTTTTGATGACCCAGTGCGGGAACTTTATCAACATAATCAAGGTTAATCCACTCCAGCAATGTGGCATAGCCCTGTGAATCGCCATCCACTGGCAAATACCCGGTCAATAATTTGCGCACATGAAAGCCATTAGCCAATTGGAATGAAAGCACCGAATCGAAGATTTCCCGATTTTTAACCTGCTCGATATAACGAACAGGAGTCAGGCTGTCGGCATACTTGGCATATCCCGGTATACGGCCGCCCGCAATAAAGCGTCGTAAATTAAATGCTCGGCAAAGCTCTTTCCGCGCCACATACAAACGCCGGCCAAGCCGCAAGCCCCGAAATTTGGGATGCACAAAAATGTCCACACCATACAGAGTGTCACCGGCATTCGTGTGATGAGTCAAATAACCGTTATCGGTAATTTGCGCATAGGTATGATTGTCGCCAAATTGCTGATAATCGACAATCATACTAAATCCCGCCGCGACTAATAGACCATCGTATTCGATACCAATTTGGCCTTCGGCAAATTTATCAATTTGGGAGGTGTATTGTTCCTTGCTCCATGCGCCTCCCAAATTGCCATACACCTGATCCATCAACTCGGCCAACTGGGGGTAGTCTTCCAAAGTCAAATGCCTCAGCAGCAGTTTGTGTTTTTTATTTTTGATTCTATTCATGCCAGTCCCACCGAAAAAACACTAACTCCGAATAAGGGCTTAACACCCAACTGAGCCATGGCACTGACTATTGCCGATTTTCGATGTTTTATGAAATAACTTTTAGTTTAACAAGGGAATATGACAATCAGATGACAAGGCGTAGTCACGTCATCGTCGACGCTTCAACTGCGCCAGCCGCCGCCAAGCGCCTTATACAGCGCAACCGCGTCCCTAGCCAATTTGGCCTCACTTTCAATCAACCGGCTTTGTGCTTCCGTTAATGCTTGTTGTGCATCCAACACCGGCAAAAATGAAGTTAGGCCCTTTTGATAACGCTCGTTCGCCAATTGCAGCGCCAAGCGCTTAGCCTCAAGCGCCAAAACTAGCGGTTTTTTACGCGCCTGTTCACGACTATAGGCGGTCAATGCATCTTCCACTTCTTTAAAAGCATTCAACACTGTCGCTTGATAACTTAGCAACGACTGCTGATAGTGATTTTTTTTGCTTTTGATTTGGGCGTTCAGCTTGCCCCAGTTGAAAATCGGCAGGCTTAATGAGGAAGCCGCTGACCATGATTTTCCAACCGGCGTGATATCGCTTATTTTCATGTTTTGCAGTCCTAAAAACGCCGCCAAATTGATTTTAGGATAAAGTTCGGCGGTCGCGACGCCGACGGCGGCATTGGCTATGGCCATTTGCCGTTCGGCCCGGCGGATATCGGGCCGGCGTAGCAATAATTCGGAAGGCAGCTCAATGATTGGCGGTGTCGATAGGCCTGGCACCGCCCCCGGTTGATTCAAACGCAACGCTAATGCGCCCGGCTCTCGCCCCAAAAGCAAACTTATCTGATGAGCGTTGTTTTTGATCAAAGTCTCATAGACCGGAACCTGCGCTTCCGTTTCGGCCGCAAGCGCACGCGCTTGAGCGACTTCCAGTTGGCTCGCAAGGCCTGCTTGCTGGCGAACCTGCGTTAAATCATGAATGGCTTGCTGCAACAAAACCGTTTCGTTCGCTAACGCGAGCAGTTGTTGATTGGCGCGCAGCTCAATATAGTTGCGCGCCACTTCAGCCAGCACAGTAACCAGAACATCGCGGCTATTTTCCAGCTCGCTGTCGACCGTGGCGTCTGCAGCCTCAACCGCGCGTCTGACCCCGCCAAAAAAATCCAACTCCCAGTGCGCATCAAAGCCTAATTGAAAAATATTGATATGCTGAGGCCCTACGCCAAAGCCGCCGCCGACCGCTGAACCGCCCGTTTGTGAACCGGCCGACGTATTATTGAAGCGCCGACTCAGATTGCCGCGCGCAGAGAGCGCAGGCAAACCGGCGGCCAGCGTGGCGGAGCGCTGAATACGCGCATCGCGTAATCGCAACAAGGCTTGTTGATAATCCAAGCTGGCGCTGATAGCGTCGCTCATCAAGCGGTCGAGAACAGGATCGTGAAAAGCCCGCCACCACTGCTCAGGTTGCGGCTTGCCTATGTTGGCGCTCAAGCGCTGTTCGGACCAATTCTCCGGAATAGTCAATCGCGGGGCCTGGTAATCAGGACCCACTGTGCATCCGATTAAAGCCAATATTGCCAGAAAAAACCGAACCATCATCAACACTGGGGCGGTCATTTAAGGCTTAAGACAGGCTTAGCCCATTTATCGTCGGCTAAGTCTTGCGCCGCTATAAACACATCCATCTGTTGCCCGACATAAACCGGCAATTGGCCCTGCTCAAAACGATACAGCGCTTGCAAGACCCGGGTGTCGACACGTTCCGAGCTATCGCCGGTCAGCGATTTTTTGGGCACCACATAAGGCTCGGCATAGGCCAAGGTCAAATCGGCCTTAAAATTTCGATTGCCGCGCAAATACGCCACCGCTTTGCTGTTTTTATCAAAGCGCCAGGCGTCGTTCTCATCAATATCGACACGAACATGAAATTGCGCCAGGTCACCAATAACCAGCAAAGCCTGTTCTAAGGAGCCTGCTTGTGCAAACTCGCCGGGCCGGATATTGACTTGCAACACAACGCCGTCAATCGGCGCTTTAACCATTAATCGATCCAAAGTCGTTTGTACGCTGGCCAGCCCGGCTTCCGCTTGCCTGACTTGCGCCATAGCGCTCGCTAGCCGAGCCTGAGCAATGGCCAATGCATTTTTTCGCCGCACCAATTCTTCTTTGCTGATGGCCCGTCTATCGGCCACTGATTCGGCGATTTGGTTTATCGACCGGCTGTCCTCCAATGACGACCTAGCCAGTTTGACTTCAGCCTGCGCCTTGGCCAAATCGGCCTGTTTAACGGCCAATTCGGCGCGGCTGTCACGATCATCCAAACGAAACAGCATGGCGCCCGCTTTGACCTGATCGCCTACCTGTACGGAAACTTGACTAACAATACCCGACAAAGGCGTGCCGATGGCGATATTGCGACTTTTCGCTTCAATGATTCCAGCCCCGGCGATAAAGAATGGAAATGGCGCGGAAGCGGGCTCGGCAATCGCCGGCGCTTCAGGCATGGCTTTGTTGCTGCTAACCACCATATAGCAGGCAAAAACAAAGCCGACTACCGCCAGCAAGGGAAGAAGATAGTTGAATGGTCTACTCATTTTTGAATAAATTAACTGATGTTACGCACCATTATGCAAGGCACGTTGATTTATTCTGTTGTGTCGCTCTCGCGACGCATGATTTAATCGGGTTCTCGCACCCGAAGGCGAGATACTTTCTTTTGCTTCGCCAAAAGCAAGTATCCAAAGAAAAGGCGACCCGGCTGCCGCTTGCTTCCTGCGCCCTGCCATTTTTATTAGGGGTTGCCAAAAGGGACTTCCTTATCCCTTTGGCAACGCGCAGCATCCCTGCTGCGCCCGTTTAGGCTATTCCCAATAAAAATGCCAGTGCTCGGCGCGGCATACGGGAAAATAACGTTACCTGCGTAACATGAATAAATTAAAACACTTAACTAAATAGGCCGATCATTGAAAATGAGCGCTTTTTAGCGCTACTGAATCACTGACCTTGACAACCAAGCCATCATCCATTTCCGCAATCCGGTCAGCAAAACTAAAAATACGGGCATCATGCGTGACGATCAGCAAAGCTCTATTCTTCTGCAAAGCCATGTCTTTTAGCAAGGCCATTACATGATGACCGGTTTCATGATCCAGCGCGCTGGTCGGCTCGTCACAAACAATCAGCCGCGGATCGTGTACCAAGGCGCGCGCAATCGCGATGCGCTGCTGCTGGCCGCCGGACAACTCAGACGGCAACGCCGCCTGGCGCGCGGCCAAGCCAACCTGCTCCAGCAGTTGACCGGCTCTTTTTTCGGCTTCACGACGCTTCACCCCATTAATGACCAATGGCACAGACACATTTTCGGTAGCCGTTAACGCCGGCAATAAATTGAAGGCCTGAAAAACAAAGCCGATATGGCGCGCTCTGAACGCCAGCTTTTCACGGTCATCCATATGCAATAAGTCTTCATCGAAAACCCGGCAACTCCCCTCATCCTGGTTCAGAATACCCGCAATCACCGAGATCAATGTCGTTTTACCGCAACCGGACGGCCCAACCAGCATCATTAGCTCGCCCAGCTTAATTTCCAAATTAACACCATTAAGCGCGGTTACTTTTTGCTCACCGCTTTGATAGGTCTTAATCACATTCCGGCAACTCACCGCCAGCATCCGGCCCCTCACGCGCTAGCCTTTAAAAACAATCGCCGGCTCCAGCTTGATCACTTTGCGTATGCTGAGCAAAGCCGCGAACACGCAAATCATACTGACGCCAGCGACACTGAATACCAGCAACTGCCAGGGAAATTTAAAGGCCAGAATGGTATGTCGCATCGAATATCCGAAAACCGCGGTCAAGCCAACGCCAAGACCGTAACCCAAGCTGCCGACGAGAACCGCCTGCAGCAAAATCATTCTCAGTAAAGTCCAATTGCCTGTGCCCATTGCTTTAAGTACGCCAAACTGACGGGTATTTTCCAGCGTAAAGTTATAAAAAGTCTGGCCCGCTATGGCTGCGCCTACCAAAAAACCCAACAACACCGAAATGCCGAAATTGATCGGAATACCGGTATATTTCATGAAATACTGATAAGTCAACGTCTTGAATTGGTCCCGAGAATAAGCGACCAAGCCCGTCTGTTGACTAATTCGGCGCGCCAAATCCGGCACATTTTCACCCGCTTTAGCTTTCACCAAAACAAAGGACAGCAACTTCCGCTCGCTTGGCGCATAACTTTTAGCGCGTGAATAAGTGGTGTAAATCACCGGTTGCGACTGAAAAGTCCGGGTTACTTTAGCAATTCCGACCACAATGGCGCGGTGGTCATTTAATTCCAAACTATCGCCCACTTGCAAGGGAATGGCTTTTCCCCCTGCGATCGGCGCCGGCTTGGCCAGTTTATCTTTGGCCCCTTCCCAGTCAACGATCACCCCATCGCTGCGGCGTAAATCTTCGATTTTGCCTTGCAACATAACAGGAGGGCCACCAATTAAGGTAGCGTCATCCAATCCTATCAGATTGCAGGTCTGAAAAGCGCCATCAGCCAAACGCGCTTTCAGCAAGCCTTTGTATAAGGGCATCGCCCACTGGACGCCGGAAATCCCGCGCACTCTATACAGTTCGGTATCCTGCATCGGCTTAATGTCATCGACAAATTGCACTTTCTTGTCCATCACCCAGATATCGGGCAAACCCAAATCGCTGATAAAACTGAAAGTGCGCGTCATCAATCCGAGAAAAATGGCCGGTTGTTGAGTCATAATCAAAGAAGCAAAGGTAAGCCCCATCACAATGCCCAAAAATTTGCTGCGATCCGCCATGAGCATTTTTAAGGCAATGTAATTCATAACGAGCGGCTCTTCTGCTCCGCGGCCATTTGCTGAAACGCCGAAAGCGAGAAATGCGCGATATGCTCGGCGCATTGCCGCACAGCGGTTTGATCGGCAATCAATTGCGGATATAGCCGATCGATAATCGAGCGCGAGTGCTTGAACATCAAACATTGCCCCAAAACGCTGAGAATGCAGCGATGCAGGCATATCGCGCTTAACTCTTCACCTATAATCGAACGAATAATATCTTCGAGCAATTGAATTTGAGGCACTATCGCAGTGTTGATCACCGCGTCTAACGCACCGGTCGGCTCGGTAATTTCTCGGGAAATTAATTTGCTATGAAAACCTAGATGACTGTCGTCCAGCAGTTTCTGCAAAAAGTTTTCAATAAAATACTGAAGCCGCAGCTCAGGCGCTAAAGCCTTATTTAAAGCAATATCCTGCGGATAGCGCTGATGCGCCTCAGCAAAAGCAAAAGCCAGCGCTTTTATATAGAGCGCTTCTTTACTACGAAAATAATAATTGACCGACGCGGCATTGACGTTGGCCTTCGCGCAAATTTGCCGCACCGTTGCGGCGCGAAAGCCAACATCGGCAAAAACTTCGACCGCAACTTGCAGCAAACGTTGAAAAACGGGTTCTTTAGAAAACGTATTAGTCACGCTTGGTCACTGGGTTAAACACGTGTTTGAAATGATTGTATAAGCACAGAGAGGCTGAATCAAGCCATACCGGCACATTCGACGTTGTCTGCAGGCTTGACAAAGATCAATTTCAGGTTTTACTGGTTTTATTGTCGCGCAACGCAACGAGGTGGATCATGGCTAAAGCGAATAACAACTATTTGTCCGAATCGTCTGTTCATTCGGTGCATTTGATTGTCCAGCGCATCGATAAAGACGTTGAACGCGGCGAGGACATTCTGATGTCGGGGCTTGGTCTGGTCATGATGTCAACGTTCTTTGCTCCGATCGCGCCGCCTGCCGTTCTTTTGCCTTTTGTCGCGATCACCTTAGCCATTTCGGCAAGCGCCGCCCGTATTCATTATCAGGCCATGAAGCACAAACTGCACAGCTCGCTTGAACAAATTGAACAGCCTGAGCAAATCATCTTAAAGCCCATTGTTTCCGTTTTTGGCGAACATCCGCCGGAAAGTTTGAGCGACTCGTTTAATCCCTTAAAAAACCTGAAGCGCACGCTGAAAAGCGCGCTTGGCGGTCTGCTCATCAACCCTTTTTGGATGCCGATTTTTTATATGATGGGCATACAAATCGGCGAGGAAAAAAATTTTGGTTTTCTAAATTTCGCCATCATCGGCGTCGAAAAGCGCCTAATGCCGATGCCTCCTGATCATTAGCCTGCCCCAGTTTTTACCCGAACCAGAAAAAATGCTTCCCTATGCCGCCCAGCAGAAATCAGCAGTTGACTTAAGCGTTAAATTAGTTCAAAACTTCCTCGTTGAATAAGACTAATCCCTTAGCCTTGCAAACAAAAATGGGGCATTCAACGCAACCCGCTCATTTACACATAATAAAGGGAACCAGGAAAACTTACACTTCGACAAGTTCAGTGTGAAGGAGCTTTTAGTTAAATCAGCAACTTATCCGCTCGTACTAAGCTTGTCGAAGCATGATCGGATAATTTTTTTAAGGTTCCCTAAAGTACTCTGCACAGCTTAAAACAACAAGGTGAGGACATCGCATGACTAAAAAATATACTCTTCTGATCATCGGCGGCGGCGCGGCCGGTGTATCGGTCGCCAATAATATGCGCCGACAAAACAGCCAGATCGATATCGCGCTTATTGAACCTTCCGACAAACATTACTATCAGCCCGGATTCACGATCATTGGCGGCGGCGCTTATACGCTCAAACAGGCGACTCGGGACGAAAAAGACCTGATTCATTCCAGCGTGACCTGGATAAAAGATTATGCCGAAAGCTTTCAACCGGATGAAAATAGCGTCACGCTCCGTTCTGGCGATAAAGTCAATTATGACTATCTCGTGGTTTGCCCAGGCTTGCAGTTGGATTGGGACAAAGTCAAAGGCCTAAAAGAAACCTTGGGCAAAAACAACGTTTGCAGCAATTATTCGCCGGACACCGTCGAATACACTTGGGAATGCATTCAAAACGCCCAATCCGGCACCGCCTTATTCACTCAGCCGCCAATGCCGATCAAATGCGCCGGCGCTCCGCAAAAAATCATGTATCTGGCGGCAGACCGCTTTCGTAAAAAAGGCATTCTGGATAAATTCAGCATTGAGTTTTGCAATGCCGGCCCCGGCATGTTCGGCGTTCCCTTTTTTGCCAAAGCTTTATCGAAAGTAGTCGCCGATTACGGCATTAAAACACATTTTGGTCATAATCTAATTGCCATCGATGGCGCTGCGAAAACAGCAACGTTTGAAATAACTGGCAGCGATGGCGCCAAACAACAAGTAAACAAAACGTTTGAAATGATCCATGTAACCCCGCCACAAAGCGCGCCGGACTTTATCAAGAAAAGTCCGTTAGCCAACGCCGCCGGCTGGGTCGATGTCAACCCAAAAACCATGCAGCATGCCAAATTCAGCAACATTTTTGGCTTGGGCGACGCCACTTCAACTCCAAACGCCAAAACAGCCGCCGCTGTTCGCAAACAGGTGCCGGTCGTCGTTGACAATATTCTTAGCCTAATGAACAGCAAATCAATCGCTGAGGGCTATGATGGCTATGGCTCCTGCCCTTTGACCACCTCTTTGAACAGCGTAATGTTGGCGGAATTTTCTTATGATGGCAAAGTAACGCCGTCTTTTCCTTGCTTAGATCCGAGAACAAGCCGCGCCATTTGGTGGTGGGGCAAAACCACGGGTTTTCCGTGGCTGTATTGGCATTTAATGCTTAAAGGCTACCGCATCGATATCCCGCACTTGGAAAGTTACGCCAAAAAATTTGTTAACGAGGAATAAATCAGGCAAAAGGTGAAAAGCCAGACGCCTAAATACCAGCGCCTGCGCTTTTCGCCCACGTCAAAACGGGTAACTATTCAGCGCCGTCCAATATGTGCCTTTCGAAACGTATTCCAGAAAAAGAAACGCTACGTCGAGAAGTTAAAGCCAATGTGGCAGGACGAAATTTGAAGGCTTCACCTGTTAACTGGAGGTTTACTACTCAAAAACAGCGTCGAAAATCGGCTAAACTCCATCCTTGCGTTTCAAATATCGCATTCCACGAGTAAGTCAGGAGAGCAGCTCCAGTGAAGCTTGTTGAAAATCCAACGCTGCAGAATTTAACTGTGTCATATCACACAGTTTTGTTGGAAGCCTTGTCAATCAAGGGTTTCAACCGCTCTTAAAATCTTAAAAACTATGTCATTTCACTCACTTTTAATTATGCACTAGCTTTAAACCTAGGGTTAATGCTTAGTTTTATAATGAGCGGTCAATTTTTAGCTTTTCTAAGTCTCCCAGTTATTTTTAAATAACCATATTAATCAATTATTTAAATTTTTTCTTCAAAAAATTGGGATTTAATCTTTTGTGTAATGCTCATCTGAATATCCCATTATTTGGCATGAATTATGCTCCTTTAACTTATCGATAGACCAGCTTTACCCAATACGGTTTTTGGCCTTATCGCGAAGTCATTCATCTATAAAAATTAAATTAACGAGGTTAGAACATGTCAACAACGACAGCTTTAAAAAAATTGATCCAGCATTCATTAGCTGTAGCCATCTTGGCTGCCAGCCAGGGCGGGAACGCACACACGACCACTTTGATTGGAAATGAAAGGCGGCGAGGGTCTCGATAACGCCATCGCCATCGGCCACGCCTGCGAACTGGAAAATCGCGGCATTATTGCCCAAAGCGTTGTTTTCCCGACCATCAATCCAATCATTACCGAAACCGTGGATCATCATGCCGCAGGCGGCGCAGCGCCAGAACCTTTGGCAATGACTTTAGATGAAATCATCGAAGGCGGCACACTGGAAGGTTTCGCCGCACTGATCCAAAGCCGTGACATCTTTCTGAAGCAATATCATAAAACGAATACATCGGGAAACGTCATCGGTTTTTATGGCACGTCAGGGCTTTTGTCGCCTGAGTTAAAAGGCCGGGTGCCATTTTTAGCCGTTGCGCCGCGTTTTCTTGAGACTTCGTGCGTTAAAACGCTGACAGTCGAATACGCGACGGCCGATATCTGCTTGACTTCCAAGCCTACCATACGGGCAAACAAAGTTAATCTCTGGATTCCTGAGAACGGTTCGCAGTTTGCTATTAAGGGCGCAGCTTATGGCGTTGAGGGTGTCGGCCATCCGTCCGTATTGGTTATCCACCGCGACGAGATTAATAACCTGCTCCCAACCGACGGTTCTTGCGCAACGGCGCATGAAAACCTGACCGTGACGATTTCTGCTGAAGACATTGATGCCAACTTGCCCATCCCAGGCTGGACGCATTAAGCCTTTCCTGCCAAAAAAAGCCGGTTTTTACTTTTAACCGCGCGGGTTAAACCGGGTAAAAATCGACCGCCGCCGCACCTTTTGCGGCGGCGAATTTGTTTGCGGATTTTGGCGGCGCATGTGCTCGTGTTCAGGCAACTTCAAGGCATAGGGTTTAAGGTCGGTTGCGGGCTTTGCCAACCGAAATCTCTTACCTGCACAACAACAATGGCAACCCTAGTGCTTTATGCCGGGGTTCTGTTGGCGATCGCCTGCTGTTTTTTTTCGGCTGAAAACCACGCGGCGGAAAAAAAACAAACAACGGGCACTGTCACAATCCAACTCAGCCGGGAAAAAGGGAGCGAGATCAGGCTGGAGGCCCGCAATGCCCCGTTAGCGCAAATACTTTTTTCCCTACAAAAAAAAACCGGCATCCAAATCCATTATTCGGTATTGCCCGAAGGCGAGGTAACGGCAACGTGTGTGGGTTCGACCGCTAAGCCGATTTTGGAATGCTTGCTGGCGGCCAAATCGGATTTGGTTTTTCGTTATCCGCAAAAAACAGGCAAAGAAACACCCGCCGGCCCTTCCGAAGCCTGGATTCTGGGGGCGAAATACACAACCTCATTGACTTCAATAGTTGAAGTATGCCCAACCCAGCCCGGTGCTTCACCAGAGTCAACGTTTGAGTCCGATCGTACCGATGAGCTGATTGCCAAGGCCAAGTCTCAAAATGCCAATGAGCGTGCCTCAGCTATCGGCGAATTGCTGGGAGCCAGCCCCGACGATCCTGCTGTCAGTGCGGTTTTGGAAGAAGCCTTAACCGATAAAGACGCCAATGTCAGGGCTCAGGCCATTTCAAGTTATGCCAACCGGGAAGGCGACAAAGCTTTCGGGGCCCTGCAAGAAGCGCTGCACGATAGCGACCCGTGGGTCAGGCAAATGGCTGTCGATAGTGCCAACGATAGGGTTTTGTTGCAGCAAGCGACTAATGATAGTGAGGAGTCGGTAAGGTCGTTGGCGCTAACAAAATTGAAAGCTTCGAAAAAATCAAAGTGAAAGCGTCCGTACAAGCAGGCATTCAACTGACTTTCGTGCGCTGCGACATGAGCGTGATGGTTGTTGGGTGCAGGTGTTATCAAATTGAAAATCGGTTTTCCCTGGCTGCCATCTTGGACGGTGGTTGGGGTGGCAAATCCTTTATCGAAGGGGATTTGTTGTTGCCAGTCACAAGGCAACAGTACGGCAACACCCAATGTGTTGCCCTGATCGCCCGTGGTTTTCTGGATGAGGCCGCGGGCAAATTAACCATAATTTTTGCCGTGTTATCGGTAAATGAGGATATAAACCATGAAAAATAAAACCACCTTGACTGTTATCGCGGTTGCAGCTCTGGCATCCGCAAACCTGGCGCAGGCTGACACCATAAATGGCTCGCTCGGCACCGCGGCATCCGCTACCGACTGGTATACGGTTAACTGCCCAACCGGAACCGCTAAAGCCTATGCGGATATTGTGGACACCAGCGCGGCGGATTCCGTATTCCCTTCCATCCTGCTCAGCAAAACCGGCGCTATATCAACCAGCGACAATCCTGAAGGCGGCGCTGCAAGCGCAGGCGTTACCCTGAGCAACAACAACGGCGTTTACAACATTTATATTACACACTCGGGCGCGACAGCGGCTGCGAATAACTATACCGCTAACGTGCATTGCCAGACCTCCACGGGTGCGCATGTAGGGGGTCAACCAGCCTTTGTAACTAAACAAAACCAATAATCATTAGTGGTTTGGCCGACGCCTACGCTTTGGCGTAGGCGTCGGCTTCTGTATATAGCGGACGAAGCCATATGAAAAGCCGATTACAGCAGAGCGCAGCAGTTTTTGTTTGCATCGTCATGCGGGCATGGCGATAGCCCGCTTTAATTCAGGCGATAAAGAATGCAAATGCATTGCCAATATAAAAACGTGGAAAACCATGAATTTACCTAAAGTCCTGATTGCGACCTGCATTTTTTTAACTTTGTCCGCTTGCGCTCCGGTACAACCTTGGGAGCGCAGCAACCGCGCCAAGCCCCAGATGGCGCTTAACCCTTACCCCTTACAAAGCGCGTTAAGGGCGCACAACTACGGCAGCCGGGAAGCGGCGGCGGGCGGTAATGCGGCGCAAGGCAGCGGGTGCGGGTGTTATTAAAGCTGGCATTTCAAAGCAAAGGCTGGACATCAACACCTGGCAAATTCCAATAAAATCAAAATCAAAGGAAAACCATGAGCACAATACCCAAGCAACAGGCGGCGACCGGCTGTGAAGAGAACGTCATGCCACGCCCCCTGGTATCGCTCCAGGCCCTGACCGCCGCCGCACTGGTCTTGCCTGGCTTGATGTCGTCACAAGTTCATGCCGCCGACGAGGATGAAGTGGATTTCCAGTACAGCCACTACCAGGAGGGCAAGCGCAACCTGTTCGGCAATGTCAGTGCCTTCGCGCCGATTGAAGTGGACAGCTTGCATGGCGGCGCCAAAGTCAGGCTCGCCGACCGCATCAAGTTTGCCTTCAATTATCTTCAGGACACCTGGGGCGGGGCTACGCCTATTTCAACCGCGCCGGAAGCGTTCGGCGGCAATGGTGGTTATCAAGGAACAGAGTATCTTGATGATCAACAAAAGATACAATCCGGAGCGACGCCCTATATTAGACAGACCCAAGTCTATCTCGACAAAAACCTTCAACCGGTATCTACCAAAGTCGTCAATCAGTTGGGTAAAATTATTCCGAATAACCGATTAGTCCATACCCTTGCGCTCGCTTCACCCGAGACCCGCAAGCAAGGCGATTTTAAGCTGAGTTATGACTGGGACGAGGCGGCCGTTGATGTCGGCGGCGGTATTTCCGTGGAAAACGATTACGAGTCCCGCTTCGGCAATCTGGGCGGGCGGATGGACTTCAACAATAAAATGACCAGCGTTAATCTGGGCTTAAGTTATACCAACAGCGACACGCATGCAGTCGTGGATCATGATGCTAGCGGACATTTTTACGATACAGGTCTTTTTTTCCCTTACTACTACAACAGCAGCCATCCGAGTGGGCACATACAAGGCGAACCCAACGGATTTGGCGGTTTTTGGGACCCTTTCCTGATTACGGGCAAACGGGAAGATTGGGGAGTGGCGTTAGGGCTAAGCCAAGTGCTGAATAAAAATGCTGTTCTCTCGGCGGGGCTGGATTATACCCGCAGCACAGGGTACTTGGACAACCCCTATAAAGCAGTGCAGGTCACATTTATCGAGCCAGGCAGCAATTGTTTTGCCCCCATCAGCGGCTTAAAGTGCGGTTCTTCACGAGCCTTGCTCGAAAGCCGCCCTGACGAACGCAACCAATGGTCTGGCAATCTGGGGCTGGCGCAGTATGTCCAGCCTTTGGATGCCGCCTTGCATTTGAATTACCGGGTTTTCAGCGACGACTGGGGCATTACCTCCCATACCTTTGAAGCCGACTGGGCGCAACCTTTGGGCGCAGGCTGGACGATTACCCCGCGCATCCGCTATTACTCGCAAGACCAGGCGAATTTCTATACCCCGGGCTTGACCAGCGACCAAAGTTTCGCACCATTGCTTGTTGACCCGGAACGGGGTCAGGTATTTTATACGGGATCTGAGGACAATCTTAAAAGTCAATATTATTATGACGATTTGACCGGCGCCTTGCCGGCGCCATTGGATCCCGATGGCAACGAAATCCGTAACCCGAATACTGGCAATGTTGTTTTGGATGCAAACGGCAATGTCGTGAGCGATCCAAATATCGTCAATAGCCTCAATTTTGGCCGGGTGCCTTTTGATAAAAGCAAACTGCCTTCCCATTTTTCCAGCGACCAGCGGCTTTCCGGCTATGGCGCGCTGAGTGGCGGCGTTACCCTCAGCAAGCAATTCGTCAAAGGCATCGCGCTGGATTTGGGTTTCGAGTATTACACCCACAAGGGTTCACTCAAAATCGGCGGAGGCGGCGAGGGCAATTACGCCGATTTCGATTACTGGGTGGCGAACGCCGCCTTGAAGGTCAACCTCGGCGCAATGTCGTTTAACGGCGGCGGCAGCGGGCAGGCAGACCATTCCCATCATGGCCACGGCGGGCATGCCCCGGCCGGGGTCATGTTCGACCACATATTGCCGAAAACGGGCGACATGATGGTGGGCTACCGTTACCAGTACGGCAGCCAGGGCGGGACACTACTCAACGGGACGCGGCCGGTGGGCGATGCCGAGATCATCGCCCAGGGCTGCGCGCCGGAAGGTCTGTGTTATTTAAGCCCCGACCAAATGAGCATGCACATGCACATGGTCGAACTGATGTACGCCCCGACCGACTGGCTGACCCTGATGCTGATGCCGCAGTTTATGGACATGGACATGGCCATGCGTAAACCCGAGAATATGACCTATGAATTCCCTCCCGGAAGTCCAGGCAGTTTAGGTGCTCATGTCGATCATCACGCGCATAATAGCCACGAAACCGGCGGCATCGGCGATCTGGGGATGTATGCGATGTTCAAGGTGGTTGATGACGGCATCCATCATCTTCATGCCACGGCAGGTGTGAGCGCGCCGACCGGGGATGTCGATATCCAACTGCGCCGAAATCATCAAATTGACGGCGGTTTTATCCATTACGGCATGCAGTTGGGCAGCGGCACCTGGGACTTCAAGCCCAGCCTGACCTATACCGGGCATATTAACGATTGGTCGTGGGGCGCGCAGGCCAGCGGTACCTTGCGGATGGAAAGCCACAATAAATCCGGCTACCGCTTGGGCGACCTGTTTCAAGCCACGGCCTGGGGCGGTTATAACCTGACCCACTGGCTGACCGCTTCCGTGCGCGGCGTTTATACGACGCAAGGCCGGGTGGCAGGGCAGTTTTACGGCTCCGAAAACGGCCAGTTTATCGACCCGTTACGACTTGACGAATTCGGTTCGCCGTTGCAGAGCAGCATCCTCAAATTCGGCCCGCAAGACTACCCCGGCAATTACGGCGGACGCTTTTGGGATGTCGGTTTCGGTTTGGCCGCGACCGTGCCTTCGGGCCCGTTGGCGGGCAACAAGGTCAGCGTGGAATGGCTGCACCCCGTCTACACCGATGTCAACGGCTACCAACTCGACCGCGACGGCGCCTTAAGCTTTACCTGGAGTTACGGGTTTTGAGTGTTTTGTTATGTATTCATTGCAAACCGCTGTGGTAATTCGTTGAGTCAAAATATTGGAATCACCCATTAGCCAACCGTAGTCAATAGTCAAAAAAATCCCTCAAGTAAAAAAAATTAGACTTTTTTTGTCTGCACCCAAACTTTATAGTAAAACATCAATAGATGTAGTCGTGCGGCCTACTAAATTAACCACCTGGAAAACACTTAAATCACCTGGTGGAAAATGAATTGAATTTTTCTGCAACAATAAACTCTAATTTGGGCTTAATCTATTATCGTAACTATTCAGCCACAGATTGACGCAGATGCACACTGATCAACTGAAATATAAAGAACTTAAAGCGGTTTGTTGCCTTGAGCCTGCACATGAAGCCCCGTTACTCAACGGGTTGAGTGCGACCATGATCGAGGTGAGGTTGCTCATGAATTTTGGAAATGTGCCGATGTTTAAACGGCTTATTGATAATAAGCAACAAAAGCAATCTGTTTAATCCGTGTTGATCTGTGGCTGAATAGCTACCTATTATCTTTGGATACCCTTTATAAAAACAAATTTAAGCCCTATATTATGAATCTATAATTCACCTATAGCGGTTATACCTTTTGGCTTTACTAAGGTATATGTTAGGATTCAAACATCAATTTAGAGTATGAGTAGTTACGATGAATAAGACACCCCAAAAATCTGGCGCCAAATCAACCACGCCCAACCCGGCAGAAGCTGAACAAGACGACGATGACATCTTTGAGGATGGTGAAATTGCTTCACTGGCGGATTCTTTGGACCATGAAAGCACCAAACGAGATGCGCGGAGAAAAATCGAAATCTATTGGGAAAAAAGAAGGCTGAGAGAGCAATTCGAAGATTTTGACGAATCCGAGTTCGGCTTTTAATGCTTTTGCTAGTCACACTGCAACATACCACCGGCGACCCCGGTGGCTTACGGCAAACAGCAATGCTGCTGGTTTCAGCCGCCCTTATCGAATAAAGACAGCGTCCTTAACTTTGCTTTACAGTTGCCATAAAAAAAACAGCGCGTTTTTGCTGACTGCAACGATCCCCATATAAATAAAACACATCATCGCCCCGACAAACGCAAACCAGCGCGTGTGTCCGCGGATGCGCATCGCCAAAATACCCAGGCCAATATAAGCCAGCAATGCGAGTAGTTTAGCGACCAGCCAAGTATGTTCGCCGCTAAACCAGTGCCCCTGAATAACCAAAGCAATCCCGGTCATCAAAAGAAGCGTATCAATCACATGAGGCACCACCTTAAGGGTTTTTTTCTTCAGCACTAACGACTGCATTTCTGTCAGCACAACGCGGCCCACGAAACTGATCAGCGAAGAGATCACACATAATAGATGAAGTAATTTAATCATGGCATTTCTGGCAGTTATTACCGTTTAACTAATCTTTACATAGTCTGTATCGATCACGACTTGCAATGAGCTGTTCAGCCGATACGGTTAGTTTACCAGCAGACCAACACATTACTGATTTCTCACCGAAAAAGAATGTTTTATCATTAGGGCTATTGTTATCCTATTTTTCCCAACCATGGCCAATGAATTTGACTACTTGCTAGAACCGATGCGCCAATGGCGCTGGCATCTACACCAATATCCTGAAACCGCCTACGAAGAAATACAAACGGCAAAGTTCATCGCAGACCAGCTGAGCAGTTTTGGCCTTCAGGTTCATCAAGGACTCGGCAAAACCGGGGTCGTCGCAACGCTTTCAGCCGGTAATGGAAACAAAAAAATCGCCTTGCGCGCCGATATCGACGCTTTATTGATTCAAGAACAAAATAACTTCGCTCACAAATCCCGCCACGCAGGAAAAATGCATGCCTGCGGCCATGACGGCCATACCGCGATGCTGTTGGGCGCGGCTTGTTATTTAGCCAAACAGCCTAACTTTGACGGCACCGTCTACTTTATCTTCCAACCAGCGGAAGAAGGCAGGGCGGGCGCGGAGCAAATGCTCGCCGATGGCTTGTTTGAGCTATTTCCTGCCGAGCAAATATTTGGCATGCACAATTTTCCTGATATTCCGGCCGGTCATTTTGCCGTCAAGACAGGCCCGATGATGGCGTCATTTGATTGTTTTGAAATTATCATCACCGGTCAAGCCACTCACGCTGCAATGCCGCATTTAGGCAGCGACGCTATTGTCGCCGCCGCGCATATTATCAATGCCTTGCAAACTATCGTCAGCCGAACTGTCGACCCGGCCAATCCCGCTGTCGTCAGCGTCACTCAAGTCCACGCCGGCCATACCTGGAACGCGATACCGGAATCCGTTCTGCTACGCGGCACCTTCCGCTGTTTCGACAGCGCCGTGCAAACAATAATCGCTGACAGCATCATCCGCTTGGTAAAATCAATCTGCGCCGGTTTTGGCGTCAGCCCGGAAATTAAGTTTAACCCGGAAAACCCGGGTTATCCGGTGACTTTCAACAGCGAATCCGAAACCGCTCTGGCTTTAAAGGCCGCGATTGCGGTCGCTGGAATCCATGGCGTTCAAACTAATCCCGTACCCAGCATGGGTCGATAGTGCCGCTATTTTTGCGAAAGCTTGTTTTGGGCATCCAAGCCCAAGCAAGCGGCAAAAATGACGCGGCAACCCATGCCTTCGGCGGCCCCAGCCGTCCTGCTACGCTCGCCACCTCGCTTTACCACGCTCGGTGACGTCGCTGCGCAAATGACTCGACGCGATGTCGGGATGCTTTGCAATTTCACTCTGCGCCTTCGGCACGGACGTGAAATCGCTCAGCCCTATCGCTTCTGGGGACTACTCGGCTTCCCGCCTCGCAGCGTCGGAAGATTTTGCTTTCATGCTGCAGCAAAAACCGGGCTGTTATATCTGGATTGGCAATGGCGCATCGGAAAATAGCTGCCTGCTGCATAATCCGCGTTATGATTTTAACAACGACATATTAGCGATTGGCGTCGCTTATTGGGTTAAACTGGTTGAAACCATTCTGAGTTGACGCACTTCTCGCTAGTCCTTGCTTTTTTTAGGTTCAAACAGCATATGCGCCATCTTTTTGGCTTTGGTTTTTAAATAACTCAAATTATCGTCATGCGCAGCCACTACAATCGGAATGCGTTTGACAACCTGAATACCCAGGTTTTTCAGGGCATCAATTTTTTTCGGGTTATTAGTAATCAACTCGACCGATTTCACCTGCAAATCCGCCAGCATTGAAGCGGCAATGCTATATTCCCGCTCATCGGCAAGGTGGCCTAGATGTAAATTGGCATCCACGGTATCCATGCCTTGATCCTGCAAATTGTAGGCTTGTAATTTTTTCAACAAACCTATGCCCCGACCTTCCTGGCGCAAGTAAATCAACACGCCATAACCGGCCTGATCGATCAGCTTCATCGCCAGCGCTAATTGTTCGCCGCAATCGCAACGCCTAGAACCCAAAACATCGCCGGTAAAGCATTCCGAATGAATGCGCACCGGCACATGTTCTTTATTGGCGACATCATTTTTAACCAACGCCACATGTTCCTTGTCATCGATATTATTGCGGTAATAATGCAAAATAAACTCACCATACCGGGTAGGAATAGGTGTTTGCACTAAATCTTCAAGCTCAAGTTTCACGTGTTTGCTTCCATTATGCTTCGCTGTTACCGGGTTTAAATAAGACTATCAAATAAAGCTGAACCGATTGTAAGGGCGTTATTTTACAATAGTACCAACAATATTGTTGAAGCAGCAAAAGCTGGCGCGATAATATGAAACGCCTAATTCTCTATAAACATTATGAAACTGGATAATTCTGTTGTCATAAAACGCTACAACCGCCTTGCACCTTATTTTGACGCCGTCGAAGCCGTCATGGAGGGCTTGTTTTTTCGTTACTGGCGGAAAAAATTGTGGTCCAAGGTAAACGGTTTTCATATTCTCGAAATTGGCGTTGGCACCGGCAAAAACTTGGACTACTACCCTAGCAATACCCGAATCACCGCCATTGATTTCAGTGATCATATGCTAAAACAAGCCGCTGCGAAAAAGCGGAGAAAAAAAATCAACGTTGATCTCGATCTAATGGATGTTCAGTCCTTGTATTTTGCCGATAACAGCTTCGACACGGTTGTCGCCTCCTTTGTTTTTTGTTCCGTGCCTTCGCCGCACAAAGGTCTAAAGGAATGTTACCGGGTCTGCAAGCCGGGTGGACAAATTTTGTTATTGGAACATGTCATCAGCTCAAAACCTATGCTGGCTAAACTGATGCATTTTCTGAATCCCCTGGTCGCCAAACTATTTGGCGCCAACATTAACCGAGACACGGTGAAGAATGTTCAAGCTTGCGCCTTTTCTTCCGTGCGCATTGATGAACATAGCAGCGATATCATTAAACTCATCGAAGCCAAAAAATAACCCGGACCAGCGCATTCCTAGCAGCTAAAGTTCCGCCGATTTTTATTGACTTCAGCCGGATTAATTGTTAAGAATAGCTGTACTTGCCCGTACCGAATAATAACTAAAATTAACTCTTAGGGGGTAATATGCAACTGACAGAAAGCGTCACACCGGAGGACTTGCTTGCTCAAGTCACCCGTCTCGAAGATCAAGTCGCCAAACTTTCGGCGCAACTGGCATCAAATCAAGAAACCATTGGCTTGCTCAAGCATACACTGGCCGAACGCGACTCCAAAATTCATGAGCTGGAAGCGAACCTGATTGTCACGCCAACATTTCTTATCCAAAACATACAGACCAAATTGCAGCACTACCAGCTTCAAATTAAGGATGGCATTGACTCAAAGCTGATGCAGCCCGCTTTAGGACAAATCCACCAGCAAATGGCGTTGGTCGAGCGTATACTGACGGAAACCAGGCGTTTTATCGAACAATCAAAACAAATTATCTATCGGCATATCGACTCAACATTAGCTGTCATTAACCATAGCCCTGAGCAAGCTCGTGATTATTTCGAAAAATCCATCGTTGAGCCCTTGCTCTCTCTGGTTCATCAAATTGTTGAAAAAATAAAGACAGAAGTCGGCTCGACTCAGCTCAGCATCCAGCAACTGCTTATCTCGCCATCCAAATCTTTTTACCAACAAAGTCTCGATGCGGTTTTAGCGCTTCCGGCGCAAAGCCAAATTCTATTCCAGATTTGGATTGTCGAGCCGATAATCAGAAATATCGATGACCTATCTGATAATAGCCGTCAGTTATCGAGCAGCGCGCTTGCAGCTGTCAAAAATCTCTGCCTGCAATTGAAGCAATTGCTCGACAAGGGCTTTGAGTTTCTCGCCGATCAAGTCAAGCAGTCGCCTTTCTGGGACGGCAAACACAACAAAACCGCAATGGCTTAAGCCCAGGCTTCAACGCGTTGAGCTGCCATAATTCTGCACGAATTAACGGCAGTTCAACGCAAAAGCCTTGAACAACTCCATCTTCGCTGTTTTTACTTAGCGCTTTTCCAGCTCCCTCTGACAGGGCAAACAATATTGGCACGGAATCGCTTGACGTCGCTCCTCAGGAATCGGCTCTCCACATTCCTGACAGTGCGTCGCCGATTCCCCTGTGTACATCGACTTGCGCGTTTCTTCGACAAACAGCGAAGTCATCTGCTCCATGCGTTCGATTATCGCGTCCGTGCCGCCTGCCCATGCTGTTGACATAAAACCACCTTTTAAAATACTCAGTAAAACCTTTCCTGCTTTGCCCTTTCAACATCCTGAAAAATAGCCTCCTAACACGCTGTCGCCAAGGATACAGGAATGTAGCCATGCTTTGTCTTGATGGCCAAACAGAAAACAACCGGTGATAAGTTAACAAACTTTTAAAGCAGCAAGCAATGTCTGGTCATAAAGGGCGTAATAGCTCTACCGAAAATTAGGCTTCCGATTCATGCTGAAGGTAGCTTTGTTCTTGGTAAAAGCGGCTGAACCAGACAAAACCCAAAGCCGTCGCCAGCATCAAAGCGCTAAAAAACCAGAAATAATCAGCGCCCGACAAACGACTGGAACCGTCCGAATTTTCGATAAAAAAATTCACTGCGCTGGTAAACAAATTTCCTAAGCCGACTGCGGCAAGATTGAGCGACATCACCACTGACTTCAGACTACGTGGCGCTTGCGTATAGGAAAATTCAAGGCAGGTAATCGAGACCATGACTTCGGCAGAGGTTAGCAAAACATACGCGAACAATTGCCAAACGATAGACGGCTGGAAGCCCGCATCGATTCGCGCCTGAATGCTGGCCACTAGGACAAAAGACAAAACTGTAATGAACAACCCAATTGCGATTTTGTTCAAATAACTCAAGGGCGCCCATTTAGCCAAAGCCGGATATAGCCAACGATAAAACAAGGGCGTCATTACCATGATCAGCAAAGGATTAGACGCTTGAATTTGTGAAGGCAAAATCTCCAGCCCCAATAATGTCCGGTCCATTTGTTGCGCTTGCAATACCCAAGACGAGCCATTTTGATCAAATAAAGCCCAAAACATCGCGATAAACAAATAAACGCCGCTCAACTTGGTTAAGCACCGAAAGCCATCGCCGCTAAAAGCCTCGCGAAGAAAATGGCTACCCGCTGCCGGAATATGCACAAATCGGAAGCGCCCCGACCAAAAAATTAACGTCGCCAGCAACATCAGCAATCCCGGTAAAGCGAAAGCAACGGCGGCGCCATAGTTTTGCAATAGCCAGGGTACCAACAACATCGAAACAAAGGCGCCTAAATTGATCGCCAGATAAAACCAGCTAAAGGTCTTGCTCAGCCAGTGTTGATTGGTTTTGCCAAACTGGTCGCCGACATGCGCCGACACACAGGGTTTAATACCGCCTGCGCCTAAAGCAATCAAGGTCTGCCCTAACAATAAACCGTTTTTTGTCGCATCCAGCGCCAAACTGAAATGCCCCAAACAATAAACGCCGGATAATAATAGAATGGTCCGGTATTTGCCTAACCAGCCATCCGCCAGCATTGCGCCCAAAAACGGCGTGAAATAGGTAATGGCAATAAACAAATGAAAATAAGCCTTGGCTTCGCTCTCGCTCATAGGCGCAAAATGGCCTTCAGCGTTTACTAGATATTGGGTCATGAACACTACCAATATAGCCCTCATGCCATAATAACTAAAGCGCTCGGCAAATTCGTTGCCGATAATAAAGGGAATGCCCGGCGGAATTTTTTTCGAGGCTAAGGGCGAGGTGCGATAGCGCATTAGCAACAATAATCTCCCTAGTTATGCCCTTCTAAACTTAAACATCATCCTTTACCTCGCCCGCTTAATCACAAAGGCTGATTTTGATTTAACAGCCCGAGTAGCCGGCATAGAACTGGCCACCGCTTTGATAAAATCATGAATGTCGTCTTCCGACAAATGCCTTGTCAGGGTAAAGCGAACGCCCGATTTACGCCTGGAAACAGCCGGATAAACCGCATGATTGGCATAATAACCTTGTTTGAGCAATGACTTGACCATCGTTCCCGCCATTTCCGGCTGGCCAAGCCTAATGAAGAAAATTGGCGACTGAGCTGACCAGGCCTGGGGAATGCCAAAATCAGCCAGCAAGCGGTTGCAAAAGGCAATACGATCTTGAATTTCTTGTTGCAAGCCAACAATTTCTGGCGATAGATGAATGCTGGTCGAAGCCAGCGCCACGCCCAGCATCGGCGGTTGCAGCGGACCTGAAAAAATCATCGGCCCGCCGCAACTCTTAACTTGCCGGTGCAGTTGTTCATTGGCAAAAATCAACGCGCCGCCGCCCGCCGAAAATGATTTACATAACGATGTCGCGACCACCATGCGTTCCTGAATAGGCATAACATCCAGCACATAGCCCCGCCCATGCTTGCCCATCCAACTCATGCCATGAGCGTCATCAAGATAAATATGCAATTGCGGATAACGGTTTAATAGTTTGGCCAACGCTGACACCGGCGCAAAATCGCCGTACATACTATAAACGCCATCAGCCAAATACCAGATATGCCGATAGCGTTTGCTCAATGCCTCTATCTTCTCTTCCAACAAGGCCAAATCATTATGCACCAGATTGATAACCGGCACGCCATCCGCTTGCACCAGCTTTGCTGCGGTATGCAAACTGTTATGAGCCATTTGGTCTATCAGAATGACATCATTTTTTTTAATTAACACAGGCAAAGCCGCCAGATGAGCCAGCGTGGTAGTCGGCGTAACCAATACTTTTCCGCCAAATAAGACATCAAGCTTGGCCTCAAGCTCTGCATAAGGCGTTGCTGACAGATAAGTTCTCGACACGGCGAATTGTGTGCCAAAATTATTGACTGCCTCAATGGCGCCTTGCTTCAGGCGCTCGTCCAGTTCCAAAGCCAAATAACTGCACAAAGCAAAGTTGAGCACCGGCTTGCCATTCAAACGAATGGTTCTGCCATTAAAAACCACATCCTCCGTCGTTCTCTGCGCTAATCCCTGATTCATTCCCATATCAACTATGCTTTCGACAGTCGACATCCAGCCCGCTTGCGTTTTCATAAATTAATCAATGAAGTATAGCATTTGTATTTTTTCAGTAAGCATGTAAAAGCAAGCAACTCGCCATGCTGTTAATCCTTCGCGGCTGATAACCTAATAAAACCTAAAATTAGCAGCCGCGCAGGATAATTCGTTAAACTTAACGCTGTCTTATTGGGTGTACTGGCCATACGCTCGCTCAGAAACCCACCCTTAAAAGCACAGTCAGTATATACCGCTCAGCCGCCAACCTTCACCTTTTTCTACCGCTTGCTCATCAGCTTCTAAATCTGCTGGATTCGAGGCCAAATTTAACAATACGTTTGACGCTGATTTTTACCTTGGCGTCGGCGAACCTGCTTATTTAGCTTGACAGCAGTTCATAGAAAGCGTTCCATTTGCCTGGTCGTTGACTTTATATAACTTCGATTCGATAATAGTTTTGACCCGCTTAGGCCTAATAACCATTCGTATAAGGAAAACTCTATGACAACAGCATCACAAGCTACGGTCGCCACACTTTGGCGCTACCCGGTTAAATCAATGATGGGCGAAGAACTGAATGGAGCGGAGATAACGCTCGGCGGACTTTTAGGCGACCGGGCTTTTGCGCTCATCGATAGCGAAACCGGGAAAGTCATCAGCGCCAAAAACCCGAAAAAATGGCCCAATTTCTTTTCATTCCGGGCCGCCTACACCACGCCGCCATCAACGAATGGCACACCCGCTGTTTGGCTAACGCTGCCCGATGGCACTGTCCTGCGCAGTGACCAAAGCGATATCGATGCAAAACTGTCGCAATTCTTGGGACACCCTGTAAGCTTGCAATCACAATCGCCAATTGACGCCAAGCTCGAACAATTCTGGCCTGAATTTGCCGGCGAGGCCAATGAAATTTCTAATGAAGCGGTCGCTGGCGATGCGCCACAAGGCTCGTTTTTCGACTATGCAGCGATACATTTGCTAACCACCAGCTCAATTGACGCGATGCAACAATATTATCCGGAAGGGCGCTTTGAAGTTAGACGCTTCCGGCCTAATGTCATGATCGACACCGCTGGGCAAAAAGGCTTCGTCGAAAATGACTGGGTTGGCAAAATAATTAAAATTGGCGCCAGCATTCGCTTGCAGGTAACTGATCCCTGCCCCCGCTGCGTCATGCCAACATTAGCGCAAGGCGACCTGCCTGCTGACAATGGCATTTTTAAAAATGCCATTGTCAAAAACCGCCCGACCGTTCCCTTCGCCAACAAAGAGCTGCCTAGCGTTGGCGTCTATGCCCGAGTGATCACGCCGGGTTGGGCAAAACGAGGCGACGCGCTCATTATCGAAAATTAACCAGCGCCGTGCGGCATTGGCCATCAACTGTCGCACGCCATTATTTTCTGACGTTTATCAATGCGCATAGTTGTCTCAACGCTTGACCGCGATGACTCAACTGATTTTTAACTACCGGGTCTAATTGCGCGGAAGAACACTGATAGTCAGGCAGCCAAAACACCGGATCATAGCCAAACCCATTTGTTCCAACGGCTTCGCGCAACACGAGGCCTTCCCATACGCCTTCGGCAATCAGCGGACAGGGATCGTCTGCATGCTCGATAAAAACCATCACGCAGATGAAACGCGCTTGGCGCTGTTGATCGGGCACGTCAGACATCGCCTGCAACAATTTCTCCAGATTCGCCTGATCGGAAGCGCCAATCCCGGCGTAACGCGCAGAAATAACGCCAGGCGCGCCATTCAAGGCGTCTACGATGATGCCGGAATCATCGGCTATTGCCGGTAATTGCGCGTATCTTGCAGCGTTTCTGGCCTTGATAATCGCATTCTCGACAAAAGTAGCACCCGTTTCCGCCGCATCAATAATATTAAATTGGGCCTGAGGAAGAATTTTATGGCCCGCCAAGAGAGCTTGAATTTCGTTAATCTTTCCTCGATTGCTGCTTGCCAGTACAATGCTTGGAAACTTGGATAAAGTCATTGACTAACCTCGGCGTATTTTTTAATCGCTTGAATGATCATTCAGCAGCGTGATCAATGGCCCGCCTGATCGCCCATGCACATCCATCCACAAATGCGGCAAGCCAAGTTCTGCCAACCAAGCGGGCCCGGTATCTTCTTTTAGCATGGCGATGGTGGACGCGCTGCCGGCAACCACACAAAAATCCCCCACCACACTGACCGCTGCCAAGTATTTGACCGGCCAACCGGTCTTTGGGTTGAGCACATGACCATAACGAACGCCATCGAAAACAATGCAGCGTTCATAGTCTCCACTACTGGCCAAAGCGCCTTCGTGCATCAGTAAAGTTTCAATCAGATCGTCCTTGCTGCGAGGATGCCGTATGCCAACCCTCCAAGGACTGCCATCCGAGCGCGGGCCAATGACTTTAATGTCGCCGCCCAAATTGATCACACCATGCCTGACGCCCTGCTGCCAGCATAATGAAGCGGCGCGGTCAACCGCATATTCCTTTACCACGCCACCAAAATCGATTTCCATGCCTGGCACGGGAAACGACAGCACAGGCCGGCTCCAAACCAGCTTATGCCAACCTACCTTAGCCAGCAAGTCGTGAATTTGCTCTTTTTCAGGCAAAATCCCGGATTTGAAGTTCCATGCCCGGCGCAAAATGCCTGAGGTAATATCAAACAAACCCTCGCTTTGCTCGTAACAGGCCAACGCATAATCCAGCAAACCCGCCGTTTCCTCGTCGACATCAATCCGGCCGCCGGCCAACGCAACTTTATTGATCTCGGATAAAAAGCTATCGCTCTTATAACGGGAATAGCGTGCTTCCAACCGATTGACATCGGCGATCGCTAGCGCAGCGGCATGCCTGGCTAAACCGTGACTGCTGGCAAATAACTGAATTTCACAGGGCGAACCCATCGCGCTGAATGTCTGCTGATGATATTTGAGTCTGCTCAAAGGATTTACACACCCAAGAAATGCGAGATAGGTAAGCCGCAAAAATAGCGGGCAATAAAAAGCCCGCATAAAGCGGGCGTGTGTTGAGTGTTGTTATTATTATTCTTTGTACATGGTTGTTCGTCTGTACACCCCAACTTAAGCAGTCTTACTGTGTTATTATTATTATCCAGAAGCCTTATAAAAGGCTACTTCCCCCTCATGGCTAGACCTTGATCTAGCCCCACTCGGTAAAGCGGGTTTATTCTATATCCAAAAAATTATCAATGTCTATCACTTTAACCCTTGAAATTTGATAAAAATAGTCTAGTAAATTTTTTTACTAAAAAAAATAATGGCTTATAAAAATTTAGATGTTGCTAATATAGAAAAAGCTGGGCAATGAATGCCTATTTATTCAGCTCGCGTTCAGAATCAGCCCTCGTTTCGCCCAGCAGGCATAAGTTTGAACAGTGAAAGCTAAACCGATGGCGTCCACTATTGACGACCTAGCTCAACCCATACGGGTATACCTAAATGGGACGCCGGTAGCACCGGCCAACCAGATACCCAAAGAACCTTGGATAGCCCTCGAGGTATACCTAAATGGGACGCCGGTAGCACCGGCCAACCCGATATTAACATTTTTCCCAGTTACCCCCTAAATAACAAATCCTCAAGCCATCCATAGCAAGGCTATTTCTCAACCCCAAAAACACTTCTTGACGCAGAACAATAGATGTATAGATTATGCCTATACTCATAAATCGAGGGCTTTTTTATGCAAACTGTCACCACCAAATTATTTAAAAACGGGCAAAGCCAAGCGGTGCGAATCCCCAAGCCGTTCCAATTTGTCGGCACCGATGAAGTTGTGATCCGCAAGCAAGGCAACGCGGTGATCATCACACCCAAGCGCAAAACTTGGGCATCATTAATCGACGCAGCCAAGGCTGATGATGATTTTATGGCAGCAAGGCAGGATGTGTTCGATGCAGCACGGGTTGAGCTTTAGTGCTCTACATTCTCGACACCGATACTTGTAGCTATATCATCCGCAAGCAGCCGGCGCGGCCGGCGCGAAGCGTTCGGCCAACCCCAGCAAGCACTTGCCGATAATCAACGATCTCTGCGAACGCCTGCACGACATTTACGCCTGGGATGCCTGCGCCGCTGAACATTTTACTGACTTACAAACCGCATTGTTGAATCAAGACAAACCGATTGGGATAAACGATAGTCTGATTGCAGCGCATGTCATGAGCCTTGAGGGGACTTTAGTCACGAATAACACCAAGCATTTTGAAAAGGTGGCGGGATTGGTGGTGGAGAATTGGGTTTGAACCATAAGTTTGTTGGCTTCTCAATGGATAAATGCGAGTTCGGCCGTTTTCAAAGGCAAGCCGCTGTCGGTAGCCAGCTTGCAACCACTATTTTCTGCGCAAAGCCTGTTCTTCCTGGCTAATAAAAAACCGCAAGCGGTCGCTTAAAATCGAAGCCATATGAAAAGTCAAACCTTTTGCCTGCTGGGCTAAGCGTATCTGTAATATCGCATCTTTGGTTTGGCCAATTTGATAATAATACTCGGCCAAATAGCGATGTGACTCGGCTGGCTGCTTTAGATCGCTATAAACCTGCGCCAGTAATTGCGAATAAACCGGCATCTGCTTGGTTTTCGGCGACAAGGCCAGTAAATTTTTTCTTGCTTGGTCGGGATTGCCTGCTTTCAGCAACGCGCCAACATATTCAAGCGCAATCGCTTCATTATCCGGAAACTGGTCAAGCAGTTTATGGTAGCGCGCCAAAGCCAGCGGGTAGTTTCTTGACTCCATTGCTGTCCGGGCCAAAGCAGCCGCATACTGAGACTGATTTGGAAACTGTTTCTGCAAAGCTTGAAAAATTGTCTCAGCCTCTTTAAATTTTTGCTGTTTTAATGCCATTAAGCCCAAGCCATATTGAGCCACTGTACGCTGCTCCGCCGTGCCTTGATTTAGCCGAGTCTGAAAATATTTTTGCGCATCCGCGTCGTCCGTATTGCCTAGCGCACGAATTTTCGCTTTAGTCAATTGATAAGCCAATGAGTCGGGGTATTGTTTATAGGGATAGGTTTCGGCCCGTCCGCGCGTATCCGATATACGTGAAGCGGTTACCGGGTGCGTGCGCAAAAATTCCGGGATGTTCTGGCCATAATAGCGAGTAGACTGCTGCAAACGCTCAAAAAATGCCGGCATACTGCGCGGATCAAACTGCGAACCGGCCAAGGTCTGCATGCCCACACGATCGGCTTCTTCTTCATTTTCCCGGGTAAAATTAATCTGAAATTGAACACTACCCGCTTGAATCGCCATAATGGCGGCCTGTCCAAGCGCCGGAGACTGCGTGCCTAATAAAATGGCCGCCAGCGTTGCCGCCATGGTGGGAATGGATAACCGGCCCGCCGCCTCCGCCGCGCGATACAAATGCCGTTGCGTAACATGGCCAATTTCGTGCGCCATCACTGATGCCAACTCGCTTTCCGCTTCGGTAATTAAGATCAGGCCGGAATTAACGCCGATATAGCCGCCAGGACCGGCAAAGGCGTTGATGTCATTTTCCATTACGACAAAAAAGTGAAAGGGATTGCTCGGCGCATCGCTGCTAGCCACCAATTTTTGGCCAATCGACTCGATATATTGCTGAATTTCCGCATCCTGATTGATCGTGATTTGTGAATGCAAACTTCGAAAAAATGCCTCCCCCAATTCTTTTTCTTCTTCGGGAGTAATTAAGGTGCCTGAAGAATCACCCATATCCGGCAATTCGATTTTACTGATTTCTTCAGCCCGCAAAGTCAGCGCCAGAAAACTGAGCGCCAGAATAAAAGTAAGAGGTTTTAACATATGAGCCACAAAATGAATGAATCCGGCCAAGTTGACACGCTAAATGCTCGATAGTGCCGCTATTTTTGCGAAAGCTTGTTTTGGGCATCCAAGCCCAAGCAAGCGGCAAAAATGACGCGGCAACCCATGCCTTCGGCTGCCCCAGCCGTCCTGCTACGCTCGCCACCTCGCTTTACCACGCTCGGTGACGTCGCTGCGCAAATGACTCGACGCGATGTCGGGATGCTTTGCAATTTCACTCTGCGCCTTCGGCACGGACGTGAAATCGCACAGCCCTATCGCTTCTGGGGACTTCTCGGCTTCCCGCCTCGCAGCGTGAGCTGTAATTAACCTATCACTATTGACTAGTGTTAGCGTGTCGAATGGATTTATACTAACCGAGCAATGCTTAATAGAAAATTAGCGTTTAATTATAATTTATCTTAACAGAACGTCATGCCAAAACTCTGGCTTGCTTGTCGATGAAATTTGCCATTCAGGTTAACAGCAGCCCTTATCACAGCAACACCGGCCATAGCGCTTATCAATTTGTTGAAGCTGCGCTGGCGCAAGGCCACCAAATCTGCCGGGTTTTTTTTTATCATGAAGGCATCTACCACGCCTTCAATACGGCCACGCCGCCCGATGATGAGGTCAATTTTACCCAGCGATGGAGCGCTTTGGCGAAGCAGCACCAAATTGATCTGGTGGTTTGCATTTCCGCAGCGCAGCGGCGCGGCTTACTGTACGCTGACGAGGCGCGCAGACAAGGCAAGGCTGACGATCTCGCCGAAGGTTTTCGCATTTCCGGACTGGGCCAATGGCTTGACGCCATTTTAGCAGCCGATCGTTGCCTGGTATTTGGTTAAACGAATGAAAAGCTTCCTATTTGTTTTACGAAAACCGCCTCATAGCGGCGCTTATGTTCAAGAAATGCTGGATATGATTTTAACTGCCGCCGCATTTGATCAATCGGTTAATCTATTGCTGCTAGATGACGCCGTGTTCGCGTTAAAGAACCGTCAAACACCGCAAAGCGAAAGTTTAAAAGACACCGCTGCTATTTTCAATGCGCTTGAAATTTATGAGGTTAACGAGCTTTATGTCGAAATGGAATCGCTACAAGAGCGCGGTTTAAGGATACAGAACTTAAGCTTGCCGGTTAAAACGTGTTTCCGAAGCGAAACCAATCGCCTCATGCAGCGTTACGATGTCATTATTCCCGGCTAGTACAACGCTTCCGTTGAATTCTTTTTGACAAAACCGCCAGCCAAAACTAACTTTTACTTAGAAACCGTCTGAAAAGCGTAGCGAGCGAGTGTCAGCCGGGTTTGGCCGGAGCGTAAAACCCGGCGTGCACACGAAGTACAGGAGGCGTTCGAGCACCACCCACGCCCGGATCACGCTTGTGCAGTCGCTAAGCAGACGGTTTCTAAGCTTCAGCAGCAAAACTTACCCTATACCCGGACATTCTTAGCATAGGAATTTTTGATCATGGCGCACTCACTTTTATTTCGTAGACTGGTGCTGGCTCTGCAAACAGCCCGAAATGACTATTTGAAAGCACAGGGCCTGCCTGAACCGCTTCCACTGACCTCACAGCAGCTTTGGAGCCGACGCCGCTTTATGAAAACCGGCGTGGCCGCCAGTATCGGCGGTTTGGCGGGACCAATGCTGTCTTATCCGGCAGCAGCAAGCGTACGCCAAGGAAATGCACGAATCGCTATTATTGGCGCGGGTATTGCCGGCTTGAACGCCGCGCACCAGCTCCAAAAAGCCGGGATTAGCGCCACCGTGTATGAAGCCAGACCGCGCACCGGCGGCCGTATGCTATCAACAATCAAAGATGGGTTGGTATACGACATTGGCGCTGAACTAATCAATACCGATCACGCCGACATGCTGGCATTGACCCGGGAATTTCGCATCGACTTGTTCAATAAATTAACAAACGCCGCAAAATCCCCCTACCCGAAAGAAATTTATCTGTTTGACGGCGTTCGCTACAGTGAAGCGCAATTGGCCGAAGATCTGGCGGCCATCGCAGCGCAAATCACCGAAGACAGTCAATTTCTGGACCATGACTGGGACTTTTATGCCCCGCTGTTTGATCAACTATCGGTCGCCGATTACCTGAATCAACATAGCGATAAGCTCCCAAACCGCTTTATATTCCAACTACTCCAAGCTGCTATTCGTACCGAATACGGGGTAGAACTCGACGAATCGTCAGCGCTGCAATTATTATTCATTTTACCGGTGGTGCAAGGCGATAAGGTTAATCTTCTCAGTTACAGTAACGAAGTCTTTGCAGTTAAAGAAGGCTCCGGCCAGATCACCGATGCGCTGGCCCGGTCACTATCAGGCCAAATTCAACTGAATACGGTTTTACAGAGAATTGATCAGCAGGGCAATGAATACCGCCTGACCTTCTCAAACCGCACTGAAGCGGCCGCCGATATTGTCATCGTAACCCTACCCTTTCCAGCTTTGCGGCGAGTCACGTTGAATGCGAACTTACCAAATTTGTTCCGACGCTTTGTCAACGAATGCGGATTGGGCGCAAACGAAAAATTAATGGCCGGATTTTCTAAACGCTTTTGGCATCAGGCTGACGGTTTTACCGGGGCAGCCTGGAGTAATGAAGGCTATGCCGAAGTCTGGGATGAATCGCAACGCCAACCCGATCGCGTTAACGGCGCGCTGAATTTTTTTCTCGGCGGCAATCAAGCCCGGCAAGACGCTAGAAATCCGAACACCCGATTGTTAGGCAATCAATTTATTGCAGCGCTCGATCAGTTTATTCCGGGTGCGCTTGACTCAGCCAGCAATACCTTTATCAGAAGCGGCTGGGCGCAAAGCCCTTACACTCAAGGCGGTTACGCCAACTTCAAACCCGGACAATTAACGACTTTCGCCGAATATTTCTGGGTCGACTCCCAAAATCCTAATGCCCGGCAGGAAGTCGCTTTTGACAATCTAATTTTTGCCGGCGAACATCTCAGCGACGCCTATTATGGTTTCATGAATGGCGGCGCCGAAACCGGACGCCTGGCCGCAGCGCATGCTTTAAGCAAAATTACCATTTCTTGATTAGACTCACCGCCCTTCGAAGTTTGATTTACTCAGAGAAATTCTAAAAATTGCACCTCGATAGACGAATGAGTATTTGGTTAATTCAACAACTTTTCCGCTCACACTCAGATTCGAAGCATAATCGGATAATTTATAGAGGCTCCCCTAAATTGATAGTTATAGCAGTAGCCTAACGCAAAGCTAACCGGGCGCGGCCTACGAAAGCTTGAAAATACGTAAGGTGCCAAATGGCCGCGCTCCGGTTGAGCGTTTTGTTAGGCTTTGATTTTAAGAAACTCATCGACCGTTAATCCAATATCTTTTGCAATTTGCTTTAGCAAGATTGGTGATATGTCGCGTCCAGCATGGAATGGAACAGTTGTACACCTGCCATCAGGGTGACGAAACTGTTTGTGTGAACCCCGTTGCCGAAGTTCGCTAAACCCCAAGGCCTCAAGCAATGCAACAACCTCGCGAGGCTTAAGAACAGGAAAATGCCTCATGCTCAAGCTACAACAACGTTTTGGGTGCCAATAAATTCGGCTTCCAATATGGGCTCACCATCTTCAAGTAGCATTTCAACAACCTCCCGAAGATTTTGATTCAGTTCATCCAAGGTTACCGCTTGCGTATGCGCCCCTTGAAACCCAGGAATAAAACCAACATAAAGGCCAGTATCTTGGCACCGCTCAACAATTGCCGTGTAACTTCTCATACGAACTTACTCTAAATGCTATTTTAAAAGTAGACAAACCTTCCAGAAAACTCTGCAGGCGTTCAGAATGTAATGATACGCCTAAGTAAAAATAGTAACAAACTCAAGAACTCAAGCTGCTTAGCGCTGCGTTATGCAGATTGCAGGTCTTTTTCCATTCCATCGATGCCATCACTGATTGCCCCTTTAACCAATTCTGCCACTGATGCGCTATTTTCAGGGGCAGACTCGAAGTCTATCGTCCAAACGACAACACCCAAACCATCATAGGATTTAAATACTTCGACTGTCCCTTTGTAATACGTCACGGGAAACGGCGATATAGGGCGAAGATACACCAGTTTCATGTTGAAATCATCGACTTCTTCAACCGTATCTTTTATATCGCCGCCGCCGTCCGCGATAGTCATATATCGCAATGCGCCTGCCCCCCCACCTTCGACCCGGCAGGTTTCAATGATCGGAAACCAGACGTCGAGTCTGCCTATTTTGCGGATTGCCGCCCAAACCACATCGGCAGGGACGTTTAACTTTTTTACAATGGGTTGTTTCGTCATCATCGTTATCTCCTCAATCACTTTGTTTATAGTCGGGCAGCCCACTGATTCAGTTTCACCGCCTGTGAACCTACTTTAACAAAGGTATTGGCATCGGTATTGGAAAAAACCGACAGATAGACGAATAACAAAATCATCACCTTAATAAGATAAGGGGTGGTGCAAATTCAGTAAGCCAGAAAAATGTAGCGTTGGAGACGCTTTCATTTGCGGATAAATACTGTCAGGCGACGTGCCATACAGTTCTTGAAAATCGTTAATCATGTGACTTTGATCGTAGTAGCCTGCTGTGCAGGCGACTTCAGCCCAACTTGAACATTTTTCACGTTGGAAAATTGTGCTACGCAAACGCACGATACGCGCATATTTTTTCGGGGTGGCGCCGACATGAATTTGAAACCGCCGCTCAAGGCTGCGTTCACTTAACCCGAGCGTTTTGGCGAGTATTGCAATAGGATAATTTCCGTTGCTTTTATCGAGTTCCCTGCAAGCCGTTTGAATCAACAAGTCCTCATGGTCATGATTCAAAAGCGAGAGCAAAAACTGTTCAACGCATTGAACCCGCTCGCTTGCTGTTTTTTTGACAGACAATTTATCCTCAATGGCTTCTATGGCATATTTAGGAAAAATATCCCGGCAGTCTACGCGCCTTTCAGCGCAGTCTCTAACAATGCCGCGACGGAATACATTTAATCCCCAAGGTGTAAGACGGGCAGAGACGCCAGACACTTTCCCTAATCCGCCCAAATCGCTACGAAAACTTTGAAAGCCGGCAAGCCCGCTACGAGTTGTATAAGTTCGCTCCTTGTGGGCTGTCGTTAGTAAGTCGGCATATAAAAAACACAGATACGTTGCTGTATCGGGCAGAATCGAAAGCATCGCGCCATCATTGCCTAATAAGTCTTCATAATCCCAAATTGCCGTAACGTAAGGCTTCAGCAAAGGAGATGGTTGAAAAGTTATTAAACCCATCTTCGCATACCTATCTATTGAAACACGGTAGACTGTCCGATTATGTTGAGCCAAACAGGTTGATACTTGCCTAACTAGCTTTCGCCGACTTCAATAAATGAATGAATTTTTTGTTGCCTTCCTTGGAAGCGATCGCCAATGCATTTTCACCTTCATCATTGGCAAGACTGGCTTTGGCGCCTTGCTTCAACAACAGGCGAGCTAAATCGTTTTGACCGGAACGGGCGGCATGCATCAAGGCGGTCCAGCCATTGTTATCGACAGCGTTGACGTTGACTCCGGCTTTTATAAAATGTTTGATATTCTCGTCGCCCAAATAACCCTTGTAAAAATTATCCGCTCTGGCTGCTTCCATTACAATGGTCCGGCCTTGATGATCGACTATAGTCGGATCAGCACCGGCAGCCAACAGTAAGGGCGTAATTTCTTCCCCTTTGTAACCCGATACAGCCAAAAACAGTGCCGAGCCACCCTCTTCATTACGCAAATTCACATCGGCGCCTTTCTCCAACAAAGCCTTAACCACGTTCACTTGGTTTTTTTCAACGGCCTGCATCAATGCAGAAAGTACCGCTCCACCCGCCTCGCCTTCAGCTTGATCATTAACATTAGCGCCTTTGGCGATCAGCAGCAAAGCGGCTGCTTGATTATCTTGCCGTATGGCTTTCAATAAGGGCGTTGGCTGCCATGACGCCATTGAGATTTCGCGAACGGTTAGATCAGCCCCCTTATCAAGCAAACTTTGAATAATTTTTAACCGTTCCTGCTCGACTTCATCGCCGTAAGAATTAGATGCCCCTATCGCTTGATGCAAAGGCGTCGAGTTATCCTTGTCTCGAACGTTAACTTCAGCCCCATGCGCGATCAACAGATCCACCAGCGCCGAATTAAGGGGCCTGTAGATGCCTGAACAGGCTGCAAACAATGCCGAAGGAACACTACTACCGCTCTTGCCATTCACATCAGCACCCTTTTTAAGCAACAACTGTACAGTTTCCCTATTCGATAAAATCGCTGCGTAAGTCAAGGCGGTTGCGCCAAAAGCATTCGCGCTTTTTTCATCTTCCTGCTCAATATAATTGACGTCTGCGCCATACTCCAACAAAAGCTGGCTTAGTTGGCTTGTTTTTAATCCGGCAGCACTGTAGAAGGCCTGGTTAATGGCTTTAGGCTCCGGTTTTTGGTCGAGCATAAATTCGACGATGGACTTCTGATCGTTGCCAGCAGCCCATGATAAAGCCCGATTAACATCGGCTCCGCTTGCTATCAATTTTTTGACCAGCTCGAAATGGCCTTTTGCGGCGGCTATTTGCAGCGCGGTATTTCGCGCATCATTGCCAGCATCAACGGCCATGCCGGCCCGCAAAAACAGTTCAACCGCCTGCAAATCGTTGGCCTCGGCGCGCTCAACAAAGGTATTGGCATCAAAGCTCATGCCCATTTGCACAATCAGCACCCGACTATTTTCTGGCGACAAAGAGGACTGTAAATAAACCCAATAGCCTAACAAACTGGCTAGCAGCAAAATCACTGCTGCATACACCGGACGCCGCGCAAGGATTTGGATAAGGCGACTTTTCCACGAAGGCCGCAGCTTTTCGATCAGGAGCGAAATATCCAGATCAAAATCGGTATCTCTGATAGCAATGGCGTTTCTTTGCGCCAACTTGGCTATTTCACCCGGTAGATCTTTGGCTTTAGGAATCGCCGCGCCTTGCAGCAAAACCGGGATCACGCGAAGGTTTCGAGACAAGGCCGTCGCGATTTCGACTCTGACCAGATCGTTCTCATCGGCTAAACGCCAGCGCCCTTCCTCGTCTGCAGCGGTCAGCCAGTGCGGCCCCATCAACACCAGTAGACTATCGGATTGATTGATCTTGCGCCGAACTGCCTCAACAAAATCCTCACCCACGCTTATTGTGTCAACATCGCGAAAAACATGATCCTTGCCGAAGCGCTCAACGAGCCGATCATATATCCGCCCCGCATGACCCGCCGTATCGTCGCGCCGATAACAAATAAAAATTGCTGCTGTAGCCATTGCAGGGTTCTCCGAAATAGTTTTACCCAGAAGTATTCATTCAGCGTCACTCGGGCCAGATGTGCATTATAGCCAGCCCATACTCACGGCAAATACCAATATCCCCCCAGCAAACACAGCGGCCAAAACATCATCTAGCATAATGCCCAGCCCGCCCTGCACTTTACGGTCTATCGACCTGATGGGCCAGGGTTTAGCAATATCAAAAAGTCTAAACAAGAAAAATCCGGCCAATACCGTTTGCCAGGTCATCGGCACCAGCCACATGGTGATCAGGAAGCCGGCAAGCTCATCCCAAACAATACCGTTAAAATCATGTTCGCCCAGCTTGTCAGCCGCTTTACCGCACAACCCGATTCCGGCAAGCGTGGCAATCAGGGTCAGAAGGCTATAAACCCAAATGCCGGTTTGCATCAATAGCCAATAAACTGGAAGTGCCGCCAGCGTACCAAAAGTTCCGGGCGCTTTCTTTGCCAAACCGGAGCCGAAACCAAAAGCTAAAAACAAGACCGGATCGATCAGTATTTGTTTGGCCGTTAACTGGCGCTTGCCATAGGAAGACTTAAGAAAAATGCTCATAACCTTTCACCTCTATGCTCTGAATTCGTCCTTCCTTGTTCAAGCGTAAGCCGGGCGCTTGCTCAATTACGCCAATTTTTCTGCAATCCAGCGGAAACTTTTCAGTTTTATCAGGACTGACGGTAAAACACAACTCGTAATCATCGCCGGCTCTTAACGGCATCATCCAGTCGCCCGTCGCCCGTATATAGGCCTGCACTTCATCCGACAAGGGCAAAGTCTGCCAGTCCAAGCAAGCGCCGACACCGCTTTGCTCAAGAATATGAGCCAAATCGCCCGCCAAGCCATCAGAAATATCGATACAGGCATTGGCGACGCCAACCAAGGCCATACCAACATCGATTCTCGGATTCGGGGCATTGAAACGGTTTAAAGCCCGATCGGGCTTGTCACACAAATAACCCTGGTTTATTTTCAAACCCAAACCCGCTTGCCCTAGCCATCCGCTCATATAAATAAAGTCGCCCACTTTCGCCGCCGAGCGCAGCAAGGCTTGACCCTGCGGCACCAAGCCCAAGGCTTGCACCGTCAAAGTTAAAGGTCCTGATGTCGTATCGCCGCCAATCAGATCCACCTGATGCTTTTCAGCTAAAGCCAAAAATCCACGACTGAAAGCCTTAAGCCAATCTTCATCGGCTTTTGGCATCGTCAAAGCCAAAGTTACCGAAAGCGGCTTTGCTCCCACGCTGGCCAAATCACTCAAATTAACGGCCAATAGCTTATGCCCTAAAGCTTCAGGTTCAGCGCCGGCAAAAAAATGCACACCCTCGACCATCGTATCAGTCGTAACGGCCAAGTCATAACCTTCTGGAATGGCCAATAACGCGCAATCATCACCGATACCACGATGCGTTGACGGATTAGTTCGATTTTGCCGATCAAAAAAGCGCTGAATTAACGAAAACTCTGAAAGAGGCATACTTAAAAAAAGGAATAGCGGACATTACCGCCGAGTTCTATTGTGCGGCGCTGACTATAGCATTTTAACTTGAGCTTATGATAATAGAAACGCTCAATATGCGTTCCGGGGTCTTAGCAAACCACAATTTGGATAAGCGAGTGTAGCAAGGACTTTCCCCGCTTTTTCACGTTATGGATGAACTCGAAAAAGCCCAAGTAGGCGGGCAGGTGTTCCTGGGAAATCCCGCGGTGCGGCCTGAGCCAGGAACGCAGCAGAGACCAAAACCCTTCCATGGTGTTCACGTGCACCTCGTGGAAGCCGTCGCCGTCCTCGTCGCGGGCGTATTCGCCCGCGCCGTGGTTGACGGTCTTGTGCCGGTAACCCCACGCCGGGAGCGCATGGTAAATCGCGTACTCGTCGGTATAGACCAGGGTGCCCGGCAGGATAGTCGCCTGAATCAAGGGCTCGATGGTTTTTTGCTGCACGTTTTCCAGCATCCTGATCGCCACGTCGCCGCCGCGCTGGATCATGCCAAACACCGGTGGTTTTTCGGTTGCCAAGGTACCCCGGCCGCGTGCGCCCTTTAGCCGGCGGCGCCGGCCCGTCCGACCCGCCGTGACCACAGCGCCCGGGTTGCCCTTGTGCCCGGCTACGACATAGACTTCGTCACATTCCCCTTGGCCGGACAAAAGAGGCGGCTTTTTTTTTGACCAGCCCTTCCCGGAGCTGTCGGGTCATGGCCTGGACATCATCCTTGTTCAAGTCCAGCTCTTGGGCGATCTGCCGGTTGGAAAGGTTCAACCCCATGAAATACAGGCAGAGTATCCAAGCCTTCAACGGTTGGTGGTGGCCTT
>Ga0233425_10001007_pt1 | contig 67193 bp, 60 predicted proteins | sample Watercolumn_Towu_2_FD_181712 | JGI IMG/M metagenome (GOLD analysis project Ga0233425, IMG submission 181712) | Freshwater microbial communities from Lake Towuti, South Sulawesi, Indonesia - Watercolumn_Towuti2014_140_MG | ecosystem: Environmental > Aquatic > Freshwater > Lake | place...
GTAGTTTTTTTTAACGTCGACGTTGACATAGGCTTCTCCTTTTTTTGAATAGAAGCTAAAATTGGAGAATGCCCTATGTCTATTAAGGCGTCAACTCATTTTATTCTAAAATTACGTAAGTCCTGTTGTTAAATGATCTTACTATTTGCTTTAAGATCATTGCAGAAAATATTCCATTAGATTCAGCACTAAATCAAACGCAGAAAGAGACACTTTTAAAACTAACAACACGATACAAAGTCGAATCTGTAAAAGGGACAGTGAAATTCGACAACAAAAAACTCGAGGATGTTTTTTCTAGATTTAATTCAGAGTTCTATTCTACTTATGAATCCTTTGGAGTTTCATTACCCTCATAAAAAATAATATAAACAAGACGACTCTGACACACCAGAGTTGTCTTGTTTAATTCGCTATTTTACATGACAAGATAATTATTTATTCTCTTAAGCTACCCTATTTTATTAAAATTATATAAAAAGAGTATTTTTAAAATAGGGGGAGATTATGAAGGTAAAATTTTTTGTAGTGTATTTTTGTATAGTAATACTATTTTGTTCTATATCTTCTTGTATTGCAAAAACGTTAAATGATACACAATCGTTATTTACACTAAAAAAACAATTTAAAAACTTTTTTTCATTTAGTACAACAACCACCTGGAAAGAGTATGTGATAAACTCTGCAATACAGCCATTTAAATACACTAAATGGGCTTGGCTTGGATTAATAAATTTTAAAAGTAAAAACCCCCTGCATTTAAAAGAGTTAAGATTAACCTGGAAGGGTGACAAACTAAAAACACTCACAGCATCTCTATATCAAAAAAAAGAGAGTGATTCGAATTTAATCCCAGTTCCTGATAATTTTATTTGTGATGGCCAATGGGATGTTGGCAAACAAGAGTTACTTTTTGATATTAATAGAAAAATAATCTCTTCACTTACTTATTATCTTTTATTAAACTTCCCAGCACATGAAGAGGTTAAATTACGACACGGAGAATTTACACTAATGGCACCAGATGCGCTTTTACTTAAAAATTTGCGATAATTAGTTCAATAAAATTGTTCTAGGGGATACTTTTATTATCACTAGTATCTGATATTGTTGTAACTCTGTGATAACACAAAAAGAGCGTAATAGTGCAAATACAAAATGCCTGCTATATTGTACAGGAACATAAAATTTTTACTTTACTCTAAGGTAGCCCAATGACAAACAAACAAAAAGTTTTTACATTTCTAGCATTAATCTTTTTTACAGCACAACAAGCTAAAGCCATGCTTAAATCAGGCTGTACTCTTGAATTAGAAAATTCTTTTGAGCAATTAAGCCCAACTGCACAATTACAAGCAGGAAATATTACAGCAGCAACAGATCTCTTAAAAACAGAATGCACTTGTGACGAAGATGAAAAAAGAGCATTACTTTTTGGTACAATCACATTAGATGATACAGATGAAACTAATGTAAAATTTTTAAACACCATTCTTGATTGTCCAGGTGTTGATGTTAATTCTGTCGATGAACAAAATAATACAGCATTACATAAAACAGCAGTATTAGACAAACCAAAATTTGCACAAACACTTCTCGAGCATGGAGCAGACGCACAAAAACAAAATGTTAATTGGAACACAGTACTTCATATTGCATTCTTAGAAAATAGATTATCAGTTGCTCATACAATTATTCTTTATCTTTATCGCCAAAAAATATTATTTAATCCAAACGTCGAAAACAACGCTGGATTAACAGTTATAGATTGTGCATATTTGTGTAGGAATAAATTCTATACCCAAACAGTACGAGTCTATTTTTCTCATGGTAACCCTTGTGCAGAATTTATGGGATTAACATTTAACTCCGCACTACACAAGGAATTTATGGGAAAATCTCTACGTGGTCCAAAACTTACAGAAGTTTTTGGAAGACCGACATGGTGTATAGCCATTAATAGAAACATATGGTGTATAATTGCCGGGCAACACCTGCATACTGGACAATATCATATTAATCCGTGGCCCCTAGTACAATCAATTGATATATTAAAAAATATGCGAAGAGAAATAGCTACAGACGAAGCAAGCCCCTCTGGTGCCTACACAAGAATAACCAGAGCGCTAGAAATTTAAAATTTTATAGGCTGGTTGGTTAGCATCTAAAAAAAAGGGGAGTTTATGAAATTAACAAATAAATATTTTTTAATGTTATTCTTTTTGTGCTTAATACAGTTTAAGCCCACACTTGGAGACTTTATATGTGCCCGTTACAACGACTTGTGGGAGGTTGAATACGACCCCGGCGAGAGATTTGAGTTCACACTTACAGATAAGGGCTTTACATCTGCATTAGCTAAGAATGGAGCATTAAACGGTGGATATATTCTCACTAAAGATAATGGGCCCACACATATAACACCTGATAAAGTGAAAAACCTTACCGTTAGCCACTCACAATTAACTAAACTACCTAGTTTGGATAGTTTAACAAACTTGGAAACACTAGAGATCAACCAAAAGAGCAAGGACTTACAAATATTGATGGGCTAAAAGGGCTCACTCACTTAAAAGAACTGGTTCTTCCTGTAAAGGATACGTTTTTCTACACAACTGACCTCAGCGTTTTGGCAACTCTAACAACATTAGAAAAATTAGTACTAACTCACCTAACAATTACTAAATTACCTGAATTTCTTCCTAAAAGACTGAAAGTTTTGTCCCTTCCGGAATGTAAAAGGCTTAGAGATATAAGTGTTCTATCTGCGCTACCGAATTTGGAAGTAGTTGGGTTCTTTCGATGTTTTTCGCTAAAAGATGCAACGGTGCTGTATAGCTTGAAAAAACTCAAGGAAATATCGTTTGAAGAATGTACTAATCTTTCCATAATGCCTAATTTAGCAGATACTACAGTTTTTCCTTGTCTTGAAAGAGTTATACTTAGCGGTTCAAAACCTGGTAGAGATCAATCGGGCAAAGATTATTGGGGTGACATATGGAAATGTGAGGGTGAAGAAGAAAAGTTCCAACGCACTTTAAAAGAAATTTTTGGTAGCAAAATTCCTGGAGTTAAAATAATTCCACCACTGATTGGTGTTAAAACTGTTCAACTACCTCTTCAAGCAGCACTTACTCTTCTAAAATCTAAATTACTTGAACTAGCTGAATCATTAATCCATAAGTAAACAGCATATTGGATATAAATAGCTAGTCAACCAGGCTATAAAATTTTCTTAGATTTGATAATGTAAGTGCCTATACGAAAATTATTGATCAAAAATGTTTTTGTGCCGCTCGTGGTGAGTGTAAACCCCGCATCCTTCGATAAGCTCTGTCTCACAAAGTTCGGCTTCGCACTCAGGACGAGCGGGGTTTGCGTATCGAACCGTACGGCACACCAATTTTCGGATAAGCTCTAAATAAAAATCAACAAAAATATTAATTGCCATACTCTTTCATATTGATATCCTGAAAATATACACGCAATAAGGAGCCCAGATGGCAGAGTATTTAATACTTGGTGCAGGATTAACAGGACTATCTACTGCATATCATCTAGAGCAAAATAAAATTTTTGATTACTCTATTTTCGAAAAAGAATCTCGCCCTGGTGGGCTTTTAAAAACACATAATTATAAAGGGTTCTTATTTGACTACACAGGTCACTTGATTCACATTAGTGATAATTATTTTAAAAATTTTCTTGAGCAGGTGTGCGGGCTTAAAAACTTTACACTTTCACAAAGAAATTCTTCTATATATTCTAATGGGGTCTTTACACTTTACCCATTTCAGATGAATCTTTATGGTTTACCAATAGAGATAATATGTGAGTGTATAGAGGGTTATATTTTACGAGACAAAAAAATTAAAACACCAAAAAGCTTTTATCAGTGGGTCTGTAAATACTTCGGGTATGGGTTGGGCAAATACTTTTTCTTTACATATAACAGCAAGCTTTTTGATTATTCTGTAAAAAAAATAACTCCTTCTTGGATCGGACGTTTTGTCCCTAGCACAACTTTTAAAGATATTATTAAAGGGGCTATAACACAAAACATTAGTGATACTGGTTATAACAGTAGTTTTTATTATCCCAAAAGTGGGGGTATAGAATTTTTAATCTCTTGTATAGTGGAAAAAATAACTGGACAAATAAAAACACTTCACACTGTAAGCGCAATAGATCTTAAAAATAAAATAGTGATTTTTAAAAATGGGCATCAAGAAAAATACAAAAAGCTTGTCTCTACTATCCCACTTAGAGATTTTTTATCTTTAATTATTAATGAGACATCTACAAATCTTTCTAACACAAGTAAATATTTAAAGTGCACATCTGTTGTAAACTTTAATTTGGGATTTAATAAAGAAGAGATAAGCCCATATCACTGGATATATTTCCCAGAAAAGAAATACCCTTTTTATAGATTAGGCTTCTGGAATAATATCTCTAGCTTGCTTGTTCCTGATAACACTGGTGCGCTTTATGGTGAGTATTCATACAGAGCTGATACAAAAAATTTAAAAACTATAAATAAAAATGTGTCTAAATCTATAGAACAAGTTTTATATTTATTTGGGTTAAAAGAAAAAAATATTATCGTTAAAAAAAATCTTGATATAAACTGTGCTTATGTTATTTACGATCAGTGGAGAGAGAGAAACATAAAAAAAATACTTAACATATTAGCACAACATTCTGTATATTCTATAGGACGCTACGGGGCCTGGAAATATGCAAGCATGCAGGAGGCGGTACTCGATGGCTATGATGTAGTAAAAAGATTAATAAAATAAAAGGGGTTAATAGTAATGGATCAAGCACAAGAATTTTACAAAGGTAAAAATGTTTTGGTCACTGGTGGTGCAGGTTTTATTGGGTCTCATCTAGTGGAAAAGCTTGTAGCGCTTGGGGCTAATGTCACTGTGCTTGATAATTTTGCAACAGGAAAGCTTACTAATTTATTAAAAGTTCTCCCTTACATTAATATTCTTTACTCAGACATATGTTCAGAATTTAATGCTATTAAAGCTACAAAAAATAAAGATATAATTTTTCACTTAGCAGCATTTATATCTGTTTCAGAATCTGTTAAATATCCAAAACTGTGTTATGAAATAAACATTAATGGCACGAAAAATCTTCTAGAGGGATGTAGAATTAATAAAGTCCCAACTTTTATATTTTCATCTTCGTGTGCTGTTTATGGGAACAGAGATCAAATGTGTCGAGAAGAAGATCTCCCAACCCCTATGAGCCCTTACGCAGAAAGCAAGCTTGCTTCAGAAAGGTTATGTAAAGAATATTCAAAAAATTTTGGGATAAGCACAGCCTGCTTAAGATATTTTAATGTTTACGGCGAAAGGCAAAATCCGGCAGGAAATTATGCGGCAGTTGTCGCTAGATTTAGATATCAGTTATTAAATAATATGCCATTAACTGTCTTTGGAGATGGAACTCAAACAAGAGATTTTATTAATGTCTTACAGGTAGTTGATGCTAATTTACTTGTAGGAACAAAAAATTTTTCTGGTGACATTTTTAATATAGCCTCAGGAAAAAGTATAAATTTACTTGAACTTATTTCACAACTAGAACAAGAGCTTAGTGTTAAAGCTTGTGATATAAGTTTTTGCCCTTCAAGAGCGGGGGATATCGAAAAATCTTATGCTCAGTGCAAAAAATATCAAAAGTTACTTGAATCATAAATTATGTTAATATGTTAAAGATATGCCGAAGTGGTGGAATTGGCAGACACGCTAGGTTCAGGGCCTAGTCCCGTAAAAGGGGTAGGGGTTCAACTCCCCTCTTCGGCACTATTCTTATCTAGTCTTGAGTTTTTCACTGATGAGCGTTATACTTATATAAAATTTAAGTATAATTGACTAAAGTTTTTTATAAAATTATTATAGACTAACAGGCTTTTAGCCTGGTTTGTACAGGCTAAAAGCTCGAGGAAATTTCTGAATAAAATAAAAGATAAAAAGACTATGAATAAAAAAGATTTTTATGAGATTCTCGGTGTAAGTAAAAGTGCTAGTCAAGATGAGATAAAAAAGGCGTACAGAAAACTAGCCATTAAGTATCATCCTGATAAAAATCCAGGAAATAAAGAGGCTGAAAATAAATTCAAAGAGGCCGCGGAGGCTTATGATGTTCTTTCTGATGAGAAAAAGAGAGCACAATATGATCAGTTTGGGCATGAGGGAGTAAATCAAGCTGGTGGATTTCACCATTATGAAAACTTTGAGGATATTTTCGAGCGCTTTGGAGATGTTTTCGAAGATCTTTTTGGTTTTAAAACTCAAAGAAAAAGCAGGCGTACAGGGCCAACGCCACAGCAGGGAAATGATCTTTCACAGCAAATTAATATAACACTTAAAGAGTCTTATTGTGGGTGCAAGAAAGATATTAAGATCTATCGTTATGAAAAATGTAACATTTGTAATGGGGCTGGATCTAAAGACTCTAGCGGGTTTCAGGCATGTGCAACATGTCATGGGGCTGGGGCATTACACTATCAGCAAGGGATATTTACCTATAGCCAAACATGTTCTGTGTGCCATGGGCAGGGGTTTAAAAATACAAACCCATGTTCTAATTGCCGTGGGCAAACACGAGTACAACAACATGAAAAATTTTCTGTTACTATTCCTGCTGGAATTTTTAATAAAGCAGATCTAAGAGTTTCTAGCAAAGGAGACTCTGGAACTTTTAATGGCCCAGCTGGAGATTTATATATCACAGTAAATGTATTACCGGACGAAAAATTTTCACGTCGTGATGATAATCTGTTGAGTGTTCTTATGCTCACATACCCGCAGCTTGTTTTTGGGTGTCATGTAGATGTAGAAAATATTGACGGAACAAAAGAGACTATTAAAATACCTAAAGGGTGTCCAGTTGGTAAAGATATAAGAATTGAAGGGAAAGGTTTTGCAAGACTTAATTCACGTGGCAAAGGAGATTGGATTATTATCACGCAATGTGATATTCCTACAAAGCTTTCAGAAGAGACGAAAAAAGCACTTCTTGATTACTCAGAAAAACTGGGTAGTCAAAGCCAAAGTTCCCAGGGGGGGATATCGGGTTTTTTTAAAAAATTTTTGGGCTAGAAAGTTTTTACTTATAAATTATTTTTTTATAATTTTCGTTTGCACTTATGTGCACACACAAAGTGCTTCATCTTTAACCTCTATACAAAAGTTCTTTGATAATTTTCACACTGTCGAACGTAATAAATTATATCGATCTGCACAACTTTCTGTCCACTCGCTAGAAAAATATATAAAACGAAATAACATTAAGACTATTATTAATCTTCGTGGTGTAGAAAGAGATAGCCCCTGGTGGATAAAAGAACGGTTCTTTGCCCTAACACACTATATAAACTTTTTAAATGTCACATTAGCAGCACAAAAATTTTCTCCTAAAAATGCTCTTCTTAAACTTCTTTATATTTATGATCATGCCCCACGCCCAATATTAATACACTGTTATAGTGGTGCAGACAGAACAGGCGAAGCTTCTGCGCTTTGGGTACTTACTCAACAAAAGAAAGATATTAAAACTGCGCTTAAACAATTATCGTTAAGATTTGGATATCTATACTTTAGACACCCAGCTAAATATAAATTTATATCTCTCTGGCAGGGACAAAAATGGCTTATTAAAAAATATAACCCGGATGAACTTAATAAAAAATATAAGTTTACTTAAATAAATTTAAGGGTGTTATCATGCGTAACTTGTCTCTTTCTCGGGCTCTAAATATTTTTATAAAATTTTTTATTTTTTGTGCTTTTATAGACTTAAGTGCTGGGCTTACGCCCTTTACCCCTTTACCATTTGACGCTGTGAAAATAGAAAAAAAACTTAAAGAATTTTATTCTGGTAAAAGAGTTCTTGTTACAGGTGGGGCTGGCTTTATAGGATCTCATCTGGTAGATAAACTTATTGAATATGGGGCACAAGTAACAGTACTTGATAATTTTTCTACAGGGGCTATTAATAATTTAAAAAACGCCTGTAATCACGTGACTATTTTATATTCTGATATAACTAATCAAGAAAGTGTTTTTACTGCAACTAAAGATAAAGACGTTGTCTTTCACTTTGCTGCGTTTATATCTGTCCCACTCTCTATAAAAGAACCAGAGAGGTGTTATAAAATTAATATAGACGGGACAAAAAATCTTTTAGAGGGGTGTAGAGCTAATAAAGTTCCTGTGTTTATATTTTCTTCATCATGTGCTGTTTATGGTGATAGTGATAAAATTTTAACAGAAGAGAGCCCACTTGCACCAATATCCCCATACGCCCAAAGTAAAATAGCAGGGGAAACGTTATGTAAAGAATATTCACATCTAGGGATTCACGCAGTAGCACTTAGATACTTTAATGTCTATGGCGATAGACAAGATCCAAGTGGTTATTATGCAGCAGTTGTCTCTAAGTTTTCTTATAATCTAGAACATAAGCTCCCGTTAATTATCTTTGGTGATGGAACACAGACAAGAGACTTTGTTCATGTTTCTTATATTGTTTTGGCTAATCTTATTATGGGCATGTACCCAGCAGACGGGGATATATTTAATATAGCATCAGGAAAAAGTATAAATCTTTTCCAACTTATATCTTATCTTGAAAAAATTTATGGGCAAAACACAGCGGGGATAAATTTCAAGCCAAAACGTGCAGGGGATATTCTTCACGTCACAGCCTCAGGGGAAAAGTTTTTAAATTATGTAAAAAAGATATTTACTTAATTTTTTTAACCCCTATATTTAAAAAAATTTTTTAATTAGAGAGGGCCTAAAGTGTTATTCAAAAAAAATTTTTGGCTTATAATTTTTGCAAGTGCATTTTATGTTTATTATCTATCTGGAGATACCCAAACACAAGTAGAAAAACAAAACCCAAGTAACCAAACACAGGCACAAATAAACAATCAAGAGAGTACTGAAGATTTTGTTTACTCTTATATAGATGCTTTAACCTCACAAAATATTGTGCCTAAAGAGAAAATTACATATAAAGATGGTAAGCTTACTCTTTACGCAGATCCATCAAAATTACAAACCTTTTTGCTGCAATTTGCCAGCTTAATGATGATAGGGATGGGTGCTGGTTGTGCATATTATCTTATAATTAAAGAAAATAAAAAAATCTCAATTTGGTATAAATTATTTGTGGGACTCATAAGCGCCTGTATGGCTGGGTCTGGAATATATGTTGGTAAAATAGCTATAGATAGAATACACAGGACACTTAACAATGTTCCATTTCTTATCTTTGAAGAAGAAGGGTTAACACTTTGTGATAAAGATAAAAAGATCTTATGGAAAGATATTTATAGAATAAGATACTTTGATACAATTAATGACTTTGGGCAAACAATAAGAACAGATTTCCAATTTTCAGATAGTTTGGGCAATATAATTATTCGCTTTTGTTCCACAGACTTTTTGTCAATACCAAAAGAAAATCTTATTCGTCTTATAGAATTTTATTGGAGCAAAAAATATGCTTATTAAAAAAAGTTTTTTGCTTGTGGCTATAGCTTTTAATGCATCTCTGTGCGTTTGCTCTTCACCGAAAGAACAGTTGATTTCTAATGTTACCCAGTTAACAACTGGGGCTAATACGCAGGCACAAATAAACAATCAAGAGAGTACTGAAGATTTTGTTTGCTCTTATATAGATGCTTTAACCTCACAAAATATTGTGCCTAAAGAGAAAATTACTTATCAAGATGGGAAACTTATATTATTTTCTGATCCAAAAAAAACAGAGACTATTTGCTTGGGAATTTTAAGTTTAGGCGCATTTGGTTTTGGTGCTTTCTTTGCATATTGTATGCAACACGAAGATTTAAAACGAGAACCAGCACTAAGAATATTCGCTGGAATAGGAAGTGCTTTATATATAGCTGGCGGGTTGGTATTAAGTAAAATGACAATAGATAGGATTCATAGAATGCTAAACTCTGTACCGTTTATAATTTTCGAAGATAACGGTATAACACTTTGTGATCAAAATAAAAAAGTTTTATGGAAAGATGTAAGTAAATATTATCCTATAGATATAATTGATGCGATAAACGGCACAATTGTAAGAACAACATTTAATTTTATAGATAAGTATGGCAATGTTATTCTTTCGTTTTGTTCAAATATCTTTTCGGCTTTACCTAGGGATAGCATGCTAAATATTATTGAATTCTTCTGGAAACGGGTTCATAAAGCATAAATTATTTTATATTTAATAATTTTAATAAATAAGTGTTGACGTAAAGATAGCTTTTGCTAGATTTTAGCTCTTTAAAATATAGGCCCCAGAATTTCTGGGGCCTGTTTAGAGACTGTCTCTGTGTACAAAATAAATGGGGTATATTTTTGGGGTTATATTAATGGGGAAATTTAAGTTTACTGTCTTTTTAGTCTTTGCGTTAATGGCCTTCTTGTTTAATTCAAGTGTTACTTGTGCTAGGCAAGAAGATTCAGATCTTAATATAGAAAAAGTGCAAGAGATATTAAAATATCTTTTGTGTGAATATGGAGCGCAGTTAACAGCGACAGTGTGTCATGAGACAGGTCACGCACTAGCTTATTATTATTTAACTGGTGAGTTTCCAAAGATACACATTGGGGCAAATTCAGGGGAACTCTCGAATGATAAAAAAAATAACAGTCTTTTATCTTTTGGTAAATATAGCGTCGATGGGGTTCACCCCTTAAGGGGATACACAGAGTGTGATTATTCAAAAATTGTGCCAGAATTTTACACAGCACAAGAAAAACTTAAAGAGCTAATAATTTTTTACTTAAAAAACTTAAACGAGAAAAAAATTTCTCTATCTTCGTGCGATAAGAGCCAATTGGACGATTTAGTAGAATTTATAAAAGCTTCACGAGAATATAAAAATTTTATTTCTCTATCCCAAAAAACAAAAAGAGCTCATATACTTCTTGCTATCTCTGGTGGTATTGCAGGAATAATTGGTTTTTTAATAGTTAAATATTTTGTTTTGCACATACAAGAGAAATTTAAAAATTTTAATTTATTAGATACCAGCAGGAACATTTGGGATAATGGAACAACGCTAAGAATAGTTCTCATACAGTTATTCAATATACTTGTTCCATTTGCAATAGGCTCCAATGAAAGCGATGGTACAAAACTCTGGCGTGCACTTGGAGTAAAAGAGGATGTATTAAAAAAAATAGAACAGCACTCCCAATATTATGAGATGTTTCTATGCGCTATATTTATTGCCCTATCTAATAAGATAGATAACAAAAAAGATATAACTGATATACTCTTTTTAGTGTTTTTTAACTATATATTAACTTGTATTTATTAATGGGGCCCATTTTATGAATGATTTACAAAAATTATTTGTAAATATTTTTTTTACTTTTAGTTTGGTAGGTTTTAGTTGCGGAGAAATTATAGAAGCAACAGTTTATCATGATCCAATACATAGAAGAGTTGTTTTTCTTTATGTAGATCAAGATACTCGCGACTTTGAAATGGAAAGAATACAATTTAGTCTGATACATCAGGCTTCTTTTTTTGTTAGTCCAGACCCACGGCCGTTTACGTTAATACATGAATATTGTTTCGGAGCCCCCGCGATACCCCCCGATCACCAATGGTGTCATCCACTTTTACAGGCATTTGCAGGATTTGAAAATGGGAAAATTAAATTATCCCCCACAGTACCATGTCTAGGAATATTAATAACTAATCTTTCTATGGAAGCACTATGGTATATAGATGTAATCAGAACTTATGGTACCGGCCCGTGGCCATTATGGTACGCTGAAAACTGGAATACCTTAATATCTCATCTACAAGGACAGTCATGGGTAAATTATCTTAGAGCTATGGGACTAGATTTACTACATATAACAAAAATGTATCCTGAAGGGTCACATAAACAACTAGTTTATAAAAACCTTTTACAAACTTTCGAAAGAAATAAAACAGAAGTTTTAGTACACTTGGGGTTCTATAGAGATTTAGACGCAAAATATTTTTTAGACAGATGGTTAAGAGAAAGTGCCCCTGATGCCCTATTACCGTTTGAATGTTCAAGTCAAAAATCAATCGAAATGTTCAAAGCATATTTAATAGTAAAGGAGCTAGAGGAAGTAGAGAGCACACCCGGCGATATTGCTATTTTTATCAGCAATGAACATCAAGAAGTTTTTAAGCAAAATTTAGAAAGAATCGGTTATGTGTTATTTGCAAGACATAACCATGAAGAAATAAATCGCGCATCAGATAATGTTTTTCAAAACCTATGGGCACATAGACCATCTATAATAGTAAGCTTGGCAGGAGGCTCTACCCTCCCTTAATAACAATAACAGGTTTTAATTTTGCAACTTTGCGAGCTATGCCTGCTTGATGAACAACATCAACAACATCATCTATATTTTTATAAGCTAAAGGAGCCTCTTCTGCAAGCCCGGCATGTGAATCACACTGTATAACAATTCCAGACTTATAAAGCTCTTGGCGCAAAGTTTTCCCATGCACAGTTCTTTTTGCTGCATGACGAGAAAGTTTTCGTCCAGCCCCATGACACGAAGAGCCAAAGGATAATTTCATCCCCTCACTAGTACCAACAAGAACATACGATGCTGTTCCCATACTCCCAGGAATAATAACAGGCTGGCCAAGCGTACGATACTCCGGTGCAAGATCAGGATGCTCTGGACCAAACGCTCTCGTTGCACCTTTACGGTGCACAATAACTTTTTGTTTTTTACCGTTTATATCGTGAGTCTCTATTTTGGCTATATTGTGCGCAAGATCATAGACTAAAGATAATCCCCCACTAGAGTCCCCAAACTCTTTATTCCAGACTGTTCGTATCTGGTGAGTAATCAACTGTCTATTTGCCCAAGCAAAATTTGCAGCGGCTGACATTGCTTTAAAGTACTCTTGCCCTTCTTTACTTGAAAATGGTACGCAGGCAAGCTCTCTATCCGGAAGCTTAATATTATAATTACACATAATATTTAACATAAGTCTTATATAATCTGTTGCTATCTGATGCCCAAGCCCTCTAGATCCAGTGTGAATTAAAATAACTATCTGATCTTTAGAAAGGCCAAACGCTTGCGCTGTTTTAGCGTCATAAAGTTCTTCTACTATATCTACCTCTGCAAAGTGATTGCCAGATCCCAAGGTGCCCAATTGATCATGTCCCCGCTTTTTTGCCTCAGGTGATACCAAAGAGGGATCTGCTGTTTCTAATTTCCCCCCTGACTCTATGTGAAAAATATCACTTTGATTTGCAAAATTTTTCTCTAAGGCCCACTTCACCCCTTCGCGTAAAACTTTATCAAGCTCTTTTTCAGATAATACATGAGCCCCACTGGAACCGACTCCTGCTGGAATCTCATGATAAAGTCTTAACGAGAGGTGCTCTAACTTATCTTTTACATCTTTAAAAAATAATTGTGACCTGAGAAGTCTGACCCCACAGTTAATATCATACCCTATACCCCCTGGAGAGATAATCCCATCTGGAAATTTTGTAGCAACGACACCTCCGATGGGAAAACCATAACCCTCGTGAGCATCTGGCATAGCAAGTGCTGCACCAATCACACCCTGTAGTGTAGAAGTGTTAACAAGCTGCTCAAGTGATTTATCACTAAAAACATCAGCAAGCATCTGTTCAGTTGCAAAAATTCTAGCCGGCACCCTCATGTCAGCCCTAAAAGATATTGGTATTTCCCAGAGCACTGGGGATATTTTTATAAGATTATCTTTAGTAATCATGTGTCAAACACTATTATAGTTTCGTAATTATTATTTTTATTTTTACACACATGTGCTTCATGGTAAGTAACAGCTTTTATGTCTTTATTAAATTTTTTTACATTAGCTCCAGCGATAATAACTTCAAGGGACTGTTGGGTAAGTGTAATAAATTTTGTGATATTAAAAATAGATTTGTCTGTGTAAGAAAGGGTAAGAACTTTAGATAAAAAGTCTACAAGTAAAACTGTTATATCTTGGGCCTCAAGTGAAACACACTCTTTTATTTGTATACTTTTAGCAAAATTATCTGGAACTAAAAGTGCATTCATGCCATCAAGTGCAGACTCAAAAAGCTCTTCATAAGTTGTGCCTTCTACTTTAAGCCTGATATCAGCTGTGTGCTCAAATATTTCATACTTTTTCACAACTCTCCCCTTTTTCGCTAAAATTATATATAGTTTACACAATTATTGAAAAATAATATGTTTCTAAGTAGAAATTAAATATAATTAAAAAAATAACAGAATAGTTTTTATGAAAGGAGACCTCTGATGAGAATATCGCATTTGCTGCTTTGTTCAGCAATTCTTATTTCCTGCTGTAGTTTTATCATCTCAGATCTAAAATGTGCTGATGATGATTTTGCTCCACGACGAACAACTAGAAGAGTAAGAAAGCCTTATGTAAAAGAGCTTGAAGAGGCTTTTGTTGCAAAAGTTACACAAGAGGATGAATATAGCGAAAAAGATTTCGTATCACCAATAAAAAAATCTGGTGATATATTTGCAAAAGAGACAACGAAAAAAGAGGTCGGTAGCGCTACTGCACATGATATAAAATCTTTATGTAAAGATGAACTTTTAAATTTTTTGTCTACTAGTGAATATGAAACATGGACAGGACTTAACACAAGAATAAATACAGCAAGAAAAGCTTTAGACACATTTGAAGCTAAATATAAAGTTGAACTTGGAGGAGGGGCGGGGATCTCGAGTCCCGCACCATCGACTTCACCCGCCCCTGTGACGGGACCAACGCAAGCCACTACACCAACATCAGTCTCTGAAGTAACACCTGTAATGGGTGCCCCTGTACAAACGCCTACACCTGCACCAACATCGGCACCAGCTCCTACACCAGAAATAACACCTATGGGAGCCCCTGTACCAACGCCTACACCAACCCCTACGCCTGAAGTAACACCTGTAATTGGAGCACCTGCACCAGTGACTACCCCTGCTCCTACTATGGGAGCCCCTATACCAACGCCTACACCAACCCCTACGCCTGAAGTAACACCTGCTATGGGCACACCACCTGCACCGATGGGACCAGCTCCAACCCCTGCTCCTGCTATGGGAGTCCCTGCCCCAGTACCTGCGCCAATGGGGCCGGCTCCAGTACCTACACCAGCACCTACACCAGCACCTACACCAGCTGTTGGTGGAATGCCAATGGTCTAATACCACAAATATATAAATTCTATTGGGCAGGTAATATTACCTGCCCAATTTTTTTTAAAAAATTTTGTGCTAAACTTAAGGCTCAAGAATTTAACCTGGACTATTAAAGATGTTTTGTAAATATTATCAAGCAAAAGTAAATGTTCGATACACATGGTTTGTTGGGGGCGTATTTCGCAACGAAGATAATTTAGTCTTCGAACGAACACTAGATAATCAACAAGACACGTTAGAATTTTTGGTCCCAAACGAATATGAAAATATTTTTTTAGAATTAATTAATGACTTAAAAAATATGGGATATATTATTTTTGTAGAAAAAAAGATAAATAGATTTATTTCTATGATTAATAGCTCTATAGAAAATAAATAAACTAACTAAGCTTAAAGGCCTAAGTACTCAAGAGGGCTTTAGGGCATATAATAAAAATTAAACTTTAAGAGGAATATAAAATGGCCCCAAAAATTTTTAAAACTCTTTTAGAGCATGTTGGAAACACACCTCTTGTAAGGCTAGAGTTTGGAACCATCCCAACACTTCTTGCAAAACTTGAATTTTTAAACCCAGGAGGAAGTATAAAAGACAGAGCTGCCCTACATATGATTACAGAAGCAGAACGTACTGGGAAATTAAAACCTGGTGGTACTATTGTAGAAGCTACATCCGGCAATCAGGGGATAGCTGTTGCTATGATAGGAGCTCTTAAGGGCTACAAAGTTATAATAACTGTTCCCGATCGTACTGCTCCAGAGAAGATAGCTATACTTCGGGCATATGGTGCTGATGTTTATGTTTGCCCTAACACGGACACGCATGAAGACCCACGAGGGTATCATGCGATGGCAGAGACACTTTTACATGAGATCCCAAATTCTTTTATGCCAAATCAATATTATAATAAAGAGAATGCACGGGCACACTATTTATCAACAGGCCCTGAGATTTGGGAACAGACTGGTGGGCAAATAACACACTTTATCGCAGGTGCAGGAACCTGTGGAACTATTTCAGGTGTTGGGAAATATCTTAAAGAAAAAAAACCTGATATAAAAATTATAGGTGTAGACGCTGCCACATCCTTTTACTCAAGCAAAGAGCCAAAAGCTTACATGTCAGAAGGGATAGGTATAGATGTTATAAGTGAGGTATTTGATCAGACAGTAGTTGATGAAATTATTACAGTCACGGACGAACAGGCTTTTTCTATGACAAGAAAGCTCGCTAAAGACAACGGGTTACTAGTTGGAATAAGCAGTGGCGCAGTAATGAGCATAGCTCTTGAATATAGTAAAAAACTAAAACCTGATGATATAGTTGTAGTGATTCTTGCAGACTCTGGAAAAAATTACTTAAGTAAAGTTTTTATGAACACACAGGAGTTAACATCAAGTGTTAATAAAAAAACTTTTGCTAAAAAAAGAGAGTTACTATAAACTCTTTTCGCCTTTACTAATTTTATAAATATATTAAATCCCCAAATTGGATATTAGACATGCTAAAACAGTTTATAAAATATCAATCGCTTGGAAATGACTTTGTTGTATTTGATTGGTTTAAAAAACCGGAGCACTACATAAGTAAAACCCTAAATGAGAAATCTTGGGAAAGCTTTGTAAAGAATATATGCGATAGACACTTTGGTGCCGGGGCTGATTGTGTACTGGTACTAAAGAGTAGCACAAAATCAAGTTTAGCAGAGATGATTATCTTTAACAGTGATGGCTCACAAGCTGAGTCATGCCTTAATGGGCTGCGTTGCATAGCGCATCATCTGTTTACCATACATGGGTTTCCCACTAATTTTAAAATAAAAATGGGAAATAAGATTGTCGATTGTACAATGCTGCCAACAAAAAACAAAACTGATTCAATAAATATTGTAACAACAGTAGGCGGTGTTAGTGTTGGTGAAAAGTTAACTATAATGATAGACAAAGAGAATAAAGAAAATCTGGATGGGACTATTGTTTCTGTAGGTAACCCACATTTTATAATTTTTCAAAAAAAAGATCTCATCTGGCTTAAAGATAACGGAGCTTTTATTGAAACACATAAATCTTTTCCAGAAAAAACAAATGTTGAATTCGTTTGGCCAGATGAGTATGTGCAAAACAGATATCATGTAATTATTTATGAACGAGGGTGTGGGGTAACACTTGCATGTAGTTCAGGCGCAACTGCTATTACCGGATTATTGCTAGACCAGGGGAAAATAAACACAAACGAAGATATAGAACTTATCATGCCCGGTGGCACACTTATGACTTCTGTTAATGAACAGGGGCTTGTGGTATTAAAAGCTCCTGCACAAAGGATTTTTATTGGTGAGTTAGAGGCCTATGAGTGAATTTAGTTACACAAAATAAATTTTTAATATAATAAAAAGAGAGGGCGGGCAAGTTGCCCGCCCTCTCTTTAACTTTAGACATTAGCTTTCGTTATTATTAAAAAATTTTTTCTATTTAAATTTTTTAAATAACCTCCATTTTGTTGCGCATTTGTCTTATACCATTGCTCTGCATATTTGTCTTACACCTATCTCGCCACTCAGAACCTTTGCTAGCGTTAATAACTTAAATTTTAAAAGATAAAGGGCACGTGTAAGAGGGGCTTCTACTAAACCAACTTCACGTAAAGCGTTCAAAAGCGTTAAAACGTTTCGATTGTCTTGATTGTCAGGGATAGCAGCATTCTCGAATATTGTTGGCGTTCGATTTGCTCTAGTTCTAACACAAAATAAGGCTTCCACTCCACTCTTAACAAGATCTAAAACATTAAGATTTTCTAACATTTCATTATTAGAGAGACTAGTTAGGGCTTTACAGTCGTAAAGCCTCAGTGTTTTCAAAGAACCGGGCAACTTTCCAAGCCAAGCAGCAGTCGCTTTTGTTCTACCAAGATCTAATTCCCTAAGATTATTAAATCTTGTCAGGTCAGGTATTGTTTGTATATATGTGGCCCCAAAAAGATTTAATTTTTCTAAAGAGGCGGGAAGTTTCTCAAACACATACCCTGTCACACAGTCCCCGTTAAGAGACAATTCTTTAAGCTGTAAATGGGACAAGTTGGGAAACCCATCAGATGACTTATAGCTAAAAAGATGAAGCATTTTTAAAGAGTTAGGAAGTTTATTTTCAAGATCAGATTTGTTAATTGGTGTATTGCTAAGAGACAAGGTAGCAAGATTGGGAAGGCTTTCAAATCCATTGGGAAGATTTTTAAGTGCACTACATACATCAAGATTCAGCCACTCTAAAGATGCAGGGAGCTTTCCTGCAAGTCCTTCAGTTGTCATTCCTGTGTTAGCAAGCACTAAAGTCCTAAGTGGAAGACTGGCAAAACCATCAGGAAGCTTAGTAAGCTGATCACAATGATTAAGAATTAAGCTTGTTACATTAGTGTCTTGCAAATAGGCAAATGCTTCAGTAAAATTTACGTCATGAAATGAGTCTGGACGCTTTATACGTGCAGATCGTTCGGGTTGCCCATTTTGTACATAATCCTCAGTATCAAAATACTCTGCACAATATACAGACTGCACACAAAATAAAACAAAAACAAATGTGCACATGCGTATAAATAATTTATTCACAAAATGCCCTTCATTTAAAATTTCTAAATTTAATTACCCTTATTAAATTTACCACTAAATAATACTAAGGGCTAAAAATGATAAAAATTCACGAAATAAAGTACAATTTTTAAACTTAAAAACAGGTAATCAAAGAAATAAAAACAAGCGAAAGCATAAAACTCATTATACCCGGGGGCACACTTATGACTTCTGTTAATGAACAGGGGCTTGTAATTCTAAAAGCTCCTGTGCAAAGAATCTTTATTGGTGAGTTAGAGGCCTACGAATAACTTAAAAATTTATTTATAAATTGGGAATCTTTCACAGATTTTAAGTATTTTATTTTTTATATCATCTAAATAGGTTTTATTATCTTTATGCCTTAGTGCTTGATCAATAAAATCTACAAGTGTGCACACCTCTGGCTCTTTAAGCCCTCTCGTTGTCACGGCAGGTGTACCAATTCGAATACCACTCGTAATAGTTGGGGGTAATGTGTCAAAAGGAACAGAATTTCTGTTAACTATAATATTACAGTAAGATAAAATCTCTTCTGCTTCTTTACCTGTTAAATTTAGAGAACTATTCTTAAGATCTATAAGAAAAAGATGTGTATCTGTACCCCCTGAGACTATTTTATACCCACGCGAAATAAATTCTTGTGCCATAAGTTTTGCGTTAGTAATTACTTGCGTTTGATACTGACAAAATTCCGGTGTCATAGCTTGATTAAAAGCTATAGCTTTAGCAGCTATAATGTGCATCAAGGGCCCACCCTGTATTCCTGGCATAACAGATCGATCTATCTGTTGTGCAAAAGTTTTTTTACACAAAATAAACCCTCCCCTAGGCCCCCTAAGCGTTTTATGTGTTGTGCTAGTAACAATATCTGCACAAGAGGCAGGGCTTGGAATAACTTTAGCAGCAATAAGCCCTGCTATGTGTGCCATGTCTACCATAAAAAGAGCACCATAATTTTGTGCGATTAAAGATATTTTTTCAAAATCTATAAGTCGTGAATAGGCTGATGCACCTGCTATAATAATTTTGGGCCTGTGTAATTTTGCAAGCGTTTCTATCTGGTTATAGTCAATAAGTTCACTCTCTTTATTTACTCCATAAGAGACAACATTAAATAAAGTACCAGAAAAATTTATCTTGTGCCCATGAGTTAGATGTCCCCCTGCCTGAAGATTCATTCCCATGATAGTATCACCAGGCTTGAGAAAACTAAAATAGACAGCAAAATTGGCAGACGATCCAGAATGTGGCTGCACATTGGCATGCTCTGTGTTAAATAATTTTTTTGCATTCTCTATTGCTATATTTTCTACTTGGTCGATAATTTGACAGCCACCGTAATAACGTTTATTTGGATATCCTTCTGCATATTTGTTTGTAAGTACAGAACCGGCTGCTGACAAAATGTCTTTATCCGCATAATTTTCTGATGCAATAAGATTAATGGTGGTCTCCTGACGAACTTTTTCTTGCTCGATAAGAGAAAAAATAATTTTACTTTCCATTTAAACCTCTTTATTTTATTACTTATTTTATTATATTACTTGAAAGATAAAAAAAAATTAAAAATCGTCCATAAAACATTAATGTTTGATAAAACTAAAAAGTTTTGTTAGAAATGCAGATTAATATGCTATATTATATCTCTTTATAAATAACAGGAGAAAAGAAGAGCTTATATAAAAATTAAATAAATTAAGTAGTTGAGGGTAGTAGATCTATGAAAAAAGTTATGGTGGTGGTAGGAACACGCCCTGAAGCAATTAAGCTTGTTCCGCTCTATATAGCCTTGAAAGAGGCAAAAAACCACACCACACTTTGCGCTACCCAACAACATCAAGAGCTTCTTGGCCAGGTTTTAGATATCTTTAATGTAGTTCCAGATGTGAGTCTTAATATTATGCAAGAAGATCAAAATCTTTTTGATATAACATCAAGAGTGCTTTTACAAATGCAAAAGACTTACAAAAAATACACACCTGATATTGTTATTGTTCAGGGTGATACTACAACAGCAGCATTTGCATCTATTGCTGCTTTTTATCTTAATATTCCTGTGGTTCATGTAGAGGCGGGTTTGCGCACATATAACATGCAGGCACCCTTTCCGGAGGAATTTAATCGCAGACTTATTTCACTTATAGCTTCGTGCCACTGTGCACCAACACAGTTAAGTGTTAACAATTTAATATCAGAAGGAATTGACAAAAACAGGATATTTCTCACAGGAAATACTATCGTCGATGCTCTTTTATATTTTAGAGAAAAAATTATAAATAAAGAGATAAGAATCTCTTTAGATTTATTAAATAAAACAGAAGAAATTAGAAAAAGATATTCCCAGCTAGTACTTCTTACGGCTCACAGGCGTGAATCTTTTGATGGGGGTTTACTAAAAATTTTCAAAGGTGTAAGTGATTTTTTATATAAACACCCAGATGTCTATTTTTTTTATCCTGTACACCCAAACCCAAATGTAATAAAAGCAATAGAAGAATCTGAAATAAAAAATTTAAAAAATATATTTCTAATGACACCAGTTGATTATAAAGATCTTATATACTTGCTTATGTCTGTAGATTGGGTTATGACAGACTCTGGAGGAATTCAAGAAGAGGCTGCAACTTTAGGGAAAAGAGTAATTATACTTCGTGAATTTACAGAAAGAAGCGAATGTATATGTGAAGGAAAGGGAATGTTAGTAGGAACAGATCAAGAAAAAATTAAATTCTCTATGGAGGAAATTTATAATAGTAGCAAAAATGTAACAAATGAGATTTGTTATTTATATGGAGATGGTCAGGCTGTACCCAAAATAGTCTCTATTTTAACTAGACTATTTTTACAAAAAGATAGTAAATATTCATGCAAACAAGGGGAGGTCTTATGAAACGTATATCAATAGTTGGTCTTGGTTATATTGGATTACCAACGGCTATTGCAGCTGCTCAGGCAGGTTATGAAGTTTTTGGATTTGACGTAGATAATGAAAAAGTTAAAAGAATAAATTCTGGAGACCCTGTTATTTTTGAACCAGAACTTTCAGATAGATTATGGAAAGTTTTAAAAAATGGAAGATTTAAAGCTTATGCAGACCTTCAATATGCAGATTGTTTTGTAATAACTGTACCAACTCCGTTTAAAGAAGATAAAACAGCTGATCTAAGTTATGTTAATAAAGCCTGTGAATTTGTTGCTAAAAGGCTAATGCCTGGAAATCTTGTAATTTTAGAATCTACCGTGCCAGTTGGAACAACTGAACGACTTGCTATACAACTAGAAGAACTTACAAAATTAAAATTCTCGAGTGATTTTTTTGTTTCACATTGTCCAGAACGAGTACTTCCAGGGAGAATATTTAAGGAGCTAGAGGAAAATGATCGTGTAATAGGGGGTATGTGTCAAAAGGCATGTGACCTATCACGGATCTTTTACTCCAGTTTTGTAAAGGGGTTTTTACATATCACAGATGAAAAAACAGCAGAAATAGTAAAACTTGTAGAAAATAGTAGCCGTGATGTACAGATAGCTTTTGCCAACCAGGTTGCATCAATGTGCGCTACTGCAGGTATAGATCCATTTCATGTTATAGATCTTGCAAATAAACATCCAAGGGTGAAGATTCTTACACCAGGTTGTGGCGTTGGGGGACACTGTCTAGCCGTAGACCCATATTTTTTAATAGAAACATTCCCAGAAGATACAGAACTATTAGCTGCTGCAAGAAAAGTGAATAATTTAAGGCCTTATCAGATAATTAAAAAGATATTATACAAAACTGAAAGCCTTAAAATTCTGGGAATTCACAGACCTAAAGTACTGGCACTTGGGGTTACTTTTAAGCCAAATGTAGATGATATACGAGAATCTCCTGCCCTTACCATAGTTCGAGAACTTAACAAAAAAACTGATCTATTTGATCTTTATGTTTATGATTCTCATGTGCCGCGAGAATTATTTGAAAGATTAGATATTTCATACAATAATAACTTGTGGGATCTGTTACAAAATGCCGATATTATAGTTGCATTGGTAAAGCACCGTGAATTTGAATTTATTCCGAAAGAGATTTTTGACAATAAAATTCTAATAGACACATGTGGAATGTTTCATGATATTCAAGCAAGCCTTTCGAAATCACTATTAGAGGGTGGGACAACAAAAACCCCTTTGTTAAAACTTGATAATGCGGTATCATAGTGTGAAATAAATTTTTAAATATGAGCTAATTAATGAGACAAGTTTTTTTACAAAGAGGTTTAGTTAAGGTTCATGAAGTCGAAACACCTGTTATGAACAACAAAAGTATTGTCGTACGTGTTCATTACTCTTTTATAAGTAGTGGAACAGAGGCTGCAACTATATCAGCCTCTGGTAAGACTATTTTTGAACGGGCATCAGGAAACTTTTCTGAAAAAGTTAATAAAGTTATAGGTGCTATAAAAGAAAATGGTTTAGACGGCACAATTTCTCTAATAAAAGAAAAACTTGATTGCTTAATGCCACTTGGTTATTCATGTTCAGGAGAGGTAATAGCAGTTGGAAAAGATGTTAGCTCTTTTAGAGTTGGTGATTATGTAGCATGTGCAGGAGCAGGAATTGCAAATCATGCAGATTTAGTAGTTGTCCCTCAAAATCTAGCTGTGAAGATTAATAGTGCGTATTATTTAAAACAGGCAAGTTTGACAACAATTGGTGCAATAGCAATGCAGGGATTTAGACGTACATCTTTGCAAATTGGTGAAAAAGTTTGTGTTATTGGGCTTGGTCTTATCGGACAAATTACAGTTCAACTTGCTAAATGTGCAGGATGCACAGTCGTTGGTATTGATGTATTAGAAAATCGATTACGATTAGCGCAAAAACTTGGGGCTGACTCTGTTTTAGATGCAACCAAAGATGACATTATATCTGCAATTTATTTTGCAACAGAACACAACGGTGTAGATGCAACAATAATAACTGCAGCATCTCAATCCGGGGACATTATTCAACAGGCAATGAATATAACTCGCCGCAAGGGAAAGGTTACACTTGTTGGCGATGTAAAAATAAATTTTGACCGCGAACCATTTTATTCTAAAGAGATAGATTTTCTTATCTCATGTTCTTATGGGCCAGGACGTTATGATGAAACATACGAAAAAAATGGTATGGATTACCCCTACCCCTATGTGAGATGGACAGAAAATAGAAATATGGCACTTTTTGCAGAATTTATTCAGGACAAAAAAATTGATATAGATCCTTTAATCTATCACGAATTTGACATCAGCAAAGCAGAGGAGGCCTATAATTGTTTAAAGCATAATAATTCTCCACTTGGCATTGTTTTGTCATATCTTCCAAAGACAGACAAAGAAAAATATTTCTTTGAGGAGCAAAATAAAATAACTGATTTTGCTCTTTCAGATGTTGCGAAGACATTTGTTGCCACAGAAGGTATAACAAAAGTTGGAATAATAGGCGCTGGGGGATTTGCCAAAATAAAACTTCTTCCTATTATTTCAAAAATTAAAAATGTCAGTATTCATTCAGTCGTCGATATAAATACAACAAATGCAATTAATATAGCAAGACTTTATGACTCGTTTAAAGCCTTAAATGATTATCAAAAATTCCTGTGTGATGATGAAGTTAATGTTGCCATCATCGCAACACCTCATTCACTCCATGCGGATCAGGCAATTAATGCGATGAAAATGGGAAAGGCTGTCTTTGTAGAAAAACCGGCTGCAGTTAACATAGATCAATTAATCTCATTAAAAAATTTTTTCTCCATTAATAAAAATTCTATTTACTGCGTAGACTTTAATAGGTCTTTTTCACCATTTATGCTTTCTATAAAAGATCTTGTTAAAAATCGACATAATCCAATGATAATTCACTATAGAATGAATGCTGGATATTTGCCAAAAGATCACTGGATTCACGCACCAGAAAACGGAGGGCGTATTGTTGGTGAAGCTTGCCATATATTTGAACTTTTTTGTTTTCTAACTGATGCTTTTCCAGTGGCTGTGAATGTAGAAATACTTAATTCTGCTAGCGAAGATATAATCCCTACTGATAACTTCAATGTGCATATAAAAATGTCGGGCGGATCTTGTTGTTCTCTTACCTATTCTTCAGTTGGCAATAATAGCATGGGAAAAGAACGCCTGGAGATATTTTTTGATGGAAAATCTATAGTCATGGATGACTTTCTTGAATTACGTGGCTATGGGCTTCCAGTCTCATTTAATAAAAGGTTACAAACACAAGAAAAGGGGCATTCAAATTTATTAAAAGCCTTCTTCAAAACAGTAAGAACTCCGCATGCTCAACCACCAATTCCAATTAAAAGAATTTTAATTGCAACAGAATTAAGTCTAATTGTAGATAAGTTAGCAAGAATGGGTGGCGGCCGTGAGATTCTCACTTAAGTGCGTTTAAAATTTTTCTCAATGATATCTTTTGTAATACTCCATAGTGTTGGACGCCCATGAGCACAAATAAATCTGTTATTAGTCTTATATAGATCTTCTATAAGTTTTTGCATTTGAAAAACATTAAGAATATCACCCGCTTTTATAGCACATTTACAAGCCATTTGGGCATGTAAGTTTTCATATAATCTTTTTCTAAAATCTTCTTTTTCTACATGCTCGTTTTCAATAATAAAATCTAGTGTTTCATAAATTAAATCTTTTATATTTATATTTAAAACGTCAACAGGTGTCGCTTTAATTGCACATTCACAATTACTTATAGGTTCAATTTCAAAACCATTCTGTTCAAAAAAATCTTTTTCTTTAACTAAAACGTTAAAATATATTTCTTTAAAAGATATTATAACCGGTAAAATAAGTTTAATACCTGCTCTCTTGTCAAAATTCTTTAAAAACTTCTCGTACAAAATTCTTTCATGAGCAGCATGTTGATCTACAAAAATAATTTCATTCTCTTTATCAAGAAGAATATATGTTTTAAACAACTGCCCTATAATATTAAAATCTTTTATAGTATAAATTTTTGTTAAGCCTGGACATGACACCTGCTGTTGTGAAAAAACTTTAATATCACCTGTAAACACACTTGGCGAAAAATCACTAATATTTTTCTGTGCCCCAAAACTCTCTGGTAATTCAAAAGTGCAAGACAGATCAAAATCATTATTTTTATAAACAGGACCAGAACTTTCTGGCGCTTTAACTTTAGAAATAATTTTTTGTGTAAGATTATCTTCAAGTGTGTTCTTCACAGATGATAAAATTTCATTTTCTATCACGTGAGGTTTTACAAATCGGACCTCTTCTTTTTTGGGGTGACAATTAATATCAACACTTTTTGAATCTATGGTGATAAAAATAAACGCAGCAGGAAATCTTCCAGGGGGAAGAACATTAAGATACCCCTTTAAAAGCGCCTTAGATAATTCCTGATTTTTCACCCATCTTTTATTAACGAAAAAGAAGATATAATTTCTCCCATAGCGCCAAAACTGATGATTAGAGATATACCCAGAGAAAAAAAAATCTTTAATCTCTTTTGTATTAACTAATGGGATAATATTTGGCGCCAAAGAGTTTTCCCATATCTGTGTGATCCTATCTTTAATATTATTAACAGGGGGAGCATTAAGAATTAATTTATTCTCATGATAAAGTTTAAAAAATATCTCGATATTACTTAGACAAAAGGCATAAAAAAGATTTTGTATCTGATTCCATTCTGTTTCATCTTGCTTTAAAAATTTTTGACGCGCTGGAATATTATAAAATAGATCCAACACTTGTATATCAGTTCCAGTAGGACACGAAACACAGCTCTCTTTTGTAATTTTACCTTCAGAATAATTAATTAATGTTCCTGTAGTTTCTGAAATTAATTTAGTAATCAAAGTAACTTTACTTACAGAAGAGATACTTGCAAGGGCTTCTCCTCTAAAACCAAATGATCTTAAAGAATAAAGATCATCTAGTGTGTTAATTTTACTTGTTGCATGTGGCAAAAAACAGATTCTAGCATCTTGAGCTGACATTCCAGAGCCATTATCGACAACACGGATAAGTTTTTTCCCAGATTTCTCTATATAAAGAAAAATTTCTGTTGCTTGAGCATCAATAGAATTTTCTAATAATTCTTTTACAACATTTGCAGGACGCTCTATAACCTCACCCGCTGCAATTTTTTGTGCCTCTTGCGGTGATAAAAGTTTTATCTTGTTCATCATGCCCCTTGACAGATTCTTTACCGTGCGAATCTAGATTTATACAATCATCTAATTCTATAACAGTACTTACTGGTTGAGACAACGACCCAACAAATGAAAGTTCTTTCGTTTCTAAATTAAGCATAGCTTGAGAACTTTCAATTACAATTGGCACATCTCTCTTTTCTACTTTAGTCTGCTGAATTTTCACATGACCTTTAAGTTTACAAATTTTTTCTTTTGGGAAAAGTTCTGCATAGTCAGCAAATGCCAATCGATTTTGGCTTATTAAACACACCTTATTTAAAAAAATAATTTTTTTAAAACGCGAAAAAAAATCTTTTTTTGGGGTAACAGTGTAAGCAACAGATATTTTTTTATCTCCTTTAACAATATTTTCACCACTAAAAATAATTTTTAATTTTTCTGATGTTATTTTGCTACCATCTGCAAATATCACCTGAACGTTATTTATATAATTAAATAAAAATACATTATGTGCACTTATATCTCTTTGGCATGTAGCTTTTTGGCTTGTTATTGTTATTTTAGAAAATGGGTTTATACCCCCAAACAGACAATAATTAGTCACGCTTACAAAAAAAATAACTAAAAAAAATTTTTTAATCTTGCACATTATTTTATAATTACTTAAAAAAGAAAAAATTAAACTATTTAAGAGTAGTATATATAAAACTCTTTAAAAGTTTATTTCTAGTTTTCTAAAGATTTATTAAGAATTTTTACAGGCAATAAGATTTAATCTTATCGCCTGTGATTTTTTCTTCATCCTGCGCAAGCTTTTTCTGATGCTTTCCCTCTAGCCCAAGATAAAAATTCTTTAACGTATGGGCCAGCAATATCCCAAGCATAAGAAACAGCTTTTATCACATTTTTACCCATAAGATAAAAAACAGTTACAGTACCATCGCCAATAGAATAAAGAGCCTGTGACAGTTGAGTCAATTCACCTTTATTATTTAAATTTACAAATTGTGCTGGTTGCTCAAATTCTTCAATACCTTTCAAAAGCTCATCGATATAATCTTGAGACAATGGTTTGCCCAACTCTTTCTCAAGAGCCTCTTTAAATTCTTGAACCATAGCAACAGGGTTTACAAGTGTAATAGATTGACTATCTCCATCAAAATTAATCCTAAATGCTAAAGGTATAACCTTAAACAATCTAGGATCATTAGGTGCAATTTCATCTGTCCCGCCATAAAAAACATTTTGCGATAACAGATCATCTGGATTAGAAGCAAGAACAAGTGGCAGCATAGCAAGAGCCGAATGATCATCTATATGCTCTATAACTAACGCCTGTTCCTGTGAACCTCCGAATACATGTACCACACACACAATACAACAAAACACAGCATAGAAGAAAAATGTTTTCTTCATAAAATACTCCTCAATGTAAATTAAAGTTACGCAAATTCAAACATACTTTCTCCCCCCAATAAAATTTTCTATTTATTAAACTAATTTATTTTTATATTAGTCTGACCATAGTAAACCATTTTTTAAAAAATACAAGATGTCTAGCTCAAAAAAATTAATTTGAAAAATTTAAGCCCACTAATTTCATTAGTGAGCTTATTAATTACATTTAAATTTTCTAAAGTTACCAAGCATAATTCATGCTTAAATGAAATTCATGAGGGGTTTCACCCTTTTTACGATCAAGTTTAAAGCCCCAATCTATTTTTGCTGGAATTGGCTTAATTAGGTTTAATCCAAAGCCAACAGAATGTCTTAGATTAAAAGAATTTTGTCTAATCCCTTCTGTGTTTATTATATCTTTTTTAGGCGTATCCCATCCAGCACCTGAATCATAAAAAACATGTCCCTTAATAGAATAGTCTTCAATAAGTGGGAAAGTTAATTCAGTTGAAAATAACAGGGCATTTCTAGAACCCAAAGGCTCACCCCACTGCCATGCAGGGCCAATTCCACTCCATGTAAAACCACGAACAGTTGCCTGCCCACCAATATGATATAACTCTTTATATGGTATATTCTTTTTGTTATCAAGAGTAAAAATACGCCCTGCCTTTGCCCTTAAGCCAAGAACAAGAGAGTCTTTCCCAATAAGAGCCGTATAGCAACTTCCCTCTATCTCTGTTTTAAAAAAATCAAATTGTCTATTAATTCCAGCAGGGGCCATTTTCGTACCTAAAGTAACTTTATACCCAGAACTAGGGTAAATAGGATGATTTCGTGTATCCTGTACAAGATCAAGCCCTATGCATTTTAAAGTCCCATTTTGAAAGTTTCGCCTAACAATCGGACCAAGTGCATCTTTGTACCTCTCATCTATTTTTATATTACTACAATGAATATCCTCTACACATAAATCTAGAATTAAATTGGTGTATTTATTAATAACATAGACAGGAACCCCAAAGCGCAAATCTACACCCAATACCTTTTGTATAGGTTCTTTATCTAAATGGCTCCAACGCTCATATTCATCCCATCTTTTATAAAGATAGTAGCCACCCGAAAAATTTGTATCTAAAATATGTGGGTCAAAAAAGTGAAATTCTAATCGTCTCAAATGGTGTCTATCCCCTTGAACTAAACCCCCAATGTCATAACCAAGCCCAAAAAGATTTGCTTTTTCTACAGAAACAGAGCCTTTTAGTGATTGTTTAGAACTATGCTCTTCTGCACCATAAGCGAGCATGAAGTTAAAATTACCGGTTTTTGCCTCTTTAACCATCATCTCAAGATCTGCTAAATTATCAGTTATTCTATGAATTTTCCAGTCTATCCCTTCTCTTTCAAAAAAAGCTAAATACTCAACCCGATCTTTAGATTTATTAAGTTTTTTTGATGTTATTAAGTCACCCTCTACAATATCAAATTGGCGTCTAATAATTTTATCTCTAGTAACTTTATTTCCAGTAATATTTATTCGATTAACATACATTTTGTTACCACGCTCTACATAAAAAGTTATATCAACTGTATGTGTTTTTTCATCAGGAATAACCTGTGGGTACACATCTGTATAAATATATCCTTTCTCTCCCCAAAGATCTTTTAAACGATTAATAGAATATATAAGCTTGGTTTCTGAATATGGTTTTCCCTTTTCTAAAGAGACTAAAGGCAAAAGTTCTTTCTCTTGAAAAATTTCATCACCAGGGGCACTAATTTTTCGTACAGTGTAACAATCCCCCTCATTAATAAAAAACGTTACTGATATATCTCTATTTTTCCCAACAAATTCAACTTTAGTATCGTAAATTTTAGCATCTAAAAAACCAAAATCCCTATAAAAATGCTCTAGCTTGTGTTGGTCCATTTCTACCATCTCTTCTTGATATACCCCTGCATTATCAGTGAAACTTAATAACCAATTTTCTTTTGTAATCGCAGCATTACGAAGTTTTCGTTCTGGGATTTTTTTATTCCCAACAAAAAATACCCTCTTGAGTGAAGATTTAGGGCCCTCTTTTATAAAAAATTTGGCAGTAACTTTATCTGGATTTTTTTTGTCAGGCTCAAGTTCTGTTTTTATAGACACAAGATGATAGTTCTCTTCTTTATAAAGTTCCTTAATTCTTATAGATATTCTTTGTAAAGATTCTTCATCTATATAAATTAGCTTAGTAAGATTAAGTTTTTCTTTAATTTTACCTTCTCTTATTGCTTTGTTACCCTTAAATTCTACTTTTTCAAGAATTTTTTTCTCCTCAAGAACAACATAAAGAACAATTCCACCCTTTTTACTGTCTTCTATTTCTAAAGATACTTGCCTAAATGATCCAAAAGAGTAAAGATTATTAATAGCTGTTTGGCTTTTGTTTGAATCAAACAGATCTCCTACTTTATATGGTAGTCTTTTTAGAATAGCCTCTTTTTTAACATACTTATTTCCCTCTATGAGAATATTCTCAATAACTTTCTTACTAAAATTATCAAAACTGTTATCTGCAAAACAGACAACAAAAATAAAAAACAACAAAAAAAGAATATTTTTTATCGCAACATAAATTTTCATAAAAACCCTTAACTAAATTTGTATTAATTATTGGATGGGTAGGACATTATGATACATTGCTTAACAAAAAAAGCTATTATTTTTTTATTTAGCCCATAGTAAAAAATATATTCTTTATGTAAAAATAATATATTTACAATAGGTACTTCATTATGGCCTTAAGTTCACCAGGCTGAGTTATGTTAGCAGGCTTCCAAAGATACATTTTTGTCTTAATATCTTCTATAAACTTCGTAGATATTTTCAAATTGCTTTTTATTGGCAATATGGGGCTTGTTGTTCTTAATAACCTAGGGATTCCAAAAATAGAAAGATGTTTCGTTCCAAGCTTTAATGTAACATCAATATCGTGTACATCTTTTGGTAGTTTATTTAAATAAGTAATTATAAATGGAGTAAACACAACTATAGGAATTGGAAATAAAGGATAAGAAGATAAATCATTTTCTTTATCCCAGGATGGGCTCCACAACTCTTTATGACTAGGCTTGGAAATAATATCCTGCCATTTTACAGCAATTTTTGCCTGAACAAGATGAGAACCCTCTGTTTTATGCTCAAACAAAATGCTTGATGATAATGTCTGTCCACTATAATCTTTCTTGGTTGTAACAAAGTCGACCTGCTGAATAAAATCCTCTTCAGAATAAATATTATATACATTTTTAAAAATTGGTGAAAAACAAAACCCTTCAGTCTCTGTTTGAATAGGCGTTCCAAGCATAATAAGTTCATCAATTTCAAGATTTTTATTCACAGGAACATAATCATATTGTCTAAGCCCCTTATGATACCTTACCCCCTCCTTATTTGGCAATTGTTTCATAAGTGCAAATATCTGTTCAAGTGAACTGCGTTCGTCAATGTTATTAGATAAAGTTTCTAATTGATCCAAACTTTTTGATGTTAAAACTTTAAAAATAGCCCCAAGATTAAGGCTTACATTTCCACCATGACTATGAGCAATAAGTCGTACTTTTGGGGACACTCCTTGTCTATTAAGTCTTTCTATTTCTTCACTAAGCGCATTATAAAGACGAATTGATTCAGCTCTACGTTTTTGCTGACTCAAATACCCGCTCCAACCAAAAGTATAAAAATAATTTTTCTCTTTATCATAATTTAGGTAATCATTAACCAATTCATAACTCTTTACAATTGGGTAAACAGCAAATCTCAATGTAGAAGTAGATAAAAAATCAAACGTAGGCTCTATTTTTAAAAAACCCTTTTCTAGCATAGGTAAATCTTTATAAAAAATCGGGTCTTTACGCATACGTTTATTAATCTTGGCATAAAGACTTCCCTTAATTTGATCTTTAATAACATTAGGAATACTCAAGAGACCAAGAAGGGACCCAAATGACCCATGAACAAGTACTGTCATATACACTTGTGGCTCTTTTGGTGCAATAGACACCTGTAGTTTTTTCTTATAAAAATAAAAAATCACTATAATTAATAAAATAAAAAAACAGATTAGAAAAAATATCTTTTTTATAAACCCTGCCACTGTAGACTCCTTTTTATTTCACCCCTATTTTTATATATACCTGCCAAATCTTTTTAGCAACGCTGGCTTTTAAAATATATAATATTAAAGTTTATAAATAAAGTTTATAAGATACAGCCAAGAATATAATAGAAACCAGAAGTGTTATTTCTAATGGTATTTTTTGTTGATATATAACACTGTTCTTTCTAAAATAAAACACAAGCGTAAAGTTTTATTTAATTAATCTAAATATAGGTGCTTATTATGAAAATAAAATTTTGTTTAATAATATTATCATTATACCTATCAATAATCACATTAGCCCACACTGCAATATCAGCGCCAGCTTTATTAAATAATACCTCTGCAAAAAATAACAACGTCTCAATGTTATTTAACGAAGCCGAACTAGCAACAAAAAAATTTGAGGATAAACTTTCAACACAAATATCGTCAATAAGACAAGAGGCTTCACTTGAACTAGCAAAACTCAGACAAGATATAGCTAAAAAAGCAAAAATATTACACGAAAAAGCTGAACAGCGTGCATATGAGACAAAATTAGAGGCAGAAAAAGAGGTACAAAAACTATTCGAAACCGCAGAACAAAAAGCAGAAATTGTTAATGATAAATTTGAAAATAAAATTTATACAATTAAAAAAGAGGCCATTGGAAATATTTTGAGACTTACTGATAAAGCAGAGCAAGAGGCTTTTAATACTAGACGAAAAGCACGCAAAAAAAGGTTGCTACAAAGATTAGAGGGAAAGCCTCAATCTCATTCTATCTTAATGCCATACACGCAAGAAAAATACCTGTATAAAAGACCAGCTAAAACAGCAGTAACAGCCAAATGGAAACAAAAGGTCTCAACAGAATTTGGCAAACACACAGCGCTTATGGAACAAATTATAAGAGAGGGTGAAACTTCCCCGCAACAGGTAAGTGACTTTATAGCTAGATTTTCTCAACAGGGCGCGTGGTTTGATTTAACATTAAGAAGTACACAATACGAATCTGATCCTTACTATAATCAAATTATCAAGAAAAAATCTATTATAAGTGAAATTATCAATTTACAAAAAAGGGCAGATAAACATATGCAGCAGGTAGTAATACGTATGAAGCTAACAAATAATGAGAAGAAAAGAGCGCGTTTATTAATTCTTTATGATATTAATATTGCCGTACAAAAGAGAGCGGGTTCTGGAATTATAACAGGGAATGGAAACACACTTAACGAGCATGAAATTCGTACAATAGTCTTAAATTCTGTTCAAGACGTAACAGAAAGAGTCTCTAAATTTTACCCAGAGTTTAAATCTCTTCGCACAAAAGTATATCCTCTATCTTCTGATCGTGAAAAAGTAATAGTGTTAGAAAAAGAGATTTCGCAATTAAAAAATGCAACCAAATCTCGTGTAGAAAAAATGGGTAGCGAAAACTTAGATCTTGAATTAAAACTAAATACTTCTCAAAAAAATCTTGATCAGTTAAAGCAACAACTAGTACAAAAAGAACAAGCGCTTGATGAAACAAAGCGCATAGCTAGAGAAGAAGAGCTTGGTAGAAAATCTCTTGTTCAAAGGATAGAACAGCAAGAAAAAGAGCATTTGGGAAAACAGGTAGATCTAACTTCAAAATTAACACAGGCTAAACACCATATTGGAGAACTAAAAGAGCAAGCAAAAGAAAAAGATCTATTTAAAAAAAGAGCACATTTTGCAGAACGAGAGGTAAAAACACTTAAAAAGGATAAAATAGAAAGTGAAGAGAGATCTTTAATAACAGATGAGATGTCTAAAAAAATAATACAAGAACATACATTACAAGGCAGACAAAAATTAGAAGAACGGGAAAAAGATTTTGACATGCTACTCCAGGATTTCAAAAAGAAAAAAGATGACGCCTCTCATCAAATCTCTAGTGCCGTAGAGCAAACAAAACGAGATGCACTAAGAGAAAAAAGAAAATTTTCTCATGATATGAAAAGATTACTTACCAAAAATCAACAAGAGGTAGGGGAAATAGTCAAAATGCAGGATGATCAAAAGAGAGAACTTGAACGTATGAACAAAAATACACTAGAGCTAGAACTTGAGAAGAAGCTTCTTAAATAAAGCCGGGCTCTTTTAAAAAGCAAATAACAAAACGTTTTAACCATTCTGTAAGGAAATTTTCAATATTTTGTAAATTTTACAAAACCACTTAGATTATTCTAAATATTTATGGTAGTCTAAGAAACGATAATTTTTTCTATGGGCAACTTATTCTTTTGCAAATAATGCAAGGGATTAAGAGAAAGGAGAAAAGGATGAAGTGCCCAAAGTGCGGTGGGTTACTTGTTTTGCAATCGTTCTTTGATCACTTTATCAACTTTGAAGGATGGAAATGTTTAAATTGTGGTAAAATTATCGAAAAAAGAGAAAACACAATAAAAGACGATATGTTTAGTATTTTCTATCAACGTCAAAAAATTAAAAAAAGCCACGATTAAATACATGCCTACAAAGTTTTTAAGTATCCAAGGGAGCTATCATCATCTTGAGGTTGCGCTCTTCGAAGAAACTTCTTGTCTCTTCTCTCTTGTCCAAGAGGATTCAAAAGCAAGCTCACATTTAATTCCAATTTTAGATAAAAGTCTTTCTAAAAATAATTGCACTATTAAAGATATATCTTTTATCTCTGTAGACATGGGGCCAGGTGCATTCACTTCATTAAGAGTCACTATTGCTACAGTTAATGGTATAGCTTTTAACAAAAAAATCCCACTTGTAGGGATAAATGGGCTTGAAGCACTAACTATTCAAGCCAGACAAACAGATGTAATCTCACGCCCAGTAATAGCTCTTCTTAACGCATATAATCATGATGTTTACTTTCGTTTTAGTTTTCAAAATGAGATTAAAGAGGGTTGGGGAAATATTAATAACATAACAAAACAACTTATTACTCTTACAAAAAATAGAGAAAGTATTTTTACAGGCAACGGGGTAGAGTTTTATCGACATATAATTAAAGAAGATTTTGGGAAACTAGCTCATATACAGGAGCCTTTATCTTTAGTAGCATCTGCAAAAACAATTGGATATTGTGCTTATAACTTATGGCAAAAAGGAGAAAGCGGGATCTTCGAGCTTACCCCCCATTATTTAAAAACACAATATTTTGCCATAAAAAAGTAAGGCGCTAGACTATCAGGGTACTCCCTGATAGTCTAGCGCCAAAAGTAATGTTAAATGTTGGAGGGAAGTAATGATTTTCATAAAAAAAATATATTTTCTTACAATATTATTCTATTCATATATCTTCACAATTTTTACAATAAACGTGCAACCTATTGAAATAGATGTATACAGCGGAGATGAAGCAACCAATTTCTTTATAGAGGTATTTAACGAATATTACAAAACGTCCAACATAAATTGGTTAACAAAAGTGACGCCCTCTTCCTATTTACACAAGATCTAGCAGGCAAATTATTATATGCTTTACAAGACAAAGATAAACCCCCTCTTATTGTTACCATTTGCACCGGTGATAGATGGGTTACTAATTTAAAACCATTGATTAGGGGGGAAAAAACACCTCGCCGATACCTAATCATTTCCCTTTCAACAATAGATCCTACAAAAGTAAGAATGGATCCTGAAACTGCAAGCGTTTCAGTGTATGAATCAACTAAGTGGGAGGGGGCTGAAAATTTGATCTCTGGAAAACCATTTCTAGTCCCAAATGCCGATTTATTCACAACCTCTAAAGAGGCGTGTTTTGGCTACTTAGATCCATCAAAGCAAAGCAATAAGAGAAATATAGATATTTGGGTTGGTACACAAATTGTATCAATATCCAAAACATACAAAGAGATATTTTTAGATCCAATCTACAAAGCTTTAGTTACAGAATTATCAACTACACAGCCTGAGAGCATTATTCCTACAGTTGAACAGTCAAGTATTACACAAACACAAACAAGGCAGCAAGAGCAGCCACTTGTCTTAGTACTCAAGCTTCTTAAAACAAAATTACTTGAATTAGCTAATGCTTTAAACAAAAGCAGGTAATTTGAAATATTTGGGCTAGTTATTCACATCACCAGTTTTCTGGCTTAAATAATTGCTCGCGCGTTATTATGTCATCAAAGTAAGCTTGCCTTAGTAAAGCATCATCTGCACCTTCGCTACAAATTAATACCTTGTGTATTGTTTTGTTTGCACTGTTAGGGAAAAGAGAAAGTTTCTTTTCAAACTCATTTATCACACCAGTGCTAATTTTGCTTTGAAGATATTTTATTTCACAAATTGTATAAACATTATCTGCTCTATCAAATATTAAATCTAACTGGTATCCAGGCTTCTCTTCTGCTGTTGCCCTGCTAAAGAATGCACCTGATTTATATTGTATCCCTGAAAAATGTAAAATTTTAGCAATAACATAATGGTACTTGCGACAAAACCTCTCAAATGAAAAACCAAGCCATTTTGTATAGCTATCTATAATTAGTCCTGCTTTAGGATTATTATTATAAACACCATTTTCAATATTTTTTTGTATCGTCCTAATGAATTTAAAGTAGAACTGTAAATAATTATCTTCGATAGCATATCTGGTAAGTATTGTATTTTCATCTAAATTAAATGGGTAATAATTATTTATAAATCCAGACTTTTCTAAGTCTAATAAAATATTACTCAAGCTTCCACCAGAAGTAGTTTTAAGTAATTTTGCTAATTCTTTTCGTGTAGCAAATTTTTTTTTACTTAAAAGTTCAACTATTTCTGTATAATATTTATTTTTTGCCATGCTGCTAGTAAAAATTCGTGTATATTCACGAGCAAAGAAGCTTCCTGATGAAAAAGAATTTTTACATAGACTTAAAAATACAGAAGATTCTTTGGAGATCCATTTTAAATATTCTGGAACTCCTCCGACTGTAAGATAGGCATCCAAAACCTCTTTGCTACTACATCTTTTTAGAAACTCTTTTGTTTCAGTTAAATTAAACTCCTTTAAATAAAATTCATATTGAGATCTATTATAAAGAGCTTTCGAATGAACCACTTGGTCTAACATGAATGATGGAGCAGAACCACATAATATAAGAATTAAATTTGGATTATGACGGAAAAAATTATCCCAGACATATTTTAATTCCGAAATTAACTTATTATTATAGTTTGCAAGCCACTGCAATTCTTCCAAATAAATTGTACATTTCCCTTGTTTTGTATATTTTACTAACAATAAAAAAAACTCTCGCCAGGAATTGATTATAGTTTTGGATAAAAGTAAATCTTGAGTATATTCTACAAATTGACTCATGACGTTGGCAAATTGTGCCTTATCAGATAGCCCCTCTATTCCTTCAAACTTTAATATATTTCTATTTCTAAAAGCCTGCTCTAACAATTCTGTCTTACCTATTCGCCTTCGTCCATACATTATAATTATACTAGCCTCTTTCGCCGAAGAAATCTTATTTAATTCTTCTAGTTCACGTCTTCGCCCAATAAAATTTTTTTTAATTTTAACTTTAAAAAATTTCATCTCTGTATCCCATTTTTGAGCCAATAATAAATAGTTTAGTCTTTACTTGGCTAAATTGGCAATAAAAAAATTTAGCCAAGTGGCATGATTTTTTATACTATTTGGCTAAAATGATAAACTTACTTAGTATTTAAAAGACTTCGTATAAAACCAACGCCAACAGCTACAGCCTCTTGTGTTCGCAATATTGTTGGCGTAAGAGAATAAAAATTAAAAGAGTGCGAAATTAAAAAAGTCTTCTCTTGCTCTGTAAATCCTCCCTCTGGGCCAAATGCAAGCAAAATAGAAGTATCACTATGCCCTGAAAGAATCTTGACAAGAGTAGACGCACTAGCCCCTTCTTGGTCAAGACAGATATTTAAAATATTTAACTCTTGTCTAGTTATATTTTCTAAATGTGAAAATAAAACAGGCTCATGTAATTTAGGGACATAAAAATTTTTTGCCTGCTCGCACGCGCTTATTAAAATTTTATAAAGACGCGCTTGCTCGTGTAGCGACCACCATCTTCTATTTATCTTACCCGTTAAAATTGGGTATACTTCTGTAACTCCCATTTGCCCAGCGTAATAAATAACAGATTCAAAAGATTCTTTTTTTAATAGTCCAACACATAAAATTATTTTTGGGTTCAAGGGAGTAACAGCTTGAATATTAAGTACAACACCATATATAATATTTTTTGTATCTAAAGTTTTTTCTTTTAAAGATAATGTGATAGAAATTTTAGAATTAAAAACAATAAAAGGTTCATTAGACTTAAGTCTAAGAATATTAATAATTCTATGCCAAAGCTGAGCATCTTTAATACATAATAATTCGCCAACCATATTAACAGAGCTTGTAAAATTTAAAGATATATTAGGGGAAAATAAAGAAAATATATGCTTATTGTTATCCATAAAATTTTCTTATTTTTTGTGCGTATGCCAATAATACCAGAACAATAATATAACTATGGTCGCACTGGTACACACCGTTGCAGTAGCAACTTTATGTTTAGAAATATATTTTAACAACTTATCTTTCTTCTCTTTTACACTTAATTTTGAAAGCTCCCAAATAAGCTCAAGCTTTTCTTTAAAAGTAAGTTTTACGTCTAAATTATTTATAGATTCTTGGTCATTAACAATAATTTCAAGAATAGCCAAATCGTCCTGAGTTTCCTGAGTATTAGAAGCCCTTACAGAAGATTCTTGTGAATAAATATAAAAAGAGATTATTAAAAGAACACTTAAAATAAATAAAATTTTATTTTTAAACATATCTTTTTGGTTTATATAGACTTTATTAAGTATACTTAAGATATTATAATAATATAAATTATTAAATTTATTTATGAAAGTTTTATTTTATGAAATCCTCTTGTAAATCGCCGACAGTGTTATTAATTCTTGACGGCTTTGGATACTCGCCAAATAAACAGGGCAACGCTATAGCTAATGCTAAAATGCCGATATATAATAAACTTGTAACTAGTTATCCCTTTCTACTTCTTAATGCCTCTGGAAAACACGTAGGGCTTTTACCAAATTATATAGGTAACTCTGAAGTTGGACACGTAACATTAGGTGCAGGAAGAATAATTAAATCTATGCTTGCACAAATTCACGAATCTATTAATAACAAAAGTTTTTTTTCACACAAAAATTTATTAAATAATCTTAAAAAACTTAAAGAAAATAATAATACGCTTCACATGATGGGTTTATTATCAGATGGAGGGGTCCATAGTCATATAGAACATCTTTATGCACTTTTAACACTAGCAAAACAGATGGAGATACCCCAAACATTTTTGCATCTGTTTCTTGATGGCAGAGATGTTGCTCAAAAATCAGCTCTTAAATATTTATCTAAACTTGAAACTTGGTGTAAAGAAAATTCTTACGGGAAAATAGCAACAATATCTGGAAGATTTTTTGCTATGGACAGAGATAAAAACTGGGATAGAACATATAAGTGTTACGAAACATTATGTGCTAGTAATAAGAACAGTAAATACAAACAAGAATGGTCAAAAGTTATTGAAAAATATTATGCACAAAATATAGCAGACGAATTTATCCCTCCAGAAATTATCTGCTCTGAAGGTACAATAAAAGATAATGATGGGATAATATTTTTTAACTTTCGTCCAGACAGAGCCAGACAGTTAACAGAAGCTTTTATTAACCCAAAATGTGGCTGTTTTAAAAATAATCCCTGTATCGTAAATTCTCTTTTATTTTTTATTTCTCCTGTATGTTATAAAAAAAAGTTTTTAAAGTGTAAAAACTATTACTGGCTGTTTGAGCAACCCCAGATAGATAATACTTTACTTGACATACTTGAAGAAAACAAAAAAAGTGTTTTTGTCATAGCAGAGACAGAAAAATACGCACATGTTACCTATTTTTTCAGGGGCATGGTAGAGAAAAAGGGCCCAAATGAGACATATAAATTAATTCCCTCACTAAAAGTAAAAAATTATATAAACAATCCAGAGATGTCAGCTGAAAAAATAACACGTAGATTAATTATATCTTTAAGTGAAAATCCAAAAGACTTTTATCTTGTTAATTATGCCAATCTTGACATGGTTGGACATTCAGGAGATTTTACAGCAACTGTTAAAGCCTGCGAAATTATAGATGCACAATTAGATAAACTCTATAATCTTATTGTAAAAAAACTTAATGGAACTATTTTTATTGTCGGAGACCATGGAAATGCCGAAGAAAAAATCGACATAGTCACTGGTAATAAATTAACTTCACATACTAAAAATCCTGTCCCCTTTATTATAATTAATAAAAAATTTTTAATAAAAAATAAAATTAAGACACTATTGCTTAAAGATTTAAATATTTATGGGCTTGCAAATGTCGCGCCAACAATTTTGTCTTATCTAAACTTACAAGCGCCTAAAGAGATGCTAGAGCCTATAGATTACTTTAAATAGACAATTACGGCTTTTTCTCTTAATTTTTTTTCGAATGATTTAATCACTTTTTGTTTTTTATCGTTAGATATTTTTCTTTCTATTTCTCCATAGCGTTCTTTTAATGATTTATAATGTGCATCTTTTCTATCTTTAAGTTTCACTTGATATTCTTGATCTTTAATATTTACTCTTTTTGAGATTTCACCAACTTTTAAAGATTGAACAAAATTAAGTTGCTTATCTAGATCTTTTTTATTTACCCAGCCAAGATCCTCTTGTGATTTATTTCTATCTGTTGGAATAAGAATTATATAATAAGATTCATCACAATAAACAGGATGTTTTTGATAATGAGTTTCTACTTCTTGTGAAGTTACAACTATTTTATCTGTCGCTTCAGCTTTTTTTAGCCTCTCTACAGCCAAAATTCTTCTAAGCTGCTCTTTACATAATTTTATAGAAAGACCAGACTTTTCTAAATCTTTAGCGAAATCTTCATCTGACATATTGCCCATATTGTTATTCATTTTAAATACAACCATTTGCCGCTCTAACTCTAGATCAGAAGGCAAGAGATGCATTTGAGCTGATCTTTGACATAAAAGCTCTTCTGTTATAAGCTCTTCTAACGAATATTTATCATCTCCTTTGGTCAGTCTAGGGGTATCTAAATCAGATTGCAAAATATTAACACCATTAACTCGTGCAACAATTTTATCGACACATATTCTAGAATATAAATACCCAAAATTAATAATAAGAGCAAAATATAAAATAAATTTTTTGCACATAAAATCCCTCTGGTTTAAATTACAACTGTGCACACTAGGTTACTATTATGTGTCATAAAAATCAATTAAAAAAGGACGGGCATTACCCGTCCTTTTTTAATTGATTTCAAAACAGATTAACTTTTTATGCTGATGCTTTTTCGCTTTGTGCCGGCTGTGCCTTAGCCTCTACACTTTCAGGTGCCTTTGTAGATTCTTTTTCTTCACCCTTTTTCTCTTCTACTTTCTTTTCTTCAGCAGCTTTTTCGGCCTCTTTTGCCTTAAAATAACTGTCATTGACAGCTATAGTATATTCAGATTTAAGCTCTTTGATTCTCTTTTGTACCTCATCCTCAAGCTTCTTAGATTTTACAGCACCCTCTATCTGTGTCTTAACCTCTGCCATATCTTTATAAACAGTCTCTTTAGGATCAGAACCCTTAATAATCCAAATATCTTTACCAACTTTTACTTTTTCTACACTAGGAAACTTAACCATAGCAAGAACAGACTCTTTTACAGGAGCAGGAACAACAGGCAATGTATACTTCTCTGAATCTTTACTTATTCTACCAAATTCTGAATACTGTCCATTCTTATTTGCTTTGGCAAGCTTTTCAAAATCATCTATCTTTGCTTTAGTCTTAGCTAAAAACGCATTGGCTAATACATCTGTACTAAACTTAATACCAGAGACAAGTGTTCCACCTTCGACTTTAACAAAGTGCTTCTTATTTTCATTATAAAACTTAGTAACTTCGTCTGCATCTACTTTAATTGCTTCAAAAATCTTTGTCTTCATACGCTGTACTTTCATATTGCGTTTTATAAGATTTTTGATTTTGTCATATGCTTTTATAAACTCTGAATCACTTTCTACATTCTTTTTATCAGCATCAAGAAGCAAAAGCTCTTCATTTATTAATATATCAAAAAATCTACGCTTTTCAGTAACAGGAACTATATCCAATGGTGCACCGCGAGAAAACGGACTCATATCAAGAGCTTCTCGAAGCCGTTCATTAAAATCACTCTCTCTAATTACCGGTTTGCTATTTACACTAAACAGAACAACCCCGTCTTCTTTTTTCTCTTCTCCCTTTACCTCACCTACCCCACCTGTTTTTTTCTTTAAAAATTGACATCCAGGAAAGACTATAAGAGACAAAATAATAGCCGACCCGTATGTAAGAAGCTTAGTAGATCTATTCATAAGTATCTTACCCCTTTTAAAATTAGTTAAGTTAATACATACCACTTACTGCTTATCCACAAATATCACACATTTGGGGAAATACACGAATTATCGTAGCACACATGCTTAATTTTTCAAGAACCTCTTTTAAATAAAATACAAATCTAAACAAAATTTGTCTTTAGATACACTAATAAGTATACTTAAAGAAATATAAAAAAATTAAAAATAATACCATTAATAATAAAAAGGGTGTTTTTATGAATGAACAGGGAAAAATTCCGTTTATAGCAGCTGTTCTTATGAATATTAATATTATTGTTGGTTCTGGCATTTTTGCGTTCCCACAATTCATGGCAGAGAAATCAGGTGGTTGGAGTTTTCTAGCCTGGCCGCTTGCTGGACTTCTGTTAATGCCAATAATTTGGACAGTAGCTCAAGCTGCACGTGTATTTCCTGGGGAGGGGGGATTTTATAACTATTGCAAATCAGGAATTAATGAAACTGCAGGATTTATTGCTAATTGGGCATATCTCTTGGGATACATAGGAACAGCATCAACTATAACTACCATTATTCGCGATAAACTCATCGACCAATTTGGTATCTCTTTTATAGCTCAACATCCCATGATCTTTTTAATAAGCTTTATAACGATAATTTCATTACTCAATCTAGTAAGTGTAAAAATTATTAGTCGAATCCAAAGCACGGCAACAATTCTTAAATTATTCCCACTTTTCTTTATTTTATTTGTTATAGTATTTTATTGGAATCCATCGTTTAATTACCGCACAATAAGTATACTATCAATAGGAAGCTCTATTCCATTTGCTATTTTTGGTTTCTGGGGTTTCGAAAGTTGCTGTAGCATAAGCCATCTAATTAAAGGTGGCCCTACACAAGCATCTAAAGTCATCTTGTTAGCATTTGCCGTATCTGCCGGATTATATACATTATTTCATCTTGGAGTTATGCACATAATGGGGTTAGAAAATCTTAGAACACTTGGAGCTGGGAGTTTCCCTGCATTTATGGGATTACAACCAATATATACAAAAGCACTCATTGCTGCAATTTCTGCAGCAATAATGCTAAGCTTTATTAACACAACATATGGTGCGTCATTTACAAACATAACCAATATTAGCGTTATGGCACGAAAGGGCTTTTTGTTCGGATCTAATTTTCTATCAAAAACAATTGGGATTAATATTCCCATAAATGCTGTATTAATTCACGCTATTTGCATAATTACTTTAATAACATTCATTCCAAATACCGTTATTCTTGGAGCTATTACAAATTTCGGTGTTATGACAGCGTTTCTACTTACATTAATAGCAGTATTACGGTATAATTTTTCCAATAAAAATTATATAGCTCTTTTGATCACACTACTCAGTTTTATTTCGCTCTTCATTCTTCTTTACTTTACATGGACAACACAAATGGGCCCTGACAATGTAACACGAACTTTATATGCAACCCCAATACTTGTAGGAATTCCTCTAGGATTAATCATGTATAAAATTTTAACACGCAAAGCCAAAACACAAATATAGCAGGCAAATTATGGAGCAAATTAAGATTCCAGTCTGGATAGCCATATTAATTAATATAAATATTGTCATTGGTAGTGCATTTTTTCTTAACGCGCAAAAAATATCTTCGCAAAGTGGAATATTTGCTCCTTTTGCATGGCTTATCTGTGGGTTATTATTACTCCCACTTGTTTTTGTTTTGTCTAGCTTAGCTAGACATTATCCAACTGCTGGGGGGTTATATGTTTATAGTTTTAATAAGCTTGGACCATTATGGGGTTTTATTAGTGGCTGGGGATATTTTATAGGAACAATTGCTGCTAATGCTGCTGTTATTCATGCATTTAGTAAAACCTTTCAAAAGATCCCTATTATTAAATCTTTACTTTTTAATACTTTTTTTTCTGGAATATATATAGATATATTTTTAATATTATTATTTATGTTTCTTAATCTTTTAGACATTAAATTTCTAGAGGGGGCACAGATTGGACTTGCTTGCATTAAAGCTATCCCTCTATTGCTTATATTATTTGCATTCCCATTACTTTTTGATATTCAAAACATTACAACAGCAAAAGTTGATCTTACAGGGCTAATAGAAACATTACCCCTTGTTTTATTTGCTTATATAGGAATGGAAGCTTGTTGTGCTATTGCAGACAAAATTCCAAATGGGCAAAAAAATGCAGCCCGCGTTATTTTTATCTCATTTGGTTCAGTAGTAACTATTTACGCGATTTTGCAACTTGCACTTTTATGCATTCACGGTTCTAAATTATCTAACCCTTTTCTAGAAATTTTACCCATGCTAACGAATAATAATTTTATTATAAATTGGGGAAATAGAATTATCTATAGCGCTATACTATCTTCTTTTTTGGGGAGTTTTTATGGAATGTTTTACTATAATAACTGGAATTTATTTGCTATAGCTGAAGGTAAACATATCATTGGGCATTCTGTACTTACTAAATTATCAAAAAGACAGGTGCCATGGGTTTGTGTTCTAATTCAGGCTTTTATAACTATCTTGTTAATAATTATAGTACCAAAAAAACTTTATCTTATTACTATGAGTGACTTTGGGACAGTTCTTGCTTATTTATTAAGTGCGCTATCTTTTTTGGCAATAACACGAACTCTAACAGGCTTTCTTGCACTTGCAAGCTGCTCACTTCTTATATTTATATGCACAAAAAATCTTCTATTTTCTGGATTGGCGTATGTAATTCCATTTATTATGATATTAGTTCTTGGGATAATAGCTCATAAAATAAGCGCTTCACAAAAAACATCTAATTAATACAGGTCCCAAGCGCAATAAACTTAAAGTCATTAAGTGTAATAAGTGAAGCTATATGTAAATTATAAAGCACCTCTTTTGTCACAGGAATCGCAAGTTGTTTTGTCACAATAGAAAAATCTTCTGGAAGCTTTGTTACATTTATTCCCCAACCATTATTAAAGTCTGGTTGAGCAATAAAAAATAGTTCATTAAATGATATTAAAAAAACTTTTCCCTGTTCTTGTTCAAAATCTTTTTGTGTAATTAATCGTCTTTCAAGAGTATATGACCCTAAATTATTTTTTGAGTCATCATATATATTCCATACAGTTCTGCTTTTAGGAATCTCTGCCTGTTCTCCAGTATTAAGTCTAATATTAAATTTTTCGCCCGACTCTTGAAAGCTAATTCTCTCCATAAATAATCTTTTATTATTCACATTAAAAACAATTTTATCCCCTATACCCCCAGATAAGTCATTACCTTTAACTAACCATTCCCACTCGTCTATGTAATATTTAGGTTGTGAAGGCAATTGAGGATCTATATTAATAACATTTACTCTTTTACTAGAATCTCTAAATACACCATTTAAGACCATTTGGTAAATATCAGACCCTCCTGCAATATAAATTATTTTCCCTCCATCTTTTGTCTTTTCTTTCAAAAGATCCAGAGCCTCTTTGCTCCAATTTTTCCAGCCGTTTCCAGCAAGAACATACCATATAACTGAGTATAAAAACTTAGCTGTAGGATAATACTCTGGAGTAAACAAGATATTCTGGAACCCAGAAAAAGTCTCTTTAGAAAAACAATAATTAAAAAAATGATTTGAGACAGTGAAAAGTAACTCTTGTTCTTTATCAAGATCAATGTGAGAAAATAATAATCTTGCTATCTGAATATTTCTGTCTATTAAATCTTTAACAGGGATATTAGATGGAGGATTAAACCCATTCTTATCAAGAAAAATAATAAAATCCGGCATATTTTTAAAAACAAATCTATAAGCGTCTGAAATATTTTCTACAAACTTTGGACTAATAGGAGACAAAAAAGAAAATCCATAAGAATTAACATGTCCATCTGTTATATTTCCTAAAAAATCTCTATTGGATAAAAATAGTTCCAATGAAGATCTATAATTTCTCTCAAACGCCTTTACAAAATCATCTGTCTTAATAAATGTGATTAATTCTTCTAAATTACAATCTGCATGATATACATGTTGCCACTCTGTCCACTTTTTAAAAACGTCTGATGCCTTTTTTGTAACAGTACTGTAAAGAGTAAGACTTAAATTCATACAAATAAAAGATATAAAAATTATCATCTGAATTTTTTGATATTTTTTATGTTTCATACTTCTCCCTAGATATTATGTGTTACGAAGGATCTGATGTTAATCTAATAAAATTTAAATCTGTACTTACAAGAACAAATACAAGACGAGATGCGATTAACTCACTTTTTGTTACCGGCTTTCTAAGTTGTTTTACAAAAAATATACTACTTTCTGGAATTTTAAGCGGGCTGATACCCCAACCATTCATGTATTCAGGTATAACAGCTGATATTAGTTCATCATACGACATTACTATAATTTTACCATTTGTTTGTACAAAATCAGATTGCTGAGCTAATCGTCTTTCTAACGTTATAGTTCCCAAATATTTATCATCTTCACTAAAAACTTTCCATTGTGTAATGCTATTTTTAATTTCCTGAAGCTTTCCAGATGAATGTCTTGTAAAAAATTTTTCACCCTCACTATATAATATTCTTGTCATATACACACTATACGTATCAAAATTAAAAAAAATCTTATCGCCAATACCATTATTCCCATCGTCACTACATAAAAGCCATTCCCATTCTTCACAATAATAACTCTCTTGTGTAGGTAAAAACGGATCTATAATTCTTATATTATAAATTCCCTGTTTAATAAGTTGATATATATCAGTCCCCCCCGCAATATAAACAATTTCATCCCCCTGTTTAGCTCGATCTTTAAGAGCTTCTATGCAGTTTTTATGCCAGTGTTTCCACCCCTCTCCTACCAAATGAAACCAAAGAACGGCATTAATAAATTTTAATACAGAATGATATTTTACCTGCCCAACATAACGCAGATAATCACCAAAAGTCTGAGAAGAAAAACAGAATTCAAAAAATCTATTAGCGATTGCAAATAAATACTGATTCTCAATTATTTTATTATTTAGCGATAACAAAAGCCAAAAAAGCGTTTTATAATCATTTATTGTTTTTTCAAGATTTTCTTTTGTTTTTTCATCACTAGAAAATATATTATCAAATTTATTACGTGTAAAAAATTCTATAAACTCAGAAATATTTGTATCAAGTGATTTATAAATCTCTTTTAAGTTTTCTTTAAACTTTTCATCTAATGGCTCCTTAATATTATAGCCCTGAGGACTTATGCATCCATTTGTAATATTACTTAAAAATAAAGAAAATGGTTCAAGCTTGGAAAAATTTGTTTCATAATAACTTTTAAATATAGAAAGATAATTATCATCAATACGATTACTAAGATCTGAAATATTTTTATCACTAACAATCTGTTGCCATTTCATCCATCGACCAAAAATATCTGGCGCCTGCTTAATAACAACACAAAACACAATATTCAAATACGTACATATAAATATAATCAATAGTGAATAAATTTTTTTTAACATTAATACTCCCTTAATATTACATTATTCAAATTTATCTGTAGCTTAAGTAACTATTATTTTTTTGCAATATTTTAGAATTAACTTTATTCCGAAATTTTATTTGAATCTTCCTCTTTGTTTTCAAAAACAAGCACTTGAAAAACTCTCCGTGTACTTGCTTGTTGTATCTGAAAACAAAAGCCCTTGTAAAAAACACGCTCACCTTTGCGAGGGAGATGTTGAAGATTCTCAGCAAGAAAACCCCCTAAGGTCACAGACTTTTCTGTATCAAATTTGATATTTAAAAGCTCATCAAGCTCTTCTAAACTTATCCCTGCATTAATAAGCCATCCACCACGTTCCAATGGAACAATATCAGTACTAATAGTTTCGTGTTCATCAATAATTTCACCACCAATAATCTCTTCAAAAATATCCTCCAGAGTAACAAGCCCTTCTACATTACCATATTCGTCTATAATAATTGCCATATGCATGCGCTTTTTAATAAATTCGCTAAGTAATTGATTTATCTTTTGCGTCTCCGGAACAAAAAGTATAGGTCTTACTAATTCACGCAATTGTTTTTTTTGCCCACGATATAGCATTTCAAAAATATCTTTCTGGTGAATTATCCCAATGATATTATCATCCTTACCCTCAAATACAGGTAATCTTGAATATCTTGACTGGTAAAATAGCTCCATAGCTTTATCTAATTCTGTATTCACATTAAGTAAAACCATATCTGATTTTGGAATCATAATCTCTTTTACAAAATTATGCCCCAAACTAAAAATATTTTGAAGCATCTCCGTTTTTTCTCTCTCCATTAATCCCTTTTCATCACTATAATCAATAAGAAATTCTATCTCTTTTTCTGAAACCAAATCCTGTTTCTCAAGAACATGTGCTCCACCAAGTTTTGAGAAAAAGACATCTGCAATTTTCAGTAAAACTGTCACAAGGGGGCGCGCAATATGAAAAATTATATTTATGAGCCATAAAAAAGAACCAAAGAGGCGCTCATGATGTGTTTTGGCGAAACTTTTTGGAATAATTTCACCAAAAATAAGAATTAACAAGGTTGCAATCGCAACACCAAGCGCAAGCCCAAATGGCCCAAAAAATCTTTGCATAATATGTGAAATAAGCACAGAACTTAAAACATGCGCAAAATTATTAGCAATTAAAATAGTAATTAAAATGCGTTGGGGATTCTTTTCCCAAGAGATAAAAAGTGTTTTATATCTTGAAACAGAAACCTCAAGCTCTTTGAGTTTGAAAAGTCTAAGCGCTGTAAACGCTGTTTCTAAAAATGCAAAAAGTGCAGCAAATGTTATAGATATAATAAACAAAATAAATAAAGAAGTAACAGACATTTAGCCTTCTCCTTAAATATGCAACTGTTTTTTATCAACTTTGCCTGTTGCATTCATAGGAAGATCATCAAGACAGATAAATTTCTTAGGAATTTTGTAAGGGGCCAAATTGTGTAAACACAACTGACGCAGACTTTCTTCAAGATTTTTTTCATGTACTTTAATAGCAACAAATGCAACAGGAATTTGTCCAGTTTCATCATCTACTTGCCCTATAACAGCAGCTTTTATTACAGCAGGGTGACGTAATAAAATATTTTCTATCTCTGCAGGATAAATATTAAACCCTTTATGTATTATAATATCTTTTGTTCGCCCCGAAATATATATATTCCCGTTATAATCAAAATAAGCAAGATCTCCAGTATTAAGCCATCCTTCATGAATAAATTTTTTCGTTATATCAGGACTTTTGTAATAGCCAGAAGAAATATTATCACCCTTAAGCCATAGTGTTCCTGTTACTCCAAATGGTAAAGATTCATTAATATCATTACGAATATCACATTCTATCCCCACTAACGGGCTTCCAGCACAACGTGTATCATTATCTTGATTAATATGATTAAGCGCCACAACCGGTGATGTTTCTGTTAATCCATATCCTGCAGCTATCTTACGCCCATAAACCATACCAAACGCTGCACGTATTTTATCAGGAAGCATATCTGCTCCAGAAACAAAAAGCTTCACCGAATCAAGTGGAGCTGTTTTCATAAGACATAATAGTCCATAAAGAGCAGGAAATCCAAAAAATACAGTTGGTTTATGCTTTAACCCTTCTAAAATAAGTTTTCTGTCGATCTTCGAAATTACTATAATTTGAGCCCCAATCATTATTGGGAGCCACATACAGGTATTTTGCGCAAATGAATGAAACAATGGCAAAACACAAAAAAATCTCTCATTTAAAGTAAGCCCATATATTATAAATCTTGCGTATGACTGCGTCACATTTGTCATAATATTTTTAGACGTAAGCATAACCCCCTTAGGAACACCGGTTGTTCCAGATGTATATAAAATCACACAAAGATCATCTTGATTTAAAGAGTAAGTCTTAAAATTTTTAAAAATATCGTCTAATTTTCCAGAAGGAACTTGTGTAGCCCAGTCTATTATTTCGCGCGAAAACACTACCGGGTTAATTATATTTACACTAGAAAGAACGGTCTTAACTTTTGGTAATAAAGATTCAGATGCTATAACTACTCTTGGTTCCGAATCAGTGATTATATAAGAAAGTTCTTTTTCATGCAAAAAGATATTTACAGGAACAACAACAGCGCCAACTTGCCAGATGGCAAAATACAAAATATAAAAATCTAAAGAATTTTCATAATACAAAAGCACCCTATCATGTGGTTTAACACCACCAAGCTTTAATTTCTTACTTACAATAATAGAGCGAAAATAAAGCTCTTTGTAAGTGACAATCTTATCATTACTTATAAGTGCAATAGATTCTGAATATAATTCATAAGCTCGTTTTAAAAGAGTACCTGAATAAATTAAATTATCTTGCACGGAAACCTGAGTTTTTAAATCATTATAAATTTTTATCTCTTTAAAATTTATATTTAACAAACTCATAAATATTACCCTAACTAGCACTCTTCAATTTTAATTACTTGCATTGGGCACATTTCGCAAGCCTCTTTAATACATTTCTCGTGCTGGTCGAAACTTACATCATTTTTAACTTGCGCAATCTTGTGCAAAACAAAAATCTCCGGACATATAACTCCACAGCTCCCACAAGAAATACATCCTGGTAATATAATCACCTTCTTTATTTTCATAATACATTTATCTCTTGTGTAAACTCTTCTTCTTTGTCTTAATTTCTAAGTTATAATCTTCACATGAACAAGTCTCATCACATTCTTCGCAACAACCGCACTCTGTAGAATTTTTAGTCGCCTCTTCAATTGCATTTTCAATAGCAAGCTCTATCTCTTTAAAATTTCCCTCTTTTAGAGCCTCTTTTATATCATCCACCATTGTTAATAAATTCTGTTTAGACATACTATATTCTTCAACAATACTTTTTTTAAATTCATCTGTCGGAGAAAGCTCATCATTTTCATCAATAAGATTTTTAAGAATATCATATGCTTTCTTCTGATCACTCATAGCCCTAAGTTGCGTAAGTACTTCATATTGTTCAGTAAGAAAATCTATATCCGCTTGGATCTCTTTATTAAGATCATTTGCTCTGGTTGTAACAAGTTCACCGATTCTAACCAAACTTTTTCTATCACTCTCTAAGCCTTTAAAATTATCAAGACTTTTTTTAATATACTGTGAAAGTTCTTTATAAATAGAATCACACTCTTTATGCGACTCTTTTTGCTTCTCTAGTAAAAAACCTGTCTGCTCTGTAAGTTCTTTAAGATCCATTTTATGAGGCACAAAAAACCCTTTCTTTAAACAAAATATAATTATTCTCAAGCAAAACTAATTAATAATATTTAGTTTATCTTTTTTCCCAAACATTGCGAGAATAATGATTTTTTTCCAATTTGACGATTATATAATTAAATTTATAATGTTTTTTTCTTTAAAACATAACTTTTAATTGATTCGTGGGCATGGGCTCGACTTTCAAGCATCTTTACATAAACAGACTCTAAAAGGCCTGAAAGCATTACTTTTACAGCCTTAAAATCCTCTTGAGAAACTATAAGAGAAGAAACTTTTGAAGGATCTACATGCGACTTATGTTTTTCAACAAATTCACCAGTTTCTATAAGAGAAAGATTTGGTAATTTCCAATAAGAACCTAAAAACTCAATATTTATACAGTTTAAATTATTATAAATTATAAAAACAACTCTCATTGTGGCATCATAAGGCTTATTTCCCCAAAATGTGCATTTTGATGTAACAAATTCTTCAACTAGAAAAATATCATTTTTGTCACTTAACCAATAAGAATAACTAGGATTACTAACATCAAGCTGAGAATTACCAGCTAATATTAGATACAACATATGATCTAACTTATCTTTATTTACAATAATAACCCCACTCCCCTTTGAGGCATTTACAGGCTTTATAACATAATAATCACTTTTTAATTCTTGAATAATCTCTTTTGAAAGTGTTTTGCTATATTTTTTTTTGTACACTTTAAATTTGGGTCTATACTTTCGTAATAAATCATCTTCAAAAAGATTAGTGGTTAAAAATTTATCATTAATAAATGGGCCTGTAGCATCATTTAACAAAAGAACATTAGGAAAGTTAATTTTAAAATCGATTGTTGCAGGATTTAAGTATCCATTATTTTTTAAAATTACTATAGCATTATAGTCAAATATATTTTTTTTTATTTTATTATTTTTTTTATTTGCTATAGCAAGAAATAAAGGATTTTTTTGAAGTGATATAATACTGGGGACAAAACAACCATTAATTTTTTCAAACTCTTCAAATGCAAAATCATGCTTATGCTTATCATCAGTATCTTGATTTACAAACCATATAGGAAGATTAAACTGTCCTAAAAATTTCCATAATTTTGTCCATATTTTCCCCCTTCCATAAAGATGATCAAACCCCTTAAAAACAGATCGTGATCCTTCCCCGAATTCACAAATCTTTATAGAACTATTAAACTTAAGATCAACAATACAGAATGATATCTCTGGCTCATAATTGTTAAGCACTTGTTCTTGTAAACATAAAGACATTTGATTAATGAAAAGAAATGAAATAAAAAAAAATATAAAAATTTTATATAATAAAACAGTGTTTTTCATTTACGCCCCTAATTTTTGGATTAAAAATATTTTAATATAAATATTAGAAATACTACAAGTTTTTAAATTAAGATTTTTGGAGAGAATAATGAGAATGTTTAAAAAAACTATTAATATATTTTTAATTTTTCTGTTTTTTGTTGGGAAAATTATATGTGATACGCAAAACTATTCTATTTTACTTTTATATGTTGTTAATGAAATTAGAGAAAAAGGTGCTGGAATTTATGGTACAAGTGTACATAGAATTAATTTCTACAAAAAGCTTAAAGAATCTGGTTTTAATGTCTCTATGCTTATAGATAATAAAAAATTAGAAAAATTGTTTGATTCAGAAAAACTAGAATATTATACCTGTAGAATTCCTGGGGAAATAGAAGATAGTGATCGTCTTAGTTTTTTAACCAAAGAAATTTGTAAAGTTTGCACTTCTCATAACATTTCTATTATTCACTGTAATGGGCAAGAAGAAATTAAAGCAGCAAAGCTCGTAGCTTCACAAATTCCTGTCAAAGTTGTTGCAACAGTTCATTCAGATAAGAGATGTAATCTATCTTTATTAAATTGCCTAGATGGGGTCATAGGAGTTAATCCTAAAATTCCAGCGCTTATTAAAAAAAATGATATTAATATTCCTATAGTTACATATATGCCCCCCTTTTTTGATGAAGAAAAATTTTTAAAATTTTCTCCTAAATACACAAAACAAGATTTTTTTAAAAAACTTACTGGAAAATCTTTAGAAAATACTGACATCATTTGCATGATTGCAAACTTCTACCCAAACAAAACTTGGAAAAATCATGCGCTTCTACTTAAAGCCACAAAACAGCTTATATATAAACATAAAAGTAAAATAGCTGTCATATGTGCAGGCGATGGAGCTACATTAAATGATACAAAACAACTAGCAAAAAGGCTTGGAATTAGTAATTATATATACTTTGTTGGATACGTTAAAGATATACCAGAGTTACTATATCATTCAGATATTAAAGTTTTAACAAGCAATGAAGAATCATTTGGGATAGTTTTACTCGAAGCAGCTCTAATGAAAAAACCAATGATTGGGGTTAAGGGTACCGGAATGGAAAATATTATAGAGCACAACAAAACAGGGCTTTTGATTAACAAAAATAACATGAACGAACTTGTTGGATGTATAAAATATCTTTTGGATAATAGAGATATAGCACAAAAATTTGGAGAAAATGCTTATAATTTTGTAACACAAAAATATCTATCTAATTCTAATATTAAAAAACTTATTGATTTTTACTTAAATGTTATAAAACCCCCTGAATTTCAGGGGGTTTTATAACGCTATTCTCCAATATCTTCTATTTTACAACTTTTTTTTACATAATTCTTTATGTTGCCTTGTCCTAAAAATAAAATTAGTTATAGCTTTAGTATCACTTTCTGATGTCAAAATAGCATATTGTTTTTGTAATTGTGTAGTCATATTAAGGGAGATAAATTTCAATCCTTTATAGTAAAAAAAATTCTCCTGATTAAATATTATATCATCTTTAAGAACATGATACGGTGCAAATTTATTATTAACATTCTCAATCACTAAACCACCAGTAGGCGATACAGGTAAAATATTACATCCATGATAAATAAAATCTAAAGAATCACATGCTTTAAGCCCATAAACAGTAAGTGACATCTCTCCTACAACACAAAACCATTCAGGAATAACATTATAATTAATTAAAAAATCTTTATATTTATCTATTAATATATTTAAATTTTTATAAGTCTCTGGTTTTCCAAAGTTAAGAAAATGAATGCTATTTTTATTAAAAAAACACTGCGCCATAGAAAGCGTCTCGTAATGATTATCGTTAATGTGAATAGATTGACGCCCCTTTTTAAAATATTTTCTTATAAGAGTCTTACATTCAACAACATCTTTTAGGCTAGGCGATTCTATCAAAAATACACGAATAGTATATTCAATTCCTGGATTGTAGCCAGGAAACCTATCAAGCATGTTTTTTTTACACCTTTTATAAAGAGGAGCATCTGTTTTGCACCATTCTTCTTTGGTGTAAAGAAGTTTAATTAAATTAAGTGGCCCCTCATTTGTAATAACTATTTTTTTTTCATGTACTATAGATCCATAATGACCAAAAATTTCTCGAACAGTATCCATGTTAGTTTCTCGAACGCATGGGAAAACAACCGCTAAATAAGTATTATTTTTTAGTTCACAATATTTAAGGGCCATTGCATCAAGGTATTTTTCCTGTAATCCACGACTTCTAAATTTTTTAGCTGATGCCGCCCCCTTCCCCTTGCCATGTGTCTCTTTACAAATAACATCTTTATCATACAAAAGACACGCTGTTACTCTATGAGCCCCGTTAGAGATACAATAGTCACCAAGAGGAATTGGTGGTTTATTTATGTCATAACCATTTGCTTTTATAGAATCTAAAATCTTATGAAAAGAGTTCAAAAAAGTAGGCAGCCCCACTTTTTCAGGTTTGCCGTTTGCCCCTTTTTCAACAAAATTTCCCCACAAGCGAATATGTTCACTATAGACCTGAACTGGCCATAGGCTCTCTACGTGCCATTCACGAGATTGCGCATAGATAAATTTGGCCATAATATCAAATCGGAATGGATTTACCAAATCAATGGCTTTATATTTCTTTATAATAACATCCCGTGTTCCCCCTCCTTGTATTTGCATAGTTGATAACTCTAGTGCATTACATAATAGAAATAAAAAATACAAAAAAACAAAAAATATCACCTTATTTTTACAATTCATAAACCCCCCAATTATGTATATCTTTTATAATTTTGATTTTTCACTATGCACTTTTCTTTCTACATATATTTGCTCATATAAAGAGACTAGTTTTGCCAATATTGCACGTGTAGTAAAATTATTCTGAACAAGTGCATAGGCATTTTCCCCAAACTTTTTACTTTTGGATTTATCTGAAATTACCTCTTTAATAAGTCTAGCTATCTGGTCATAATCATGAGGATCACACAAAAGTCCAGTTTTTTGATTCTGAATAAAAAAGTTTGCAGCATTTGCTAGTCGTGAAAGAATAATAGGTTTTTTCATCATAGCTGCTTCAAGAATTACTATTGGAAAAGCATCTCTCAAGCTAGGTAGTACTTTAAGATCAGAATAAAAAAGAATTTCTGGAATTTTCTTAGTAAATCCCAAAAAGAATACACGATCTTCAATATTAAGCGTTTTGGCCAACAAATTAAGATTTTTTAACTGATTATCTGTGTCTGATCCTGCAAATACAATTTGTGCTTCTGTTTTGTATTTATCAATAAGAATTTTAAGTGCTTTTAAAATCCCCTTATGATTTTTACAGGGATATAGATGCCCAACCATACATATCGTTGGAATATCTTTAAGCGTAACATTAAAATTTTCTTTAAAAAAATCAATTCGTGATTGAGTAGGTGGAACAAAATGTGTAAATTTTTCCTCATCAAAAAATGGGGGTAAAAATTCGATGTGCCTAATATTTCTTAAAGCTCGTTTGTTATCATTTTTTAGATATTCAACTATTAAGGGACTAACACCTAAAAAAAGATCACATTCTCTAAAATTTTTTACATCATCAATTACAGACCCATGGTATTGAGCAACTAATCCGATATTAAAATTTTTTGCAACAACTCTGGCCGCAAAAAGTTCCCCCTTTGTTTGTGTATGTATAATATCAATTTCTTCTAATTCTATTATAAGTTTTAAAACTCTATAAAAACTATTACGAAACTCAAAATTTTTTTTCCAATATCTAACTCCTTTATATGCATAATGTGGGCATTTAAGTTTTATAAGTTCCTCCTGAAATCGCGAATCTCTTGGCACAAGAATTACAACATTATAACCAAGATTACAAAGCTTTTTAAATAGATTAAACGTACTCTCAGACACACCACCCCATATTCTATTGGTACGTAATAAAAGAACACAGGGGTGTTTTTTTATTACGCATTGAGCAGAAGAATTACTAAAATTAAAATATGATAAATATGGGGATAATATAACTTCGTTTTGAGCACATTGTGTAAAAAATGAAAACATAAAAACAAAAATAGCACTTAGCTTCAACACTGTTTTTAAAAATTTTATCATGATTATCTCCCCAACTTTTAACCCCACTCTAATTTATCCTTATTATTAATTTACAAAGCACGAAAAACAATTATCAATAATCTGTAATTTTTATCATATTTTATTGATTTTTATATAATAATAGAAAATGTGTCGTTATCCTTTTCATCTTAATTATTTATCTTAATAAAAGAAAAGAACTTATTAGCGCTTCGTCTCGTATATCTTTTTCTTCGTTTCTGCGCTTTTTCATATCTCGTAAAACATTAAGCGAAACAAATTTAAGCCCCTTATAATAAAAATAATTTTTAGGGTTAAAGACAAGATTATCTTTCTTTTCCAGATAGTATTTCAGCTCTTTATTATGGCTTCTTATATTATCATCTCCAGCACAGTGGCCTACAAGAAAATCATAATTATGATGAAGAAAATCAAGATCTCGACAATCACGTATACCGTAAGCAGCAAGCACAGCACTTCCATCTATACAAAAAAAATCTGTTATTAAGTTATTATCCTTTAAAAACTTTTTAAAAATCGGAATATAATAATCTAAATTACTATCTTCTTCTAAGTGTGAATAATTAAGAAAGTGCACACTATTTTGATTAAATAACGTCTGTGCAAGCCTTAATGCTTCTTCATAAGTATCATTTATGTGTATTGGAAACTTCCCTTTATTAAAAAGAGCACGAATTTTTTGTTTACATTCATGAGTTTTTTCTACACTATCACAATAAAATAACACAACTGTAATAGCATATCTCTTTTTTGGTGTATAACTTGGAAAACACCCACTAATCTGTTTGTGTGTACCAGAAAAATTATTTGCTTTGGTCCCAAGCCATTTTTCCCCTTCATATTCTAATCTTATAATATTAAGTGGCCCGCGATTAAAAAGAGTAACTTTTTTTGTATAAACTATAGTTCCATATTCTTCAAAAATTTTTTTTAACACATTCCAATTAATATCTACACATGGGAAAATAATAGCTATAAAAGAATCTTTTTTAAGTTCACAATATTTAAGTGCCATAGCATCTAAATATTTTTCTTGCAATCCTGTTGATACATATTTTTTTCTGTTTTTAAAATACTCTGCAGTTGCATAAATACCTTTTTTATCTACAAGCTCACAATAAACATCTTTATTATATAAAAGACAGGCTGCTACTCTGTGAGCCCCATTATAGATACAGTTTGTTCCAACCGGAACAAGTGGCTTATTAGGATCAAAGCCAGAAATCTTTACAGTATCTAATATTTCATGAAAAGAATTTAGATAACTATCTAGCCCAGATTTTTTTTTATCAAACTCTATATAATTTCCCCACACTTTTATATGTGCACTATACACATCTAATGGCCAATCACTCTTTACACCCCATTCTCTACACTGGGCATATATAAATTTAGCCATGATATCTATTCTTAATGGGCTTACTAAATCAATTGGGTTATAAGTCTTAATATCTTTTGTAAAAACCAAAATGGGAAGCACTAAAAAGATATTTAAAATTAATAACAAACGAAAATTTTTCACAATTTTGGCTCTTCTTTAATTAATGGGTATATTGGGCGTTTACGAATTATTCCCTCAAGAAACAATTGTAATGGACGATTTAATGTAAAATCACTTATTTGTGTCGCTTTATTATAAATATAGATAACATCAGGAATAAATTTCACCCTGTGTCCAGCCATTTCAAGCATAGGAAACATAAATGCAAGATCCCAAGCCATTGGGAAAAAGCTTCCTTTATATAAAAAATCTTCTTTTTTAATTTTTTTAAAAAGCCAACAATAAAAAGTTCTTAACTGTGAAGAAACCCATTTGTATTTTCTAAAAGAGCGTGATTTTATAACATTCTCTGGAAAAGGTTTACAAAAATACCCACTTGGCTTTGGGTAACGCTTAAATTGCCCATATGTTATCCAAACATCTTGATCACTATAAATTTTATTTAAAAGTGAAAACACATGATCAGTATTAAGCCAGTCATCTCCATCAAGTGTTGCTATAATAACTCTATCATCACACGAGTGTATCGCGTTATATAAATTCTCCATAGCCAACAAACGCTTTTTATTTTTTATAAGTGTAATTTTATCTTCTAGTTTCTTTTCTTTTATATATTTATCAACAAGAGCACCAGTCCCATCTGGTGAAGCATCATCTATATAAATTACATGATAGTTTTTATATTTTTGTACCAAAACAGAATCTATATTGTTTTTATACCAATCTTTATTGTTAAAAGAGGGGATAATAACAACTATAGGCTTCTCTTCTTTTGGGTTAAAATCTTTTAGCTCTTCCCATAGTTCGTTTTCGTTATAGGGTTTCACCCCTGTAACATTAACCTTTTTAACTTCTGAACATAAGAATATATAACTAAAAGCTTGTAACCATAAAAAAATAAAAATATATATTTTAATTTTTATCATGTGACCCTACTTTTAGGTAAAAATTTTTTATCTTTTTTATAGATCCCTCGGGCATAAAATTTTCACGCACGTATAAATACACAGAATTTTCCAAATATTCACATAATTTCTTGTTTTTTAATAATAGCATAATCTTTTGTGCAAGATCGTTAGCTTCTTCTTTTTCAAAAAGTAACCCTGTTATTTTATCTTTAATCACATTTTCCATCCCAGTGTCTTTTGTCCCAACAATTGGTTTCTTCATAAGTGCTGCCTCTAAAATAGCGATCCCAAAGGCTTCGTTGTGACTAACAAGAACATTTATATCAGAATGAAACAAAAGTTCTGGAATTAATTGTGTATACCCTAAAAAGTGTACGTACTCACTTATTTTTAAATTTTTCACAAGCCTTTCAGCTTGGTTTATTAACGGGCCATCACCTGCAAGAATAAGTTGTACCGGTATTTTGTAATCAAAAATAATTTTTTTTATAGCATTAAAAAGTGTTGGACAATCCTTCCAGTTATTTTTTAAAAAATTTCCAATCATGCATATAATAGGGGAATCTAGAATATCTATATTAAAATTTTTTTTAAAAAAATCTTTTCGCGAATATTCAGGTTTAAATTTTAAAAATCTTTCAGCATCAAAAAATGGTGGGCACCAATCTATCGTTTTAATATTAAGATTTTTTTGTTTATTAATTTTTTTAATTTTTTGTTCTATTTGCGGGCTTACAGCTATAACTCCATCTATGTCTTTCAGGCAAGAGCTATTTTCTAATCCATCAACATGAAGTGTAAGTACTATAGAAAATGGGTGTTTTTGTGAACACTCTCTAAGTTCTTTAATTAGAGAAACTTCACGTGGTGTATTGCAGTTAATAATAGATATTTGTTCTGTATCAAGAATATTTTTAAGGGCAGCAAGAATATCTGCGTAATACTTAACTGTCTGATCACGCGCAGATGTTACACATAAATAAAATGGTAAATTAAAATATTTTAGTTCTTCTTGAATTTCAGGGTTATTTACAAGAAAAAAACTTATTGGAAAATTTTCTCTTTTAAGATACTTATATAGATTTATTTTATATGTTCGTGAGCCCCCTTTTACACCCTGCCCAGTGTAAAGAAGTAAAACTTTTTGCTCTTTTGGGACAGAAACATTAGCGTAAATATAATTAACTAAAATAATTAAACTAAGTAAAATTCTAATAATTTTATATTTAATAAAAGATAGCTTCTTCACTTCTCTCCTGATATATTTTCGTAATAATATAATTTAATTAAAATATGGTCTTTTGTTAAGAAAATCTAAAAACAAAGGGGATTTGTATGAAGATAAAAAAAATATATTTTTATTTATCTTTATTGTGTCTATTTTTTTATTTAGAAAAAATAAATGGTGAAACAAAAGAATCTCTTAACACAAAATCATGTAATTGGGTTAATGATAATACATTAACACTTTTAGATAACTCAGTAATTCATGAGTGCTCTGTATCTAAAAAACTCCCAGCTTCTATTGGATTTTTTACAGCTGACATAAAATACGATGGGACTGATATAAAATTTTGTGAAATAGGCAATGGTGTTTATGGGGTAGTACTTCCTGCCTATTCGTTTGTAAACAATAAAAAAGAACTTATGTTTACACCATATTGGGACCTTTTTTGGCTTTATATTAAACAATTTAATATACCCATATGGTGGATTGGGGGGTTCGAACACAATAGAGGAATAACTATATTTCACCAATGTAATGGTACTTATTTTCGATCTGTTAACTCATTCGAACAATATGTAAACCAATGCTATCCAGAGTGTAAAAACAAAATATCTTCACAAAATATAAAAGATTATAAAGGTATTATTTTTTATGCTGGAGAAAGAAATAGTAAAATTATAGATCGTATTAGAAGAATTTTCCCAGGAGCTATTTTGGTTAATAATATAAAATCTTTATTTAAACGAAGAAAAGATGAAATACATGCATTTTTTAAGTGTGATGAATTAAAAAGTTTTCGCCCAAGCTGGGGTGTGTATCCAAAAAGTTATTCACCAGATTTAACAAAAAAAATTGTTAAAGATATTTCAAGTGAATATTTTGTTATAAAACCACTTATCGGGCAAAGAGCCACAGGGGTTCTTATGACTGATAAAAAAAGTCTTGATAGTCTATTAAAGATTATTTTAAAAGATTATATTTACATCTCACAAGACGATATCCCCGGGTTGACTTACTGGAAACACGATATTAATAAATCTTTTGTAATAGAGGAATATGTTCAATCAAAACCATATTTTGTTCGTAATAATTGGTACGACCCAACATTACGTTTGGTATTTTTTGCGCACTGCTCAGAGGGCAAAGTATACACAAATTTTGTTTCTGCATTTTGGAAGATTCCACCAGCACCTATTAACAATAATATTTCTGACATTAAGCTATTAACAAGCCAGCACATTACCCAATCAATGATAGGAAGTACTACCCCTGGTTACCCAGTTGCACAAGAAGATATGGACAATATAAGATCTATTATGAACAAAATACTTCCAGAGATATATGAACAAATGATTGCACATGTGGATTAGATAATGATTCAAAATAGGCCCAAAAAAGAGTGCTATTCATCTGAAGTTATAGCTATTCTTAGAAAAGAGGCAATTGAGAAAGTAAAATTAAAATTTTTGCCAAATGAGAAAATTATTAAAATATATCTTATTGGCTCTTCTATAAAAAATAATTTTGGCAAATATGACCAACCAGGATTTCGTGGAAGCTTATATTCTGATTTTGATTTTATTATATTTGTAGAAGATGATTATAAAATTCCCAAATGGCTAAAAAAAGAACCTTCAGGAAAACCATTTTCTAACGATGAAATAAATCTTGCTTACAGAAATAAAAATTTTATTGATGATACTTATGATGTAGAAATTTTTTTTATCAGAAGAAAACACATGTGTGATAAAAAAATTCAAGAAGAAGGTGAATTGGCTGGCATTCCGATGGTACCAGAAAGTAAAAATATATATTTAGTTGTATATTCAAGCTAAAATTAGTAACAATAACTTTTATAAATCATTTGGCTATTAATATCTTTATGAGATAAAAGATTATGAACTAGAGTATATTTGATAAAAAAGAGGGCAGAACAAAATGAACCAAAGTCGCGATACATGGAATAGTGAACACTACAAAAAATATTCTAGCTTTCAAAATCATGAGTGGGCTCTTGGCACACTTGAACACATAAATTTTAAGGGAGACGAAGCCATTCTTGATATTGGCTGCGGCGATGGAAATATTACTGCGAAAATGACACAAAAAGTTCCAAATGGGTACGTTACAGGAATAGATCTTTCACCAAACATGATAAAAGCTGCTAAAGAATCTTATGCTAATATTACAAATCTTTCATTCGAGATTGCTGATGCTATTAATTTCTCCTTCGAGCAAAAATTTGACTTAGTAACCAGCTTTTTTGTTTTTCACTGGATTAAAGATCAGTTAACAGCTTTAAAAAATATAAAAAGAGCATTAAAACCAAATGGGAAAATAATTATTATAATGGCAGCGGTGCAGAAAGATTCACTCATGAATCAAGCCGTTGAACATCTCAAGCAAGAGGGCTTATGGGCCAGTGCAATCGAAAAAGCTAATAAAAGACTCTTCCCACAATCAACAAAAGATTTTAAAAAACTACTTGATCAAGCTGGTTTTGAACATAAAAAAATAGAAGTTGTTAAAAGAACAGCTGTCTCTAAAACACTGGACGCTACAGTTAAGACCCTTATGAGATCGATTCCACATAGCACAGAGTTACCATATGATCAAGCACTAAAGTTTTCTCAGGCGCTTGCAGAAAATATGTACAAACAGCTTAACAAAAAATCACAGGAAGCAATCACCTTTGAACAGCACTTTTTGTTTATTAAAGCCCAAAAAACCTAAAAAGCAGGTCTTAAGCCCTTTAATTTGACTTTGGCTAAAATATGTGCATAAAATAGCCATATTGTGGCTAAAAATAGCTACAATTTTTAGCCATTTAGGCCAAAAGGGTACAAAAATGCGAAGATTAATAGACCTTCATCTTGAAACTTGGGCGAAAAATCCCTACAGAAAATCACTTCTGTTGCATGGTGCTCGTCAAGTAGGAAAAACTTATACTGTCAGGCGCTTGGGGAAATCTTTTGATAATTTTATTGAAGTAAATTTTGAGAGTAATCAAAAGCTTGCTTCAATTTTTGAACAAGACCTTAATCCCAAACGCATTCTTCGTGATCTTTGTACTGCAATTGATGCAAAGTTGCCTACGATCGGAAAAACGCTTCTTTTTTTGGATGAGATTCAATCTGTTCCACAAGCAATTATCACATTGCGCTATTTTTATGAAGAGATGCCGGAGTTGCACGTTATTGCTGCAGGATCACTTTTGGAATTTGCAATTCAACAAGTTGGTATGCCGGTTGGGCGCGTTCAATCATTATACATGTATCCCATGACATTTATTGAATATCTTGTTGCACTTGGGCATACCGGCGTTGTGGAGGCAATTCTTGGCCATGATTTTAATCAAGAGATCAGTTCCGTAATTCATGACAAACTCATTATACTTTTGGCTCAATATAGTGCAATTGGTGGGATGCCTCAGGCTGTTGATATGTGGCGCAAAACACAAGATTTACAGCAATGTGTGGCAGTTCACCAATCATTGATTAGTAGCTATCGACAAGATTTTTATAAATATGCCCGCCAAAAACAAATTGATCACGTTAGTGCCATTTTCGAAAATATTCCTCTTCAGCTGGGTAGAAAATTTAAGTACAGTGAAGTTGAAGGCGATTACCGTTCGCGTGAACTGTCGCCAGGGCTTGATCTATTATGTTCAGCTAGAGTTGCGCACAAAGTTTGGTATACAGCCGGTCAGGGAATCCCTTTGGGTGCGCAAAAACTACTCGACGACTTTAAAGTTATCTTACTTGATGTTGGATTGAGCCAGGCAATTTTGGGATTACAACCAGGAAGTTGGTTGCTGCAACCTGAAACAGCTTTTATTAATAAGGGAGAACATGTTGAAGCTTTAGTTGGCCAGGAATTAATGGGATATATCGATCCAATATTCAACGCTGAACTTTATTACTGGCATCGCCGAAAAGTTGGCGGAGAAGCTGAGCTGGACTACCTCATACAAAAAGACGGGAATGTTATCCCCATTGAAGTCAAAAGTGGTAAAGGGACAACGCTTAAAAGCATGCATGTGTTTCTTGAACATCACCCTAAATCTCCGTATGGGCTCAGATTTTCAACGCAAAATTATTCTGTGTATCAAAACATCCGCTCTTTGCCGCTCTATGCAGTCGCTAGTATTTTTGTTGATAAACAACAATTCGCATTCGAATCTCTTGTTAGGTAAAATGAAAAGAAAAGTTTTATATTATGCGTGCTTTTTATATCGCTTATGAAAAAGTCGCGCAGGCTGCGCAACAAAGTTGGTAATTACAATGGGGAATAAAGCTGTGCTGATCGAAAGAATCAAAGATTTGAAAACGTTACGGTGGGTACAATTATAAGAAAGAATTATATGGGTATCTTTTGCTTTTTTAAATGGCTGTTTTATATTTTCTCCGGAGTCGTTGTCCTGGGTTTTATCGCCCTACTTGTTTTTCCGTTGTTCGATCAACGTGTTCCCATCAACCAACAGACAAAAACCTGCTTGGTAACCGGCGCCGCTTCAGGCATTGGTCGTGCCCTTTCGGCTGAGATGGTCAAGCAAGGGTGGAAGGTTATCGGCGTTGGGCTCAATGCGCAATTGCTTGAGGAAGTAAAACAGCAACTTGGCTCCGGAAAATTTATCCCCTACGTTTGTGATGTAAGCAACCATGAGGCTGTTCATGAGGCATCTGATGACATGAAAGCCAGGGGACTCAAACCAACGCTGTTTTTCTTAAATGCAGGCATACGCATGCGAGATGAAAAAGGTAAAATTATAACAACAGATTACCAAAAGGTTTTCGCGGTCAACTACTTTGGTGTTATTGCTTGGATAGAGCATTGGCTACCAATGGTAAAGCAATGGGGTGGTGGAACGTTTGTTGCCACATCATCAATCGCTGCACTGTTTGATCCTGCACCCGGCGGTTCTGCTTATGGGGCAAGCAAAGCAGCACTTATAAATAGTTTTCGCTCATTGCGCCTGCAATATCTCAATGATAAAATTGGTTTTAGTGTTGTTTTGCCGGGCATGGTCGACACAAAAATGGGCGCGCCTATTGGGTTAGTTCCATTTGTTCATTCAGCGGCCGATGAAGCTCGATACATTATAGCCCAAACGTTTAAAGGTAGAAAACAGATTGAGCCTTCGTGTTTTTGGTCAACATTTGTGCGACTTGCGCGAATGTTACCAGATCCACTTAGCAGCAAAATGTTTTGTGGATTTGTAAGTTTATTCTCTAAAAAATAGTATGCTATTATAAAGTTGCCAGGTAGCTGACAAACATAATGAAACAGTAACACTGTTCAACTGCCCAATTTTTCATCTGGCTCTAGCTGTGTTTGTCTAAATCATTGACTGAAACTTAGTATAGTTGATATATTTTTTCTAGATCTTAAAAAAACTTTATAAAAACAAATAACAAATTAACTTTTTATTTTTCTAGGGGGGAGTTATGTTGAAGAAAAAATTTTTGGCGTTTGTTTTGTGCTTAAAGTTTTTTATCACTTTTGCACAAGATCAAACTGGACAGGTATCCTTAGATAATCCTAACGATTCAAAATCTGATATCTCATGGTTTATTACTACGATGTTGCAGTTAGACGAACTAGCAAAGCCTTACTGTCAAAAGTACTCTACCATTCTGCCAATTTGGTGCGGTCATTGCAAAGAACGCAAATTATACCTAGGAGAATTTCCTGGATACTTATTTGGTCTAGCCTTAAAGGACGCCTCTGATGGTAAAAACATCGGAAATTTAAAGACAACAT
>Ga0233425_10001008_pt1 | contig 67169 bp, 56 predicted proteins | sample Watercolumn_Towu_2_FD_181712 | JGI IMG/M metagenome (GOLD analysis project Ga0233425, IMG submission 181712) | Freshwater microbial communities from Lake Towuti, South Sulawesi, Indonesia - Watercolumn_Towuti2014_140_MG | ecosystem: Environmental > Aquatic > Freshwater > Lake | place...
GCACGGGACGCACGGGACGCACGGGACGCACGGGACGCACGGGACGCACGGGACGCACGGGACGCACGGGACGCACGGGTGCTGGGAGGAGACAACGTGGACTACAAAGATACATTGGGCCTGCCGAAGACCGCCTTCCCCATGAAGGCCAACCTGGCGCAGCGCGAACCCCTCCGGGTCGAGAGGTGGGATCGGACGCTGACCTACCGGAAAATGGTCGATTCCAACAAGGAGCAGCCCCGTTTCATCCTGCACGACGGCCCTCCGTACGCCAACGGCCACATCCACTCCGGCACGGTGCTCAACAAGATCCTCAAGGACTTCGTGGTCAAGTACAAGAACATGAGCGGGTTCCAGTGCGAGTACCAGCCCGGCTGGGATTGCCACGGCCTGCCCATCGAAAACAACGTCGAGCGCGAGGTCGGCAAGGCCAAGGATGCGTTCACCGTGGCCGAATTCCGCAAGATGTGCCGGGAGTATGCGCTCCGCTTCGTCGACATCCAGCGGGAAGAGTTCAAGCGGCTCGGCGTGCTCGGGGACTGGGAAGAGCCCTACCTGACGCTCAACCATTCCTACGAGGCCACCATTGCCCGGGAATTCGGGAAGATCGTCGGGAAGAATGCCCTGTACAAGAAGAAGAAGCCGGTTCTCTGGTGCTCACATCATGCCACGGCGCTGGCCGAGGCCGAGGTCGAGTACGAGGAGCTGTCCTCCCCGTCGATCTGGGTGCGTTTCGAGATGAATGCCAGCGCCCGGGAGCGCATCGCCGCACTTCCGGCGGGCAAGCCGGCCTACGTGGTCATCTGGACCACCACGCCCTGGACGCTTCCGGCCAACCTGGCCATCACGCTCCACCCCCGGCTGGAGTACTCGGTCCTCGACTTCGGAAACGTGGTGTACTTCGTGGCCACGGAGCTGGAGAAGCAGTTCGTCAAGGCCTGTGCGCTTCCGGAGCCGACCCGGCTCGCCATCGTACGGGGCGAGACGATGGAGAAGGCCTCCTGCCGACACCCGTTCCTGGATCGGGATTCGCTGATCATCCTGGGGGACTTCGTGACCATCGAGTCGGGTACCGGCTGCGTGCACACGGCGCCGGGCCACGGTGCCGACGACTACGAGGCCGGGCTCCGTTATGGACTCGAAGCCTATGCGCCGGTGGATGACCGCGGCTGCTTCACCGATCAGGTTCCGCAGTACACGGGCCGGTATGTGTTCGATACCGATGCCGACATCATCAAGATGCTCGAGGAGAAGGGGGCACTGCTCAAGGCCGCCTCGTGCTCCCACTCCTACCCGACCTGCCAGCGGTGCAAGAAGCCCATCGTGTTCCGGGCCACCAGCCAGTGGTTCATCTCGATGGATTCCACCGGTCTTCGAGAACGGGCACTGCAGGTCATCCCCAAGGTCGAGTGGATCCCCGCTCGGGGCCAGCAGCGCATCGGTTCCATGGTCGAGCTGCGGCCGGACTGGTGCCTGTCCCGCCAGCGGCTGTGGGGGGTCCCGATCATCGCGTTCTACTGCCAGAAGTGCCGGACGCTCAAGCTGAACCAGGCTCTGGTGGAGCACGTCGCCGGGATCTTCGACAACGAGGGGGCCGATGCCTGGTACGTCCGGGACGTCAAGGACCTCCTGCCGGAAGGCACCCGCTGCGATGCCTGCGGGCACGACGGATTCGACCGGGAGACCGACATCGTCGACGTGTGGTTCGAGAGCGGCGTGAGCTACGCTGCCGTCATCGAGCGCAAGTACGGTGAGCGGGCACTTTGCGACCTGTATCTCGAGGGGAGCGACCAGCATCGCGGCTGGTTCCAGTCGACGCTGCTCGAGTCGGTGCTCACCCGGAACCGCTCGCCGTTCGTGACCGTGCTGACCCACGGGTTCGTGGTGGACGGCGAGGGGCGCAAGATCTCCAAGACCCTGGGCAACTACGTCCCGCCCAAGGAGATCATCGACAAGCACGGGGCCGAGATCTACCGCCTCTGGGTGGCAGCAGAAAACTACCAGGAGGACGTCCGCATCTCCGACGAGATTCTCAAGACCCTGGTCGACGCGTACATGAAGGTGCGCAACACGTTCCGCTTCCTGCTCGGGAGCCTCGACGGATTCAATCCGACGTCGGACCTCGTGGCCCGCAACGACATGCTGCCCATCGACCGGTACATCCTGCACCGGACGGCCAGACTGGTGGAGCGCGTGCGGACCGCCTACGACGTGTTCCGCTTCCATGACATCTACCAGCAGCTCGTCCAGTTCTGTGCGGTGGACCTGTCCGCGTTCTACCTGGATGCGCTCAAGGACCGGCTGTACGTGCTGCCGAAGTTCTCCCGGGAGCGCCGCAGCGCCCGGACCGCGCTGTACTCGATCCTGTCCGCGCTGGTGCGGATGGCGGCACCGGTGCTGTCGTTCACATGCGAAGAGGTGTGGGAGCATATGCCCCATGTCACGGGAGAGGAAGAGAGCGTGTTCCTTACCCGCTTCCCCGGGGACTTCCCCGGGCTGTTCTGCGACGAGGCCCTGGCGGCCCAGTTCGACCGGCTGGTCGAGCTGCGCGACCTGGTCAAGAAGAAGCTGGAGGAGAAGCGGGTCGAGAAGGTCATCGGACATGGGCTCGATGCGCGGGTACACCTCCGCATCGGGAACGGTCATCCCTGGCGCAAGGTCGTGGAATCGAACCGGGATGCGCTTCGGGAGCTGCTCATCGTGAGCCAGGTCGAGGTGACGGGGACCGACGGGGACGGGCTCGAGATCATGGCGGAGCATGCGGCCGGGCAGAAGTGCTCCCGCTGCTGGAACTGGTCGGAAACCACTGGGGCGAGCACCGAGTTTCCTGGGACCTGCGCCCGGTGTGCGGACATCCTTGCCCAGTTGAAGTCGTCATGAAGGGGCTCAGGGCCAGACTCCCCAGGCTGGCGCTTTTCCTGGCCGTGGCGCTTGCCGTTGCAGCCCTGGATCTCGCCTCCAAGTGGTGGGCGGCATCGGTGCTGGCCACGTTCGAGCATCCACAGCCGCTCCTCGTCGGCGACTCCATGCAGGGCAAGACCCTGCGCCAGCTCCTGGATTCGAGCCGCTTTTCTGCGGGAGATACCGAGGACGTGTTCCCGCTCTTTCCTGCCCTGGCGGGGGTTGCCGGGGCCGACACGATCCCAGTGGACCGCTACCTGCGGGACTACGGCTATTATGTCTGGCTCGTCCCCGGACGGGCCACCCCTCCCATTTTCATCGACAACCCGGTTCGCCGGGCCTTCGAGCGGCAGTTCGAGAAGGGGCTGATCATCCGCACGACGGACAGGCTCCTCGGCCTGGCAGGCCTTCCCGAAGTCCACGACCTCCTGGTCAAGATCGGCCTTGCCGACGAGAAGAAGCGCTGGCGTGATTGCGTGCTGGAATGGAAGGAGCGGAAGTTGAGCTATGCGCAGCTTCTCGAAACGCAGCTCCCGTTCCTGGATGACGGCGAGGCCGGAGAGATGCTGGCAGCAGGACTCGTCCACCCGGTCCCCATGGATTCCGGCAATCTGCGGCCCACCGTGCCGAAGTTCTCGGACTCGACCCCGGTCTCGGCCGGCGAGATCTACCTGCTCGGGTTTCGTGACATCCAGCTCATCCCCAGCCTCCTGCGGTTCGTGTACGCCGAGAACCCTGGAGCCGCGTGGGGGATCCTGAGCGAGGCTGCGGTGACCGTGCGGGTCATCTTCCTGCAGATCATGACCGGGCTGGCCATGCTGCTCATCGTGTACGTGGTCTTGAAGCTCGGCAGCGAGCGGGACTACCTCACCGCGGTGGCACTGGCGGGAATCATGGGCGGAGCCATCGGCAACTTCGTCGAGCGGATCAGCCGGTTTGCGGTCGTGGACTTTATCGACATGTACATCGGCAGCTCCCACTGGCCCACCTACAACGTGGCCGACATCGGGATCACCGTCGGGGTCGGCATCATCGCGCTGCAGGTGATCCGCAAGAAGAACCCGTTCTGACGGGGAGGAACCGCCATGCACCCGACCTTCTACCTCGGGCCGCTCGAGTTCCCGGCCTACTTCACCTTCCTGACCATCGGCTATCTTCTGGCCACCATGCTGGCGTGGAGGGAGTCCTTCCGCATCCAGGGGGTGGACCCGAACAAGCTGCTCGACCTGGCCATCGTGCTGCTGCTGACCGGGCTGCTCGGCTCCCGCATCCTGCATGTGCTGGCCGACGGCCATTTCAACGACTACGTCAACCTCTGCCTCGACCCGTTCAAGGTGGAAGGGCGGCCCCTCCCGCGAGGGGTCCACTGCATCTCCGATACCGAATGCGTGACAGCGGAGCTGGGAGAGCTGTGCAACGTGACCACCGGCCTGTGCCATCCGGGCCGGGATTGCCTCCGCACGCTGAAGATCTGGTACGGGGGGCTGGCCTTTTACGGAGGGCTCCTGCTCTGCATCCCGATCGGGATCTGGTACATCCGGCGCCATCGCGAACGGCTGCACCTGTGGAGAATGGCCGACCTGGCCGGTTTCGGGATTCCGCTGGGGCTGATCTTCGGACGCATCGGCTGCTGGTTTGCCGGGTGCTGTTTCGGCGAGGTGACCCACTCGGATTGCGGAGTGGTGTTCCCCAAGCACTCCCCGGCCTGGGACCGGCACATCGAGCGGGCGCTGATTGACAAGAGCGCTTTGGCACCGCTTCCGGTGATCCCCACGCAGCTCCTCCAGATCGGGCTCAATGCTGCGCTGTTCCTGTTCTGCTACTGGTGGTTCAAGAAGCGGCGCACCTTCGATGGCCAGGTCTTCTGGCTCTTCATGCTGTTCTATGCGCTCAACCGGTTCGCCATCGAGTTCTTCCGGGATGACCACCGGGGGGTGTGGCTGGGCGACACGCTCTCGACGTCGCAGCTTCTGGGCATCCCGGTGATGATCGCTGCAGTCGTGATGTTGAAGCTGCTGGCCCGGAAGAAGGCGCAATGATCGGCGGATACGGCCAGTGGCTCGCACTCGGGATGACGGCCGGGGCCGTGGTTGCGCTCCGGCTCTCCCCCCGTGTCGGCGTGTCCCGTGATGCCATGGCCGAGACGACCTTCTGGACCCTGGTGGCCGGGATCATCGGCGCACGGCTGCTGCACGTGGCCGTGGAGTGGGAGTTCTACTGGAACCTCTGCGTCGCGCCCGACCTGGTGCTCCCGCAGGAAGCGTTCTGCGCATTGGGGTGCCTGCCGGGGCAGGAGTGCCAAGGGGAGTTCTGCCACAACGTGGGCGACTGCTTCAACGTGGTCAAGTTCTGGCAAGGCGGGCTCACCTTCCTCGGGGGGCTTCTGGCCGCAATTCCGGCGGCATTCGTGGCAGCAAGAAGGCAGAATGCATCCGGGCTGGCAGCGTTTTCCATGCTGATGCTCGTTCTTCCCCTGGGACATGCGTTCGGCCGCGTCGGCTGCTGGTTCGAGGGATGCTGCCACGGCCGGCGCAGCATGCTCTTTCTTGCGCTGGACGGCCAGATCCCCACCCAGCTCATCGAGGCCGGGTTCAATGCGCTTCTCTTCCTGTTCCTCCTGCGGCGCTTCCTGGTCCTCGTGCGGCCCGGCATTCCTGCGCCACGAGCGCTCCTGGAGATCCCTGCGTTGTACATGATGGTCTACGGTCCCTTCCGCTTCGTCATCGAAACGGTGCGCGGGGATCCCCAGCGCGGGTTCCTGTTCGAGCTTCCGTGGCCTTGGCTGGCCCGTAAGGTCGGCTTTCCGGAATCCGAGCCGGTGTTCCTGTCGACTTCCCAGCTCCTGGGAATCGCCCTGCTGATCGTGGGGATCTACCTGTACGCCTCGGCCATCCAGGCTCCGTACCAGACCAGGTCACGGCCGTCGACGCGCTCCACGACTGTGCCCGCCGCCTGAAACAGCGCCCGCAGGTCGTCCTCGTCCCGAGACGTGAAGTCGTACGGCTCGGAAGGGAGCAGCACGACATCCGGGCGAAGGGAAAGCAGGTCCGCCAGGCCGACCTGGGGATAGCCGGGCTGGGTCACGCAGTTGCGCTGCCCCCGGTGCTCCAGGATTGCCGACGCGTAGGTCCCCGCCCCCGCTGCGATCCATGGGTCCTTCCAGACCAGCGCGGCAACGGACCGACGGCTCGGCAGGAGCGGAATCTCCCCCAAGGGGGCCGTGGGCCGCAGGAAGCGCCGCACCAGCTCCCCGGCAGCCTCCTCGGCGCCGAGGAGGCTCCCCATCCGGCCCAGGAAGGACAGCGAATCCTCCACGCTGCGGACCTGGACCCGTTCCAACGGAAACTCCCGGGCAAGACGCTCCAGGTTCGCACGGCCATTCTCGTCCGGGTCGGCCAGCACGAGGTCCGGAGTCAGTGATGCCAGCAGGTCGAAACCGATGTCGTGGATCCCGCCGACTTCGGCCGCAAACGGCGCAGACGGCAGCTCCCGTCGTCCCCGGGGCAGAGCGTTCCCTGCCAGCGGGCAATAACGGGTGGCACCGACGAGCCTGTCAGCGCCCCCCAGGCGCAACAGCGTGTAGGTAATACAGGGGACCAGGGAAACCAGGCGCACAGGATGCGTCAGCACGGCCTACTTCTCCCCAAAGACCTCGAACTGTTCGAGGTGGAACTCGGGGCGCTCGGTGAGCACGATGGTCTTCTTCTGCCGCTTCTCGAGCTTCTCCAGAGCGGGCCCGCAGTTCTCCATCAGCATCTGGCAGATGCGGGGATTGGCATGGGCATGCAGCGTCTTGGCCCGTGACGCGGCCATCTCCTTGCGCAGCTTGTCCATGAGCATGTGCACGATCATGTCGGGGCTCTTGAGATACCCTTTGCCCTCGCAGTAGAAGCACGGTTCGGTGAGCCGCGTCATCACGCTCTCGGCAACCCGCTTGCGGGTCATCTCCACCAGCCCGAGGTCACTCATGGGCAGCACACGGGCCCTGGCATAGTCCTTGCGAAGCTCCTCGACCAGGGTCGAATGGACCTGGTGGCGGTTCTCCTTCTCCTTCATGTCGATGAAGTCGATGACGATGATCCCGCCTATGTTGCGCAGGCGGAGCTGGTATGCGATCTCGACTGCGGCTTCCATGTTGGTCTTGAGGATCGTCTCTTCGGGGTCGTTCTTGCCGGTGAACTTCCCGGAGTTGACGTCGACGGCAGTAAAGGCCTCGGTGCGGTCGAGCACGATGTACCCGCCCGACTTGAGCCACACCTTTCTCTGCACCGCCCGTGCAATCTCGTACTCGATGCCGAAATGCTCGAACAGGGACTCGCAGCCTGTGTAGTGCTCGACTCGCGGAGCAAACGAGGGGAGGAACCGGGCCACGAAGTTCTTGACCTGCCGATAGCCATCCTCGGAATCGACGACCAGCCTGTCGAAGCGACGGCAGATGAGGTCCCGGGCCGTTCGCAACAGCAGGTGCATGTCCTCGTGCAGCAACGCCGGAGCATCGACGGCATCGGCCCCCTGCTTGACCTGGGTCCAGATCTGGTGGAGAAACTGGACTTCCGAGCGGATCTCGTCCGCACTGCGTCCTTCGGCCACCGTACGAAGGATGAGCCCCACGCCGGCCGGCCGGACGGCATCGCCGATATCCCGCAGCCGCTGACGTTCCTCCGGGTCCTCGATGCGCCTCGATATTCCGACGTGGTCGACGGTCGGCATCAGCACGCCGAGAACGCCGGGCATGGAGAATTGGCAGGTGAGGCGGGCCCCTTTCGAGCCGATGGGTTCCTTGGCCACCTGCACGAGGATGTCCTGCCCTTCCCGCACCAGGGTCTCGATGCGGACATCGGTGCGGTCGGCCCGTTCCTGGGTGGACTCCTCCTCCTCGGCCGGGGCATCTTCAAAGCCCCTTCGTCCGGTCACATCCGTGGCATAGAGAAAACCGGTGCGCTCCAGTCCCGCATCGACGAACGCAGCGTTCATGCCGGGGAGCACGCGCATGACGCGGGCTTTGTAGATGTTCCCGACGATGCGCCTTTCCCGTGCAGGCTCGAGGTGGATCTCGGACAGGACTCCGGACTCCACGACCGCGACGCGGGTCAGCTCGTCAGTATGGTTGACCAGGATTCGGTTCTCCACCCGCACTCTCCACGGCCGAGGCTATTCCTTTCGAGGAACGTCGAAGAAGCCGTCGGTCAGCTCCAGGGAGGGACCTCCCGTCCCATCTTCCAAAGTACCGGAGAACGTGCCGATGGCACGACCGCCGGGCGGGTCGAACTGGTCGAGCACCGCGCTGAACGCGACCGACGTGTACTTCCACTGGATCTGGGTCTGGTCCGTGGTCCCGTCGTTGAACAGGATGGCGACGGCGACCGAGCCCGGCTCGTCGGAGCTGAAGCTTCCGACGACCCCTTCCTCGATGCCCTGGAAGTGCAGCTCGAGGAGGTGCTGCCCCTTGGCCATCGAGATCTGGAGGTCCTTGTCCTTGAACACGTAGTTGGCGTTCTTGCCGGAGGTGAAGGTCATCTTCTGGCCGTCGAAGTTGCCCCCGGTGATCGTGACCCACGCCTTGGCCGGCTTCTCGAGCGGCGGGATGTCCTTGGGGGGCAGGTCGATGGTGACCATCTCCTCCACTTCGGGGCTGGCCAGATCGAAGATGTCATCGACCGGAGTCCCGTTGTCCCCCACGACCACGTCATTCACGGGAGCGCCGCCGTCGTAGGTCACGCCGCATGCCTTGGGCTGGCAGAAGCCGTCGACGCACACTTCGTTCTTGCCGCAGTCGAGCGGGACGATGCGTCCCGTGGGCTCACACTGGAGGGCCACCTCGAGATCCTGGCATTTGGCCCCCAGCGGGTTTTCGAGGCAGAACGGGTCGATGTCGACGCAGGCCTTGGAGACCGGGTCGCAGAGCTGGTCCGCACCGCACTCTGCGACATCCCAGCCTGTGCCGTCGGCCTTGCAGGTGAGCACGGTCTGCCAGCCGCACTCCTTCTGCCCCGCGGTGCAGGCCAGTGCCACGCAGCCGCCTCCGAAGCAGGTGGTTCCCTCTGCGCACTCCTTGGTGGCCATCTGGGTCATCGAGACGAGGCAGAGGTCGTACGAGGTCGGCCCCGTGCACTCCGCCTTGCCCGGTTCCGTGCAGGCCGCAGGCTGGCACAGCCCGTTCTTGCAGGTCTGGCCATAGCAGAGGTTGTACTCGTAGTGCAATCCGTCCTCGGTGCAGGAGCGGACGTAGTTGCCGACGCAGACCGGGGCTTCGCAACCGGGAAGGGCCTCGACGCATTCCCCGTTCCCCCCGTTTCCGTTGCCGTTCTGCTTGTCGTCACCACCGCCGGAGCAGGCGACGAACAGCCCAGCCAGGATTCCGATGAGTGCCAATCTGGACATGGTTCCTCCTGATGCTGCACAAACCTTGTCGGAGGTTACCATTGTGACCGGGGTTTGACAACCGCGGAATCGATTCTCACCCACTGCTCCATTGGGGGTCAGTTGCGATTCTGGACCGGGCAGCGCCGGAGGAGTGTGAAGGCTACCGGACAGGGGCGCCGTACACCACCAGCTCACCAAGCCAGGCCAGCGAGGACTTGGCAGCGATGTCGGTGAACTCGACCTTGATCCACCGGGCACTCTCCCCGCCACCGGGAACCTGGAGGTTGAAGTGTGCGAACCGGTTGTCCTTTCCCTCCCACAGGTCGAGCTGCGCCCAATCCGCGTCCTGCGGTGCCTCCTTGTCGCTCACGAACAGCTCGATGCGGGCATCCTTGTGGAACCAGAGGGAGCCATTCTGGAAGAAGATGTCCTCGACGGCATAGGTCTGGCCGAGGTCGAAGAGGAAGCATCGCATCTCGTCCACGGTGATGTCAGCGTCCTTCTGGAACACGGCATTGGCCCCGGAGAACTTGCCGTCGTTCAGGTCATACACGACCTTGCCGGAGCAGGTCCTTCCGGACGTGTTGTCGTCGGCGCGATACCAGATTCCGAGCCCCTTGGGATTGGTGGCATCAAAGGTGTGCCAGGCCGTTCGGTAGCGCAACCCGTCGGCCAGCGAGACCACCTCGACCATGTGCTTGGTCTTGGTCGAGCACTCCTCGGGGCCGTCCTTGACCGGCTGCTCGCACGGTTCGAGCGCGGTGAGCGGCAGGGAGTAGCTGTTTCCCTCGGTCTCGGCGAGCCACTCGGTCCCCTCGAAGTGGACGAGGTACTTGCCCCCCTCGGGAGCCAGGTCGGTGTTTTCCCAGGTCACGGTGACGGTGCCGGCATCGACCTTGACGGCATCTTCGGCCAGATCCCAGAAGCGCATGTCGGGGATCACCTTGTTGAGGTTCTGGTTCGAGAAGCTGAAGGAATCCGTGGCCACGGCCAGGCGCTTGTCGTTCTGCGCGTCGTGGTCCGGATGCACGGCATAGGCTACGAAATAGGCGGCCCACGCCTGGTTCTTTGCGTTGGCATCGGCCCCCTGGAGCTCGAACAGGAAGCTCCCGTCGTCCGCAGTCTTCACGTCGCGAAACGGGGTGGCGTCGGTGTTCACGATGTGGCCCACGACCCAGTCCGCGTCGAGGACGTCGAGGTCCGACTTCACGAGGCGCACGTAAATGCCCGAGGCCGGCGTGCCATCCTGGTTCAGGACGCGGCCTTCGATGGTGACGACGGCCTCGTCGGAGACGGGCGGCTGGCAACCGGCAAGCGGTCCCTGTGCGACTACGAGCACGGCCACGGCAGCGACGGCAGCTGCGGTACTGATGGCTGCAAGAACGGGCTTAAGTTTCATTCTCTTCCCTCCGGGTTTCAGGTTCGTGTTCAGGCGACGGCGCCATTGTAGACAGGGACTGCCGGGATTGCAAATCTGGCCCAGGGGCAGGTTGTGCGCTATAATGCCGAAAGTGCTTCCGGCGCGTGGAGGAAACCGATGGCGAGGTCCATGCTGGCGATTGGGGTTGTGGCGTTACTGGCTGCGGCCCTGGCGTTCTCGGGGTGCATCGTGAAGACCGACCTGTCGCCCCTGAAGTTCAAACCCGTGGAAGGGGAAGATGTCGAGTCTCTCGAGGATCTCTCTTCCGGGCCGGAGGAGGACTACAAGTCCTGCCCCGGATTCTACCGCTGCGTAGTGACCCGGGCCCTCGACGGCGGGGACTTCTCGAAGTGCAAGGAGGTCGTCCCGGCCGACGAGAAGGCAGCGCTGTCCGAGGTCGAGAGCTGCCGCACCAAGTACTGCACCGGAGCCGGCATGATGCCCGGTGCGGACGATTTCGACGGCAACCACCTCCTCGACTGCCTGTTCCAGAAGTGCCACCAGTCGCTGGTCCAGTGCGCTGCCGGCAGCGGCTCGCAACCCTGCACAGAGTTCGTGGAGAAGTGGGAAGAGAACCACGACGGGACGGACGACTGCGAGTACGACTACTCGGAACGGCTCTGCCTGCTCGACTACCTGGAAGAGACGGCCGAGGAGCAGGTCGATACGGTGGGGAAGTTCCTTTCGTGCATTGCCACCAAGGCCGCAACCCCAGGCTTTGAGGAGGACTGCACGCTGCACTGCGAAGCGGGAGACTGACCCGGAAAGCCGCACGGGGACTTGCCTTCAGGAAGTCAGCCGAGGAGGATTCGGCATGCACTCGCAGATCGTGGACTCGGTTCTGGCGGTCGCCTACTTCGCAGGCGGCTGCTTCTGGGGAGTGGAGCATCTGTTCCAGCAGCAGGAGGGGGTGGTTTCGGTGACGTCCGGCTACATGGGGGGAAATACCGACGCCCCCACCTACCCCGAAGTGTGCACCGGGCTCACGGGCCATGCGGAAACGGTCAAGGTGGAGTTCGACCCCCGCAAGGTCTCCTACGAGAAGCTCGCAAGGCTCTTCTTCGAGATCCACGACCCGACCCAGGAGGATGGGCAGGGGCCTGACCTCGGTGACCAGTACCGCTCCGTCGTGTTCGTGGTCGACCCGGACCAGCGGCGCATTGCGGAGAAGCTCATCTCGCTCCTGCGCGGCAAGGGGCTGGGCGTGGTTACGCAGGTCGTCGAGGCGGGCAGGTTCCACAAGGCGGAAGAGTATCACCAGGACTACTACCTGAAGACCGGGAAACAGCCCTACTGCCACATGCGGGTGCCCCGTTTCGGCCGCGACTGAGCCTTGGATTCCGACTACTCCAGCGACACCAGGGCAACATCCTCGAACCGAACCGACGTCCCGGCTCCGGCCACCGCCAGTGCAAGCTCTCCCGCCTCGTAGCGGTCATCCGAGAACGTGATGATGTGCTGGTCGTTGACCTTCACTTCGATCTCCTGACCCACGACCCGGACCGACAGGACATTGGTGGACGTGCCCGGCTCGACCTCGGGCTGGTTCGGAATGCAGTGGATGAACTCCGGGTAGACGTCGAACAACCGGTCAAGGCAGAATCGCCCGGATGCGTACACCAGCACCCGGTAGGCGAACTTGCGGTCACGCGCGCCAAACTCGATCCCCCACCCTCCGTCCAGCCCTTCCTTGCGGATCCCGGCCCTCACCAGGAGCTGGAAATCCCCGCCAGGCCGGCTCGAAAACCAGACCGGAGAGACCCCGGTTCCCAGCGGCGTGTTGGTCACCTCGACGGAATCGCCCCCGGCACGGGCCTTCCAGTACCGGGTTTCCCCCAGCGACCATCCGTCCGCTGCATCGGAAAAGCCGTCCACGAGGACCGTGCCCAGGGCCTGCTTCGACAGCCGTTCTCCCGTGTCGAAGGAACAGCCGGCGACCAGCACGACGGCCACAGCCAACAGCAACGGCCGGCAGGAAAACATGGTCAGCCTCAATAGGGGAGGATGTCGTGCGCCCCCATCTCCTCCAGCATCTCCATGAGCTGGCAGAGCGGGAGCCCGACGACGTTCGAGTAGGAGCCGGCAATGGAATCGATGAGGTACGAGCCGACCCCCTGAACCGCGTACGAGCCGGCTTTGTCCAGCGACTCGCCCACGGCCAGGTATTTCTCGATTTCCGGGCGGGTCATCCGCTTCATCTTGACCCTGGAGACCACCGCCTGGATCCCTTCCTTGTTCTTCAGCAGGTCGAACACGCAGAATCCGGTCACCACGGTGTGCTCACGGGCGCTCAGGCGCTGCAGCATGTCAAAGGCCTGGTCCACGTCCTTGGGCTTGCCCAGCACTTCGCCGTCGAGCACGACCACAGTATCGGCACCGACCACCCAGCGGGCCGGCCCCTCGCGATTTCCACGGGCGGAGGAAGGCATCGGCGGCTCGGCCGAGACCATGGTCCCCTTGACCCGCTGCACCACGGACAGCACCTTGGTGCGGGCCATCCGCTTCACGAACTCGGTGGGTTCCTCTTCGGGCGTCATGATCTCCTCGATCTCCGCCGGAATGGTCTTCACCGTGAAGCCGATGTGCTCGAGCAGGTCTTTGCGTCGCGGGGACGCGGATGCCAGGATCAGTTGGTAGGCCATTTGCCCTCTCCCCTTGCCAGTCGCCGGTACTATATGCGGAAACTTCCGTGGACGTCAACGCCTTGCCTTGAGCGTCCGGTGCGGCTACCATGTCCGCAACGGAGGTGGGACATGCGACGGGCGGCAGGCATTCAGGGTCGGACCACGGACGACAGGCGGTACCTCGAGACATTGGGGAGGGCGGCAGCGCTGGCGGTCCTTGTGGCCGGTCTTGCGTTGGCACCGGCCTGCTCCAACGGTGGAGGGAACGGCAACGGCCCGGACACGACCGGCGACCAGTCCGCGACGATTGACGGGCTGGGCACGGAAACCACCGGGGAGGGCCTCCCGGTTTGCGAAGCGGGGACGGTCCGGTGCTCTTCGAGCGGGACCGCTGTCGAGACCTGCCACGAAGACGGAAGCGGCTTTGGCGAGCCGGTGCCGTGCCAGGATGCCAATCCCTGCTCCGACGAACGATGCGAGGCCGGGGCCTGCGTCTTCCCCCTGACGAAGTGCAACGACGACGACCCCTGTACCCAGGACATCTGCATGCCGTTTTCCGGGGACTGTCTGCACCAGCCGGCCGCAGGCAGGGCGCAGTGCTGCGAAAAGGACGAGGACTGCAGCGACGGGTTCGAGGAAACGACCGACCTGTGCGACGTGGCCAACGGGGCCTGCGTGTTCCAGGCAGACGTCCCGGGAATCGTGTTCGAGTACAAACTGGGCGGCAAGGGGGGCGGCGATGGCCAGCTTTCGAATCCAAAGGGCCTCGCTGTCCTCTCGGACGGCCGCCTGGTGGTGGCCGACGCGGGCAACAACCGGACCGTGTACCTGACGCCGGCCGGGGAACAGCTCGTTGCGGTCACCGAGGCGTTCGGAAAGCCGCTCAAGGCCCCGGCGTGCGCCTATGCCGCGGCCGACGGCCGGGTGTTCGTCTGCGACACGGGCAACGATCGGATCCTGATCCTGGATGCCCAGGGAACGGCGCTCGACGTGTGGCCGCCGGCGGACTTTGGCGGAGAGTTCTTCCTGAGCCCTACGGACGTGGCCATCGACGGCGAGGGCTTTGCTTACGTGGCCGACGGACCGGGCGAGGAGTTCGACACCGGCAACCGGATCATGAAGCTCAAGCCCACGGGCCAGGTCGTGGCCATGCAGGGCAAGACGGGGGAGGCCGAGGGCAACTTCGACCGTCCTTCCGGAATCGCGTTGCACTCCGGGGGCAACCTGTTCATTACGGATCAGGGCAACGACCGGGTGCAGGTGCTCGACCCGGCTCTCCAGTTCGTGGCCCAGTTCGGCACCGAAGGGAGCGAGCCGGCCCAGATGAAGGGGCCATCCGACATCGCCATGGCCCCCAGCGGCGTGTTCTTCATCGCGGATGCGGGCAACCAGAGAATCCAGCTCTTTGCGAGCTGCCAGCCGGACTGCACCGGCAAGGTCTGCGGGGACGACGGGTGCGGCGGCTCGTGCGGCGAGTGCCCGCCGTTCGGGACCTGCAATGGACAGGGTTTGTGCGACGGATGGGTTGCCGAGGGCGGGGACGGCTGCACCATCCAGGAAGGGGCCGGCTGCGGTGGCTGTCCGCCCGAAAAGTGCGTCTGCACGGGCGAGGGAGCCCTGGACCCTTCGCAGTTCTACGAAGGCGGAGACAAGGACGAATACTGCTGCGCCACCCAGTGGGATCAGGTCTGCGTGTTCGAAGCGCAGATGGTGTGCGGGTACTCGTGCCCGCTGCCCACGGAATGGCCAGTCCTGGAGCCGACGTTCTCGGCCAAGACCGAGCTGAACACCGCTGGCGAGACCAAGCTGGCATCCCCGCTCAGGCTGACGCTCGACGCCAACGGATTCCTCTATGTGCTCGATGCGGTCAAGTGCGAGATCTACGTGTTCCGGACGGCAGGCCTGAGCGCGGCCGGGAACGGAGAATGACGACCGGCGGGATTGGGGAATGGCGACCGGTGGGATTGGGGAATGGCGACCGGTACGAACGGGGGACGGATGGCAGGCAACGACGTCGAAAGCGAGGTGAAGCTCGAGCTGCTGTCGGATGATCCGCTGGCAGCGTTGACCGGAGCGCTCGGGAAGCCGATACAGAAGCTCGAGCAGCTCAACCGCTATTTCCTTCCCGCCTCGCCCGCCGGGTGGGTCGTGCGCCTGCGGGAGGTGGACGGTGCGCTTGTGCTCACGGTCAAGGGGTCCGAATCACCGGGTGGTCTGGACGATGGTTCCGGCGTCGCCGGGATCTTCGTGCGGGCGGAGCGTGAAGCCCGGGTGGCCTCCGATTTCCTGCTTGCCCTGCTTCCTGACCAGGATCAGGCTCCGTTGTTCGAGCTGCCCCCGATGCACGGCCTGACAGGCCCGCTTCGGCCCGCCGGGAGCTGCCGGAACACACGCTGGATGTTCCCCCACGCCGGCCTGACTCTCGAGCTCGACCGAACCGAGTACGCCGACGGAAGCACGGCGTGGGAGCTCGAGGTCGAGAGCGACCGCCCGAAAGATGCGCTTGCCGCTGCCGTCGCCCTGTTGAACAAGCTCGCCATCCCGTTCCGCCCTTCGACCAGGGGGAAATTCGCCAGGGTCCGAGAGAAGCTCGGCAAGGGCTGAAATCGTCTCATGGCCCAATCGGTTTGCGCTATTGCGGAGCCAGGTACAGGGGCAGTGGTTCGAGGCCGGAAGCAACGGGGGGACGCTCGACGTCCGACACCTCGGCGGTGATCTGGGTGTGTGTTTCCGCCATATAGCGCTGGACGGAGAGCTCGAGGTACTCGGGGTTCAGCTCGATCCCGATGTAGCGCCGACCGTGTCTTGCCGCAGCGATTCCGGTGGTCCCGCTGCCGGAGAACGGGTCGAGCACCAGGTCGCCGGGTTGCGTCGAGGCCAGGACGATCCGCTCGAGCAGCTCGATCGGCTTCTGGGTCGGATGCCTGCCGAAGTGCTTTTCCGAGGCCCGCGGCGGCAGGATGGTCCAGAGGCTCTGCATCTGCTTGTCCAGGTTGGCCTTCTTCATCAGCTTGTAGTTGAAGCAGTGCCGGGACTTCTCGCTGCGGGCCGCCCAGAGGATCGTCTCGGTCGCATGAGTGAAGTAGCGGCACGAGAGGTTTGGCGGCGGGTTCTTCTTGAACCAGACGATGTCGTTGAGCAGCTTGTAGCCGAGCCGCTGCATCGCGAACCCGACCGAGAAGATGTTGTGGCGGGTACCGCTGACCCAGATGGTCCCGTTGGGTTTGAGGATGCGGCGGCACTGGGACAACCACGCTGCCTGGAACCGGAAGTCCGCTTCCACCCCCTCGGAGCGGTCCCACCCTCCCTTGTCCACCTGCGTCCGTCGCCCGGACCGGCAGGTGATTCCCCCGTTGGACAGGAAATAGGGGGGATCTGCAAAGACCATGTCCACGGACTCGTCCGGGAAGTCCCCGAGAAGCTGCAGGGCATCCCCCATGAGCAGCTGAAAGTCGTCCCGCTGGCTTTCGAAGACCGTCTTCCCGACATTCATGACCATGTCCCGGTACCTCCGGGAATCGAGTGTATCGGGTGTGCGGATCCCCGCAAATTTCCGGCCACCGGTCAGTTCGGGATGGTCTGGGAGAACTCGATCGCCTTGAAGATTCCAGGCCCCGGTCCGCTGCCCGATGCGGACTCGACGCCGACGGCCTCGGCAACGATTCCCTGGGAGTCGAACCCGAGCACGAAGGCAAGTGGGGCAGCCTGACTTGCGCTGGCCAGCGGCTCCCACCCCATTCCGGACGGCTGCGGTCCGAAAAGGAGGAGTTGCCCGGCCCCGGCATCACGGAATGCCAGCCTCACCAGCCCGCTGGGAGAGGCGGCAAGACCCACGGCACACGATGCGGCCAGCTCCGGAGATACTGCGGCAGGAGTGGTCACGTCGATCTGTCCCCCCTGCCCGCCAGCGACCCGCAGCTCCCCGGTGAGTCCGTCGACCCAGGCCGTCACCAGCCCGTTCTCCGATGGCGCGACGGCAAGTGCCAGTGGAACGGCATCGGCATCGATGACCGCATGTTGCCAGGCCTTGTCCTGGTCGCGCCAGAAGCTGGCCAGCCCGGCCGGACGCAGTGCGGCAAGGACCAGCGGCTGACCACCGGCCACTCCCACCGCGCAGGGAGTTGAGGGGAGCCCCTCGGGCAGGTTGCCGGCCACCGGTTCCCACTGGAGGGGGCCGTTGCCGGAGCCGGCATACCAGAGCCCGCGGTCCACGTCCCCGGCACAGGCGTGAAACCCGAGACCGGAATCGCTGGCCGCTGCCAGATCCGACAGGGGGCCGGCAAACTCCCCTGCCGGCTGGCGAGTCCAGACGCCCTCGGTCCTGCCAAGCAGAGAAAGCTGTCCCGGTGCCGTTTCCGCCAGAAATGCGGGGGCGTCAGAGGATCCGACCTTCGCCATCCTGGGACGGTGCGGCGGGGGGAAGGGCTCGTCGGCCAGGGCCGCTGTCTGCCACTCTTCGCCATCCGAGTGACCGGCTCCAAACAGGAAGCGGCTACCGATCCGGTCGAACACCAGCACGTTGGCTTCCCCGTCGTCCCACGTCCCGGCAATGCCCGGAGCCAGGTCTGTCCCCTCGAGCCCCGTGAGTCCCGGCTCCACGCAAACGCCCGTTTCCTCGTCGCAGAGCTGGTGCTCCAGACAGGACGAGCAAGGGTCGGTGTCGCCGCCGCCCCCGCCGCAGGACGACAGCAGGAGCAGGAAAGCGATGCCTGAGCATGCAGCAAAGCCCCTGAATGCGAACCGCGAAATCGAGGCTTCTGGAAGGATCGGCCGCATCGGGCACACGGCTCTCAGCTGCCCGGGAGCAGGTTGTCGAGACAGAACTGGAACCCGGAACAGCAGACGCAGAGGAAGCAGTCGGGGCAGTTGCAGTTGGGCTTTGGCACACAGCCGTTCGAGCCGCAGGTGCCTGCCAGCTTGCAGATGCCCAGGTCCATCACGTCGTAGGTGCACGGCGTGCCGTTGAGCACCTCGTGGACGCATCCCTGGTCCTTGGTGCAACTGTCCTTGGTGCACTCCTGGTCGTCATCGCAGTTCTTGGGGGCCCCGGAGACGCACATGCCGCTGTTGCACATGTCGGGCTCGGTGCAGGGGTTGCCGTCGTCGCAGGGCACTGAGGATGCGAGCTTGTGCTGGCACGTGCCGTTCTCGCAGACGTCGATGGTGCACGGGTTGCCGTCGTCATCGCACATGCTGGAGTTGTTGACGAACTTGCACCCCTTCTCGCTGACCGGGTCACAGAGGTTGTCGGTGCACGGGTTGTTGTCCTCGCAGACCTTGGGACCGCCGTCGCACTTGCCCTCGAAGCAATGGTCGTTGTCGGTGCAGGCGTTGCCGTCGTCGCACAGCTTGGCATTGTTGGGATGGGAGCACCCCTCGATGGGGTCGCACAGGTCGTCGGTACACGGGTTGCCGTCCTCGCACAGCCCCTCGTCCTTGGTCCCGTCGCAGTTGTTGTCCTTCTTGTCGCACAGCTCCGTGGCACCGGGGTAGACCGTCCCGTCCCCGTCGTCGCAGTCGCCGCCGCCACTGCCGCACACGACCGGCTTGCCCGGGGTCTGCATCGCTGCATCACAGAAGCCGTCACCGTCGTCGTCGCACCCTTCGTCGACCGCCTCGTTGCAGTTGTTGTCCTTGTCATCGCACGATTCGGGCCCCGGCACGAGGGCACTACAGGCGGACAGGCCGGTGGCCTCGCACAGGCGCTGGCCGGCGCACTTGCCGGATTCGTTCTCGTTGAAGCAGTCGGTGGACTTCCCGGCCTGGATGGCGGGGAAGGAACAGGTGCACTCGCCCGCGGCCGGCATGCACTGCTGGAACGTGCCGCCGGGGGTGGTCACCGTTTCGCACTGGTAACCGGAGGGGCACGATTCCGCGTCCGTGGAGCAGTCGGCGCCGCAGAAGCTGCCGAGGCCGTTGGGGAACTCCAGACAGAGATCGAGAGCGGTGGTGGTCACTCCCTGGGTCTTGCAGTCATCGTTGGTTCGGCAAGGGTCGCAAAGGGTCAGGAACTTGGGCATGCAGATGTAGATGATGTCCGGCTTGGTGTCCGCCTCGACGCAGGCCCACCCCTTGGGGCAGTCCTCGACGCACTGGGTGGTGCAGCGTCCGCCGTCCTTGGTCATGACGCAGAAGCCGCTGCCGCACTCGGCGTTGTCGGTGCAGGGCCAGAGGAACTCCCCGGGCTGCGGCACATACTCCACCTCGGTGGCCCGGAATTCGAGGAGCTCGAAGGCATCGTCGGGTGCAGGGAGCTCGCTGGAGGCGGAATCCGCTCCATCCGCGGTCTCTTCGTACTTCACGGTCGTGCCGTTGGAGCAGCCCATGGCCGCCAGACACATCAATGCACAGGCCACTGTCCATCTCTTCAGCCGGGAAACCATGCTGCCCCCCTCGGTTCAAGTCAGGGCGTACTATACCGGAGGAAGGCGTCCCGTTCAAGAATTGTGCGGACCTCTGGCGCCTTGACATCTGTCTGCGCGGCCCTATCGTTACCCTCGGACTTGTGTCTGGCGGGAGGTGGCCCATGGCGGACAAGGGAAACAAGGTGGGCAGGAACGTGGCCGGCGTATGGTACGTGGATGCCAACTGCATCGCTTGCGGGCTGTGCGTGGAAGTCGCATCGGACAACCTGGAGCTGGACTGGGATGCCGGCTTTGCTTTCGTGAAGTGCCAGCCGCAAGGGCCCAAGCAGGACGCAGCGATGCAGGATGCTGCCAGCCAGTGCCCGGTGGAAGCCATCGGCAACGACGGCTGAGGCCGGCCCGCGCACGATCAATTGTCTTGCCCTCACGTGGAATCGGGCCGATAATCCGGCCGGTTCAGTCTGCCGCGAGGGCCGGCCCGGATGGATGACCTGTTCGACCAGAGCCAACCGATCTTCCAGCGGTTCGATCTCATCCGGATGATCGGGCGGGGAGGCATGGGGACGGTCTTCGAGGCATTCGACCGGCTCCGCAACGCCCGTGTAGCGCTCAAGCTGCTGTCGAACTACGATCCGACCACGCTCTACATGTTCAAGCAGGAATTCCGGTCGCTGGCGAACATCGTTCACCCCAACCTCGTCGGGTTGCACGAGCTCCTCAGCGAGAAGGAGACCTGGTTCTTCACGATGGACCTGATCGAGGGCCGCGGCTTCCTGGACTACGTCCGGGGGGAATCGCTGCGACCGCTGGAGACCACGGTCTACTCCTCGTCGGTCGGAGAGCTGGACAGCACGTTCACGCCGCATGCCTCGGCGGACCCGGGGACGCTGCAGCCCGAACGGCTGGGCCCCGCGCTGGGGGACCTGCCCGCAGCGGCTGAGCTTCGCCTGCGCCGCTCTCTGGGCGGGCTTGCAGCCGGGGTCTGTGCGCTGCATGCGGCCGGCAAGGTCCACCGGGACCTCAAGCCGTCCAATGTCATGGTGCGGCAGGACGAACGCGTCGTGATCCTCGACTTCGGGCTCGTGATGGACGTGACTCCGGGGGGGGACGACCCCGCCCTGCGCGAGCACGTCACGGGAACGATCCCCTACATGTCACCCGAGCAGGCCTCGGGCATGCCCCTGTCCGCTGCCAGCGACTGGTACTCGGTCGGGGTGATGCTGTACGAGGCGCTCACGGGGTGCTATCCGTTCGGGGGGAGCATCGCCCAGATCCTGGACGCCAAGAAGCGCAAAGTTCCGCCCCCGCCGTCCCAGGTGGCCCGCGTGGTGCCGCCCGACCTGGATGCCCTGTGCCGCCGCCTGTTGGCGACCTCCCCTGCGGACCGTCCTGGGGACGACGAGGTGAGAGCGCTCCTCGGCGTGCAGGTCGAAGCGACCACTGAGCTCACATCGACCGCTGCACTGGGGGGCGAGGAATCCCGGCTCGTCGGTCGCGACGAGCAGCACTCCAGGCTCTCCACCGCGTACGATGCATGCCTGTCGGGCACTCCGATCCTGGTGCGCGTGCAAGGGCCGTCGGGGATGGGGAAGTCGGCCCTTGTCCGCTCCTTCCTGGCCGAGCTGCAGCAGGAAGGGACGGTGGTGCTCTCGGGACGGTGCTACGAGCGGGAATCCGTGCCCTACAAGGCGCTGGACCCGCTGGTGGATCGGCTCACCCGCTACCTCCTGACGTTGCCTCAGGACCGGGTGGAGGCGCTCATGCCCCGGCACGTGCGGGCACTGGCACAGGTGTTCCCGGTGCTGGACCGGGTACCCGGGGTCCGCGATGCGGTCCGTCGCTCCGAGACCACCCTGGATGCCCGGGAGCTCCGCCGCCGGGCGTTCGGTGCGCTGCGCGAGCTTCTTGCCCGCCTTGCGGAGCATGTCCCGCTGGTGCTTGCCATCGATGATCTCCAGTGGGGGGACGTGGACAGCTCGCTGCTCCTGCAGGAGCTGATGCGTCCTCCCGACCCTCCCCCTGTGCTCCTTCTGGCATCGTTCCGCTCCGACACGGCGGAGGACAACCCGGTCCTGGTTCCACTGCTGGAATATGGCGGCCGTCCGGGCGAGGTGGCGTACGACATCCCGGTCGGCCCGCTTCCCCCGGCCGAGGCGGAGAAGCTGGCCCTCACGCACCTGGCCGCCACCGTGGCGCACCGCACGAGGCTTGCCGCGCACATTGCGAGGGAATCGGGCGGAGTTCCCTTCTTCGTGGAAGAGCTGGCCCGCTTTGCCGCTCTGTCGGCCACCGAGGGCACGGCCTTCGAACGAGGGGATCTCGTCTCGCTGGACGAGTACACCCGCATTCGTGTCGGCCGCCTTCCCCCGGAGGCCCGGGCGCTGGTGGAGGTGGTCGCTGTGGCGGGACATCCGCTGCCGCTCGAGGCTGCGGCACATGCGTCGGGGCAGGAGGCGATTCCGTGGGATTCGGTCCGCCTGCTCCAGGCAGCGCACATGGTGGCGACGCGAGGACTCCACGGCGGGCAGCAGGTGGAGTGCTACCACGACCGGATCCGGGAGGCGGTGGCCTCGTCGGTCGAGGCCGGTGCCCGCCGGGATATGCACCGGATGCTCGCGGGTACTCTCGAACAGGTACAGGACACAGAGCCTGAGCTGCTGGCATTGCACTACCGGGAGTGCGGGGAGACCGTCCGGGCAGCCACCTTCGCCCGGAAAGCGGCGGATCAATCGGCCAACTCGCTGGCCTTTGACCGGGCATCGGCCCTGTACCGCTCCGCGTTGGCGATGGGAGCGTGGGCTCCTGCCGAGGAAGCGGCGATACGCCGCTCCCTGGCGGAAACCCTGGCCAATGCGGGACGGGGCGTGGAAGCGGCGGAGGAGTTCCTTCGCCTTGCAACCGCGGCCGCGCCGGATGCGGGCTGGCGGCTCCAGCTCCAGGCAGCCGAGCAGCTTCTCCGCGTCGGGCACGTGGACCGCGGCCAGGAAATCCTGGGGCAGGTCCTGAAGCGGTTCGGGATGCGCATTCCGGCCAGCACTCCGGCAGCGCTGGCTGCCTACTTCTGGTTCCGGGCACGGCTCAAGCTGCGCTCCCAGCAGTTCGTCCAGCGCAGCGAGGACCAGGTTCCCGTGTATCTCCTGGACCGAATCGATGCCTGCTGGGCCGTTTCGCTTGGGTTCGGGATGGTCGACCCGGTGCGCGCATCCGGGTTCCAGTTCCGCTGCCTGCTGTACTCGCTCCAGGCGGGAGAGCCGTACCGGATCGCACGGTCGCTGGCCTCGGAAGGGGCATACTCCGCGGCCTTTGGCGGGAAGGGATTTGGCAGGTCGGACGATCTCCTGGAAAGGGCGGAGCGGCTGGCTCGGGAGGCCAACAGCACCCATGCGCTTGCCATCGTCCGTGTATGCGGTGCCATCGCTGCATTCCAGCAGGGGAAGTGGACGACCACCCTCCAGCGGGCCCAGGAAGCCGAGCAGATCTGCCTTGAGAAGCTGACCAACGTGGCCTGGGAACTGAGAACGGCCCGAATCTATCAGCTTGCCGCGCTCGGCTGGATGGGGCGGTTCGGCGAGTATCGACATCGAACACGGGAGATGGTCACGGACGCGCTGGGCCGTAACGACCTGCACACGGTCAACCACATGCGGGCAGGCTCGATGCTCCACCTCGGGCTGATGCAGGATGACCCGGAGGGGGCGGTCAAGGACATCGCGGAGTGCGTTGGAGACCTGTCTCAGGCCACGTTTACCCTCCTGCACTTCTACGCGCTGCGCAGCCGCGTCTGCATCGAGCTGTACCTGTCGAACGGGGCGGAAGCGGTGCGGCTTGCCGACGAGCTGTCGCACAAGACCGGGCGTTCCACTGCGGGCCGGATCGCACTGACCCGGATCTACGTGCTCGAAATGCAGGCGAACAGCCGCCTGTGCGCGGCAGGGGCCTCTCCGGGGGCCGACCGAGCCGGGGCGGTGGTGCCGGTCGAGAAGGCGGTGCAGGTTGCGCTCCGGTGCGCGGACAAAGCCGACCAGGTCGGGCTGGCATGGACCAGTGCGCTGGCCGAGCTCTGGCGCGGTGGGGCAGCCCGTCTGCTCGGCCATTTGGACGAGGCCGCCCGGCACCACCGGGAGGCGCTGGACCGCTTCGAACGGCTCGACATGAAGCTATATGCGGCGGCGGCCCGCTGCAGGCTCGGAGAAGTGCTGGGCGGGGACGAAGGGCGCAAGCTTGCGGATGCAGCAAGGACCGCCCTGGAATCCGAGGCGATTGCCAGGCCGGACCGGGTGATCTCCATGGTGGCCCCCGAAATCGGGAGGAAGTCGTGACCAGATCATCTGCGCCCCTGCTCGTCTGCATCCTGGCGATGCTGTGCGCATCGGCAGCTCCGCTTCCGCTCGGCACCGGTTCCCTGCCGATCCCGTTCGGTTCGTCGCCGGCGCTTGCGGGCGGATTCCACAACGCGGATGTCGGAACCCGCCGGATGGGCATGTTTGCAAACATCGCCAAGCCGGACGATCCGACCGCCATCTTCCACAATCCGGCCGGACTGGTGCTGGTACCCGGCACTCAGCTCTACACTTCACTGTCCATGTTCTTCCTCGACATTGGCCTGCGCCTGTACGACAGCCAGGGGAACCTCCTGCCCGCGGATCATGAGATTCGGCCGGACTGGAACATCGGGGCCCTGCCGTTCATCGGGGCAAGCTCCGACCTTGGAACCGAGCGGCTCCGCCTCGGCTTTGCGGTGTATGCCCCGAACGCGTACGGGGCCGCACTTCCCGATGACGAGCCGACCCGGTACCATGCCACCCAGGTGCTCTTCCTCGGAAGCCGGGCAACGGCTTCGGTCGCGTACGAAGTCACGCGGAAGTTCTCCGTCGCAGCCAGTGCCAGCCTGGTGCACCTCTACCTGACTGCCAACCGGATGATGAACCCGCTGGTCCTGCAGGACCCCGATCACCGCTTCGACGAGCCGCAGACCAGTGCCCAGTTCGATTCGGAGCTGGCGCTGGACGGGCAGGGGTTCTCGTGGGCCGTCGACGTCGGCGTCCTGTTCCGCCCGCTCGAGACACTGAGCATCGGGGCCGCCTTCTTCGGCGGTTCCTCGGTCCGCCTGAAGGGGGACGTGGAGCTGACTTCACCCGATGGGAGCACCGAGCGCACGACCCACCAGACCGACATGGTCATCCCGTTCACGCTCCAGGGCGGGATCAACTGGGAATTCGCCCCGGATTTCGAGGTCGGCTTCGACTACCGCTACTACCACTACCAGGTGTTCCAGGAGCAGTACACGAAGCTCGGGAAGCCGCTGATGGGAATGACCGAGATGCGGGATGCCAAGAACTACAGCAACTCGGGGAACTGGTGCTTCGGCCTGCTTTACCGGCCCCTTCCGGTGCTCGAGCTGATGGCGGGGTACCAGCAGGACTACACGCCCATACCGGACCAGACCTACAGCTTGGACAACCCCAGCCGCGACCAGCGCGGAGTCGGCTTCGGCTCCCGCTGGCAGGTCACGGACCGGCACCGCGTCGGGCTCTCCTTCGTGCGCAACTGGTTCGACCTGGTCGACGTGCAGGAATCCACGGGCAATCCCCCATCCAATGCAAAGGGGCACGGTGCCAACTTCGAGGTCGGCGTCGACTGGATGTGGCGGCTGTGACTATCTGACCAGGCGTCGGCCTGCCCGGCCCCTTTCGAGAACGAACGGCGGGCTAGCCCTTGTAGGCTTCGATGAAATAGAGGAGGGCTTCGAGCCGCTGGTTCCACACCTTGACCGACTCGACGTTCTTCTTGTCCTCGGACGCGATGAGGTCGCGAAGCATGGCCGCAGCTCCCGCGGTATTGGCCATGCCCTGGCGCTCCATGCCCAGGAGGATGATCTGGCGGAGGTCGCCGTAGAGCTCGTCGTCATAGGCCAGTGCGGCGTAGGTCTTGCCGAACGACTTGAGGATCTCCGCCCGCTCCTCCTTCTTGCCTGCGAAACGTCCCAGGTGGAGGGCCGCCTTGGCCCGGGCCATGGCCTTGACGTACTCGGTCTCCCGGTCATCTATGCCCTTGACCGTGTCGGGGTCATACACGACGCTGTTGCCTTCGACCTTGCCCGGTCCCCCTTCGAACACGGTGAGCAGACAGGTCACGTTGTCCTTGCATGCGCCGGAGACCGCAATCAGGACCTTGATGTCGATCTGGTCGAGCCGCTCCTGGATGTCCTCCGACTTCTCGACATCGCCGAAGTTCTCGTCGAATCCGTCCACGAAGATGTCATTGAACTGCTCGAGGTGAGCGGCATCCAGCCCGTAGGCCAGCGGCTGCACGAATCGGATGACGAAGTCGCTCTCCTTGGCAACCTCCCCCAGGGAGGGCTTGGCAGCGGCCTTGGCCTCGTCGGTATCCTCTTCCTCGACGTCGACCTGCGCCTCGTAGCTGACCTTGAGCAGCGTCTCCATGGAAGCCGGGGTGAAGTTGAAGGCCAGGCCCAGGGCAAGCTGGAGGCGGGCGCTTCCTTCCACGTTCCGGTCCCGGATGATCTTGAGCGCTTCGGTCATGATCTCGGGTGTGGCAACGGACATGATTCCCCACGAGTCGAACTTCAGGCTGTTCGTCATCTCGATGGTCCAGTCCAGCTTGAGCGCATCCGGGAGGTTGGCAGGCTCGATCACGGGGCGAGCGATGTCCCGCAGCATGGCGCCGGCCGCACGGGTGTCCCGGAGCTGGGCAAGTACCATGGGGACGCGCATGCCCTTTCTCCACTTCCACTCGGAGATCGCATTCTTCACGGCGAACTCCTCCATGTAGCGGACCTTCTCGTCCCCCGGCTTGGATTCCATGATGTCCAGGAGGAACGGAGTTGCGGCCTGGCCGACCTGGAGCAGGGACTTGACCGATTCCTTGAAGGTCGTCCCGCCGTCCTTGGCCACGAGGAAGAGGCCGCGCACCAGGGCCTTGATGCCCTCGGGGTTCTTGGTCTTGAGCTTGCCAAGCCCTTCCACGGCCAGCTTGTTGACCTCGATTCCCTGGATGTCGGGGGTGTTGTTGGCCAGCCCGATCAGCATGTCTTCCAGGTCCTCGCTCAGCCCCATCTCGTCCGCGGCCAGCAGGCGCAGCGCAGGTGCATACGCGGATGAGAACTGCGGCTGGGCGGTCTTCACGTCTTCCCGCATCATCTTGAGCAGGTCTGGCTTGAGCTCGAGCAGCTTCCACTCTGCGATGTTGGCCGCAGCCAGCGATGCGGTATCGGGTGACTGGAGCGCCAGGCGAAGCAGCTCCACGTAGAGCGGCTTCTTCTTCTCGAACTTCTCGGCCTCAGTCTTGAACTCGTCAGGATTGGGAGCCCAGATGCGGGTAAGCACCCGGATGATCTCCTTGTTGAACTTGCCCTGCCGGGGGTCGAACATGTCCTTCATAATCGGGACGGCATCCTGGCACTTCTTTTCGGCAATGTTCTCGAGCGCTTCTTTCGGATCGGTTCCGCCGAGGAGCGAGACGTACTTGCTGCACTCGCTCTCCTCTCCGTGCGAACAGCCAAAACCGAGCCCCAACACGAGCAAAACCAGAAATCGCTTCATCATCAGCCCCCCCCCTTGCATGGCAGTGACCCAATGGTCCCTTCCTTCAAAGTAGGGCAACTATAGCCGTGCGTTCTTTGGCAAGTCAAGCGGAATGACGCCCCCGCCCGCACGTGGGATCGGAAGGGGGGAGGAAACGCTCAGACGGGCGGGTCAAACACTAGCCAATGGGGATGCACTGCCCCTCCTCGCACATCTGCCCGGCCGGACAGATTCCGCAGGACCCGCCACAGCCGTCGGGGCCGCATGCCTTGCCTTCGCAGGCCGGGACGCAGGGGACCACACAGGCGTCCCCCTCGCAGGTTTCGCCCTCTGCACAGCAGATCCCCGCACACTCGGTCCAGGAACAGATGCACTGGAACGTCTCCGCGCTGCAGGCCTGGTTCGGTCCGCACGTACCGCAGGTCGCACCGCACCCGTTGTCCCCGCACGCCTTGCCGTCGCATTGGGGCTGGCACTCGGCAAAGCAGGCATTGTTGAAGCACCAGGGCGTCTCCACAGGACAGGTCCCGCAGGTAGCACCGCAGCCGTCGTCGCCGCAAGCCTTCCCCTCGCATGCGGGTTGACAGACGCACTGCCCGTCCACGCACGCGTCCTGGGGACCGGGGCACGTTCCGCAGGTGGCGCCGCAGCCGTCGTCGCCGCACACCTTGCCCTCGCACGCAGGCTGGCAGAGGCACTTCCCTTCGATGCAGGCATCCTGCAGGCCCAGGCACTCGCCGCAGGGGCCTCCGCAGCCGTCGTCTCCGCATTCCTTGTCCGCACAGGAGGGCTGGCACACGCACACCGCATCGATGCACGTGTACTGGGCCCCAGGGCACTTGCCGCAGACGCCGCCACAAGCGTCGGGCCCGCACTCCTTGCCGGTACACTCCGGAGTACACGAGCACCCCACCGCCAGGGTGAAGGTCCCGGACAACCCGTTGTACCCGTCCACCACCAGGAGGTACTCCTGTCCCGCCGTCACCTGGGCGGTGAAATCGATGTCGCCGTACGCGTAGCAGGCATCTGCGGAACAGCCGCCCTGGAGCAGGTAGATGTCCGGATCGAAGCCCTTGTAGTCGGACACGACCACCGAGATTTCGCCGTCGAAGCTCGGGGTGAACTTGTAGCTCACCTCCGGGCCGCTGTCCTCCCAGGGAACGCAGCCGAAGAAGTCGTACGCGTTCTTGCCCCCCGCGGTGGTCCCCGTGACGGGCTGGCCGCAGCTCACCAGGTCGACCGGAGTGCAGACCGTGGCACAGAGGCCGTCGTCGGAGCAGGAAATCCCCTCCTCGCATTCGCCGCAGACGCCGTTGCAGCCGTCGTCGCCGCACTCCCGCCCGAGGCAGTCGGCCTGGCAGATGCACAGCCCCGCTTCGCACAGGTCGAGTGCTCCGGGACAGGTCCCGCAGGTACCGCCGCACCCATCGTCCCCGCACTCCTTGCCGTCGCAAGCGGTGAAGTCGCAAAGCCCTGCCGCGCACGACTGGCCGCAACCACAGTCGCCGCACGACTTGCCGCAGCCGTCGTCACCGCACTCCTTCCCCTCGCACCCCACGTACAGGCAGACCCCCTCGCCGCATTCTTCGCCGCACCCGCAGCTCCCGCAGTCGCCGCCGCAACCGTCGTCGCCGCACGACTTCCCCTCGCACGACGGGTTGCACTGGCACTGGCCATCGACGCACCACATGTTCATCCCGCTGCAATCGCCGCAGCTCCCCCCGCACCCATCCGGGCCGCAGACCTTGCCTTCGCAGTTCGGCTCGCAGACGCAGATGCCCTCCAGGCAGGCGGACTTGATGGCGGGACAGTCGCCGCATGTACCGCCGCAGCCGTCGTCACCGCATTCCTTGCCTTCACAGTCCTTCTCGCAGATGCACTGGCCTTCCACGCACTGGTCGTTGGCATTCTGGCAGGTGCCGCACTCGCCGCCACACCCATCCGGCCCGCATTGCTTCTCCCAGCACTGCGGTTTGCAGTCGGGGCCGATCTCCCCGGAAGCATCGTTGGTACCCGAGGTGTCGGCAGGGGTCTCCCCGCCATCCTTCCCCGAGCAACCGGTTCCGGCCAGACCCGCCAGGAGCACCCCTACGGCCACGACGAACGCGATGCGGTTCATGCGTCTTCCCTCGCTTTCCGCGGTGCTCCCGAAGCCGCCCCCGACCGGGGCAGTGCCTCCACGCGCACCTGTTGCCAACCGCGGGAAGTACACCAGCAGGCCGCGGATAAGTCAAGGATGGCGTGTAGGTGCACCACTGGTGCGTCCGTGCGCCAACATGGAGCAGGTGGTGCCTGCTGCGAGACGGCCACAGGAGGCCGGTCGCCGGTCCGAGTACACACCACGAGCGCCGACCGTAGAGCTGTGGGAAGGTCATCTCTCGGGTTGGCACGCCTCTTGCTTTTGTCGCTCTGCGTCGACAACGGAGGGTTCCATGACTGCCTGTCTCGACCGAACGATGGACCATGGCTGCCAGGACTGGCTGGAGGAGCAGCGCAAGCTGTACGAGGGGGCATTCTACCGCAGCGGACGGTGGCGGTGGGTGTTCCGGGACGACTGCCGGTACCGGTGGCACCGCCTCGGGGAGGTGCTTTCCATGCTGGGTGTCGCCACGGCGGGGCTCGACGTGTACGAGCTGGGCTTCGGCACCGGCGACCTCCTGTTCCGTTTCCCGACGAGCTGTGCGCTCATGGGCGCCGAGCTTTCGGCAGGTGCAGTGGAGGCCATCCGCACCGATCCTCGGATCAAGCGGTACCGGCCGGGCTGGTTCGAGGTGACGCCGCCCGACGGTTCGGTCCCGGTTCCCCCCTGGTCCGCGGACATCGCCATCGCGTCCCACGTCATCGAGCACGTGCCCGATGACCGGGCCACGGTAACGCAGCTGGCCGGAGTGCTCAAGCCGGGTGGACTGATGGTGCTCTTCGTGCCGCTGGAGCCGCCCGGATTCGACCCCAAGCACCTGCGGACCTACACTGTGCAGTCCGTGGCCGACCTGGTCCGCGAGGCCGGGCTCGAAGTGCTCCATGCGGAGGAGAACTACCACATCCGGTCCGGTCCGTTTTCCTGGATGGACCACCCGTCCCGTCATGGCTGGCCGGTGCTGGGCTTCCTGGAGGGGATCCGGAACGTGGCCATGACGCTCATCCCCTACCCCCTGGCCCGTGCCTCCGAAGAACTGCTCGCCGGGGCCGGCATCGCGGGGACGCAATGCCTCGTGGTGGCACGACGATCCGCTGGCCAATCCCGCCGGGGTGTGCGATAAACGCTTCGACCCTCCGACGGGGAAGGAGCGGGCTTGAAGGTTGAATTCCATCGCCATCCGCTGGGTGAACGGGAGCTGGCCTCCCTGGAGCAGACCCTGAAGTCCGTCTTCCTGACCACGGGGCCCCGGACTGCCCAGTTCGAAACGGCTTTCTCGGAATTCCTTGGCGGCGGCGAGACCGTCGGCACATCGAGCTGCACGGCCGCCCTCCACCTGGTCCTGGCTGCCCTGGGCATCGGCCCGGGAGACGAAGTGATCGTGCCCGCCATGACGTTCATAGCGACCGTCACTCCGGTGTGGTTCGTCCGGGCCCGGCCGGTGCTGGCAGATGTCGACCCGGCCACCGGACTGCTCGACCCGGCCGAGGTCGAGCGCCGCCTCACCCCACGGACACGGGCCGTGATCCCGGTCCATCTCTACGGGGCGATGGCCGACATGGAATCCCTGCGGAGCCTATGCGCCCCCCGGGGGATCGCCCTGGTCGAGGATTCCGCCCACTGCATCGAAGGGATTCGGGACGGCCTGAGGCCGGGTCAGGCGGGCGATGCCGCCTGCTTCTCGTTCTACGCGACGAAGAACCTCACCTGCGGAGAAGGCGGTGCCGCTCTCACCCGTGCCCCGAAGCTGGCGGAACGGATCCGCCGCCTGCGCCTCCATGGCATGTCGAGGAATGCAGCGGCCCGCCACTCCGGGCCGTTCTCCCATTGGGACATGGTCGACCTCGGGTACAAGTACAACCTGGGGGACATCCAGTCCGCGCTCCTGCTGCCGCAGCTTCCTTTGCTTGCGGAACGCCTTGCGCGGCGGGAGGCCATCTCGAAACGCTACGAGCAGGCTTTCTCCCGGCTCGGGGTGGGCTTTCCCTCGGTGCCCGCACGGTCGGTGAGCGCCCGGCACCTGTTCACCATCCACGTGCCGGGCGGGCATCGGGACGCGCTGGCAGCCGGCCTGTCCGCCCGGGGTGTCGGATGTGCGGTGAACTACCGGGCGGTCCACACGCTCTCCTGGTTCCGCAGGAAGCTGAAACACCCGCCGGGGGCCTTTCCCAATGCGCTCCGAATCGGTGAATCCACCCTGTCTCTTCCGTTGTACCCCTCGTTGACCGACGAGGAGGTCGAGTACGTGATCGGGTGCGTCGGCGATGAGCTGGAGCGGCTGATTAAGAACCCTACTCGAAGTCGTAGATGATCCCCTGCCTGGCCCAGCCGGCGAATCCGGACGGGTCCTGCGAATCATAGTTGTCCGCGTAATGCATCAGCCACATCCGGCTGCGCAGGGAATCGGGGAGGGTCCGCAGGTCCGCCAGGGGAGCGTGTACCGCTCCGGGGAAGAACTGCACATCGTGGAAGAAGTGCTCCACTCCGAGGGCTGCGTAGTGCTCGATGAGGGGACGGTCGAACTGAGAATCACCGGAGAAAAACACCCGCCCGTCCACCACCAGTCCGTAGGAGTACCACGCATCCTGCCAGGTCTGGGCGCGCTCGGGGATGTGCCGGGTCCGGAACATCTCAACGTGGATCCCCCCCACGTCTGCGGCCCAGGTCTCCCGTTCATGGGCGTTGAGCGGGGTCGGGCGCACGACATCGAAGTAGTCCGAAAGGCTCAGCCCTTCCTCCACGCCCGACGGTCCCTCGTTCCAGCCCAGGCTGCCGCGCAGCGAGTGGTTCCAGAACAGCGGCTCGAACGGCGGTGCCACCACGAGCTTGATCTTCGGCGCCTTCATGAACGGGATCCCGATGTACCGGTTGGCCAGGGCGAGGTACCCCACCCCGCCCGCGTGGTCCTCGTGCGCATGGGTCACGAGCACGGCCCGGATCTCACTGGCCTGCCGGCGGGCAGTCTGGTGCAATGCCATGGGGCCGGTCATCCCGAAATCCACGAGCAGGTGATCCTGCCCCTTGACCAGCAGGAAATTCGTCTGGAAGTTCTTCAGCGCGAACATCGAACCGGTGCCCAGGAAGAAGCACCAGAGGCTGCCGTCATTGGTCAGTGGCAACTTCTCGTCGAGCCTGAGTGGCACCAGTCTCATCACGGAGTTCCTCCTCACTCACCGAGGAACAAGGATAGCATGGAACTCGCGACGGTCAATTTCAAGGCGCCCAGGGGAACGTACCTGGAGTGAACGGCCCGTAGAGCCACTGGAACCGGTCCAGGATCACTTCGGAATCGAAGATCCCGTCCGACGCATCGTGGATGTGGAAGACCAGCTCGAACTGCTCGCCGGCAGCCACCGGCCACTTCGTCGTGAGCCATCCCGTGGACGAACCGTGGGACGAGTCCGCAGGCCCGCACTCGTACCCGGTGCCACTGATGTCGGTCGACGGTGCGGAGCAGGGCTCGCTGAACGCCGTGTTGATCGCGATGTAGCAGCGCTTCTCCCCCGTGCCCGGGTCGATGAAGTCGTAGTAGGCGTTGGGGTTGCTGCAGGCTGCGGAGTTGATCACGACCTTCTGGCCGCCGGTGGTCGCCGGGGCGGTCAGGAAGACATAGAACTTGTCGTTGAAGCTGCTCCCGACGTACTCCTCGTACTCGACGGACATGAAGATGAAATCGATGGCAAACCCGACTGCGCCGGGAGGGGCCTTCATCTTCAGCTTGAACTCCACGTTGTCGTACGTCTGGTACCCGTCCTTGGCATACGGGTCCGCGATCGCATTGCCGCCGGGCAGGTCGGTGGAATGGGCGGTCCCGGTAGCGGTCCCCGAGGCCAGCAGCCCGTAGCTCGACCCGGCCTTGGGAGCGAGGTCGTTGTTGGGATTCCCGAAATGCGCCACCGCCTCCCAGGCCGTGTCGATCTGGTCGCCGGTCGGGGAGGAGAAAGAAGCTTCAATCGGTGCGGCCTGGTAGCACAGCTCGAGCGCGCACAGGTAGGCCTCGACAGAGTGACCGGTGCAGGTTCCGGCGCAGGTCAGCCCTTCGTCGACAGCCCCGTTGCAGTTGTTGTCCACCAGGTCACCCGGCACATCGGGCTGACCGGGATGAATGTCGGCGTTCTTGTCATCACAATCCCCCCCCCCGTTGGGGCAGATGGGGGGATTGCCCACCACCTGCTTGACCTGCCCGCACCAGCCGTCCCCGTCTGCGTCGCATCCCTCGTCCACCTTGGCATCGCAGTCGTTGTCGATTCCGTCGCAGATCTCCTCTGCGGGCGGCTTGCACTCGCCCGAGTAGCAGCACAGCCCGTCTGCGGAGCAGTCCTTCCCGCCGGGCACGGGTCCCGAACCCACCGTGTTGCAGACCGTGGCCACGTTCCCGTTGCACACGGCCCCGCCCGGCGTACACTTCCACGGCACGCAGTTCCCGCCGAAGCAGAAGGTGCTTCCGACGCAGGCGGCCTGCGGCTGGAACACCATCCCGTCGCTCCCGCACAGGGCCGGCGTCATGTCATCCGAGCAGAACATGGAATCCGGGATGCAGACCACGTCGAGGCACTCCCCGTCCACGCAGTGGAGCTCGTCTACGCTGCAATCCACGACTTCCTGAGCGGCCTTGCCAATGGCATCGCACTGCATGACCTTCTCGCCGTCACAGAACTTCCCGGCGGGGGGGCAGACCTGGTCGAAGCACACGCCGCCCTCGCAGTACTGACTGGCTTGGCAGGCCTGGACCTGCTGCCACGCGCTTCCGTCCGGGAGGCAGACTCCGACCACGTTGCCGTCGCACCCCTGCTCGCCGCCCACGCAGACGTCCGGGAGGCAGAAGGTGTCCTTGCAGAACTCGGTATCGAGGCAATCCGGGTGTGCCAGGCACTCCACGCAGTAACCGAGTTCCTTGGCGCACACCATGTCCCAGTCCTTGCAGTCCTTGTCCGAGACGCATTTGTGGACCGCCACACACTTGGAATCCGGGCCGCAGATGGCGTCCTCGCCGCAATCCTCGTTGCCGAGGCACTCGACGCACTGCCCCTTCCCCTGGTTGCAGACCAGATCTCCGGGGCAATCCTTCGATGACTGGCAGGGCGGGGCCGTGCACACGCCGTCCTCCCCGCACACGTCGAACCCGGTGCAGGAACCGCACGTTCCCCCGCAACCGTCCTCACCGCAGTTCTTCCCCTCGCAGTCGGGCACGCACGGCAGCTCGGTCGGCAAGACGTCATCGGGTTCCACGATCTCATCGGGAACGGCAGCGTCCTCGCCCCCATCGGGTGTGCCGACCGAATCGCCGGTATCGGGCTGCTTCCCATCCGGTTCCGGAGCATCGGGTTCCGGAGCTCCGTCGGCCGTCTCCGAGAGCTGGTCGGCATCAACGGCATCCCCCGGCTCCACCGGCTTCTTCCCTCCGCCGGAACAGGCCGCAACCCCAATCGAAAGAATCGAGAGCAACAGCAGTTTGCGCATGTCGAATCACCCCTGAACTGGTTGGAAACACTTTCCGGACGACAACATCAGGCCACCCGCCGACGCCTCATGACCACGAGCAGCAGCACGCCGACGGCCAGGATGAGCCCTCCGGCCCCCGGCAGGCTGCCTGCCTGACATCCGCCCTTCTTCTCTTTGCTCTTGGGGACCGAGCCCGTCACGTCCTTGTCCCCCGAGGCGTCCGCCTCGATCGGCACGGGCGGATCCCCCGGATCCCGCGTTTCCTCGGCTCGGCCCTGGAGGTCGCTACCCCCCACGTCCTGCCCTGTCCGGCCGACATCCCCATCGCCGGTACCGACGTCTTCTTCCCGGACGTCCTCTCCGGCGGAATCACCTCCCTCGGTCACCTCGTCGTCCTCGCCGTCGACCGGAACCCGGGCCGGCACGCAGAGCCCCTCGGCGCAGACCTCGTCGGCCTTGCAATCCGAGTAGGCCCTGATTCGGCAGCCGTCCTGGTCCTTCATGCAGATCCAGCGCTGGCCATCCTGGCAGCCCTTGCCCCCGTCTTCGCACTCGTCCTGGCAGGCAAGCTCGCACTTGCCCGCAACGCACTCGAGCCCCGCCTCGCAGATTCCGCACGCGCCGCCACAGCCGTCGTCGCCGCATTCGAGGCCGGCGCAGGCAGGCTGGCACGGCTCCACGCACTTGAACTTCTCGAGGTCGCACTCCATCCCGGGAGGGCAGCCCTGCGTCGAGCCGGACCCGTTCCCGCAGTACCCTCCGCAGCCGTTCGGGCCGCAGATCTTGCCTGCGCACTGGGGCACGCAGTCGCACTTTCCGCTGTCGAGGCAGGCCACGCCGGGCGGGCACTTGCCGCAGACATCGCCGCAGCCGTTCGGGCCGCACTCCTTCCCTTCGCAGTCCGGCGTGCACGTCTTCTCGCAGACGCCGCCGATGCAGATTTCGCCCGGAGCGCAATCCGAATCACCGTTGCAGGCGGCAGACGCCGTGAAAGGCGCAACACACAGCACCACGACACCGATCAGGATGACCGCTAAGACCCTCATCACGCCACCTCGCTGCGACGAGGATACCAGTACTGCGCCCGCGACGCAACATCCGCGTCCATGCGCGACTTGACAGGGTGCGGGGGAGCGCATAGGCTTCATGCCCGGAACCCCATCGGCGGTACCAGCACGGCCGGTATCGGCCGCACGGAGGCATTCATGCTTCGTTTCCTATCGGCATCAGCCCTGCTGCTCGTGCTTGGCGCCTGCACCGGGACCACGCAAACGGACGGAGAGGTGAAGGACGGGAACTGGTGGACAGGGGGCAACCACGATGCGACCGGCCCGGACGACTCGGGCGGCGGAGTGCCTTCCGGAGATGTCGCGTGCGCAACCCCACCCTGCACCGACGCCGATCCCGCAGACGTCCCCCGGCAGGACCTCCAGCCGCCGGCCAACACGCCGCCCGAGATCGAGAAGCCGGCTCCGGTAAGCCTTGACCAGGGAAAGGCCACCACTCTCGACCTCAACCCCTTCATCTCCGACGCGCAGGACCCCGATTCCGCCCTGGTCGTGACCTGGCATGCCAACGAGGTTGCGCTGCAGGATCCGGGTGACCACATCCTCTACGTCGTGGCACCGACCACCTGGTCCGGGGCCGAGGTGATTCCCCTCACAGTGACCGATTCCGGCGGGTTGGAGGCAACCACCGACCTGAAAGTGATCGTGCAGGAGGTCGACGTGCCCGAGCCCAGACCGCCGGTGGAATGCCCCGAAACCAAGTTCGCCCTGGATGCCGGGAAGCAGGCAAAGGAAGTGCTGCTGTCCGGCAACTTCAACAACTGGAGTGCGGACGCCGGCACGGCCAAGGTCATGACCGACCTCGACGCGGACGGCGTGTTCGAAGCCTCGCTCGACCTTGCGCCCGGAACCTACCAATACAAGTTCATCGTGGACGGGAAGTGGCTGACCGATCCCCAGAACCCCGACCGCGTGGACGACGGCTATGGCGGCAAGAACAGCGTGGTCAGCGTGCCGGAATGCGAGGAATGAGGGGAACCATGAGATCTTCGGGACTTCGAGTGCTCGTGCTCTTGCTGGCCGCATGCAGCTCCGATCCTGCTGGAGCTCCGGTACCGGATGCCGACATCGGCGGCCCGGACGGCGGCGTGGTCCTCAAGCCGGGAGATGGTGAGGGGACTCCAGACGCAACCGGGGAACCTCTGGATGCGAACGATGGGCGCGAAACACCGGACGCGGCAGCGGACTCCTCCGGAGCACCGGAGGATGCCGGCGGCTTCAACTACCCGTGCGAGCCGCTCACGGTCGAGTCCTGCGTGACGGCCTGTGCCTCTGCGGGCAAGCACAAGTGCCTGAAGGAATGGGGGCCCTGCATCCCGCCTGAGGAGTTCTGCGGGAACTGCGCGGATGACGATTGCGACGGCCAGGTCAACGAGGGCTGCGCGCCCAACCCGGAATGCGAAGGGCCGCCTCCGACGTGCCCGGTGGCCACGATCACGGTGGCCGAAGCCCCCCCCTACTACACGGGGACGACGCTCCACCTGTCTGCGTCCGAGTCCTCGTCGCCCGACGGGGCAATCACCCAGTGGAGCTGGTCGGTGCAGCCGCCGGCCGGTTCCCTGTCCCAGTTCAAACCCGGACCGACGGTCGAGGCTCCGTCGTTCCTCCTGGATGCTTCCGGTCAGTACCTCTTTACCCTCGTGGTCTGGGATGCCGAAGGACAGGAATGCTGCTCCCCCGCTCTGCTGGCGGTCAGCGTGGATACATACCCTCCCATGCCGCCGGAAAATGGCTGCTCGGACGGGACCCGGGAGGGATTCCTGGACCAGGTCCAGTACCCCCACATTGCGGGCTGTGCGGGCGGATGGGCCGAGCCGGGTGTCACCCCCGACGAGGTCAAGCAGACCTGCGGCGGAAAGGCCGGAAACGACAGCTCGAACCCGCAGGGAAAGGGGTGCTCCACTCCGGACCTGTGCGCCGCTGGATGGCACGTCTGCCGGGGTTTCGAAGAAGTCGCGCTCAAGAGCCCGACCGGGTGCGCAGGCTCAACGCCGCCGGACGCCAAGCCCAAGTCGCTCTTCTTCGCCATGCGCCAGCCCAGCTTCAACGGCAGCGCGTGCGAGGGGTGGGACAAGCTCGCCCAGAAGGCATTCAACGACGTGTTCGGCTGCGGTAACCTGGGAACCGGGCTGGGTCCGGACAAGAAGTGCGGACCGCTGGACCGGGTCCTGGCCAGCACCCAGCCGGATAGTTGCGGGTTCAACGAGGCGGAACCGCCGCTGGGTCCCTGGGAGTGCAAAGGGGGACAGGACAGTCACCTCAATGAAGGGAAGCTGGTGACCAAGAAGGCTTGCGCCGGCGAGTCGTGCTCCTATGATGGGTACCCCGTGGGCTCGGAGGACAAGGGCGGGGTGCTCTGCTGCAGGGACTAGATGTGACTACCTAAGCCGCGACCTCCCTCGGGGGATGCGATGTGACTGCAGAAGCCGCGACCTCCCCCTTGGGGGAGGCTAGGAGGGGGGATCTAGCGAAACTCGTACCCCACCCCCAGGAGTCCGTAGGTCTCGACTTCCCGGTAGAACTGCCCCATGGGCGACGTCCCGTGGTAGAACTCCAGGAACAGGCTTTGTCTGCGTATCTCCCGGTCACGGTTTCCGAGTCCTATGCCCGTCTGAACGCTCACGCTTCCAAACCCCGGCTCGCTGACAACGGCCGAGGCATCGAACGCAGCGAACCAGGGCAGGCGCCAGAAGATACGGTGTTCGAGCTCGGTTCCTGCCTGGAGGACGGTTCTGCCCGTGTAGTACCTGGGCCAGGCATGGGCCACGACGCTCCCCCCGCCGTAGACCCTGAACCCGGCCACCGGCCGCCAGTCTCCCAACAGCCTCAACCGCTCCTGGCCGAAGTCCACGCGAGACCGTCCCTGCTCCATGAGCTCGTCACCCAGGTGACTGCTCTGGTGAACAGCAAGAAGCTCCAGTCCCCACGAGGCCCGGCAATACGCGAGAGCCATGCCGCCGATGAAGTCCACGTTCTGCAGGTCGAACGACTCGGAGATCGCGTCGAATCGGGCGGTCATGACGCCACGGCCGCTGACGGCAAGGCGGCTGCCATCTGCCAATGTCAGGTCCAGGAACGGCAGGTCACCACCCCATGCGATGTCCTCGAACAGCTCGCCGCTGCCGTCGACCAGCAGGCCGAAGCGAAATCGGGCCTCCCGTGGGTCCGCAATCACGGGGGACACGACCCGCCCGCGTTCCCACTCGAACCAGGACACCCGACGCTCTGTCTCCTCCCCCCGACCTCGGGCCGGAGTCAGCAACAGAGTGCCTGCAGCTGCCAGCGGCAACAGCCAGAGCTGCGCCGCGTCTGGATATGCCATTTGCCTTGGCCCCTTCTCCCCGTCAAGATGGAAACCGCCTAGAAGGTCACAACCGCCCCGGCCCCGGCCCCATCCGGCATGGCCACGGGGACAACCAGGAATTGCGGGCCGGTGCTCGATTCGTCCTGGGGCCAGGGACCGCGGCGCCGATACCGCTCGAAGTCCGAATCCGATGCCCCATCGAGGTCGGAATCCCGGTGGAGCCAGCGCTCGTTCTTCCGCTCCCCGACCCCGATCATGATGACTCCGCCGATTGCCATCCCGGCCCCCAGAACGGCAAAAGTTGCCCCCTCGGTCATGAACAGCGCCCTGGTGAACGACTGGCCCCAACAATCCCCGAAGTCGCAATCATCCCCGGGCTCGGGCGGTGCCTTCAACATGAACACCCCGCCGATACCGGCCACCACCAGCCCGCCCATGGTCAGAACCCAGCCTGCGACGAGCGGTCCCAGGCCACCCACCGAACGATTGTAGTAGTGCGCCGGGGTGTACCGCCGGCTCTCTCGGAGGCTGAGGTAGTTCTCCCATTCGTCCGACGGCATCCCGAGGCGGATCAGCTTGACGTAGTCGGGGTCGATCTCCCCGTTGGGCAGCACCCAGGAGGGTGTCCCGGCCGAGGTCCCCTCCGGTCCCCGGGTACCTGCATCCGCACCGCCCATCACTCCCACGCCGCCCGCTCCCACGCCGCCCGCTCCCACGCCGCCCGCTCCCACGCCCGCACCTGAGGAACCTGTGCCCACACCGTCCCTCTTACCGGCCGGGAGGACCGGCCGATCCGGATCGTCCCATCCTTCGAACTCGGCCTCCTCTCCTCCATCGTCCGGGCTGCCCCCGTCTCCGGGGCCCTCTCCCTCTGCCGGCTCCTCCTCCCCGATCGGCTCATCGTCTTCCGAGAAGTTGCCGAAATCCTGGGCCAGGCCCGGTCGGACTGCCAGCAGTAGGAGTACAAGACCCAACGCTGCGATGGTTCGATGCCGCATGCGCCCCCCGTTCATGTCGTGCTTCCCGGCACACGCCGCATCAGAATACGGAGGTCCCTCGTGATGCGCAAGACCGCTGAGTCTGCACGCGGCTCCAGCCCGCGTACAATTGACACGCGGGCGAGCCCTGATGTATTCAAGGACAACCTCACGCCCGGAGGGAGGAGGCCGATGCACGGAATCAGGCGAATGGATGGGGCGAGGCCGGTGATCCTGGGCTACGATGCGGTTTCACCGCTCGGCACGTCCCTCGACACACAATGGGAGGCCGCGGCTTCCGGACGCAGCGGCGTGGGGCCGCTGACCCGCTTCCCGCTTCGTGATCAGTTCCCGGTGACGGTTGCGGGCCAGGTTCCTCCCGTCGACGTCACTCCCTATCCGTTTCTCAAGCCGAGGGAAATGGCGCAGTGGACCTCCCCCGTGTTCCAGCACGGAATGCTGGTGGTACACCGTGCGCTCGAGCGGGCCGGTGTGCTGATGACCCCGGAGCTGGCCCCCCGGGTCGCCGTCACTTTCTCCACCGCAATCGGAGGGCTCGACGCTGTCCTCGAAGCAGACCGCCAACTGTCGCAGCATGGAAGGCTTCCCAAGCCGTTCGTGAACCCGAATTCGTGCGTCAACATGATCGGCGGGAAGGTCTCGATCCTTACCGGTGCGCAGGGCCCCATCTGCACCACGATCACGGCCTGCGCCACCGGGAGCACGTCCATGATCGTCGGGGCCATGTTCCTCGAGTTCGGGATGGCGGATGTGGTCATCTGCGGTGCGGTCGACTTCCCGCTGGTGGAACCGATCGTCGCCGGGTTTGCCACCATGAACGGTGCCTACAAGCACAAGCCGGATGCCGACGAGCCGCCGGCCCTCGCCAGCCGGCCGTTTGCGCTGGACCGCCGCGGGTTCATCGTCTCGGAGGGGGCGGCTTCGATCATCCTGGCGACTCGGGAGTTCGCCGATGCGCACGGCCTCCGGTACGACCTCGAGCTGGCCGGCTGGGACACGACCGCAGATGCGTTCCACTTCGTGGCGCCAAACCCGGTGACCGTGTCCCGGTGCATCCGGGGGGCGATCGCCCATGCCGGAATCGAGCCGGCCGACATCGACTGCGTGAACGCTCACGCGGCATCGACCAAGGTGGGTGACAAGATCGAGGCCGACGTCCTCCTGGATGTCTTCGGGACAGCCCTCCCCCCTGTGGTGGCCAACAAGTCGCAGCTCGGCCACCTGATGGGGGCTTCGAGCGCGATGGAATCGGTCCTTGCGCTGGAAGGCATGCGCCGAAGCGTGCTCCTCCCGACCATCAATCACACGCAGGACCCCGAACTGCCTGCCCTTCCGCTGTCACGTGACAGCCGGAACCTCGACCAGGAATATGTGCTCAAGAACGCTTTTGGCTTCGGCGGTTGCAACGCCTGCCTGGTCTTCCGAAGGATCTGAACCATGAAAGCGCCGAAGAACCGCAGGGTGTTCGTGGTGGGCTACGCAGCGGCAACTCCGCTGGGGAAGACGTTCACCCGGACCTGGGAACGGGCGGTACGGGGAGAAGCCGGCTTCCGGGTCGTGACCCGCTGCCAGGTCGATTCCGAGTGCAACGTGGTGGGCGAGATTCCGGACTGGGACCCCCGTGAATCGGGCTTTGCCGACGAAAAGGAGGTCTACAACTGGAATGCCTCCTTCGTGATTCTCACCATGGCCGTGTGCAAGGATGCGCTCGAGCATGCGGGGCTGGTGATGGATGCCCAGACGGGGCCTCGGACGGCCTGTTTCATCGGGTCCTCCCTGAACGGGCACGATGCATACCGGGCGGCCATGCTGGCCCTCCAGGAGCGGGGACCGCTGCGGGTCAGCCCGTTCCTGCTGCCCAACCTCTGTGCAAACATCCCGTCCGGGAAGGCAGGAATGATGCTCAAGTTCTCGGGACCGGTGTTTTCCCCCCAGGGGGCGTGCGCATCGGGCAACCATGCCATGGGGCTCGGTGCCCGCATGATCCGGGACGGAGACGTGGACTTCGTGCTGGCCGGCGGGGTCGATACCCCGATCCTGCCCGAGATCATCCACGGGTTTGCCAACATGAAGGCAACCCTGAGGGTCCACGACAAAGACAGGGCCTGGGGCAACCCGGCCGCAGCCTCCCGCCCCTTCAGCGGAGACCGGAAGGGGTTCGTCCTGTCCGAGGGGTGTGGCGTGCTCGTGCTTGCTGCCGAAGATGCCGTCCGCCACTACGGCCTGTCCCCCCGTGCGGAGATCCTGGGCGTCGGCTGGACCTCCGATGCGTTCCACTACACTGCGCCCCATCCACCGACCATCATCCGGGCCATGCGGGAAGCGCTCGACGATGCCGAGCTCAAACCCGAGGACATCCAGTACGTGAACTGCCACGGGACCTCGACCCCCAAGGGGGACATCAACGAGGTGGTTTGCCTGCGCGAGACATTCGGCTTGCACCTTCGCCGGATGCCCTTGTCCTCAAACAAGTCGCAGCTCGGCCACACCCTGGGGGCCTCTGCGGCCATCGAGGCAGCGCTCACCATCGAGGGGATGCAGCAGAGCACCGTGCTGCCGACGATCAACCACGTCCCCGACCCGGACATGGCCGATATCGACGTCGTCCCGAACGAGGCCAGGCACCACCGGTTCGAGCTGGCCCTCTCGAACGCGTTCGGCTTCGGCGGAACCAACTGCTGCATCGTGCTTCGCGGAGTGTGAGCATGCGCCACAAGCCCTTTGTCCCGACCTTGCTCGACCCGAACCAGCCTTTCGTGCGGGATGACACCACCGGCCTGGTCTGGCACCGGGTGTTCAACCGGCCGCTCTACGCGGATACCGACCGCTCCCAGGTCGTTTACCACGCCAACTACCTCCGTTACTTCGAGCTCGGGCGCGCTTCGCTCATGCGGGACGTGGGTTACCCATACCGCCAGGTGGAGGAGAGCGGCTACGTGTACCCCATAGTCGACCTGGCCATGGCATTCCACAAGCCGCTCTTCTACGATGACCCGATGTGGGTGCACACGCGGCCGATCCGGCTGGAGCGTATCCGGGTCACGTTCGACTACCTGATCACGCATGCCGAAACCGGCGAGGTGATCTGCGCCGGCCACACGACCCACTGTGCGCTGAAGGGCACCGGCATCCCGTGCCCGGTGGATGAGGCCACCGTGAAGATGTGGGAGAGCTTCCCGAAATGAGCGGGAAACAACGCATCCCGGTCACCGTGCCCATCCAGCCGCATCTGGCCGACCATCGGTTCGAGGGGAAGGCGGTCTTCCCGGCCGTCGAGGCGCTCCAACTGCTGGCCCGGATCGTGGAGGAACGCCACCCCGGGGTCGAGGTCCGGTTCTCCCGGGATGCACGGTTCCTCCGCTTCCTCCAGGTCCCCGTTGACGCCGACGCGTTCGATGCGATCGTCGAGCTCGAGCCGCGCCCGGAGGAGCAGGTGGTTGCCCGCCTCCTGACCCAGGTCAGGGCCGGAGGCACGGGGATGGCCCGGCTCCTGGAGCATGCCGTGGTCACCTTCGGGAGGGCACCATCGTCGGGCTGCGCCGGTTCGCAGGAGTATTTGGAACCCGCCAGTTGCCTGGCCGCACCTTTGGGACCCGGGCTGTGCATCCGTTCGACCGATCTCTACGGAGCGATGGTCCCGTTCGGGCCGGCCTACCACAATGCCCGGGACCCGATCGTGCTGACCAGGGACGGAGCATCGGGACGGGTGGTCTGCCCCGATCTTCCGTACCCGCGAGGGCCGCTGGGATCCCCGTTCCCCCTGGATGCGGCGTTCCACATCGCGTGCGGCTGGGGAGAGCGCCATGTCGGGGCCGTGCTCTTCCCCGTCGGCTACGAATCACGCACCATCTTCCGGCCCAACGAGCCGGGAGGGCACTGCTTCTGCCGGGTAATGCCTCGTCCGCTCGGTTCGGAGGTGCCGGCGGCCACCGCCTTGTTCGACCTTTGGATCTTCGACCGGGAGGCCGCACTGCGCGAGATCTGCTTCGGAGTACGCATGGAGGATGTCTCCCGAGGCCGCTTCGTCCCGCCGGACTGGGGCCTGTGGAAAGGGGACGACCCGCTGGAACCCCTTCGAGCGGACGTTGCCGGACTCGTCGTGCTCGAGCTGAGCTCGGTGCTCCCCCCTCTGGCGCGGGCAACGCTGACCCCCGGGGAAAAGGCGTTGGCGGAAGGCCTCGGAGAGCGCCGCCAGCCGAGCTTCATTGCGGGACGGGTTGCATTGAAGAGGCTGGCTCGATGCATTGCCGAAGGGCCGCTCCCGGACGACTCGCAGCTCCACACGATCCAGGAGGACGGCATACGCCCGATCTGCCCGCTTGGAGCCAGCGACCAGACCAGTCGCAGCATCCGGCCGCCGCTGCATCCCCTCCTGCAGCAGGGGCGTGAGGAACAGGCCTTTCCAAGGTTCGCTTCGCTGGCGCACGACCGCAGGTTCGCCATCGCTGTGGCGGCGGAGCGCCCCGTCGGCGTGGACGTGGAGCCGGTGACCGACAAGGCACTTCGTGGCGCCCGGCTGTTCCTGTCCCGGGACGAGCGCCGCCGGGTCGAGGCCGATCCCAGCGGACCCGACCATGCCGCAACCCGGCTGTGGACCGTCAAGGAAGCGGTGGCCAAGGCGCTGAACGTCCGGCTGCCCAAGGCATGGCACGCGGTGGAGGCGGTCGAATTGCTCCCGGAAAGCACCCGCCTGCGCATCGACGGCGCCCAGCATGTCGCACGGCATGCTGAGTGCGACGGGCACCTGTTCACCACACTGCTCCTGCCGGGAGCAAGCGAGAGTAACCCATGACCATGGCACTCCTGCTGCCTGGCGCTTACGTGGCGGGCTCGGTGAACTTCGCCGTGCTCGTGCTCCGCCTGCTCGGCAAGGGGGACCCCCGCTCGCAGTTCAGCGGCAACGCGGGGACGACCAACGTGTACCGGATCGCGGGGCCGTTCTGGGCCGCGGTCGTGCTGCTGCTCGACATGGGACGGGCCGCGTCAATTGCGCTGGCGGGGCTCCACCTGCTGCCCCCCGAACATGTCCCGTGGATCGCGCTTGGCCTCCTGGCCGGAAACCGCTATCCGTGCTTCCACCGGTTCCAGGGGGGCAAGGGGGTCGGCAACTTCCTCGGCTTTGCCGCGGTGCTCACGCCGTGCTGGGCTGCCGCATCGTGCGGTGCCTGGGTCGCTCTGTGGGCCGTCGTGCGCACCCCGTTTGTGGCATCGTTCCTGATGATCGCGGTGCTGGGAGCCGGCCTGATCGCCCGGTTTGGTCCGTTGCCGGGGGTGATTGCCGCAGTCGTGCTCGCCTGTGCGTTCCTCGTCTTCAATCACAGGGAAAACATCCGGCAACTGCGGAGCGGGGCGAAACCCGCCGCACGCACCTGATCCTCACGCGAGGAGGGCTTCGGAGCTCAGGATCTCGACGTCCTTGACGATCCGCTTGACCAGCCCGGACAGCACCGTCTTTGGCCCGCATTCCACGAACGTGGTCACCCCCATTCCGGCTGCGGTGAGCACCCCCTGCTCGAACAGGACGGGGCTGTAGAGCTGGCGAACCAGCTTCTCCCGGATCAGCCCGGGCTCGACTTCCTCGCCCCCGGTGACGTTGTCGATGAAGCGCAACGACGGCCGGGAGAAGACCACGTCCTCCAGCGCCTTCCCGAACTGCTCGGCCATGGGCCGCATCATGCTCGAATGGAACGGTGCCGACACGTCGAGCGGCATGCCGCGGCCTACGCGCCTCGCCTTCAGCTCATCCACGGCCCGGCCGATCATCCGCTCCTCGCCGGACAACACGACCTGGCCCGGAGCGTTTCGGTTCGTGATTTCCAGGATGCCATCCCGGGAAAGCTCGGCCACCAGTGCCTCGAGCGCAGACGGCTCCGCCCCGATGACTGCGGCCATCCGGCCCGGCGTGCTCGCCACCGCCCTGGCCATGAGCTCTCCCCGCAGCCGCACCAGCCGCAGCGCGTCCTCGAACTCCAGTACGCCGGCCTGCACCAGGGCCGTGTACTCGCCCAGGCTATGGCCCAGGACGACGTCCGGGGTCCTGCCCAGCTTCTCCACGGCCGTTGCCGCGGTCAGCCCGGTCACGAGGAGCGCGGGCTGGGCATTGGCCGTCTGCGTGAGCTCCTCCTGCGGCCCTTCGTCCACCAGCCGGGTCAGCCCCAGGCCGAGAACCTGGTCCGCCCGGCGAAACAGAGTGTCGTCACCCCCGGTCTTGCCCCTCATGCCGACAACCTGCGAGCCCTGCCCCGGAAAGAGAAATGCGATGAGCCCCATCGTCAAGACCTCCGGTCCTGGTTGGTCACGATCGGTCGGCTGCCAGCCGGCGGGCAGCCTCCATGTCCGGTTTGCCTGCAGCGGTCAGCGGCAGGCTCTCTACTTTTACGAAGCGCCGAGGGCGCTGCGCGGGTTCGAGCACTCCCGACGCAGCGTGCCGCCAGGCCGGCTCGTCCCCGTCTCCCACGACCAGCGCCACCACCTCGGTCTCCCGACCGCCCGGCAGCGGCAACCCGAGCACCAGGGCATCGCGGACCCCGTGCAGGGCAAGCAGCCTGCGCCGCACGTCCTCCAGGTCCACCCGCTTCCCGCCGACTTTCACCACCCCATCGGCACGCCCCAGGAGTCGGAACCGTCCTCCGGGGACCCTTTCCACTCGGTCCCCGGTGATGAACATCCCGTCCTTGCGGAGTTCCAGGCCGGGCGACAGGAAGGGGGAACGCACGCAGAGCCGCTCCCCGTCCACTCCCCATTCGATGACCGGGAACGGCTCCCAGTCCGCTTCCCCATCCTGCCGACAGCGGCTCGCAATGCCTCCGGTCTCCGTGGACCCGTAGACCTCCACTACCCGCGTGTGGGACAGCTCTCCGAACCTCAGGCCGTCCCCTTCGTCCAGGAAGCCCCCCGACGAGAACGCCATTCGCAGGCCCGGAATCCCGACTCCGCCTGCGGCCAGCGCCCGGTAGTGCGCCGGTGCGGCGACCAGCACGGAGGCTCCGTGCTGCTCCGCCAGCCCCTCGATCTCTCGGGGAAGGAAGGGCGTCTCCGCAATCACCCGGGCCCCGGAGACCAGCGGCAGCAGGACCGAAAACAGCATCCCGTAGATGTGGTACGGAGGCACGGCAGCCAGGATCGTGTCCGACGGTCCTATCCCGAACCGCTGCGCCAGGAGTCGGGCCTCGCCGAACAGGTTGTCTCGGCTCTTGGCCCACACCTTGGGCTGTCCCGTGGTACCACCCGTGTACAGGTACACGAAGACGTCGGCAGGACGGGCTCCCGAAACCCCTGCGATGGTCGATGGAATGGCCTTTTCGACTTCTTCCAGAACGCGCTGGGAAAGCGCGTAGGGTACCAGGAGTACCGGCCCCCCATGCGCTGCGGCTGCGAGCAGCATGGCAGCGGCCCCGCCCCGGTCCTGCGTGGCCATCATCAGGCTCGGCCGCTGGAACGACGAATCCGCGGCCAGGGCATCGGCCCGCAGGACGAGCTGGTCCCGAGTCAGGCCAAGGGCCACGAACTGGCCCGGCCCGACCGGCCCCATCCATGCCTCGTAGTCTGGACGCCCCACCGACATCCCGAGCACCTCCCCCAAGCGGCTGCCGAGTCTAGGAAGGATGCCCTGCCGAAGTCAAGCCCGGCCTTGACATCGCACGTGCGCTGGCCCAGCATGGGGGCGCGTCGTCGTTTCGTCCGATTCCCTGCGGAGGACTCATGAAGAATCGCACCCTGCTGCCATTTCTGGCTGCGCTCACCCTCCTTGCCGGATGCGGAGGTGGCGGTCCCGACGCCCAGATGGCGGATGTCCCCTTCGAGGACTTGCAGCCTCAACCCGACCGGGCCGCACCGGATCTGCCTGCCGACGACCTGCAGCCGGATACCGGCAAGCCGGCCGAAGACGACTCCGAGGAGTGCTCCGACGGCAAAGACAACGACGGCGACCAGTTGACCGACTGCGACGACCCGGGTTGTGCCGGATTCCGATTCTGCGCCCCGGAGCCGGAGCCGACCGAGGACACGGCCCCCCTCTGCCAGGACCAGGATGACAACGACAGCGACGAGCTGACCGACTGCGACGACCCCGACTGCCAGGGCTTCGTTTTCTGTCTCCCGGTGGCTGAGCCCACCGAAGACACGGCCCAGCTCTGCCAGGATCAGGCCGACAACGACAAGGATGAGCTGGCCGACTGCGACGACCCCGACTGCCAGGGCTTCGTTTTCTGCCAGTCCGAAGTATCCCCGACCGAGCTCACCGCGGCCGACTGCACCGACGAGGAGGACAACGACGAGGACGAGCTGACCGACTGTGACGACCCCGACTGCCAGGGCTTCGTCTTCTGCCTGCCCCCCGTCGAACCCACCGAGGAGACGGCCGCCCACTGCAAGGACTCCGGAGACAACGACGGCGACGAGCTCGTCGATTGCCAGGACCCCGACTGCCAGGAGTTCTCGTTCTGCCAGCCCGATGAGGAGCTGACCGCAGACTCCTGCCTCGATCTCGAAGACAATGACGGAGACCTGCTTGTCGACTGTGACGACCCCGATTGCCAGGGGTACGTGTTCTGCCTCCCCCCGGAAGCACCGACCGAGCTCACGGCGGTCGACTGCCAGGACCTGGAAGACAATGACGGTGATGACCTCCCCGACTGCCTCGACCCCGACTGCGCCGGCTTCGTCTTCTGCGCAAATCCCCTGGAGGACTCCGCACAGGCCTGCAAAGACCAGCAGGACAATGACGGCGACAAGCTCATCGACTGCGGAGACCCGGACTGCTGGCCCTGGTATTTCTGCGCGGTGTACAACGGCTTCCCCGCCGCGGACCCGTGGGGCTCCGTGTTCGACGGAATGGAACGGGGAAAGGCCACCATGGCAGCGGCCGTTGAGACCTGTGCCAAACTCGGTGCCCGCCTCCCCACCGCACACGAGCTTTTCCGGAACAACTCGACGACCGGCTCGGGTGCGGTCGGAAGCTCCGCCAGCGCCGAGTTTCTCTGGACCGTGATCCCTTCCTCCACCGACGGTCAATACATCCAGATTCGCCTCAGCGACGGGGCCATACAGAAGAGCACCCCGGACAAGACAGCCGCGTTCCGATGCATCTGGCCCCCCAAACAGAAGCCAGGATTCGCCGGTCCCCGCTGTTTCGGCCCCCCGGGGGACCCGTGCTTCCAGCATGACCGGCACTGGAACGTGGACCGCACGGACCGCATGGCGCTCGACTGGGTCGCGGCCTCTGCCGAATGCGCGTTTCATGGAGCCGGGCTCCCCCTGCTGGGAGAATGGAGCGAGCTGCTCCAGGCCGGCCTCCCGGGCGGCACCAACGCCTACAACTGGACCGGGAACCTGGTGTACTGGCACTCGGGCGGCACCGGCAGCACGCTGGTCAAGTGGACCGGCAACCCGCCCACCTACTGGATGCCGTTCTACCCCGACACCTACTCCCTGGACTGGCACACGAACCCCCACGCCTTCCGCTGCATCGGGCTTGCCCACCCGGATTCGTTCCAGAAGCCCCCACAACAGGAGTGCAGCGGGACCTGCTTCAACGTCTTCGAACGCCGGCGCTCCCCGGTGGTGGCAGACGGTGCGGATCGGGACAAGGCCGGCGTCATCCAGGCAGCGGAGATCTGTCGCCAGCTCGGCGGACACCTCCCCACCTCGACCGAGTTCTTCGACCTGCTCCACGCCGGCTGGACAGCGGGAAGCAATGCCTGGCTGTGGACGATTTCCCCGCTCTACTGGGACTTTGGCGGGTACGGCTTCAACATCATCAAGTGGAAGGATGCCGGCAGCCCCTTCACCGCGGCCGGATGGGCCACTTCCTATTACGCCTCCGCTCCCGCAGGCCCCCAGGCCTACCGCTGCATCTGGAAGATCTCCGGCCCCACCCTGCCCACCTGCCAGCAGGGGGAGCGGATCGCATGGACCGGAACGAAATTCTCCTGCGACACCGCATCGGGCGGGACCTCCTCCGGGAATGCCTACGGAGACGAGATCATCGATCCCTGGGGCGATGCCTGGGACGGCGTTCAGCGCCCGACAGCCACCTGGTCCGAGGCCGCGGCCAAGTGCGAGTCCATGGGGGGACGCCTGCCTCTGCCCTCCGAGCTTTACCGCAACAACGCCACCACGCCGCTGGGGGGAAAAGGGTTCGGAACTCCCCTCGACACGTCCTGGCTCTGGACCTCCATCCGTCCCTACAAGGTGGACACGCATGTCGTAGTGCGGACATCGGAAGGGACCGCATCCACCCAGCCGGATGCGACGCCCCAGGCCTTCCGCTGCATCTGGCCGCTGGGCCAGGCCGACGTCCTGTCCGGACGCAACTGCGTCGGGAAGCCCGGAGCCGCATGCTTCACCCTCCCCGACGGGACCGTAGTCGACGCCAACGATCGCCCGCCCATGGACTTTGCTGCCGCCACGGCGGAATGCGTTGCGGCGGGCGGCCATCTCCCGGATGGCCGGCAGCTCCTCAAGGCCATCGCAACCGGTGCCCCCAACGGCACCGACGCCTGGCTCTGGATCACGGACGTCACTTACTGGTATGCGACGAACTACGGCATGATGGTCCTTCGGTGGAAGGACACCGGGACCCCGGCCTGGGCCGGCGGTCAGACGCAGGAGGCGTACTCGCTGGGCACGTCGCCCCAACGTTTCCGTTGCATCTACGAGCCGTTCCTGCAATAGTCACCGCCGCATCCATCGGACGGAACGGATGAGAACGCTTCTCGTTTCCGCAAACCGGCTCAAGGCCCCCTACCCCGTATATCCTCTCGGGTTGGACTGCGTTGCTGCGGCCATATCTGATCGACACAAGATCCGGGTCGTCGACCTGCTTGCCGAAGGGGATGGGTTTTCCATTGAATCCGCGGTGACCGAGTTCAGGCCGCAGGTGGTGGGAATCTCCCTTCGCAACGTCGACAACACCGACATCACGAGTCCCATGTCGTTCGTCGACGAGTACCGGGATCTGGTGGCTCGCATCCGCACCGCCACAAACGCTCCGATCGTCCTTGGAGGCAGCGGTTTCACCATCTTCTCCGCCCCGCTCATGCGCATGCTCGAGGCGGACTTCGGTATCGCCGGACGGGCAGAGCTGTTTTCCGAGCTGCTCGACCGGTTCGAGATGGGTCGCAATCCGGCCGGGATTCCCGGCCTCCTGGTCCGGGGTTCGGACGGTGCCCCGCCGTCCGAGCCCCGGTCCTCCTTCTCCCCCCGCCCCGCTGCAGGCCCCGTGCGGCACGTCGACCCGACGTACTACATCCGGAACGGCGGGATGCTCAACCTGCAGACCAAGCGTGGGTGCCCGTACCGCTGCTCCTACTGCACCTATCCCAACATCGAGGGGCAGGAGCTGCAACCCATCGACCCGGCCGAGGTCGCACGGACCGCCCGGGCACTCGAACTGGCCGGGGCCCGCTACCTCTTCGTCACCGATTCCACGTTCAACTGCAGCATCGGGCACAATCTGGCCGTGGCCGATTCCTTCAAGACTGCCGGCCTCTCGATCCCCTGGGGAGCGTTCTTCGCTCCGGTCCGGACTCCGGCCGAGTACTACCGCCGACTGGCTGCAGCCGGCCTCACGCACGTCGAGTTCGGCACGGAAGCGCTGAACGACGTCATGCTCCGCTCCTACCGCAAGCCGTTCGCTGTGGACGATGTGTTCCGGGAACACGAGAAGGCTGTCGAGGCAGGGCTGAACGTGGCGCACTACTTCATGCTGGGCGGTCCGGACGAGTCCCCGGCCACGCTGGCTGAGACCCTGGGCAACGTCCAGCGCCTGCCCAGGACGGTTTCGTTCTTCTTCTGCGGAGTCCGGATCTACCCGGGAACTCAGGTCCACCAGCGCGCCGTTTCAGATGGGTTGATTCGGGAGAAGGATGACATCCTGGAGCCGGTCTACTACCGATCCGCCGCACTGGCCGGGGTCGACATCGAAGCGCTGGTGCACGAAGCCGCTGCCGGACGGAGCAACTGGGTCGTCGGGGCCGGCGGAGAGCGGACCATGAAGCTGCTCGAGCGCATGTATGCCCGGGGCCATGTCGGCCCCCTGTGGGAGAAGCTGGCAAGATGACCGTGCGTGGTCGACCCCTGGTGCTTTCGACCGCCGTCGTGGCAACCGTCGGGTTCCTGCTGCCGCTGCCTGCACTGCTGGATGCGTGGCCAGCGGCCCTTGCTCCCTGGGCCGAACAGTGGATTGCGTGGCCGGTGTGGCTGTTCCCCGTGCTCTTCGTGGTCGCTTGCCTGGCGGCCCCCCTGTTCCCCCGGCTGCCGTTCTTCGCTCCGGTCCTGTGTCGTAACCCCCACGCGTCGGGGTGCGTCGCGCTGACCTTCGACGACGGCCCGTCCCCGGAGACCACCCCGCGCCTCCTCCGCCTCCTCGAGACCCTCAACGCCGAGGCCACTTTCTTCATCGTGGGACGCAAGGCACGGCAGCATCCGGACCTGGTGAAGGCCATCCTGACCGGTGGGCACGAAATCGCGAACCACACCCAGAGCCACGACGTCCTCCTCGCCCTTCGCTCCACAGCGAATGTGCGGGAGGAGATTGCGGAATGTTCGAAGATTCTTGCCGGATTCGGGGCGGTTTCTCCGCTCCTTCGCGCCCCGGTCGGAATCATCAACCCCCGGATAGCCCGGGTCGCCCGTGAGCAGGGGCTGACCCTCGTCAACTGGTCGGTCCGCGCCGGCGACCGGGGCAACCGGAACACGCTCGGGATGGGGATGCGCCTGGCTGGGCGCATCCGGGGCGGAGACATCGTCCTGCTTCACGACCGACCGCCGGAGGATCAAACGGCGGATACCTGGGTCGCGGAGATCGGCGAGATGATCGCGCTGCATTCCGCCCGGGGAATCCGGTTCGCCACGGTCACGCAACTCATGCAGGTGGGAAGAAGATGAAGATCCCCTCGTTCCTCGCCATTTTCCTGGCCCTCGGGCCTTCCATCTCCCTGGCGGCCCAGGCTCCTTCGACCATTGCAGCGGACACCACGTGGACCGCGGCCCAGGGCCCCTACGAGGTGACGGGCACCACCACCGTATCGGAAGGCGCGACGCTCACCGTCGAAGCCGGAACCACCGTCGTGATGGGAAAGGACGCCGGCCTCCTGGTGCAGGGCCAGCTCATTGCACGAGGCACGCAGGCCTCCCCCGTTCTCTTCGTGCCCGCCCAGGATGGAGACCCGCCCGTCCGGTGGGGGGCGGTCACGTTCGAGCCGACATCGATTCCTGCCACGTTCGAGCAGGTTGACCAGTATGCCTCCGGTTCGGTCCTCGAATGGTGCGTCCTGGAGGGTGCCTCCCACGCCGTCCGCCTGATCGGTGCCTCCCCGTACATATCCAGCTGCACGTTCCGGGGCAACCGCACTCCCCTCTCGCTCGACGTCGTCGGAGGTGCCGCACTGCTCATCGAAAACGGTTCCGCCCCCCGCATCCGGGATTGCCGGTTCGAGGACAACTTCGCCGACGGTTTCAACTACGGAGGAGCCGTCTACGTGGATTCCTCGGCCCCGATCCTCCAGGACAACGTGTTCGTGGGGAACACCGCCATCTACGGCGGCGGGCTGTGCACCACGCTGGTCGCATCCCCCATCGTCGGAAACCGTTTCGAGGGAAACGTGGCCACAGGCAGCGAGGACAACAGCAAAGGCGGCGGCATGAGCCTCATCTCCACCATCTCCGCCGTGCTCAACAACACCGTGACGAAGAACGAATCCGGTGGGGACGGCGCTGGAATCCACGTGTGCGTGGACTGTCATCCGCACGCAACGCCATTCCTCATGGACAATACGGTGACACAGAACTCCGCTGCCACCAGCGATCCGTCCCACGCCGCGGGCGGGATAGGAGCGGCCTTCCTGCGCATCCTCACCTCCAACAACATCCACGGCAACACGCGGGGAGGTGAACCGTCCGAGTTCGGCTGGTTCCACCCCGTCGACGAGGGCTTCCCGGACTGGGTGGCCAACGTGTCCATCGCGGGGAACTGGTGGGGTACCGCGGACACGGCCGCCATAGATGCCGTCGTTGCCAACGGCCAGCCGGTGGACGGGGCCGGAAGCGCCAATCCCCACCCCGCCCTTTCGGCCCCGGTCGAAGCACCGACCCCCAGGGTCACCCTTGCCACCCGGCGGCTGCGCTATGACGAAGAAGCGCAGGAGATGGGAGTGTTCCTGACCCTCTACAACCCCGGTGCCGCACGTTCCTTCGAGCTGCACATCCTTCTGCGTTACGAAGGGGGCCCTTCGTTCCCCTACATCCTGCCCCTGGGACTTCCCGAAGAGACCGTCGAGGGCGGCACCCACCGCTTCTCCATGCCCGAGGACTCCGTCTGGTTTTCCACCCTTGCGGCACCATCCTACGATCCGACCCGCCGAATGGGGGGCGGCGGCTCCTGGAGCGCAGCTCTGCATGATCCGGAAGACGGGGCGATCATCGGGGTTCCCTGCTCCTCCCGCTTCCTGCTCAATGAGGAGGTAGTGCCATGAAGCTCTCCCTCCTGTCATTGGCTCTGGTGGCGGCCTTGGCCGTTCTTTCTTCCTGTTCGGGCTCTTCGGGCTCGCAGTCCGATGCCGGCGACATCCAACAGGATTGGAACCTCGTCCCCAATCCCGAGAAGGTCGACTTTTCCCTGCCTGGAACGCTGCTCGTGGATGGCAATCCCCTCTCCCCGGGTACCCCGATCGGCTGGGTGGTCAATGCTCTGGGCCAGCCCGAGTCCACCCGGGACATGGGGGCCGCCGGCCTCATCCTGGTCTACCCGAAGTGGTCTCTCGAAGTGCTCGTGGCGCTCCCTTCCGATATCTCGCAGCGCCCTGCCGACGACCCGAGCGGAGCAGCCGCCAACCAGCCTGCGGATGACCCGAACCGGGGGGCCCACGACCAGCCTGCAGATGACCCGAGCGGTGCGGGGGCACAGGCACCGCACCCCCCGGTCGAGCAGGTCGTCTCCTTTCACCTCCTGCCCGGGTTTGCCGGCAAGACGCAGGACGGGCTGGGACTCGGCATCGCAGAGGCAGAGCTCACGAAAGCGCTGGGCACACCCCAGCCGGATCCGTTCGCCCAGGGGCTCTGGTACCCCGATGCCGGCCTGTTCGCCCAGGTATCGCAGGGAAAGGTCACGCTGATCACCCTTTCGGAGCCGGCCAATTGAAGCGCACACCCGCAACCGACGCAGCATCCCCCTTCTTCCGCTGCCTGCTTGCCGCAGGGATCGCCCCGCTCTTCCTGGCAGCGGCCTGCTCGGACGGCACCGCGGGCTCCGACACCGGGGAACAGTCGTTCGGGGACCTCTCCCGCCCGCCCGAAGACGCAGCGACGGAGCTTGCGGCCTCGCTGGCCTGTCCCCCGCCCGGCCCCTACGGCACCAAGCTGGGCGACACGGTCAAGGACCTCGCGTTCGAAGACGCGGACGGCTCTCCGGTCACTCTGCATGGGCTGTGCGGGAAGCCGCTCAGTCTGATCTATCACTTCTATGGCTGGTGAACGACCTGCCATGCGTTCGCCGGTCGGGTGAACGAGCTGCACGAGGCTTTTGCCGACTCCGGCCTCACGACCCTGGTGGTGATCTCAGGCATGCCGTCGGGTTCCCCCGCCACCGCCGCCTACTGCCAGTCGGTGCGCGACAAGTACCAACTCGGCGACATGGCCGTCTGCGATCCGGAAGACAAGCTGCTCGAGTATGGGAAGAACGCCCTGACCATGCTCGTCGACGTCCACGGCCACATCGTGTACAAGGGCGTCGGGACCTCCATCGAGTCGCTCGAGGTGAAGATCGGGAAGGTGCTGGGGGGCAAGTAGGCAGCTCTTGCCCGGACGCCGGCCCGGCTCCCCGGTGCCGAGCGCAGCCGCCGCGGCGTACCGCATCCCTTGACATCCACCCCGGGCCGTGTAGAAATCACCGCCACAACGTCGGTCCCAGGGGTCATGCCCCGGGACGGGAGAGGAAGTATGAAGCAGGAAGAGGTCCTGGCCCTGGTCGTCAAGTACTTCAACGAGCAGTTTGAGATCGCTGCCGACAGAATCAAGCCCGAGGCGCACCTGTTCAAGGATCTCGGGCTCGACAGCATCGATGCGCTGGACATGGTCGGGTACCTCGAATCCGAGCTCGACCTCGAGATCCAGGAAGAGGAGATCAAGACGATCAGGACCGTTCAGGACGTGGTCGACTTCGTGGTTCGCAAGTCAGCGGAGAAAGCATGACGACCGGCTGGTTCCGGCCGCTCGCCGTTACCCGCATCGGACCTTCGCCTGAGGCCGTTTTTGCGGTCGATTCGGACTCCCTTTTCTTCGACGGTCATTTCCCGGGACAACCGGTGCTTCCCGGCATCGCCATGCTGGCGATGGTGAGGGCGGTTGCCCAACGAATGTCGCGGGGAACCCCGGTTCCCACTGGCTTTCGCCGGGTCCGGTTCCGCTCCCTGGTGGAAGGGGCCGCGACCTGCTCGGTCGGGCTGGGGGCCGCCGGAGAATCCGCCGGCCTCCCGTTCGAAGTGAAGGCAGGAGACCAGGTTGCAGCGGACGGGCTGCTGGCAACCGCCTTCTGCGGGGCGGTCTTTCTCCCCTCGTTCGATGAACGGGCAGTTGCCGTCGCGGACCCGATTGAGAGCTTCCTTCCTCATCGTGGCCGCATGAGGGTTGCCCAGCGGATCGCCCGTGTGCAATCCGGGTTGTGCGAGGTCGAGGCCGAGGTACTTCCCTCGTGTCCGCTCGTCTCCGAGGACCGGGCGGACAGCGTCGTCCTGCTCGAGCTGCTCGCCCAGACTGCAGCCGCCATGACGGGATGGGAAGAACGGGAAACCCCGGGAGGCGGCGGACGCGGATTTCTCGTCGGCAGCCGGTTCTTCACCACGCTTCATCCGACCGTTCCCGTGGGAACGATCTGCCGCTCGATCGTTGCCAGCCTTCGCCAGCGGGACAACTACCGCGTCTTCCAGGGACAGGTCGCAGGACCGGACGGCTCCGTGCTTGCCGAAGGCGAGCTGCAGGCGTTCCGGCCGTAGCCTCCTACCCCAACGCCAGCACTCTGGCTACGGTGTCCTTTCCCGCGATGAGCATCGCTGTCTGCGCCGAGCCCAGCGAGGATCCAAGGATCCCCGGGGCCAGCACCGACTGCCCTGCGGCAAACAGCCCCTTGACCGGCGTCCGGTTGAGCAGCGCCGCCTGGAACCGCTGGTTGACCGAACGCATCACCCCGTAAGCCGAACCCTGCGGGCTGTCCACCCAGTCCTGGATCGTCAGCGGCGTGTAGAAGTCGAGGATCCTCAATCCCGGCAACGGACCCAGCAGACTCTCGGCTTCGGCCACCAGCTGCGCTGCGGCCCGGGCCTTGGCCTCCCGATACGGTGGTTCCCGTCGCTGGAACCTCTCCCATTCGCTCCACCAGCCATACTTCAGGACGGTCAGAAGGCTGAACGGGCGCCCCGGCTCGGGATGAAGCTGCAGGAACCGGATTCCGCGCTCATCAAAAGGCGGTGGCCAGCTCAGGACGTTGAACGGAAGCCCCGGGTGGCTGCCTGCCGGCACCGCGGCCTGGAGACAGACAGCGCTGCCTGTGTTCTCCAGTCCCCGGATCCGGTTGGCATACGAAACCTTGACCGCACCCGACGGCAGCAGGTCGAGCATCCGCTGCGGATGCACGGCAGCGACCACGACCGGTGCCCTCACGGCCCTCCCGGAAGCGCAGCGCACTCCGGTTGCCGCACCGGACTCGATATCGATCCCCACGCACGGGTCTCCGCAGAGGATCTCCCCCCCGAGCTCCCGGAGCCGGTCAGCCAGCACGTCGGCAAAACGTGCCCCCGAGCAGGCAAGCCTCCACGAGGATGCCAGGTAGCTCGCCAGCGTCATGTACAGGAACGAGATCGGGCAGGACTTCCACGGCACTCCGAACCAGGCGGTGCTCATGGCCAGCGTGTGGGCCAGCTCCGAGCTGCACCCGAGCGACGTGAATTCCTTCTCCGCAGAATGGGACTTGAGCGGAGCCCGGTCGCCCTCGGAATCGAACAGGAATCCCAGGTTCTCCATCCTCGACCACGCCTGGCGCAGGTCGGCCAGGATCTGCCCGGTGGCCGCCCCTTCCCCGGGAAACGCCTTTTCCAGCGCATGCCCGAACGCTTCCAGCCCGGACGGCAGCTCGAATGAGAAGTCCCCGATGCGGTATCGATCGACGGGAACACCGTCCCCCATCCGCTCCAGCGGAATGCGCCCGGTCACTCCGAAAGCGTCGAAGAACCGACGGAGCGGCTGCCCCTCGTCCAGCGCCCCCAGGTAGTGGATGCCCACGGGGCAATCGAATCCCTCCCGGCGGTAGCTGCGCATCATGCCGCCGGGCTGCCGGTTGCGCTCGATCACCACGACACGCCGACCGGTCAGTGCGAGCAGGAGGCCCGAGGTCAGTCCTCCGGCCCCGGAGCCGATGATGGCGACATCCACCTGTTGGGAGCTCACGGAAGGACCTCCACCGCGGACAGGGTTTCGCCCAGCCCGAGCAGCAGGATCCCCTTTCCACACGCCAGCCGGGACATCGGATCCGCAACCTCTGCGACTGCCCACGCGCAGGCGACGGCCGAGGCCGATGCAAACTCCCCGGTCCGCTGGCGATAGTCGATGACGGCACCGGCGAATCCGGAACCGGCCAGGAAGGCATGCAGCACGGCGTTGCTGCGCTCCCTCGTCCCCCGGGGCATGCCCGCAAACACCGCGCCGAAACGGCTCCGGATCGACTCGGCCCCCCCTGCGGCCTCTACGAGGAGCGCTGCATCCTGCCCGGCCTCTCTGGCCCGGGCCAGCACTTTCAACCCGACCACAGGCCCCTCTCCCTCCCGAGACACCAACAGGGCCGCCCCGCCATCGGATCGAGGCCCGGCCGCGTCCACCGACGAATCGAACAGCGGTGACAGCTTCGAGTGGTCCTCGTCGGCCCCGATCAGGCAGCTTGCCGAGCCCCCGGCAGACATGGTGAGCTGCGCTGCCAGGAGGGCCTGTTCAAAGGAGACATCCCCGCACGTGGTCGTGATGTTCGGCCCAGTCGCCTTGTGCCAGATTGCCACCTGCCCGGCCACGGCATTGTGCACCGACCCCACGAAGTCCGTCGGACTCGAGAACTCCAGGTTGGAGCCGAACAGCTTCTCCAGGAAATCCCAGGTCTCCGAGAGAGGCCCCCATCCAGTCCCCAGGTACACGCCGTCCACCGGGCGATTGCCCTTCTTCACGACGGCATCCGCCAGGGCAAGCGTGATCCGGGGCAGTCGCTTCATCCGCCGCAACGCTCGAGGGGGCAGATCCCGCGTCACGATCTCCTCGGCCAGGATGCCCGCCACGGATTGCCCGGTGCGCAGGACCTCCAGCGTCTCGGCGGTGTGCCCGGCCCCGGTCACGCACGCCGTGGTCAGCACCCTCAACGGAGCAGCCCCGCAGCCCGAAGAGACCATCCGGCAGGCACCGGTCTCGCACGCTCCGAAGGCCACTGCCGCATTGTTCCCTCCAAAGCCGAACGAGTTCGACAACACCGTCCGGATCGTTGCCGGGCGGACGCTTCGCACCGGCTCGATTCCGAACGCAGGGTCCGACTCGCCCAACCCCACGTTGGGCGGCAGGAAGCCGTGCCGGAGCGCCAGGATCGAAATCACCGCTTCGACCGCACCGGCAGCGGCCAGCGAATGTCCCACGCACCCCTTGGTCGACGACGCCGGCGGCAACTCAGCAACGCGTGTTACATGGGGCACCATCGGCCCCGCTCCAGGCTGCGGTCCATCCCCCTCGGCAGCCGTTGCCGCAGCGTCCCCCCCTCCAGCCCGGCCGAACAGTGCGACCAGCGCCCTGGCCTCTGCCGCATCGTTGTCCCTGGTCCCGGTCCCGTGAAGGTTCACGTAGTCCACGGCCCCCGGCACCAGCCCGGCATCGGCAAGCGCCCGCTGCATGGCCGCCAGCGCACCGGCCCCTTCCGGATGAGGAGCGCTGGCGTGGTAGGCATCGCACGACAAACCGGCGCCAAGCAGCTCGGCCAGAGCCGGCTCCACCGGTCCCCCTTCGAGCAGGAGCATCCCCGCCCCCTCGGCAACGGACATCCCGTTGCGGTTCCTGTCCAGGGGCCGAGTTCCCTCCGGGTCGATGAGCTGGAGCATCGAAAACCCGTAGTAGGTCAGCCGGCACAGGCAGTCTGCCCCGCCCGCCAGGACCCGCCGGGCCCGCCCGGAACGGATGAGCTCCAATGCCAGCTTCAACGCCACAGCGCCGCTGGAGCACGCAGTCGACACGGTCAGCGCCGGCCCTCGACAGCCGATCCGCTCGGCAACGTACTCGGCGACCGTCCCGGTGCCGTGCAGCCGGTACCGCCCGGGTTCCGCAATGCCCCCGCTCAGCAGCTCCTCCGTAAGCGCCATCCCGCCCGTAGTCCCACCGATCACGACGGCGTCCGGAGGTTCGGCTCCGGCCATCGCCTCCATCGCTGCGGCCAGGGCGAGCGCGTGGGTTCGAGGCACCTCTCGCTCAACAGGGCAGCGGCCCGGTGACGCAGCAGGCAACGTACCCGCTGGCGATGTAGCCGCGGGCAACGTCCCCGCAGGCAACGTACTCGCTGGCGATGTACCCGCTGGCAACGTCCCCGCTGGCAACGTACTCGCTGGCGATGTACCCGCTGCCAACGCGCTCACCGGCACAGCACCTACGGGCAATGCCCCCTTGCTGTTTGCGGGAAACAGCTCCAGCGGCCGAAGGTGCCTGCTCCCCCCCTTCAGCGCGTCCAGCAGCGCGGACACCCCCATTCCGGCAGGCGTGATCGCACCCATGCCGACGACGAAAACGCGGACCGTCATGGCAGTATCTCAGGAAGCCCGGTTGGCCCGGATGTGATCGGCAAGCGCCTTGACCGATGCGAAGACCTTCTCCCCGACTTCCTTGCTGTCGATCGTCACCCCGTAGTTCTGCTCGACCATGATGACCAGCTCCAGCACGTCGATCGAGTCGATGCCGAAGTCCCCGCCGACCAGGCGGGCCTCGTTCTCGATCTCCTCGGGCTTGAGGTCGGACAGGTCCAGCGTCTCGATGATGCGGACCTTCAGTGCGTGCTCCAGGTTCTCCATCGCCTACCCCCGTTTCGTCTCGCCAAGCTCCTTGCGCCGCTTGGCGGATTCCTTGGCTACGTTCCAGAACAGCTTGCCCATCCGTGCGTTTTGGGACTGCTCCTTGTAGAAGACATCCCAGGCCTGGAAGTACAGCTCCTGCAGCTTCTCGGGTGACACGGCCCACGGCCGATACACCACCGTGGACGCGTTGTAGTTGCGCCAGTCCCGATCAATGATCCGACCTTCCGTTTCCAGCTCGTCATAGACCTGCGTGTGCGGGAAGGGCGTGAGCACGGTGAACTCGGCAAGGTCCAGCTCGATGGTCAGCAGGAAGTCCACGAACCGCTTGATGAAGTCCTCGGTGTGGTCCTTGAGGCCCAGCAGGATCGTCCCCTCCACGGCGATGCCGTAGTCGTGGAACATCTTTACCCGATCCCGGATCTTGTCCGAAATGGTGTAGATGGCGTGGTAGACCCACCAGCAGCCCGACTTCTGAGCCAGGTCGAGCACCTCCGGCTCCGGGGTGATGGGATGGGAAATCCACCGCTTCCCCTCGCCGATCATCGCCCGGAACAGGTTCTTCTGGTACTCCACGTCCTGCTCGAGCGAGTTGTCCACGATGAACACGAGGTCGCTGCAGCTCCGAAGGTCGGACAGGACGTGCTCGATGGGCCGGGTCCGGTGGATGCGCCCGCCGAGGTAAGGCGTGCAGCACGGATAGCAGTTATACCGGCATCCCCTCGAGGTCTCGACCAGGTCGACCAGCTCCCACCTCTTGTAGGTGTAAAGCCGCTTCTTGTCATGGAGATCACGCCTCGGATTCGGCAGCCGGCTGATGTCTGCCAGCCCTTCGGTGCGCCGATACTCACGGGCCATCCGGCCATCCTGGAAGTCCGCAATCATGCGGGGGATGAGCTCCTCCCCCTCTCCGACGACGACGGCATCCGCGTGCAGAGCGGCTTCGTCCGGACACAGAGCCACGTGGAGACCGCCCATGACGACCGGCTTGCCCCGCCTTCGAAACTCGTCCGCAATCTCGTAGGCCCTGGGGGCCTGGCAAGTCAACATGATGGAAATGCCCACGAGGTCATAGGCACCGTCGAAATCGACGGCTTCTACATTCTCGTTTGTCACTGCCACGTCGATGCCCGCCGGGACGCTCGCTGCTGCCTGGATGACCCCCAGTGGTGGCAGGTCAAACGGGTTTTGCCCGGGGAGCTTGGGCCACTTCGGATAGATGAGCTGGAATCGCATTGCGCTCGTTGCCCGGTCGTTGCAGCCGGTACCCCCCGGACACCTCGCCCGTGGTTCGCCGACCGCAATCGGCGCCCGAGGCTACTTCGCACCGGCCCGGCCTGTCAAGCAGTAGAGGGTTCTAGAAGCGGAGGTAGGCCGTCGTGCCGATGTACGGCTGGATCGTGGCCTGAATCCTGTCCGCGTCCGGAACGGTCGCCGAACCGCACTTCTCATCCGCCACATCCCCGACGAAGTCGTACGCACCGGGTACCACCGTGAGGCCAAGGCCGAACTCGAAGAGGAAGTGCTGCGCCAGGTAGAGGTCGAACCCGACCCCCGCCTTCCCCTCGTAGCCGAAGTCCTCCTGCCACCCACCTCCCAGCTTCAACAGGAGCCGCATCCGGTCATTGGCGAAATTCTTCAGGCGGATCAGCAGCATCCCGTCCCCGTGGAGCTTCATGTACCCCTCGAAGACCGAGCAGTCTCCACCGATCACCACGAGCCAGGGCTGATAGCCGACCGATGCCTCCAACCCGATGGGACCCGCCAGGAACCGTGCGGCCAGGCCGAATCCGTGCTCCTTCAGCAGTGCGAGCCCGATGGCCCCCTCCGGACGTCCCAGGTTGAACCTCCTCGTCACGGTTGGCACCGGTTCAGGCTCGGGTTCCGCCTCGGGCTCTGCCCCAAGCTCTCCCTCCTCATCCTCCAGGTGGAAGCGAGGCTTCTCCTCTGAGTCATCCTCCCCGAGGTCCTGGGCCAGGACCGGAGTCCACGCCAGCAAACCGCACGCCAACAGGGCCATTGCCGACCAGTTTCTCATTTCCATCTCCTGTCCTTGTGTGACGCACCAAGAAGATGCCGGCTCAGAAGCCAGCTAGGGAGCCTTCGCTCCGGGGAGCCATCTCTCCAACTGCCGGATGAACTCCTCCCCGGTTCCCATCCCTTTCTCCACACAGCCCGCGGCCCCGAAGCTGAGGGCATCACGGGCCCGATCATCCGTGACCAGTCCGCTGATCACCACCACGGGAGCGGTCCGCGCGGCAGGAACCACCTTCTTCAACCCCACGGGACCGACGCTGTCCGGCAACCCCAGGTCCAGCAGCACCAGGTCGAACCGCTCGCCCTCCAGGCGCTTGACCGCTTCTCCCAGGTAGGCAGCATTGTGCATCTCGAGATCGTACCCGGCGAGCTCGACGAGCGCCTTGAGCAACTCGAACCACGTTGCGTCATCGTCGATCACCAGTACCCGGAATGCACCCATCGATCCTGTCTCCGTCGTTTCGGAACCGATGTCAGTCGTTCTCGGTCCGAGTAAACCACGATTCCGGAGCGAAAGCAACCGCGCACAACGCGCTTGAAATCGGCAAACAGACTCCTAATATCTGCTTCTGCCGGGCGACGCGCAGAGTTCCGGCAAGGAGGGGACATGAAGGTGACGCGCAAGATCATCCAGATAGACGAGGACAAGTGCGACGGTTGCGGGGCCTGCGTGACCGATTGTGCCGAGGGGGCGCTCAAGGTCATCGACGGCAAGGCCCGCGTGGTGAACGATGTCTTCTGCGACGGCCTCGGGGCCTGCATCGGGGCCTGCCCGACCGGGGCGCTCGAGATCGTCGAACGGGAGGCTGAGGAGTTCGACGAGCAGGCCGTCGAACAGCACCTCGCATTGATCAAGGAAGGGACCGGTCCCGCGGCGAATGCCCCCGGCCCTCCCCAGCCTGCCGGCCATGCCCCCAGGTCGACCCCGGCCGGACACGCGGGCCTCGGAATCGCTGCAGGACCAGGATTCGGGCACGGCGGCCACGCTTCGCACGGCGGCCACGCTTCGCACGGCTGTCCCGGCTCTGCACTGCGGATGTTCGGCGATGCGCCCCCCGCGGCCTCTGCTTCCCCGGCAGCCGGCTCCGGCGGACGTCCGAACGGAACCCCCGCCGGCGGATGGAATGCCCCGGTCCAGGTTCGCTCCGAGCTTGCGCAGTGGCCGATCCAGCTCCGCCTTCTCCCGACCTCGGGACCGCTCTACCAGAATCGGGATCTGCTGCTCCTGGCGGACTGCACTCCGGCGGCCTATCCCGACGTCCAGCGTGGGCTCATTGCCGGGCGGACCGTCCTGATGAGCTGCCCCAAGCTCGACGACCCGGAGGAATCGGTCGAGAAGCTGACCGCCATCTTCCGGAACCCCGTCCGCTCCGTCTGCGTGGCCATCATGGAAGTCCCCTGCTGCTCCGGGCTGCTCAGGATTACCCAGGAGGCAATGCGTCGGGCCGGCGCTTCCTTCCCACTCGAGGTCGTCCGCATCGGAGTCCGGGGAGATCTGCTGGAGCGGTTCTCGGCTTGATCTGGTGGACCGCCGGCGCTCGGTGTGATAGACCCTCCCCAAGCCGGCGCTGAATTCGGGTCACGATGCCGCCGGCCGGCAGGGAGGTGCCTCGATGGACAATGAGGAACTGCGGGAACTGGTGCTTGCCGCTGCTGGGGAACGGGAAGGTCGCAAGGTGCTGTCCTGTGCGGAGGCATTCCGCCTGGCAGAGGAACACGGGGTCGAGTTGATGGACATTGCCCGCATCTGCAACACCAACTCGATCAAGTTCATCCAGTGCCAGATCGGCTGCTTCCGGTAGGCAGGCAAGTCACTCCGGCCCCCCGGGGCCGTCATCGGAGGCCCTTTGAGTCCGACTTCACGATTTCCCGCCGGCACAGAGCCCAGGTTCGACATCGGCCTGGCCGAGGCGCTCTCCATGGTGCGGGCGGCCCTGGGGCCGCTTCCCCCGGTTGAGGTTGCGGTCCATGCGGCCGCGGGAATGGTCCTGGCATCGGACATCGTGGCCGCGGTCGACAGCCCGCCGGAACCGGTATCGATGAAGGACGGGTTTGCGATCCGCTCGGCTGACCTGGCCGCCGCATCACCGGAATCGCCGGTGCGGCTGCTCCTGGCCGGGACTGCGACCGCGGGGAATCCATTCTCCGGGACGGTGGAACCGGGTACGACGGTACGCGTTCTCACCGGAGCGCTTCTGCCCGCCGGTGCCGATGCCGTCCTGTCCGAGGAATTCGCCGCGCAGGCAGGCCCGGGAGGCGTGCTGTGCCTGGCCGATGCGGGGAAGGGGAGAAACCTTCTTGCCCGCGGGGCGGACGTGAGCCGGGGTCGGGTTGCTGCGACAGCGGGGACCCGGTTGTCCCCTGCCATGCTGGGGTACCTGGCCTCTGCCGGGTGTGGGACCGTGTCCGTGCACCCGTGTCCCCGGGTCGGGTTGCTCGCCACCGGAGACGAGCTGGTTGCCCCGGGGCAACCGCTTGGCCCCGGCCAGATCTATGCTTCCAACATGGTCACCCTGGCCGGATGGCTCTCCCGGTTCCGCATGGTTTCCACCCTGGGAGCATCGTCCGACTCGGAACCTGCGATCGAAAAGACGGCCTTGTCCCTCCTTCCGGATTGCGACGTCCTGCTGACCAGCGGCGGAGCCTGGAAGAGCGAGCGGGACAGGACTCCTGCCGTGCTGGCCCGGCTCGGCTTCGTGCGGCAGTTCCACCGGGTCCGCCTGGGACCGGGCAAGGCGATTGCGTTCGGCATGCTCGGCCCCAGGGCCGTCTTCTGCCTCCCGGGCGGCCCTCCGTCGAACGAAATGGCGTTTCTCCAGGTCGTGTTGCCGGCACTGCTCCTGATGTCCGGAAACCCCGACCTGCCGTTTCCGGAGTCCCGCGCGACGGTCACCCAGGAGTTGGGCGGTTCCGTCGACTGGTCCCGGTTCTTCCAGGCCCGGCTCGAGCTGGCCGGACAGGATCTCCTGACCCATCCGCTTCGCTCGGGAAGCCGGCTCCTCTGCCAGGCCAATGCCGAAGCCCTCATCCGGGTGCCCGAGGGGGTGCAGAAGGTATCCCCGGGAGACCGGGTGGCGGTTCAGCTCTTGTCTCCTGAGGCGCTGTCGAAAGCAGCGCTCTGCGGTACTGCTGCATCCGCCACCCCTCCGGTTGCTTCCGGGAATCTCGCACGAGGTGAGCACCTTGAATCGTGAGCCACATCCCCCGATCGTGTCGATAGTGGGCAAGTCCAACGTGGGCAAGACGACGTTCATCGAGAAGCTGATCCCTTGCCTGGTTGCCCGCGGCCTCCGCGTCGCCACGGTGAAGCACGACGTCCACGGATTCTCCATGGACCGGGAAGGGAAGGACAGCTACCGGCACAAGCAGGCCGGAGCCGCTGTGTCCATGGTCTCGTCTCCCACCGGCATCGGAATGGTCCGGGACGCGGATCACGACCACACGCTGGCGGAGCTGGCGTCACTGTTCCTCAAAGACATGGACCTCATCGTCACGGAAGGCTACAAGCGCGAGTCGTGGCCCAAGGTTGAGGTGCACCGGCGTGAAGTATCGACCGAGCTTCTCTCCACCCCGCAGGACTGTCTCCTCGCCCTCGTCACCGACGAACCCCTCGACGTCCCCGTGCCGCAGTTTGGCCTGGATGACGCGGACGGCGTCGCAGATCTGCTGCTGCATGGCCTGCTTCGTTGAGCCCTGGAGGTTTCGACTGGGGGCCTGCTGAAAGGGAGGCGGTTACTTCCGGTAGCCGACGACTCCGAGCCAGGGGAGCCCGGCGCCTTCGTCCGACACGATGCTCTTGCCGTCGCTGGATACCGTCCCCTGGCCGAGCTTGTACCACTGGCCGGTCTTGAGCAGAATCGGCTCACCGCCGATCGGGCGGACAGTGGCATCGAGCGCCC